>Ga0113563_10002868_pt1 | contig 10570 bp, 4 predicted proteins | sample Mud3Dept3metaG_FD_80117 | JGI IMG/M metagenome (GOLD analysis project Ga0113563, IMG submission 80117) | Freshwater wetland microbial communities from Ohio, USA, analyzing the effect of biotic and abiotic controls - Mud 3 Core 4 Depth 3... | ecosystem: Environmental > Aquatic > Freshwater >...
ATATACTAAAACACCGGCATTCGCAATGTCCGGAACACCAATCACAATTTCCTCAACCAGTGACACAAACTGGACTTCACACCATCCATCATCTGCACCGTCATCATACGCAATATTATCCAGCTCAAGGATAAGCTTCTTACCAACATATTCAGAATTGGCAGGTATGGTAAAGACATGTTTAAATGTCACATACTGGGTGGTATTAATGCCATTACCCGGATCAATTGCCATAACTGCTTCTTTGCTGTCAATTTCCGTTCTTACTGAGGAATCAGCATCTGAGACACTGAAAATCGACTTTAAAACCTGGCAATTCCATGAGCTTCTTGCTGAAAATGATAATGAATAGGTAGCCTGAGAAGCACCAATGACTTTAATAACCTGGTAGAAATTTGGATCGTAGGATGCCAGTGTTACCATTGGGCCCCAGATACCGCCACCCGGAGCACCAACCCCGGTCGTATCTATGTTCCAGTATGCAATATCTAAAAGACTCGTTGAACCCGGAAGCGCACCTTCAACTTTTTCCTGGAAATCACCATTCCTGATTAATTCACCCTTTGGAATGACTGTTACAGTGGTCAGCAAAGTATCTGAATTAAGCTCACCATCACTCACAAACAGGGCAAAAGTATAAGAGGATAATTCATCCACATCCGGTGCGGTAAAAGTTGGATTTACAATATTTGGATCCGATAACGTAATGCCCGGGAAAGTGCTGATCCAGTTATATGTTAAAGGATCTCCATCCGGATCCGAACTGCCGGAACCATCCAGAGTGACAAGGTCGGTTCCCCTGACGGTTTGCCAGTCACCGGGATCTGAAACCGGAGGATTATTTACTCCCGGAATTCTTTTAACCATGGAAATATTATCAAGATGCATCCATGCAGCGCCCTGTAAGGGATCTGCTGGCACACAGGTAAACTCTATGATCAGTTTCTTTCCGGCATAAGGTGAGGCCTCAGAGAATCCAAATGAATAAGTATAAGTACCCTCACCGATTGCAAACGAAACACTGTCATAAACAGTCCTGACAGATGAATCGGCATCAGAATAGCTGATGATTACAATAGCAAATCCGGTATTCCAGCTGTCAGCTGCATCGAAAGTCAAATCGTATGCCAATGAGTCTGCCGGAATCGTTTCAACCACCTGGTAAAGTGTGGCTGAATCTCCGGAGCTCAGTGTAGGCCTCTTATTAGTTGCATCTCCCCACCATCCTGATTCCGGATTCGTTTTATCCATGTACCAGTCTTCAATGTACATTATTTTCGTGGAATCAATTGGACCGGACTGGAAATCTCCGTTCCGGATTATGTTTTCCTGTGCCATTAAAGCAACCATCGAAAATAAAGCAAAAATTAGTGTAATAATTTTTCTCATAGTTTTGGATTTTAGTTATTAGGAACTTGCATTACTTAATTGATAGGTCTTTAAAATATTTTCCCCGCAAATATAATTATACATTACTATTATTTGCCATACTTAATAATTTTAACAATATGTCAATTGCTGCCTGGTCTCATTTGTTAAAATCAATTCAATTTCCGATACAGGTGGACATCGTCAATACTCACAAAGCTTTCTGCCCAGATCTGTTCATCTTTATTCCATGTATGCCTCTGGATGAAATCAATGGCAATTTTTCTTCCTGCCAGTTCAGATACAGCATCAATATTAATGGTTTGTGTTAATTCCACATTACCGGCAGGATTGATTCCAAGGGTATCATATGATTCACTGATGATCGTTGCAAAATCATAATCACCTGGTTCGCCTTCAAATGAAACGATCCGTGACAGGACAATCACCTTATATTTTTTCCCCTGCCAGTCAGGTTTGTTGGATAAAATAGCCACCTTAAAATCAAGAGTATAATCAGCATTCGGATGAATCAACTCGGGTAACTGCTGATAAATGCCCTGTGTATATGATCCTATTTTGGCAACAAACTCTCCGTCAGGCACTGAATCTAATGGAAGAAGTGATGTACCTCCCTGGTAAACTTCAGCTTTGGGAGCCCAGTCTTCAATATCTCCATACAGATCCCATCCGGGTACAACATTAAAATCGGTAGTTGTATATCCGGGTAATTCAAAGCTGGGATTTTCGATGTACACATTCCCGGCACCAATAATTTTTGCGTTAAATGCATAAATTTCATTCATCAATTCAGTGGTGCCTTCATCCAGCATCCTCTGAATAAGATCAACACTGGACAATATCTGGTTTGCTTCATCAATTGCCTCCTGCAGAATGGCTTTGCTTCCGGGTGTTACATTTCCTTCCTGGTCGCCTTCTTCGGTATTATTCAGGGTAATTTCAGCATAGTCTATGAGTTCCTGAAAGTCCGATCTGAAAGGAACCATCTGGTCATAAAAATCTTCTCCAGCCTGCAGCAAGGCTTCATATGCCTGATCCACTTCTTCCTGGGTAGCAGAAACATTCTCATCCACCATGGTTGCATCATCAATGACTGTCTGATACATTTGTTTGGAACCCGCATTATATTGTCCCTCTTTTGTGCCCTCTGTAGTTGTTTTCAGGAAGGTTGTCGCGCTGCTGATCTCATAACTGAGGTAATTGCTGAAAACGACATCTGAATAATCATTTTGTTTTTCACATGCTATTGAAAAACATATCATACTGAATACGATTATCAGGTTGATATTGTTCTGATTTTTTTTCATAGTACTGTACTGGTTTTTCAATTCTTATTAGAAGCCTGGATTTTGTGTTAGTAACGGATTGGAGGCTACTGCATTAGCAGGAATGGGTAATAATAAATAGCGCTCTGCAGTAAAGGTTTCCCAATCTTCTGATACAGATTCTATATATTCCAGCATCCCATCATAATCCATCCTGATTTTATCTCTTTTGGCATGACCTTCAAAATACAATTCCCATTTTCTTTCATTGTATATATGCGTCAGTAGTGAAGTGGCAGTGAAGTTAGAAGCATTTAAATCGGCTAATCCCGCCCTGTTTCTTACCTTATTGACTTCATTCACAGCCCCTTCAAGATTATCCAGGTTAGCCAGAGCTTCCGCACGCATCAGTATGACGTCAGCCAGACGAATAAGCGGATAATCCGTTCCTGAATTATATCCATCCGTGGCCGGATCAGGCGGGAATTTCAGCATCATGATAGGATCTGCAGTTGGATCAGAAGAACTCAACAGGAGTTTTCTCCGCTGATCGCCGGTTTCAAATGAGGTATAAAAATCAGTTGTGGCCCTGATATCACCGTTCCAGTCATAATATTTTGAGTAATCCGTATTCTCCGGAGCCCTCCATAAATACACCTGCAACACAACGGCATCGATAACAGGGCTGGTTCCTGCTATGAACGGTATTACCCAGATGACTTCTTTATTCACGAAACCTTCATTATTTAAAGCGAAAATGGCTTTATAATCCGGTTCCAGTGAATATTCATTTGAGTTCATCACGGCCAGTGCAATATCAGCACATTCCTGCCATTTCTCCTGCTGAAGGTAAGCCCTGGCCAGTAAAGCCTGGGCGGCGCCTTTTGTAAGCCTGCCATAATCCGTTTCTCCCATGGCAACCAGTTGCGATTTTAGAGGAAGCGATTCGATGGCTGAGATCAGGTCGTTCTCGATTAACTGATAATTGTTTTCGACGGTCTGGCGCGGAATTTCCATTGGCGTTTCGAAAGTGGTAGTTACTTCAGGCATCCCTCCAAACCAGTTCAAAAGGTAAAAATAGACCATAGCCCTGAGAGCATGTGCTTCACCAACTATCCGGCTCTTTACCTGTTCATCTATGTCCATTGATGGTACGTAATCAAGAACAGTATTGGAATAATTAATGCTTTCCCAGAAGGTTGTCCAGATCCCCCATTCTGTAAAATCAGGTGTCGTAGCAGACCAGCCGGTATATGCAGAATAGTCTCTTGTGGCAAAATAGCCTCCTGTGGCTATATCAGTACCCATATCTTCCACTACAAACTGCCATAAAGTAAATCCTTCCCATTCGCCACGTGTGGAAGCATAAGCTGCTTTGATAGCCGCCACTGCATCCTCTTCTGTGTTCCAGAAGTCCTCATTGGCTATCTGACCGTATATTTTTTCTTCAAGTGCATTTTCGCAACCGTACGTAACGGTTAACATTGCAATTATTATAATTAAAAATATTTTTTTCATTTTAAATAGATTTGACGTTAAAATGATGCACCCAGACCCAATGTAAAAACACGGGTAAATGGCATAATGTTATAGTTTTCATCGGTTGCCCAGACATCCGGATTTACACCTGAATATTTCGTGATCGTAAGTAAATTAGATGCACTTGCAAATACCCTCAGATTTTTAATAAATGTTACTTTTTCGAAAAATAACCGCTAAGTAAGAGTCACATCCCGCAACCTGATAAATGATCCATCTTCGAGTGTCCAGTCACTTCTGACCAGTTGTTCCGTTAGGTTTTTAGTCAAAGCGGGTGTTTCATTTGATGGATTTGACGGAGTCCACCTGTCTAAAGCCCAGATTGCTTTATTGGTTCCATACTGGTAACTTGGAAAAGTATAAAGTGCTTTGTTTACATTGACAATGGCTTTATCAAAAACACCTTCAAAGAAAAAGGAAAGCTCAACATTCTTATAGCTTATCTGATTATTTAAACCAGCCGTGTATCTCGGGTTTGCATCCCCCATGAATTTCCGGTCTGCTTCCGTAATTTTACCATCCGCTCCCGGAATAATTTCTCCTCCCGAACCTGTCCCGTTAATATCTGCAAATTTCGGATCACCTGGTACAGCTTTATAAACAGCTGCTTCCTCTCTTTCACTTTCCTGCCATATACCCATAAAATCATAACCCCAGATTGCGTTTAAAGGATAATCCTTTTCCTTTCTACCGGCGTAACCATAGCTGGTTCTTTCAATCCATATATCTTTATCCAGTATGACATCTCCGGCAAGATCAGTAATGGTATTCTGATTATATGAGAACCAGAGACCAGGTTTCCATTTCAGCTGACCGGAAAAGAAATCGAGGAATAAGTCTAATTTAGCTTCAATCCCTGTATTCACCATTGCACCTTTATTCAAAGTAATGTTGGTAAATCCAAGCTCTGTCGGGACCTGCCTGTCCAGGATCAGGTCTTTGCTGTTTTTGATGTAATAGTTCAATTCAGCGTAAAACTTTGGATTCCCGACTTCAAGCCCGAGATTAAGTGTGTATGTGTTCTCCCAGTGAAGTTCAGGATTTGGGAGATATGTGCTTCCCCAGACAATGGCATTGGTTATACCACCTCCTTCAAAAACCGGCCTGAAATCAATAAGGTTTTGCGTCCGGAAGCCCGGGATATTATCATTACCGGCAATTCCATAACCCACACGCAATTTCATAACAGACAGGAATTGGATGCTGTTCCTGAAGTAATCTTCCTGATCAATCCTGTAAGCAAGCCCAAAAGATGGGAAATTCCCCCATTTATTTTCATCGCCAAAAACGGTTGCTCCATCCAGTCGGTAATTGATAGTGAGCAGATATTTGCTTTTATAATCATAATTTATTCTACCAAGGGCGGACATTACACGTTTTTCATACCAGTCGCTTCCCATGGTTCTCTCAAGTAAACCGGCATCTATATTATAATATCCGATATCCACATACGGAAAATCAACCGCTGATGCATAGTGTCCCCTGTTTCGCCACGACTGAACGGAACCACCTGCCATTACGGATATATTATGATCTCCAATCTGTTTTGTATATTTCAGGAAATAGTCCGCATAGATTTGTCTTGAAGTACTTGAACTTACGCTGGCTTCTGTTTCTTTCTGTGATTCCCATAAAGGCTTAAATCTCTGGTAAAATTCTTCATAGGCATTCTGGATCAGGCCTCCTTTTACAGAAGCTCTGAATCCTTTAAAAATTTCATATTCAGCTCCACCTGACACACGTGTGGTATTATTTTCTGAGAAATTCTCCTCTGCGTCTGAAGGGAAAAGGGGATTATAATACCAGCTGGAAATCGGTTCAAATGCATGTCTGGATAATTCGCCATTTTCATCATAAACAGGTGATGAAGGAGAGAAACCAAGTGCATATTCATATGAATTTTGCAGTAAATTCCGGTCTTCATTTGTGTAATTCAAATCCAGGTTAAATGAAAACCTTTTGTACTCATAATCCAGTTTAGCCAGGGCATTAATCCTTTTATAATCAGATGGACTTACCATCCCGCTGCCATTGTAATAGTTAGCAGCAGCCCTGTATTTCACACCCTTCTCAACGCCGGAAAGAGAAAGGTTATGTTCCATTGTGAGATTACCACTGTTAATGACTTCCTTCTGCCAGTCGGTGTTGGGTAAAGTATCCCAGGAACTATATGGATGAGGATAACCATCCGCCGGTCCCCAGCTGCCAACCTGCAGATCCGGATCGTGTGCCAGATCAAAATAAAATCGTGCATACTGTCGGGCATCCATCATTTCCATTGACCTTGCAACCATCTGTGTAAAGAACTTTGCACTATAATCCACCTGGATTCCCTGGTTATTACTCTGCTTGGTTGTGATAATAATGACCCCATTGGCTCCCCTGGAACCATAAATGGCTGCAGCTGAGGCATCTTTTAATACATCAATCTGCTGAATATCATTGGGATTTATCGTATTCAGATAAGAAGTATTTTCCATTGGGAAACCATCAATAACGACCAGCGGCTGTCCGGCTTCCCCAGACTGGAATGAACTTGCACCTCTGAGGATGAATTCAGGAGTTGCACCCGGATTCTGGTCGTAACTGCTGACATACAATCCGGGTACACGGCCCTGCAGCATTTGTCCTGCATTTGTAACGGCGCTTGAATTAAGGTCTTTGGGTTTAACTGAAGTGACGGACCCGGTCAGGTCACTTTTTTTGGCGGTTCCATAACCTATAACAACAACCTCATCCAGGTTAACCAGTTCCTCAGTCAGGACAACACTGATTTGTTGCTTATTGGTTACATCAATCTCTTCGGTCACATAACCTATAAATGAAATTAACAGGATTGGCATTTCCTGGGTAAGAGTCAATGAAAATTTACCATCGAGATTGGTCACTGTTCCATTTGTGGTGCCTTTCTCAATAATATTTACACCTGGAAGTGTTTCTCCTGCAGGACCTTTAATGACTCCAGTGACTGTTTTTTGTTGGGCTAACAAAATCGGAGTTATCAAAATGCAGAGAAAAAGGAGTATACTTTTTTTCATAACATCTTAGTTTGACTGGTTCATATTATTGAAATAAATCAACCTGCTGTAATAATCAATTTTTTGGCAATTACGGCTTCATCTGTCTGGATTTTTAAAAAATAGATCCCATCCGGTAATGTCCGTACATCAATCCTGAAATGGTCATAGCCGTCATTGATTACATCTGTCAGGATTTCCTTTCCGTTAATTCCAAATAAACGAATGTGGGTAATTCTCTGAATATCGTCCATCCTTATATAGAGATCTCCCATCACAGGATTGGGATAAAGCAGTATCTCATTACCCGTGCCGGATCCTGTGGCTTGCCCGGGAGGCAGACCAACCGGATAACAGATACTCCACTTGCAGGAATACAAAATATCATCCTGACCGATGGCATAACTTCTACCCGTGTCCTGAGAAGAAGTGCACGAAACCGGATATGGTTCACGTGATTGCCAGGTGGTATCATTCAGGAAAAAGTAATATCCTGTATCTCCCGGAGAGAGATAGGTAAAATAACTGTATATCCCTTTACCCTCATTTACCATTGGCAGAATTCTCATGGAATCACCGGTCCATGTTCCGCTGATATAAACTCCCCTGGAAACATCCTGTCCGGTCATGTCCACCCTGAAAGAAACCTTCCTGTCATCCACATCCTGATAAAATTCCGGTTCGCACCATCTGCCACCCCCATTTTCCATGAAATTAGTATTTACCGGATCAAAGAATACGACATGATCATGGGATGATCCAACCCCCCATGGATTCCTGCAGGGAGATGTCACCCATGCCGGTTCCCAGAATATGACTCCGGTTCCTCCCGATCTCATTACTTCCCTCGTATAATCCACAAGATATTCCAGTTGTTTCTCAGGAATGACTGGCAGATATCTGGGGTCCGGTGTTGTAATTATATTTCCCAGTGCATCATAATTTCTTGTTGTCCATAAATATCCTGTTTCAACAACCATGACATCATATGCTGAAAATGTTTTTTCCAGGTTTCTGATGGTTGTTCCAAGCTCCTGTATACTTGCTTCATGCCAGGCATAATAGTATGATAATCCAATAATATCAAAATCCGTAACACCGTTATTGATGATATTCTGATACCACCATTGCGAATTCTTAAGTCCTGCAAAATGCAATGCAATTTTAGGTTTGATGACTGAATTCTCACTTACATCCCGTACCGCCTGAATGGCTCTTTTATACAGGGATGCGTGCCTGCTCCAGCTGTTGCTCACATTACCTCCGGCAGTCCAGTCGGCATTCAGTGTGGTATGCTGCAGGATACCGGAATTATTTTCATTTCCCAGCTTTATGAACTCAGGCATTAATCCTGCACTGTCTAATTCAGTCAGGATTTTGACTACATAATTATATACAGAATCTCCAAGAAGTGCAGTATTTGTTGCCACCCCTACCCAGTCGGCCGGGATGATCTGATGTGCAGGATCTGCCCAGAAATCAGAGAAGTGAACATCCAGCATAACCTCTAAACCTACCGCTTTTGAACGTGCGATACATTCCCTGGCATCTTCAAAATCGTTGTATTGTGATTTTACACCTTCAGGTTGATCCAGGGCATTTTGCCATGTAGGATCCTTCCATAACCTCACCCTTACCAGGTTACAGCCATGATCCGCAAATATCTGGTATACATCCTTTGGCACACCTTCTTCCCTGAACACCGCACCGCAATCCTCCATCATATTCACGTAGGACAGATCATTCCCAAAATAAAACGTCTGGCAAAAAAAAGGCATTGAACATATTAATCCGCTGGCTAGTAAAATGAATTTCATTTTAGTTTGCATTTATTGTCAAGTGATTACGAAGCAGTATATGTCTTAATAAACTGATCCTGCCTCAAGGTTATGCCAGAAATCTGACAACTGCTAAAGATAAATTTTAATTTTTTAATTTAACCGGCGTTTTAATTATTTAACATCCCTGTTATTTCAATTATCATTAAGCTTAATAATACCATTATTATGAATATTCTATTTAACACTGTGAAGATGATCAGCAGAATTATTCTATTCCTGCTGTTTTGTGTGCATCAGGAAACCAGATGTCAGGATACTTATAAAATCAATATTGATGTACCGGAAAAAAAGATTTTATCCGATCATCTGAATCTGGGAGGAACCAATATCGAGGGTAAAACCATTGAAGTCAACAGTTATTATATGGAAATAAATGGCAAACCTGTTTTACCTGTCACCGGGGAATTTCATTTTTCAAGATATCCCGATAAATACTGGGAAGAATCCATCCGTAAAATGAAAGCAGGGGGAATTGATTTAATCGCCACATATGTCTTCTGGAATATACATGAAGAAACAGAAGGAGTTTTCAACTGGGAAGGCAGTAATAATCTCAGGAAATTCCTGGAATTGTGCGGGAAATATGATTTTAATGTGATCGTCCGGATCGGTCCGTTCTGTCATGGAGAGATCCGTAACGGAGGATTGCCTGACTGGATTTTAGGCAAGCCACTTACCATCCGATCCAATGATCCCAATTACTTGTTATATGTGGACCGTTTGTATCAGCAAATCAGTAAACAGCTGGAGGGTTTGCTGTTCAAAGACGGAGGCCCTGTAATCGGCATCCAGCTTGAAAACGAATTCCAGCATTCTGCCTCTCCATGGGGACTGACTTATCCGGGACAGCCATATGATTATACATCAGCTGAAATGGACCGGGCTGTCATCCAGGAAGGTGTCGGAGTTGCACAGGCTGATAATCCTTATGCAGAGCTGGGAAATGAACATATGCGTGTCCTTAAGGGCCTCGCCCTCAAAGCAGGAATGGAAGTCCCTATTTATACTGCCACTGGCTGGGGTTATGCTGCCGTGATTGAAAATGAAACACTGCCAGTGACCTCTGCCTATCCTTATCCGACATGGGCTCCCAACCAGCCATCCACTCTTTACCTGTATAAAGACCTCCAGAAAAGTCCCGATTATGCTCCGGTCCGTTATAAACCGGAACAATATCCATATTTTGCAGCGGAAATAGGCGGGGGAATCATGAACACCTATGACCGTCGTCCGCTGATACCCTATAATAGTTTAGATCCGTTGATCAACCGGTTCCTGGGAAGCGGCACCAACGGGATTGGCTACTATATGTATCATGGCGGATCTACTCCCAGGGGAGAAAAGAACTGGTTCAGTGATATGGCTGTCGGCAGCCCGATCATTTCTTATTATTTTCAAGCTCCAATCGGAGAATTCGGACAGATCAGACCTTCATTTCACCGACTGAAATTATTGCATTTTTTCCTGAATGCCTTCGGGGATATTCTTGCTCCCATGCAAACCATTCTTCCGGATGGTA
>Ga0113563_10002869_pt1 | contig 10569 bp, 8 predicted proteins | sample Mud3Dept3metaG_FD_80117 | JGI IMG/M metagenome (GOLD analysis project Ga0113563, IMG submission 80117) | Freshwater wetland microbial communities from Ohio, USA, analyzing the effect of biotic and abiotic controls - Mud 3 Core 4 Depth 3... | ecosystem: Environmental > Aquatic > Freshwater >...
AAGCGCTGCGAGACCACCGCGGTGTTCCAGCTCGAGTCGCGCGGCATGAAGGACCTGATCCGCCGCCTGCAGCCGGACTGCTTCGAGGACATCATCGCGCTGGTGGCGCTGTTCCGGCCGGGCCCGCTGCAGTCGGGCATGGTGGACGATTTCATCGCCCGCAAGCACGGCAAGACCACGGGCGCGATCGACTACCTGCACCCGGACCTGAAGCCGGTGCTGTTTCCGACGTACGGCGTGATCCTGTACCAGGAACAGGTCATGCAGATCGCACAGGTGCTGGCGGGCTACTCGCTCGGCGGCGCCGACCTGCTGCGCCGCGCGATGGGCAAGAAAAAGCCCGAGGAGATGGCGCAGCAGCGCTCGATCTTCGTCGAGGGGGCCGTCGCCCGCGGCGTTGCGGAAGCAACGGCGGCGCACATCTTCGACCTGATGGAAATGTTCGCGGGCTACGGCTTCAACAAGTCGCACTCCGCGGCCTACGCCGTGCTCTCGTACCAGACGGCGTGGCTCAAGACGCACTACCCGGCCGCGTTCATGGCCGCCGTGCTGTCGTCGGACATGGACAAGACCGACAAGGTCGTGACCCTGATCGACGAGTGCGCGCGCATGGAACTGAAGGTCGAGCCGCCGGACGTGAACGCCTCCCAGTTCATGTTCACGGTGTCGGGCCCCAGGGCCATCCGTTACGGGCTCGGCGCGATCAAGGGCGTGGGCCAGGCCGCCGTCGAGAACATGATCACCGAGCGCGAGTCCGGCGGCCCGTTCCGCAACCTGCGCGATTTCTGCCGCCGCATCGACCACAAGCAGACCAATCGTCGCGTGCTCGAGGCGCTGATTCGCGCGGGTGCCATGGACTCTTTCGGGGCGAATCGCGCCACGCTGATGAGCCAGCTGCCCGGCGCGATCCAGGCCGCCGAGCAGCAGTCGCGCGCGCAGGCCGCCGGCCAGGACGACCTGTTCGGGTTGGCGGCGCCCGTGGCGCCGGCGGCCAGTGACGATGCAGGCGAGAGCGGCGAGACGCTGCCCGAGTGGAGCGAGGCCGTGCGCCTCGCCGGCGAGCGCGAGACGCTCGGCCTGTTCCTCACGGGGCATCCGATCACCGAGTACGAGCGCGAGCTCCGGCCGGTCACCAGCGGCCGCATCGCCGACATCGGTGGCGCGAAGCCGGTCGGGGGCAACGAGGGTGGCTGGCGCGGCCCGGGCAAGAACGTCACCGTGGCCGGGCTGGTGCTCGAGATCCGCAAGCGCGGCAATCGCACCAGCTTCATCCTCGACGACCGCAGCGGTCGCATCGAGGTGACCCTGTTCGAGGACGTCTACCAGCAGTTTCGCGCGCTCATCGCGCGCGACGCCATCCTCGTGGTGGAGGGCAACCTGCGCTTCGACGATTTTGCGGACGACTGGCGCATCTCGGCGAAGAAGATCATCGACGTGGCGCAGGCGCGCGAACAGTACGCGCGCCGGCTCGTGTTGCGCTGGCCGGCCGCGGCGAACGGGGAGGGCCGCCGCCTGATCGCGGCGCTCGAACAGGTGCTGCGTCCGAACCGGGGCGGGCGCTGCGCCGTCGCGATCCGGTACGCTGGCGACGCGGCGAGCGCCAACGTGTTGCTCGGCAACGAGTGGTGCGTGCGGCCATCGCAGGACCTGATCGAGCGCCTCGGGCAGCTGGTCGGGCGGGAGGGCGTCGAGCTGATCTATGCGCCGCAGCGGACAGCGGATAGCGGATAGCGGATAGGGGAGCGGACGTGACGGCTGGGTCGGCAACACGGGAATTATTCGGCACGAAAATCGGCTTCCTGCTCGCGGCCGCCGGCAGCGCCGTGGGCCTCGGCAACATGTGGCGCTTCCCCTACCAGGTGTCCGAGGGCGGCGGTGCGGCGCTGGTGGTCGTTTACATCGGCTTGATGCTGGTGATCGGCATCCCGCTGATGCTCGCTGAATTCGCCATCGGGCGGCGCGGCCAGCGTGCCCCGGCCGGCAGTCTGCGCAAGCTCGGCGGGCCCGCCTGGGGACGGCTCGGCTACCTGTTCGTGCTGGTAGGCTTCGCAATCCTGTCGTACTACTCGGTGATCGCGGGATGGACGGTCCGCTACGGCATCGAGGCCGTCCAGCACGGGTTTGCGTCATCCGCGGCGGATCACTTCACCGAGGTCGCGTCGGGCCTTGACGCCGTCGCGTACCACGTGGCCTTCATGGCGGCCACGATCGCCATAGTGATCGGGGGAGTGAAGGGCGGCATCGAGCGGGCGTCGCTGGTGCTGATGCCGCTGCTCTTCATCCTGGTGATCGGCCTGGCGGCGTGGGCCAGCAGCTTGCCCGGCGCGGCGGCCGGCTACGCCGTTTACCTCATGCCCGAGGTCGAGGAACTGCTGAACCCGAGCGTGTGGCGCGCCGCGGCAGGGCAGGTGTTCTTTTCGCTGAGCCTCGGCATGGGCGGCATGCTCACGTTCGCGTCCTACCTGCGGCGCGACCAGAACCTGCCCGAGTCCGCCACCGCAGTGTCGTTCACGGACTTCGGCGTGGCGTTCTTCGCCGGGCTGCTGGTGTTCCCGGTGATCTACTCGTTCGGGCTGCAGGGTGCGGTCAGCGGCAGCACCATCGGCGCGTTGTTCATCGCCGTGCCGAGCGCATTCGAATCCATGGGCGCCGGCGGCCGGATCGTCGGACTGTTCTTCTTCCTGGTGCTGGCGCTCGGCGCGATCACCTCGACGATCTCATTGCTCGAGGTCGTGACCGCCTCCGTCATGGACGAGTTCGGTTGGTCGCGCCGCAAGGCCGCACTGCTCACGGGAACGGCCATCACGCTGGTCGGCATCGTGCCTGCGATGGACCTGGACGCACTCGGGCTGATCGACAAGATCGCCGGCGAGATGCTGCTGCTCGTGGGCGGCCTGGCGCTGGCGCTGTTCGCCGGCTGGCGGATCCCCGCCGGGATCCGCGATGAGTTGCTTGCCGGTGCCAGCCCGTTCTGGCAGCGGCAGGTGCCGCGCATCCTGTTCGTGATGCGTTACGTGATGCCGCCGCTGGTGGCGGTGCTCGCGTTCTTTTCGGTGCGCGAGACCGTGGCCGCGGTGGTGGCGTTCTTCTCCGGCTGAGCCGCCGCTAGCCATCGGGCCCCCTCTCAGGGCATCCTTCGCCGCCATGGCACTCAGTTTCCTGGATTTCGAGCAGCCGATCGCCGAGCTCGAGGCGAAAATCGACGAGCTGCGGTTCGTCGCCTCCGACGAGGAAGTGAACGTCGGCGAGGAGATCGCCCGCCTGCGCGCGAAGAGCCGGGCGCTCACCACCAGCATCTTCGCCAACCTCACGCCCTGGCAGGTCGCGCAGCTTGCGCGTCACCCGCACCGGCCGTACACGCTCGATTACGCCGGGGCCATCTTTGAAGAGTTCCAGGAGCTGCACGGCGACCGCATGTATGCGGACGACCACGCCATCGTCGGCGGCCTGGCGCGGCTCGACGGCCGGCCGGTCATGCTGATCGGGCACCAGAAGGGTCGCGACACCAAGGAGCGCGTGCGGCGCAACTACGGCATGCCCAAGCCGGAGGGTTACCGCAAGGCGCTCCGGCTGATGAAGCTGGCGGAACGGTTCCGCGTCCCGCTCGTGACCTTGATCGACACTCCGGGCGCATATCCGGGCGTCGGCTCCGAGGAGCGCAACCAGAGCGAGGCGATCGCCCGCAACCTGTTCGAGATGGCGACGCTCAAGGTGCCGGTGATTTCGGCGGTGATCGGCGAGGGCGGCTCCGGCGGAGCGCTCGCGATCGGCGTTTGCGACCGCTTGATCATGCTGCAGTACGCGGTGTACTCGGTGATCTCCCCCGAGGGCTGCGCCTCGATCCTGTGGAAGAGCGCCGACAAGAAGGAACTCGCCGCGGAAGCGATGGGCATCACGGCAGAGCGCCTCGACAAGTTCGGACTGGTGGACGAGATCGTCAAGGAGCCACTCGGCGGCGCGCACCGCGATCCGCAGGTGATGGCCGGGAATCTCAAGGCGGCCATCCTGCGCCACCTGCGCGAGGTCGAGCAGCTGCCGGAAGAGCAGTTGCTCGCCAAGCGCTACGAGCGCCTGCGCGCGCAGGGCGTCTACCGCTCCGTGTGACCCGGCTGTGAACTTCGCGCCGGAGCGTCTGCGCGCCTCACTCGAGCGCAGCCTGCACGAGTCCGGCGCGGCGCCGTCGGGATACTGCGTCGCGTTGAGCGGCGGCCTCGATTCCACGGTGTTGCTGGCGGCGCTGTCCCGGGCAGTGGCCGGTGATGCGCCCGCGCTGCGAGCCATCCACGTGGATCACTGCCTGCATCCCGATTCATCGCAGTGGTCGGATCACTGCCGCGCCCTGGCGGAGCGGCTCCGTGTGCCCTGCGAGGTCGTGCGCGTTGATGCCCGGCCGCCACCCGGCGAGAGTCCCGAAGCGGCGGCGCGTGCGGCCCGCTACGCCGCACTGGCGGACCGATTGCGACCCGGCGAGGCGCTGCTGACCGCGCACCACGGCGACGACCAGCTCGAGACCGTGTTGCTGCAGTGGCTGCGCGGCGGCGGCCTGCGTGCCGTCGCCGGCATGCGTCCCGTGACTGCGTTCGCCGCGGGTTGGCTCGCACGGCCGTTGCTCGGATTTCCGCGAGCGGCACTGCAGGCCTGGGCCATCGAGCAGGGGCTCGACTGGCTCGAAGACCCTTCGAACGCTGATCCGCGCTTCGACCGCAATTACCTGCGGCTCGAGCTGTTGCCGATCCTCCGCGCGCGGTGGCCTGCGGCGGCCCGAACCGTGGGCCGGGTGGCTGCGCAGGCAGCCGAAGCGCTCGACATCGAATCAGAGGTGGCTGCGGCCGACCTGACAACGGTAGCGGAGGGCGAAACGCTCGTCCTCGATGGGCTCGTCCGGTTGCCGGCGGCGCGGCAGCGCCTCGCGCTCCGGGCCTGGCTGCGTTCGCGCGGATTCGATCCGCCGTCCGTTGCCACGCTCGAGTCCCTGCGCCGCGACATGCTGGCCGCCGGCGCAGACCGTATCCCCGAGACGCGCTGGCCGGGCGCCATCGTTCGCCGTTACCGTGGCCGTCTGCACGTCACATCGTCCAACGGGCGACCCGATTGGCGGCCGGGCCGCTGGGACGTCGGCGCCGATTTCGAGCTGGGCGACGACGGCCGGCTCGAACTCGTCGCGGCGACGGGCGTTGGCCTGAGCCGCGCCCGGCTGTCCGCCGGTCTCGAGGTCGTGCCGCGGCCGGAGGGCGCGGTGTTCCGTCCCGCGGGGCACGCACATCAGCGCGAGTTGCGCAAGTGGCTGCAGGAGCGCGGCGTGCTGCCGTGGCGGCGTGCGGCGCTGCCGTGTGTCTGCGTGGGCACGGAAATCGTCGCCATCGGTGACCTGGCCTACGGCGGCGGACTGGCTGCTGCGCCTGGCGAGCCTTCGTGGCGCGTCGTCTGGCACGACCGGCCCACGTTGACCGAGGCTGAGGCCCTCTCCGGACGGGGTGCAGCCTGAGCGTTCGCGGGGCGATTCCGGGTGGTCGGGAGGGGGGTGTTCCGATAGACTGTTCTCCCGTCGTGCTTCTCCTGCGACGGTGGCTCCCATGACCAAATTCATCTGCGTGACCGGCGGCGTCGTTTCCTCGCTGGGGAAGGGCATTGCCGCGGCTTCGCTCGGGGCCATCCTCGAGGCTCGCGGCCTCAAAGTGGCGCTGGTCAAGCTCGACCCGTACATCAACGTCGACCCGGGCACCATGAGCCCGTTCCAGCACGGCGAGGTGTTCGTCACCGACGACGGCACCGAGACCGACCTCGACCTCGGCCACTACGAGCGCTTCGTGCGCACGACCACGGGCCGCAGCAGCAACTTCACGACCGGGCGCATCTACGAGAACGTGATCGCCAAGGAGCGCCGCGGCGACTACCTCGGCGCCACCGTGCAGGTGATCCCGCACATCACCGACGAGATCAAGGCGCGCATCCTGGCGGTGGCCGAGGGCTTCGACGTCGTCATCGGCGAGGTCGGCGGCACGGTCGGCGACATCGAGAGCCTGCCCTTTCTCGAGGCGGTGCGACAGTTCCGCGCCGATCGCGGCCGCGACAACGTGCTCTACATCCACCTCACGCTGGTGCCCTACATCTCGACCGCGCACGAGCTGAAGACCAAGCCGACCCAGCACAGCGTGAAGGAGCTCACCGGGCTCGGCATCCAGCCCGACGTGCTGCTCTGCCGCACCGACCGCTTGCTCGACAAGAAGCTCAAGGAGAAGATCGCGCTCTTCTGCAACGTCGCGGACAACGCGGTCGTCACCGCGAAGGACGTGTCGTGCATCTACGAGCTGCCGCTCGCCTTCCACGAAGAGGGGCTCGACGAGCGCATCGTCGAGCGCTTGAACATCTGGACCGCGGCGCCCAACCTCGGACGCTGGAAGAAGGTCGTCGCCGTCGCCAAGAGCCCCAAGGGGCGGGTGCGGATCGCGGTCGTCGGCAAGTACGTGGACGTGGTCGACTCCTACAAGAGCCTGAACGAGGCGCTGGCCCACGGCGGGCTCGCCAACGAGTGCGCGGTCGAGCTCGACTACGTCGACTCCGAGGTCGTCGAGCGTGACGGCCTCGTGGCGGTACGCGACGCCGACGGCGTCCTCGTTCCGATGGGCTTCGGCCCGCGCGGCACCGAGGGCAAGATCGCGGCGGTGCGCTACGCGCGCGAGCGGCGCGTGCCGTTCTTCGGCATCTGTTTCGGGATGCAGATGGCGGTCATCGAGTTCGCGCGCCACGTGTGCGGGCTCAAGAGCGCCAACTCGACCGAGGTCGATCCCGAGACACCGCACCCGGTGATCGATCTCATGACGACGCAGAAAGGCCTCACGCAGAAGGGCGGCACCATGCGCCTCGGCGCGTACCCGTGCGTGCTCGGCGACGGCTCGGTGGCGGCCAAGATGTACGGCAAGAAGAAGATCGCCGAGCGCCACCGCCATCGCTACGAGTTCAACAATGCCTACCGCGATCGGGTCGAGGAACGCGGCATGCGCCTCTCGGGCCTCTCGCCCGACGGCACGCTGGTCGAGGTGGTCGAGATCGCCGACCATCCCTGGTTCATCGGCTGCCAGTTCCATCCCGAGTTCAAGTCGCGTCCGCTGGAGTGCCATCCGCTCTTCCGCGGCTTCATCCGCGCGGTGCTGCAGCACAAGAGCCGCGAGCACGACACGCTGCCGCTCGGCAACCTGCGTGCCGCGCGCCGGTGAGCCCGGCGAGAGCGTGCCGCCCAGCGGCGACACCAGGATGCAGTTCGAGGTCTCGGTCGGTCCGGTGACGTTCGCGGCCTCGCGGCCGTTCGTTCTGATCGCCGGGCCGTGCGTCATCGAGAGCCGCGACTCCGCGCTCCGGCACGCCGAGCGCCTGCGGGATCTCTGCCGCCGGATCGCCGTGCCCTACGTGTTCAAGTCGTCGTTCGACAAGGCGAACCGCACGTCGCGCGAGGGCTTTCGCGGGCCCGGCATCGAGGCCGGGCTCGCCATTCTTGCCGAGGTGCGGCGCACGCTGGGAGTGCCGGTCTTGACCGATGTCCACGAGGCGGCACAGATCGCCGCGGTCGCGGCGGTAGCGGATGTGTTGCAGACCCCCGCCTTTCTCTGCCGCCAGACCGATTTCATCACCGCAGTCGCCGCCTCCGGCAAGCCGGTCAACGTGAAGAAGGGGCAGTTCCTTTCGCCCTGGGAGATGGGACACGTGATCGACAAGGCCACGGCGGGCGGCAACCACCAGGTGCTCGTCACCGAGCGCGGCACGAGCTTCGGTTACAATAATCTGGTTGCCGACATGCGGGCGCTGGTGATCATGCGGCGCTTCGGCTACCCGGTCGTCTTCGACGCCACGCACAGTGTCCAGCTCCCGGGGGCCGCAGGCGGCGCCTCGGGAGGGCAGCGCGAGTTCGTGCCGGCGCTGGCGCGCGCCGCGGTGGCGGTCGGTGTCGCGGGGGTGTTCATGGAGGTGCACGAGGATCCCGACCGCGCCAAGAGCGACGGGCCGAACTCCATGCCCCTCGACGAGCTTCCGGCGCTGCTTGCGAGCCTGGTGGCCCTCGACCGCGTCGCCAAGGAGGGCGCGTCGTGATGCGGGCGCGTGCACCCGGGGCCAGAGGAAGCCCCCGCGGCCCGGCCGGGCGCACGGCGCGGGGCGCGCGGCCGAGCCGAGTGCCCGCGGCCTCGGGCGACCCGCCCGCCACTGGGGGCGGTGCCAGCCTCGTACACGCGCGTCGGGTCCTGAGCGTCGAGGCGGCGGCGATCACGGCGCTCGCCGAGCGGCTCGACAGCGCGTTCACGCGCGCGGTCGAGCTCATCGCGGCATGCGCGGGCAAGGTCGTCGTCACCGGCATGGGCAAGTCGGGTCACATCTGCCGCAAGATCGCGGCGACGCTCGCCAGCACCGGGACGCCCGCCCTGTTCCTCCATGCGGCCGAAGCGTTGCACGGGGATCTCGGCATGCTCGAACGCAAGGACCTCGTGCTCGCGGTTTCGAACAGCGGCGAGACCGCCGAGATCATTGGCCTGGTGCCGATCCTGAAGCGTCTGGCGCTGCCGTTGGTCGCGTTCACCGGCCGGCCGGCCTCGATGCTGGGTCGCGCCGCGGACGTGGTGATCGACGTGAGCGTCGCCGAGGAGGCGTGCCCGCTCGGTCTGGCGCCGACCGCGAGTACGACCGCGACGCTGGCGATGGGGGACGCCCTTGCCGTGGCGCTTCTCGAGCACCGCGGCTTTCGTCCCGAGGACTTCGCCGCGCTTCACCCCGCCGGCGCGCTCGGCCGCCGGCTCCTGCGCGCCGCGGACCTGATGCACACCGGGACAGCCGTACCGGTGGTCGCGCTCACCACCTCGATGCAGGACGTGCTGCTCGAGATCACCTCGAAGCGCCTCGGCGTTGCCGCCGTCGTCGGCGCCGGCGGCCGGCTGGCAGGCGTCGTGACCGATGGCGACCTGCGCCGCGCGCTTGCGGCGCCCGGCGACATCCTGGCGCGCACCGCCGCGGAGGTCATGAGCCGCCAGCCGAAGACGATCGAGGCGGAGGCGCTCGCGGCCCAGGCGCTGGCGATCATGGAGCGGCACGCGATCACGTCGCTCTTCATCACCGACACGGCCGGTCGTCCGGCGGGGGTGATTCACCTGCACGACCTGCTGCGTGCCGGTGTCGCCTAGGATGGTGCCGGCGAAGCCGGACCCGCGCCGTCCCCGGCCCCCGGCCGCCGTCCTCGCGCGCGCCCGACGCATCCGTCTGCTGCTCCTCGACGTCGACGGCGTCCTCACCGGCGGGCGGATTGTCCTCGATCACCGCGGGCGGGAGCTGAGAGTCTTTCGCGTGCGCGACGACCACGGCATCGCGCTCCTGCTACGCGCCGGCATCCGGGTAGCATGGCTTTCGGCGCGGCGCTCCGCTGCGGTTACCCGGCACGCGCGCGACCTCCAGGTGAGCGCGACGGTGCAAGGCGTCGCGAGCAAGCTCGTGGCGGCGCGCCGCCTCTGGCGGCGCTGGCATCTCGCCCCCGAGGAGGTGGCCTTCGTCGGCGACGAGCTCCTCGACCAACCGCTGTTTGCCAGCGTCGGCCTCGCGGTTGCCGTCGCGGACGGCGCCGCGGGCGTCGAGCGCCACGTGCACTGGACAACCGCGGCGCCGGGCGGCGCCGGTGCGGCGCGGGAGGTTGCCGAACTGCTGCTACGGGCGCAGGGGCAATGGGCGAGCGTTCTCGGCGACGCGATGCGATGAGACGCGCTGTGGCGGCACCGACCTGCTGAGCCGACGGTCTCGTCTGGAAGTCCGAAGCTTTACTAAGGGGGTCCATGGCGGTATTCTTCTTGCATGGCCGCCGGACCCGGGGGGTTTCCCCTTACTCGTAGACAGCTGCGATTGGGGCTGGCGGTCGTGCTCCTGGTGGCGCTTGGCGGTCTGGCGGCCCAGCTCGGGCGCAGCCAGTGGCAGCAGCATCTGCGCGGATTGCGCAGCCGCGAGCTCGATTTCCTGCCCGCCGCGGCCCAGCGCATCCAGAACTTCCGGCGCGTCAAGATGGAAGGCGGGCGCAAAGCTTGGGAGGTAGCTGCCCGCGAGGCGCAGTACTTCGAGGAAGAGAGCCAGGTCGCGGTCGAGGCCCCGGAGGTCAGCTTCTACCTCAAGGGTGACCGGGGCGTGGTGTCGATCAAGGGCGACCAGGGCAAGATCCTGTTGGATGGCCGCGAGATGGACCGCGTCGAGCTCACGGGCGGAATCGAGGTTCGGTTCAACGACTACGTGGTCCGGACCGATCGCGCCGTCTACGAGCAAGCCTCGGACACGGTTGTGTCGCCGGACGCGGTCACGATCAGTGGCCGCGGGCTGGTGCTGACCGGTAGGCGGATGACCGTCGAGATGGAGGCGCAGCGGCTGCGGCTCGAGGGCAAGGTCGAGACGGTGCTGCAGCAGGCCGAGGAGGGAGCCGGTGCGGGTGCGCTTTGAGCGGGTTCTTCCCTTGACACTGGCGCTCGTCTTCTTCGGCGTCGCCCTCGGTGCGCAGGAGAAGCCGCGACCCGCTCGGCCGACCGATCAGACCGATCTCTTTCGCAGCCTGTCGCTCGG
>Ga0113563_10002872_pt1 | contig 10565 bp, 10 predicted proteins | sample Mud3Dept3metaG_FD_80117 | JGI IMG/M metagenome (GOLD analysis project Ga0113563, IMG submission 80117) | Freshwater wetland microbial communities from Ohio, USA, analyzing the effect of biotic and abiotic controls - Mud 3 Core 4 Depth 3... | ecosystem: Environmental > Aquatic > Freshwater >...
CTCGCCGATGTGGGCCTTGAAGAACCGGGCCTGAACCGGCTGATCCGCGCCACCTACGAGCTGCTGGGCCTGCAGACCTATTTCACCGTCGGGCCGAAAGAGGTGCGGGCGTGGACCATACACAAGGGCGATACCGCGCCGCAGGCGGCGGGCGCGATTCACACCGATTTTGAAAAAGGCTTCATCCGCGCCGAAGTGATCGCCTTCGACGACTACATCGCGTGCAAGGGCGAGCAGGGCGCGAAAGAGGCCGGCAAGATGCGGCTCGAAGGCAAGGACTACATTGTCAAAGACGGCGATCTGATGCACTTTCGCTTCAACGTCTGAACCCCGGGGGCTGCCGGGTTCGCGGAGAAACAAACGACGGATCGGGGTAGACTGTGAGTTTGATGCCCTGCCATGGCGCAATGGCGGCGGGCTTCACGACAAGGAGGGTGATAGAAATGATGAGCCGACCTGCGGTATTGATCCTGGTTTTTACGAGCTTCCTGGCCGCGTGCTCTCAAGTCGGATACCGGCAAACCGGCAGGCTGGATAAAGACAGCCTGCATTCCGCCATTGTCACCGATGACGCCAGTTATGTCCGGGCGGCGATCGAATCCGGGGCGGCGAGCGTCAATCAGCGGATCCCGGCGCCCGTGTACCAGGAAGGCACGCCCATACTGACCATTGCGGCACGCTCCGCATCGATCGAGGTGATGCGATATCTGATCTCGGCCGGCGCCGATGTCAATGCGCCGACTCCGGCGGGAGAGACGCCGCTCATGCTGGCCGCGTATTTTTTCGATGAGAACCGGGAGCAGGGCAGCCGGTCCTACGACCAGCACGAAAGGGCGGCGCGGCTGCTGGTGGAGGCGGGCGCGAATATCGAAAACGCTCCCCACCACTACACCCCCCTCGCTTATGCCGCATACCAGGGACACGATCATATCGTCCGCTTCCTCATCGAACGCGGCGCGCGCATAGACGCCGACGCCGAGGACGGCACCACGTATGTCAATACGCCGCTCATGATGGCTGCCATACAGGGCCACCAGGAAACGGCGCTTTGGCTGCTGCGCGCCGGCGCCGATGCCAGGATCAGGGTCCACAGCGGGCATACGGCCACGGAATTCGCGCAGAAATACAACCATACGCACATCGTCGGCCTGCTCAGGTGCGCGGAGAACCTGGGCCAGGGCGAGGTGTTTTACAGCAAATGCCGGTAATGGGTTGAGCGGGACGTTGCGAGATGAACGACAAACGCTTGCCAGTGCTCGATCCCGGGGCTGTCGAGGGAGTCGCCGGCTCCAATTACCCCGAACGGTTTAAATCTGCAGTTGCGGGGCGCAGCAAGAAAAAACTGGGCGATGCATTGGGGTTGAAAAATTTCGGCGTCAATCTGACGACGCTGAAGCCGGGCGTGTGGTCGGCGTTGCGCCACTGGCATACGCATCAGGATGAGTTCATTTATATCGTGAGCGGGGAACTGGTCCTGGTCACCAGCGAAGGCGAGCAGGAACTGACGCCCGGCATGATGGCGGGGTTTCCCGCCGGCAAAGCCGATGGCCACCATCTGATCAACCGCGGCAAGACCGACGCAGTCTATCTCGAAGTCGGCGACCGCACCGCCGGCGACGAGGTCGACTATCCCGACGATGATCTTGCGGCGCGTGCCACGCCCGAAGGCCGGCGCTTCACGCACAAGGACGGCACGCTGTACTAAGACCAGGACCGCGCGGCGCAAATGGCATATTACGCATTGCTACACAGACCGCCGTAATGGACCAGCACTATCTGAACCCGCTGTTTTCGCCGCAATCGCTCGCCGTGATTGGCGCCAGCGACAGGCCGCAGTCGGTGGGCGGCGTGGTCTTCAGGAATCTGCTCGAAGGCGGCTACCAGGGCAAGCTCTATGCGGTCAATCCCAACCATGCCCTGATCCAGGGCCAGCCTTCTTTTCCCGGCCTCGAGCACATCGATGCGCCGGTGGAAATGGCGGTGATCGCCACCCCGGCGGCCACCGTTTCCGACATCATCGTGTCCTGCGGCAAAAGCGGCGTGCGCGCCGCGGTGGTGCTCTCGGCCGGGTTCGGTGAAACCGACGAGGCCGGCCCCGCCCTCAAACAAGGGATGCTCGCCGCCGCCCGGCGCTACGGCATGCGCCTGATCGGCCCCAACAGCCTGGGCGTGATGCGCCCCGCAATCGGCCTGAACGCCACGTTCGGCCACGTGGGCGCCACGCCCGGAAAACTTGCGCTGGTGTCGCAATCGGGGGCGCTGTGCACCGCCATCCTCGACTGGGCGCGTCCCAACGACATCGGTTTTTCCAGCGTGATCTCCATGGGCGACTCCGCCGATGTGGACTTCGGCGAGATTCTCGACTATCTGATATACGATCCGCAGACCGAAAGCATCCTGCTCTACATCGAGGGCATACGCCAGGCGCGCAGTTTCATGAGCGCCCTGCGTGCCGCGGCGCGCAGCAAGCCGGTGATCGTGCTCAAAATCAGGCGCCATGACAGCGGATCGAAAGCGGCGCTGTCGCATACCGGGGCCTTGGTCGGCGCCGACGACGTGTTTGATGCTGCGCTGCGCCGCGCCGGCGTAGTGCGCGTGCTGTCGGTGGTGCAGTTGTTCGCTGCGGCGCAGGCGCTCGCGCTGGGCTTTCGCCCGAGCGGCAACCGCCTCGCCATCGTCACCAACGGCGGCGGTCCCGGCGTGATGGCGGCGGATTGCGCCACCGATCGCGGCATCGCGCTCGCCGAATTGTCCCCGGATACGCTGAGCCAGCTGGATAAAACGCTGCCGCCGACCTGGTCCCACGGCAATCCGCTCGATCTGATCGGAGACGCCACCGCCGGGCGCTACCGCGCGGCGGTGACCGCCTGCATGCAGGATCCGGGCGTGGACGGCGTGCTGGCCATCCTGACGCCGCAGGCGATGACCGCGCCGCTCGATGTGGCCAACGAAGTCATCGCGATTGCCCAAGCCTCCCCCAAACCGCTGATCGCCTGCTGGATGGGCGAATCCCAGGTGGCATCAAGCCGCGCCGCTTTTGCGCGCGAGCACATCCCGTCATTCCGCACGCCGGAGCCGGCGGTGGAAGTGTTTTCGGCGATTTCCGCCTATTTTCACAACCAGAAACTGCTGATGCAAGCGCCGGGCTCCATTGCGAACCAGATCGAGCCCGATGCCGAGGGCGCGCGCATGGTCATCGAAGGCGCGCTCGCCGAGCGCCGGCACGTGCTCAACGAAATGGAATCGAAGTCGGTGCTTGCCGCTTTTCACATCCCGGTGGCGAACACCGTGATCGTGCACTCGGCTGCCGAAGCGCTGCTGGTCGCCGAACAATTCTCTTTTCCGGTGGCGATGAAAATCGCTTCGCCCGACATCACGCACAAGACCGATGCCGGCGGTGTGCGCCTGAACCTCGCCAATGCCCAGGCGGTGCGCGCGGGGTACAACCAGATCATCGCCGATGTGAAGAAAAACCGCCCCGGTGTGCACATCGAAGGCGTGGCAGTCGAGCCCATGAGTCTCAAGCCCAACAGCCGTGAACTGATGGTGGGCGTGACCAGCGATCCGGTATTCGGGCCGGTGATTACGTTCGGCGCCGGCGGCGTCATGGTGGAGGTCATCGGCGACCGCGCCGTGGCGCTGCCGCCGCTGAACCGTTATCTGGCGCAGAACCTGGTCGCCGGCACGCGGATGGCAAAAATGTTGCAGGCGTTCCGCCACATGCCGCCCGCCCACATGGAAGCGCTGCTCAACGTGTTATTGCGCGTTTCGGAAATGGTGTGCGAGCTGCCGTGGCTCAAGGAGATGGACATCAATCCGCTGCTGCTCGACGAAAACGGCGCGCTCGCGGCCGATGCCCGCATCGTTGTGGATTTCCATGAATTTTCGCTGGACCGCTACGCGCACATGGCGATCTGTCCCTATCCCATTCACCTGGTCACGCACTGGCAATTATCCGATGGCACCGACCTGGTGATCCGCCCGATCCGGCCCGAGGATGCCGAAATCGAACAGGCGTTCGTGCGCAGCCTGTCGGAGGCGGCAAAATACTTCCGCTTCATGATGCCGCTGAAAGAGCTCACCCAAACGATGCTGGCGCGCTTTACCCAGATAGACTACGACCGGGAAATGGCGCTGATTGCGGTGGTCGAGCAGGACGGCGCGGAAATCGAAATCGCGGTCTGCCGTTACATCATCAATCCCGACGGAAAAAGCTGCGAGTTCGCCCTGGTGGTTACGGACAAGTGGCAGCATAAAGGCGTTGGCCATAAGCTGATGACCATGCTGATGAACATCGCGCGCGCCAAGGGCCTGGCCGCCATGGAGGGCGATGTGCTCACCAACAACCGCGCCATGTTGCGCCTGGTCACCTCGCTGGGCTTCACCGTCGAAACAAGCCGCGAAGATCCGACAGTCCGGCACGTCGTGAAACTGCTGGCCTGACGACCTCGTGCGTCAGCGGGGCACGCGTGCAGCGCGCTCAACGCCGCCGCTTGCCGCCGAGGAGGGAGCCGAGGATGCCGCGCACGATTTCGCGGCCGACCTGCGACCCGATGGCACGAGCCGCGCTTTTAGTGGCGGCTTCGATGACCGAGTCGCCGCGGCCATTGCCGCCGAAAATTCCGCCCAGAAAATCGCCTATCGATTTGCCGCCCGCGGGCACGCCGGCGCCGGCGGCGCGCTGCGCTAGTTTTTCGTATGCCGATTCGCGGTCCACGGTGGTGTCGTACACCCCGGCGAGCAGCGAACCCTTGATGATCTGGCTGCGTTCCTGCGGCGTGACGGGGCCCAGCCGGCAGCCCGGCGGCACGACAAACGCGCGCTCGACGACGGCGGGGCGTCCCTTGTCGTCGAGCATGGAGACCAGCGCTTCGCCCACGCCGAGTTCGGTGATCGCAGCCTCCACGTCCAGTCCGGGATGGGCGCGCATGGTGGTGGCCGCGGCCCTGACTGCCTTCTGGTCGCGCGGCGTGAAGGCGCGCAGCGCATGCTGCACGCGGTTGCCGAGCTGGCCGAGCACGGTGTCGGGGATATCGAGCGGGTTCTGGGTCACGAAGTAGACGCCCACGCCCTTGGAGCGCACCAGCCGCACCACCTGCTCGATCTTGTCGAGCAGCGCCTGCGGCGCATCGCTGAACAGCAAGTGGGCCTCGTCGAAAAAGAACACCAGCTTGGGCTTGTCCGGGTCGCCGATCTCGGGAAGCTGCTCGAACAATTCGGCCAGCATCCACAGCAGGAAACTGGCATAGAGCTTGGGCGCGTTCATGAGCTTGTCGGCGGCGAGAATGTTGATGACGCCGCGGCCGCGGCTGTCGGTCTGCATCAGGTCCGCGATGTTCAGCGCCGGTTCGCCGAAAAAACGCTCCGCGCCCTGGTGCTCGAGCTCGAGCAGCCCTCTCTGGATCGCGCCGACGGAGGCTGAGGAAATGTTGCCATACTGGTTGGTGAAGTTTTTGGCGTTCTCTCCGACATAGGCCAGCATGGCGCGCAAGTCCTTCAAATCGAGCAGCAGCAGGCCGTTGTCGTCGGCGATCTTGAAGGCGAGCGTCAGCACTCCCTGCTGGGTGTCGTTGAGGTTGAGCATGCGCGCGAGCAGCAGCGGTCCCATTTCCGAAACCGTTGCGCGCACCGGATGTCCCTGTTCGCCGAACGTGTCCCAGAACACCACGGGGCAGGCTTCCATGACATGGGATTGCAGCCCGAGGCTGTTGACGCGTTCCCTGACCTTGCCTGTGAGCTCACCCGGCTGCGAGAGTCCGGCGAGATCGCCTTTCACGTCGGCCATGAACACCGGTACGCCGATGCGCGAAAAGCCCTCGGCCAGGCGCGACAGCGTTACGGTCTTGCCGGTGCCGGTGGCGCCTGCGATCAGGCCATGGCGGTTGGCGAGCTGCGGCAGCATGTAGATTTCATGGTCGGCCTGGGCGACGAGTATCGGTTCCGGCATGGCGTTCCTGCTGGGTGGGTGTGGTAAAATTTCAATTATATATCAGCGATCTTCCGCGCCGCGGGCGGCTGACGGCGGGCGCTGCACATCCATCCGATACTCGAACGACAGAGGGCGCAATGGCAGGTCATTCCAAGTGGGCCAATATCCAGCATCGCAAAGGGCGGCAGGACTCCAAACGCGGCAAGATTTTCACGCGACTGATCAAGGAAATCACGGTGGCGGCCCGGCTCGGCGGCGGCGATCCTGCTGCCAATCCGCGCCTGCGGCTGGCCGTCGACAAGGCCTACGACAACAACATGCCCAAGGACAACGTCGAGCGCGCGATCAAACGCGGCAGCGGCGAGCTGGAGGGCGTGAACTACGAGGAACTGCGCTACGAGGGCTACGGCATCAGCGGTGCGGCGGTGATCGTCGACTGCATGACCGACAACAAGACCCGCACGGTCGCCGACGTGCGCCACGCATTCACCAAGCACGGCGGCAATCTCGGCACCGACGGCTCGGTGGCCTTCCTGTTCAAGCACTGCGGCCAGATGGCGTTCGCTCCCGGCACCAGCGAAGACAAGCTGATGGAAGCCGCGATCGAGGCCGGCGCCGAGGATGTGGTGACCAACGACGACGGCAGCTTTGAAATCATCACCGCGCCGAATGACTTGTCAATGGTGAGAGCCGCGCTCGAGAAAGCCGGTTTCAAACCCGAGCTGGCGGAAGTCACCATGAAACCGTCCACCGAGACTGTGCTGACCGGCGAGGACGCGGCGCGCATGCAGCGGCTGCTCGACGCGCTGGAAGCGGTGGACGATGTGCAGGAAGTTTATACCAACGCCGTCCTTGAGACGGAGTGAAGAGTGAAGAGTGAAGAGTGAAGGGTGAAGAGTGAAGGGTAAAACCCGACGGCTGCGCCTTGCCCCTTTGCCCAAAGGGGGCGGGGAAGCGTCGCTTGACTCTTCACTGGTTACTCCTCGCTCTTCACCGAATTCGCGCACGCGAATCCTGGGCATTGATCCGGGGCTGCGCATCACCGGCTTCGGCGTATTGGACAAGGTGGGTCAGAAACTCAGTTATGTCACCAGCGGCTGCATCAAGACCCGCGACGGCGAACTGGCCGAGCGGCTCAAGACCATACTCGACGGCCTGGCCGAAGTGATCGCCGACTGCAAACCCACGCAGGTCGCGGTCGAGCAGGTGTTCGTCAACATCAACCCGCAGTCCACGCTGCTGCTGGGGCAGGCGCGCGGCACCGCCATCTGCGCCGCGGTGCTGCATAATCTGCCGGTGGCGGAATACACCGCGCTGCAGGTCAAGCAGGCCGTGGTCGGCAACGGCCATGCGAAAAAAGAACAGGTGCAGGAAATGGTCAAACGGCTGCTCAGACTCGACGGTAATCCCGGCGCCGATGCGGCGGACGCGCTGGCGTGCGCCATCTGCCACGCGCATGGCGGGCAGGGACTGGGCCAGCTGGCGACCGCGGGTTACCGGGTGCGCGCCGGGAGGCTGGTGTGATCGGCAGAATCAGCGGCAAGCTTGCCGCCAAGCACCCGCCGCAGATCCTGGTGGATGTGGGCGGCGTCGGTTACGAAATCAGCGTGCCGATGAGCACCCTTTATCAGCTGCCCGCGACCGGCAGCGAGGTCGTGCTGCTGACCCATCTGATCGTGCGCGAAGATGCGCATCTGCTCTACGGTTTCGCCACCGAACAGGAACGCCACCTGTTCCGGCAACTGCTGAAAATCACCGGCGTCGGCGCGCGCACCGCGCTCGCGGTGTTGTCGGGCATGAGCGTGGCCGATCTGCACCACGCCGTCAGCGGCCAGGACAGCGGCCGCCTCACCAAGATACCCGGCATCGGCAAGAAAACAGCGGAACGCCTGCTGCTCGAATTGCGCGACAAGCTCGACGTCAGCGTCATCATGAGTTCGGCGGCGCCTGGCGCGCGCGACGCCAACGACATCGCCAATGCCCTGGGTGCGCTCGGCTACAATGACAAAGAGATCGCCTGGGCGGTCAAACAATTGCCGCCCGAAGGCAGCGTGACCGAAGGCATACGCCAGGCGCTGAAACTGCTTTCGAAAGCCGGGTGATGCCTTTCACGATCAGTGCAAAGCGTTGCACGCTGCCCCTCGCGGCTGTATCATAGCTAGTTGTTTTTATTGATATTTTTACACACCTTGTGATCTGCTTCCATGGCCGTTGAAACCGATCGCCTGATTTCCGCCGCGCCGGCTTCGCCGCAGGAAGAGGTATTCGAGCGCGCGCTGCGCCCCAAGGCGCTCGACGAGTACATCGGCCAGGAAAAAATCCGCGGCCAGCTTTCGATTTTCATCGAAGCGGCAAGGAAGCGCCGCGAATCCCTCGATCACGTGCTGCTGTTCGGCCCGCCGGGACTGGGCAAGACCACGCTGGCCCACATCATCGCCCGTGAAATGGGAGTGAACCTGCGCCACACGTCCGGCCCGGTGCTCGAGCGCGCCGGCGACCTCGCGGCGATACTCACCAATCTCGAACCCAACGACGTGCTGTTCATCGACGAGATCCACCGCCTGTCCCCGGTGGTCGAGGAAATCCTTTATCCCGCGCTCGAAGACTTCCAGATCGACATCATGATCGGCGAAGGCCCGGCGGCGCGTTCGGTCAAGCTCGACCTGCCGCCGTTCACGCTGGTCGGCGCGACCACGCGCGCCGGCATGCTCACCAATCCGCTGCGCGACCGCTTCGGCATCGTCGCGCGGCTCGAATTTTATACGCCGGACGAACTGACGCGCATCGTGCGGCGCTCAGCCGGCCTGCTCGAGGTCGAGGTCAGCGCCGAAGGCGCGCGCGAGATCGCGGGGCGCTCGCGCGGCACCCCGCGCATTTCCAACCGGCTGCTGCGGCGCGTGCGCGATTACGCCGAGGTCAGGGCGCAGGGGCATGTCACGCTCGAAGTCGCGGACGCGGCGTTGAGGATGCTCGACATCGACGCCCTCGGTCTCGACGTCATGGACCGCAGTCTGCTGCTGGCGGTCATCGAGAAATTTGGCGGCGGCCCGGTCGGGATCGACAATCTGGCGGCGGCGCTCAGCGAGGAGCGCGACACCATAGAGGATGTGCTCGAACCGTACCTGATCCAGCAGGGCTATCTGCAGCGCACGCCGCGCGGCCGCATCGCGACCGTCCTCGCGTACCGCCACTTCGGCCTGGCCCAGCCCAATTCCGGCGCCACGCCGGAATTGTGGGACAGCAAACCGGTGAGCGGTGAGCCGTAAAGCAACCTTTTCCATGGGCCTTCACTTGCTGCTTACCGCTTACTGCTTACTTCTTACGTTGAGGAAGTGCGCCGCGTGAGGACCGCAACCACTACAGGCCAGCATGCTTTCGCGTGGCCCATCCGCGTGTACTACGAAGACACCGACAGCGCCGGCGTCGTCTATTACGCGAATTACCTGAAATTCATCGAGCGCGCGCGCACCGAATGGCTGCGGGCGCTCGGCTTCGAGCAGAACGAACTCGCCGCGCAGCACCGGGTCGTATTCGTGGTGCGCGCGGTGGCGATCGAATACCTGAAACCGTCGCTATTCAACGACAGGTTGCAGGCCACTGTGGAACTCGCTAAGGTAGGAAACAGTCAGATCGTGCTGATGCAGCGCGTGATGCGCGAAAACGAGGAGCTGGTCACCGCCGAGGTCAGGGTGGTGTGCGTGAACGCGGCGACGTTCAGGCCGGTTAAAATACCGAAAGCGATCATTACAAAAATAGGAACGACATCTTGAATCCGATCGTCAGTCACGACATGTCCGTCTTGAGCCTCGTCACCGGCGCCAGCGTGCTGGTGCAGATCGTGATGCTGCTGCTGCTGCTGGCATCCATGTTCTCGTGGTATTACATTTTTCTCAAGGTCTTCACGCTCAGGCGCGCCACCCGGCTTGCCGACGATTTCGAGAAGGAATTCTGGAGCGGGGCGGACCTGAACGAGCTGTATCAGCGCGCGGTCAATTCGCGCCGCTCGGCAGGCAGCCTCGAGCGCATTTTCGAGGCGGGATTCCGCGAATTCGCCAAGCACAAGAAACAGCCCGGCATGGACATCAGCGTGCTGATGGACGGCACCCGGCGCGCGATGCGCGCGACTTACCAGCGCGAGCTGGACCGGCTCGAATCGCACCTGTCTTTCCTGGCCTCGGTCGGCTCGGTGAGTCCCTACGTCGGGCTGTTCGGCACGGTATGGGGCATCATGAATGCGTTCCGCGGGCTCGCCAACGTCGCGCAGGCGACTCTCGGCCATGTCGCGCCGGGCATCGCCGAAGCGCTGATTGCGACCGCGATGGGCCTGTTCGCCGCGATTCCGGCAGTGGTCGCCTACAATCGCTTTGCCGGCGACGTGAACCGGCTGGCGACGCGCTTCGAGTCGTTCATGGAAGAGTTTTCCAATATTCTGCAGCGCCAGGTGCATTGAGGAGCGGTGAGCGGTGAGCGATAAGCAGAAAGCGGGAAACCCGAAAACACAGGCGGGAGGCGGGAGGCGATCCACAGCTGCGGTGAGGCGTGAGGCGTCAGGCGTGAGGCGCTGGAGGGCGATAGCCAACCACCAGGAGGTGCGGCAACAAGGCGCGGAGCGGCCTGTCACTGGCTTCGCTCGCTC
>Ga0113563_10002875_pt1 | contig 10561 bp, 5 predicted proteins | sample Mud3Dept3metaG_FD_80117 | JGI IMG/M metagenome (GOLD analysis project Ga0113563, IMG submission 80117) | Freshwater wetland microbial communities from Ohio, USA, analyzing the effect of biotic and abiotic controls - Mud 3 Core 4 Depth 3... | ecosystem: Environmental > Aquatic > Freshwater >...
AACGTCGCGACGTTCGAGCCGTTCATCTCGCCGACGGCACGTCGAAGCGCCCGTCGCCCCCGGTGAAGTAGACCGAGACGGTGGCACCGACCGGGTCAGCGCTGGCGGGGTTCCGGTCCAGCGTCCCGGGTCCCTTCGGCGTTCAGGGTCCACGCTGCGCCGCCATGTCGCACCACGAACCAGGAACCCCGGAACGGACCATGAACCAGGAACCAGGAACCACGAACCGATCCGCGCCGTGTGTCAGCGCGAGGGTTGCGCCCCCCGCGGCGCCGCGTTCTTCACGTACTTGTCGCACCAGTTGAGCATCTCGGCCACCGTGTGCAGCACCGACTCGCGCGCGGCGTAGCCGTGCGACTCGAACGGCAGCGTCACGTAGCGCGCCGTGGCCCCGTGTCCCTTCAGCGCGGCGAAGAGCCGCTCCGACTGGATGGGGAACGTCCCCGAGTTGTTGTCGGCCTCGCCGTGGATGAGCAGGATCGGCTCGTTGATCTTGTGCGCGTGCCAGAACGGCGACATCCGCGCGTAGATGTCGGGCACCTCCCAGAACGTGCGTTGCTCGTTCTGGAACCCGAACGGCGTGAGCGTGCGGTTGTAGGCGCCGCTGCGCGCGATGCCCGCGCGGAACAGATCGGAGTGCGCCAGCAGGTTGGCGGTCATGAAGGCGCCGTAGCTGTGCCCGCCGATCGCGATCCGGTCGCGGTCGGCGACGCCCATGCCCGCCACCGTGTCGATGGCGGCCTCCGCCCCCGCCACGAGCTGGTCCACGTAGGTGTCGTTGGCCGTCTCGCCGGGGCCGACGATCGGCATCGACGGGTTGTCGAAGATGGCGTAGCCCTGCGTGAGGAGCAGCAGGTGCGAGGCGCCGCGCACGCTGATGAACCGATTCGGTGAGCCCGACACCTGGCCGGCCGCATCGGGGTCGGTGAACTCGCGCGGGTAGGCCCACATCAGCACCGGGAGCCGCTGGCCGGCCTCGTACCCGGGCGGCAGGTGCAGGGTGGCCGACAGCTTCACGCCGTCCCTGCGCGCGTAGGTGACGAGTTGCGTCGTGCCGCCCGCCAGCTGCGGCGCGGGATCGGCGAAGGCGGTGATGGCGTGCCGCGCCCCGCCGGGGCCGCGCACGACGTAGTTGGGCGGCTCGGTCTTGCTTTCGTACCGCGTCAGCAGCCGCGTCCCGTCGTCGGCGAGCAGCGCCGCCACCGACTCGTAGCTCGTGTCGCCGCTCTGGAAGAGGCGCGTCGCCGTCCGCGTCGTCAGGTCGAGGCGGTCGAGGAAGGGGCGGTCACCCACGGGGGAGGCGCCGTCCCCGACGAGGTAGATCGCCGTGCCGTGCTGCCTGACCGTGCGCGTGCCCGGGCGCAGCATCGGCGTGCCCGGATCCTTGTACCGGTCCTCGGCGCTGCGATCGAACAGCCGCACGGGGGGCGCGGTGCCGTCGAGCAGCCACGTTCGCGTCCAGCGCTTCGGGCGGTCGTACTCCGTGACGAGCGCGAGCCCGCGATCGGTCCACGTCACCGTCTGGAAGCGGTACTCCGTCTTCACGACCTCGACCGGGTTGCCCGTGAACGGGGCGGCGAGGCTCATCAGGCGGTCGCGGTGCGGCACGCTGACCTTCGGGTCGCCCTTGTCGAGCGCCTCGGCCCACACGAGCGTGGCGGGAGCGGTCGCGTGCCAGCGGTGCGAGCGCGGGCCGGTGGGCACGCCGTTGATCGGGACGTCCTCGGCAAGTGGCAGCGTGGCGACCCTGCGGATCAATTCGCCGGTGCGGCTCCACACCTCCACCGCCTTCGGGAAGCGGTTGGCCGTCACCTGCCGCGAGAAGGGCCGTGTCAACCGCTCGGCCAGCACGAACGCGCCGTTGGTTGAGGTCGTCAGGCTGGCGTAGATGCCAGGCGTGCCGAGCGGGGTGACACGGAGGCTGGACGCGTCCACGAGGATCGGCTGGCTCGTGAAGTAGTGCTCGAAGAGCGCCTCGTCGTGTGGCGTCCGGAGCAGGTCCTGGAAGGTGGCAACCGGCGCCGTCGTGCCGGCCGTTTCCTGCACGCTGGGGCCCGTGGGGACGGCGGGTGCCGTCGGTGCCTCGCCCCGGCCGGCGGGTACCGCCGTGCAGAGCAGCGCGCGGCTGTCGCGCAGCCACTCGCACGGCAGCCCGGGGAAGGCCGCGCTGAGCGCGACACCGGCCACCTCGCGTGCGGCGGCTCCGAGGCGGGGCGCGGCTCGAGGCCCACCGGCTCCATCGACATCGACCACCCACAGGCGGATCGGACCCTCGCCGAAGGTGGCGACCGCGAGGCGCGCGCCGTCGGGCGAGAAGCCGAGCGACATCGCCGTGGCGCCGGCCGGCAGGGCCATGCGCCGCTCGGCGCCGCCGTCGAGCGGCTTCAGCGTGAGGCCGACGACGCGCGGGCGCGTGTGGGGCCCGTTTGTCGCCGGGTCGATGCGCGCACCCGCCAGGCGCAGCATCGGCCGCGACAGTTCCGCGACGGGCGGCATGCTCGTGCTCTCGAGCACCAGCACGACGTCGCCGCGGGGGCTCGCGACGACGACCGGCGGTGGCGGGGCGTCGAGGATGTTCACGATCACCGGGGGCGGCAGCAGGTAGGTCGTGTCGGCGGCCTCAGCGGCAGGCACGAGCAGGAGCGCCAGGGATACGGCTGGGACGAGGTGGCTGCGGCAGCGCAGTAGCATCTGGAGGTCCTTTGGGGCGGGTCGGCGCGAGATCTCGCGCGAATCACTCTACATCCGGCCGCGCCGGCCCTGAAGGGCCGGCCCACGACCGGGTCGCCGTCGCCCGGCCCCGGGAGGAGCGGCCCTCCAAGCACCGTCGAGAACGCAGACCTCAGGCCCCAGAACTCCACACTCAGAACTCCACACTCAGAACTCAAGACTCAGAACTGAGGAACTGATTAAGATCCTGCCCGATGTCCACCTCCCGCCGTGCCTTCCTGCGGTGTGCCGCGGCTGGTGCCGCCGCCCCGGTGTTTGGTCCCAAAGTGCTCGACGCCCTCGAGCGCCGTATCGAGGCGTTCGGGAATCCGCCCCCTGCCGCAGCAGCCGGCGACGATGACTACTGGGCCGAGATCCGCCGTGTGTTCCCGGTGCCCGCCGACTACATCAACCTCGAGAACGGCTACTCGAGCCCTCAGCCGCGCCCCACGTGGGACGCCTTCCTCGAGCACGAGGCGGCGATCAACCGCGGGCTGTCGTTCTACATGCGGCGCAAGAAGGCAGCCGACCTCGTCGCGGTGAAGCAGCGGCTCGCCGCGCTGGCGGGGTGCCCGGCCGACGAGATCGTCATCACGCGCAACACAACCGAGTCGCTCGGCACCGTGATCCACGGCGTGGATCTTGCGCCCGGCGACGAAGCCGTGATGTGCGACCAGGACTACGGCTCCATGCTCGAGCAGTTCCGGCAGCAGGCCCGCCGGCGCGGCACGCGCTGCGTGGAGATCGCGATCCCGCTCCATCCGCGCACCGACGACGAGGTGGTGGACACCTACGCGCGCGCGATCACCCCGCGAACCAAGCTCCTGCTCGTCTCGCACATGGTGAACATCACCGGCCAGATCCTGCCGGTGCGCAAGATCGCCGACATGGCGCACGCGCGTGGTGTCAGCGTGATCGTGGATGCCGCGCACTCCTTCGCGCACCTGGTGTTCGGCGTGCCGGACCTCGACGGCGACTACCTCGGCGCGAGCCTGCACAAGTGGCTGTGCACCCCGCTCGGGGCCGGCCTGCTCCACGTCAAGAAGGAGAAGATCCGGGCGGTGTGGCCGCTGTTCGGGGAGACGAGTGTGCCGGAGGACGACATCCGGAAGTTCGAGCGGATCGGCACGCACCCGTCGTGGACGGTGCTGGCCATCGGCGACGCGATCCGGTTTCACGAGATGCTCGGGGGCGAGCGGAAGGAAGCCCGGCTGCGGTACCTCCGCGAGTACTGGACCGACCGCGTGCGCGACATGCCTGGCGTGTACTTGAACACGCCGGGCGGGTTGCGGGCGTGCGGGATCGGGAACTTCGGCATCACCGGCCGGACGCCCACCGCGCTGGCCGACGCGCTCTTCGACCGCTTCGGGATCTACACCGTGGCCATCGACACGGTGCCCGTGAAAGGCGTGCGCGTGACGCCGCACCTCTACACGACGACGGCGGAGCTCGACGCGCTCGTGCGCGCGATTGGGGAGCTGGCGCGCGGATGACGGCCCAGCGCCGAACGCCGCGCCCGAACGCCCAGCGCCGTGCGCCCGGGGTGCCGCGAGGGGGTCGGAGCTGATTTCACTTTTTGCAGTGTGCAGAAAGTGAAATGATCTCCGACCCCGCTGGACCCCGTGGCGATGCTCGTCGACGAGGGGAAGGTGCGGTGGGACGATCCCGTGACGAAGCACCTGCCGTGGTTCCGCCTGCCGGATCCCTACCTCACGCAGCACGTCACCGTGCGCGACGCCCTGCGGCACACCTCTGGCGTGGGCAACGCCGATCTGCTCTGGGACCGCGAGGACTTCACCACCCGGGAGGTCCTGGAGCGGATGCGGTTTGCGCCCGCGACCGCCTCGCTGCGGTCCGACTGGGTCTACCAGAACGTGATGTACCAGGCGGCAGGCGAGGTGGTCGCCGCCGCGAGCGGTATGCCCTGGGACCGGTTCGTCACCACCCGCATCCTCGAGCCGCTCGGCATGACGCGCAGCGCGGCCACCTACGAGGCGATGGCCGCCCGCGCCGACCCCAACGTCTCGATGCCCCACTTCGAGATCGATGGCCAGGTGCGCGCGATCGAGGACGTCTCTGTGGACAGGGTGCCCGCGGCTGGCGCGGCCTGGACGACGGCACACGATGCGGGGAAGTGGCTCGCGTTCCTGCTCGCGGGCGGCGAGGTCTCCGGCCGGCGACTGGTGAGCGAGGCCAGCCTCAGCGAGTTGCTGGCGCCGCAGACCGTGGTTGCCGCCACCAACCGCGCATACCCGACCGCGGGCCTGGTCGGATCGCGGTGGACCACGTACGGGCTCGGCTGGTTCCAGAAGGACTACCGCGGTCGCTTCGTCGCGATGCACACGGGCAGCATGGACGGGCGCACCGCGATTGTCGGCCTCGTGGCGGAGGAGCGGCTCGGCGTGTTCGTCTTCGGCAACCTCGATCACGCCGAGTTCCGTCATGCGCTGCTGTGGAAGACCATCGACCTGTGGACCGGCGCGCCCGATCGCGACTGGAACGCGGAGTGCCTGACGCTCTACGGCGGCCTGAAGGAGAAGCAGAAACAGGCCGACGCGCGGCTGGACGCCGCGCGCGCGAAGGACACGCGGCCGTCGCACCCGCTCGAAGCGTACGTGGGCACCTACAGCCATCCGGCCTGGGGAGCCACGGAAGTGATGCTCGAGAACGGGGCGCTCGTGGTGCGTCTCGGCCCTTCGCCACGCAACCGCGGTGCGCTGGAGCATTGGCACTACGACACGTTCCGGACACGCCCCGGCGACGGCCGACGCGGCTGGATGTCCGTCAGCTTCGACACGGGCCAGGACGGCACCGTCGTCGCGCTGAAGCTCGGCGGGGAGACGGTGTTCACGCGCGAGCCGGCAAAGAAGTAGTCGCGACGGATCCGGGTCGGGTGCCCGGATGCCGTGTGAGCCGTTCGGGCCCGGCTCCACGCATTGAAGGGATGAGGCGCAACCGCCAGAAGGAGGCCGCCATGCATCCTCGTGCGTTCATTGTCACGGCCCTGACCGTGCTGATCCCCGTCCAGGCGGCGGCCCAGCAGCCCGCCACCACGCCAGACCAGCTCTCGGTGCTGTTGCGACCAGGAGAAGCGGTGTGGGTGACCGACGGATCCGGCCACGAGGTGAAGGGCCGGCTGTTGAAGCTCGCGGGCGACGCCCTGCAGGTTGAGATTTCCGGGGTGCCCCGGTCGATCGAATTCGCCACCGTGCAGCGGGTACAGCACCGCCATGCGGACTCGCTGCTCAACGGCACCCTGATTGGCGCCGCCGTTGGCGGCGGGGCCGTTGGCCTCTTCTGGGCGTTGTGGTGCAGCGACGCCGAGTGTGACGACGATGACGGGTACATCGCCGGTTCGATCGCCATCTACGGCGCGGTCGGCGCCGGCATGGGGGCGCTCTGCGACGTGATGATCAAGGGGAAGCGGACCGTCTACGAGGCGCCGGCCGGCCGTGCCGCCCGGTCGATTACGGTCAGCCCCCTCGTCACGCGTGACGTGCGCGGTGTGAGCGTCGGCCTGCGCTTCTGAGGCCCGGCCACTCGGGCCGACCGTCGGAAGGCGGACCTCCTGGTCAGCCTGGACCACCATCGCCCTCGGTCCAGGCACCGCCCTCCGACCTGGTTCAGTGGCCTCGAGCGCCGCCGGGTCGCGCGGACTACTGGAACTCGATCCAGCAGCCGAGCAGGCGGCGGTCGCGCGACGTCGGGTCGAAGTCGAACGGCCGGAAGCCGCGCGCCACCTCGACGGTGACCGTCGTGGCGCGCTGGTCAGGTGCGGCCGGCACCGACAGGGCCTGGGCCTCGTTGGGGAGGACGGTCGTCTGCGTCGACCATTGACCGGCGGCGACGCGGACCTGGTTCTCGAGCGGCCCACAGCGAACCAGCAACTGGAATTCCGTGCGGGGCGCGTCGGGCAGCAGCGCCAGCGTGGGCCGGCGCGCTCCCATCACCCACAGGCCGGTCTGCTCGAGCCAGACGCGCTCGTCGGTGGCGTACACCACGAGATCGCCATAACGGGCGGCCGAGCGCGCGGTCAGCCCGGGTGGGCCCGTCGATCTGACGTCCACGGGGCGCAGCGACACGGGCGCTGGTGCCCTCTGCGGCGCCGTCGGGTCAGGGTGCGGCACCACGCGGAGCAGGCGTACCGGCAGGGGCAACGTGATGCGCCGCCGGCTCGACACGCCGGCGGGTGCGGTCCAGTGCTCGACTGGCCTCGCGCCAGCGCCGATGAGCAGCGCGAGGTACCGAGCGTCGCGGTGCGGGAGCGCCTCGATGTCGTAGGTGCCCGCCGGCACGGCCCCGAGTTCGAGGAGCGGTGCGGCCTCATGCGCCGGCCTGGCCCCGGGGTGGCGGGGCGGCGTCGTGATGGCCATGCGCGAGAGCAGCGTCCGGGGCGAGGTGGCACGTGGCGGATCGAGCGCGAGCGCGATCTGGTGTCCGCCCCGTTGCGACGCGCGGATGAGCGCGAGCTGAGCCTCGGTCGCGCGCACCGGCGGGAGGCCGGCCTGCCGCCACGACACGCTCACACCCGCCATGAGGCCAAGTGCGGCACAGAGCGGCGCCACCACCGTGCGGGTCGTCGGTGTCAGCCGCAGCCGGCTGTCCCACAACCAGAAGACCAACATCGTTGCGATGGCAACGAGCGCCCAGACCGTGCAGCTCGCCCAGAACGACGGCGGTGGGTCGCGAAGCGCCGAGGGCAACGCCGCGGGCAGGTCAACGAGGGGAGCGACCCACTCCAGCCAGCGTGCCCGTCCCGACGCGTCGTTGAACCGGAGCGAGCCGTCGCCGCCCAACGCCAGCGTGGCCGTGATCAGCAGCGAGAGGCCCAGCAGCGTTCCCCACAGGGCGCGGCCGCGCGAGGACGCGCGCGACCAGCACACGGCTGCGGGCGCGCCGAGCGCAAACAGCGCCGGGACGGCCAGTCGCGCCGGGGCACTCTGTCCGCCCCACCACATGGCGTAGCTGCTGACCGTCAGCAGGTAGGGCACGACGATCGCGATGACGGCCACCCCGGAGCGGGCGTCCAGCCGGGCGAGCGTCGCGGTGCCCGCCAGTGCCGCCACGAACGCCGGCGCGTTCGGGAGGATCCCGAACTCCTGGTCGCACAGAAGGGCCAGCAACCCGAGCGGCGCTCCGGCCAGGTCGAGCGGCGTGTGGGGACCGTAGGGCGCCGAGGGGTTGGGCGTGCCGTAGGTCACCCAGAAGAACCCGAACCACGCGGCCATGCCGACGGCGACGGGACCGAGCAGTGCCGCGAGCGCGCGCCCACGCGCGGGTCCCGTCAGGGCCTGCCAGGCGAGCAGGGCGAGCATCGCGCTGGAGAGCACGATCAGCCGCGTGTGCAGCCACGGCAGCATCGCGAGGGCGATCCCCAACACACCCCAAACGGCCATCGCCGGCGGTGCCGGCGATCGGCCGGCCTGCCCCGGCACGGTCCGCGGGCGCACCAGCGCCAGCACCACGGCCGCCACCACGGCACCGGCGACCGGGTCGGGGTACACGGTCGACCCGTGCAGCGCGACCGGCGCCGACAGCGTGACCGTGGCCCAGCCGAACCACGCCGCCCCCGGGTTCCTCGTGAGGGCGAACCCCGCGCGCCACCCGAGTGCGGCACCGAGGGCCGACAGCATCACGAGCAACGCGACGGCCCCCCGGTAGCCGGCGAGGGCGAACGCGGGGGCGACGAGCACGGGGAGCCCCGGCGCGTGGATCGAGTAGACGGTGCCGGCGCGACCGGGTTCTGACAGGTGTGGCGGCAAGTCCCCCGGATAGAACGAGAGGTGCTCGCCGCGCGCGTAGTTGTCGGCGACACGCAGATCGTGGTCCTTGAGCAGGCTCTGGGCGATCAGCAGGTAGTGCGGCTCGTCACCGGTTGGCGGCACGCGCGACGACGCCCAAACGCCGGCGAAGACCATGGCCGCGACGGCGCCCGCGAGAATGCTGGCCCGGTGTGGCGCGCCCAGCCAACGGCCGGCGACTCGCCCCGGGATCTCGGCCGACGCGGCGACCGCCAGGATCACCGCGCCCCACACCCACCAGGCGAGAGGACCGGCCCACGCCAGGCACACGGCGGGAACGGGCACCGGCAACCACGGCAGCAGGACGAGGCCCGCAAGAAGGAGTGGACGGGAGACCTGCCGGCGGCGGATCACCAACACGGCGACGGCCACGGACAGCGCGACAGCCAGCGCCCGCCACGGCGAGGGCAGCAGCCCGAGCCGCGCGGTGGCGGCCTGACTCTCGACCGCGATGACGCCGGCCGTGGCCCACACCGCCGCGCCGGCCAGGGCCCCGGCGGCCAGGTGGATCCACGCGAAGCTGCGCACTCGCATCGGGCGGCGATGATGTTAGCCCTGTTCGACAGGATCGCGTCGGTTCTTGGTCCGTGACGCTCGGTTCCTGGCCTTCGTGCGTCGTTCTCGGTTCGTGCGCCGCGGAGGCGCACCAACGGTCACGTCACGGCCGTTGGCGTGACGTGGGCGCGCGGCCTTCGCGTCTCGGCGGTGTCCTATACTTGTTGGGGCTCCACCGGCAGGCCGCGGGCCCGCGAGGGCTCATTGCCGAAATGACACGACGACAGACCCTCTCCGTGTACTTGCTGGTCGTCGTCGCGCTCGTCGCTGGCTCGACGGTCAGGCGCGTGGGAGACGGCGGAGAATACCTCGCGCTGTCGTTGAACCTGCTCCATGCGGGACGTCCGTGGCTCGCCCCCGGCGACCTCGAACAGCGCCGGGCCGAGGTTGCGCAGGTCGACGAGGCCGCGGCGGCGGCACTGCCGTCGGTGGTCGTCACCGGGACGGGCGGCCTCGGCGTCACCATTCATTTCTGGCTCTACTCCGCGATGGCGGCACCGTTCGTGTGGCTCGCGAGCGTGCTGCGGCTCAACCCGCTCGCGGGCTTCACCCCGCTCAACGTCGCGATGCTGGCGGCGGCATTCGGTCTCGTCTGGGACCGGCTGGGTCGCGGCGTGACGTGGCTCGTCATGACCGGGCCGATCATCTGGTGGATCGACAAGGCGCACGCCGACGCCTTCGTGTTCGCGACGCTCCTCGTCGCCTTCGTTCGCTGGCGCGACGCCCCGGCCCTGGCCTTGGTGAGCCTTGGAGCCGCCTCGGCCCAGTACCCGCCCATTGCTCCCCTGATCCCGATGTTCGCGGCGGCCATGCTCCTCACCAACCGTGGGAGCCGGCGCGCGGGGTCCTGGTGGAGCGGCGCCGTGCTGGCGATCTTCCTGGCGGCACTGCACCCGCTCTACAACTTCTGGCTGATCGGCCGGCCATCGCCGTTCCTGCTCACGACGAACCGCCAGCTACCCAGCCTCAGCGAGTTCGGTGCGGTCCTGGTCGATCCCGCCATCGGTGTGCTGGCGAACTTCCCCGGCCTGAGCCTGGCGCTGGTCACGAGCCTCGTGCTGCTGGTCTGGCGGGCGCCCGGGCGCCTGGCCAGTGCGGAGACGGCCCTCGCGCTGGCCGCGGGTGGGTTGTTCCTCCTGTCGTTCACCGCGACATCGAACTTGCATCATGGCGGCACCCCGGGCATGAGCCGGTTCGCCCTGTGGCTGATTCCACTGGCGTTGCCACTGATCCGGCTCGCGGAAGAGGCGGGCGGCCGCCGCGTCGCCGCGTCGCTTGCCGCAATCGCCCTGGCGTCGTTTGCCTGGAGCGCGTTTGCCTTCCACCCGAAGCATGCCGAGTTGTCACGCGAGCCAACGTGGCTCGCCGACTATCTCTGGACGCGGCATCCGGGGTGGAACAACCCGGCTCCGGAGGTCTTCGGCGAGATCAACGGAACAGACGACCTGCGCCTGCCGGTCGCGACGCGGCAGTGCGAGAAGGCCCTGCTCATCGGT
>Ga0113563_10002876_pt1 | contig 10559 bp, 10 predicted proteins | sample Mud3Dept3metaG_FD_80117 | JGI IMG/M metagenome (GOLD analysis project Ga0113563, IMG submission 80117) | Freshwater wetland microbial communities from Ohio, USA, analyzing the effect of biotic and abiotic controls - Mud 3 Core 4 Depth 3... | ecosystem: Environmental > Aquatic > Freshwater >...
AGTGGGAACGGCTTGCCGGCCAGGGCCGGCAGCGCCTGGACCGTCGCCAGCAGATTGTCGTCGCGCACCGTGGCTTGCCAGGCAAAGGCCCCGGTTGGGTTCTGGAGCCCTTCCAGGGCGGCTACCGGCGTCTGGCCCGTGGTGGTTGTCCAATCTGCCCCGGCCGGATCCTGGCCCGCAGCCAGGATCGCCTGGATCGTCACCGCCGTCGAGTTGGCGTCGGTGGCCGTCCCAAAGCTGGAAGGGCTCTGGTAAGGCCAGCCGCCGTCGTCGTTCTGGATGCCGTGGTAATAGCTCATGGCTTGGGCTATCGGTGTGGGAATATCCCCGGCCGCGGCCAGAGCCTGCACTGCCACGGCGGTAGTGTTGGTGTCGGCAGCCGTCGCGGAAGAGCCATCCCAAGCCCAACCCCCACCGTCCTGTTGGGTGATCTTGATCAGGCCCACTGCCGCAGCTGGAATCGGCCGTTTGGCGCTCTTGAGCGCCAGCACCGCCAGACAGTGCCCGAAAAATGTGTCGGTGGGCGCACCGATCCTGCCGTTGGCACCGGTCAGCGCTTCCAGCTTGGCCACCGAGTCTACCCCCCCGAACTGGCGAGGGTTTTCGCCGGCAGCCGTTGCCGCCAGGATCAGCTTGGCCAGGTCGCCGCCGGTAGCAGCCGACGGCGCCTGAGCAGCCAGGTAGGTGAGGGGTGTGTTGCCGCCCTTGTCAAAGGTGGCCAGATCGCCGCCGGCAGCTACGATGGCCAGCATGGCATCGGCGGTCGAGGACAAAGAGCTGTCGGGGCTAAAGCCGCTGCCAAAGCCGCCGTCGGCGTTTTGCTGCGTCCTCAAGTATTCGAGCGCGGCCGCTGTGTCGGCTGCGGCCAGCGCCGGTGCAGCGGCAGCCAGCACTGCTGCCACCACGAGGGTTACCAATGCGATCTGTTTCTGCATTTCTCTTCCTCTCTTACAGATTTTGCCACGAAAAACGCCCCAACCTGGTGGTTGGGGCGAAACTTCTCAAATACAAACCCCTTGCCTCTCGGCAAGGGGTGGGTCATGGTCTGTAGCCCATGCGCCTACCCCCTTTACCACGAAGGTCCGTAGGGCGTGACCGGGGCGGGTGGCCTGACTCCCTGGCCTAGGCCAGGCTACAGTTGCGGGACAGTGCCGGACTCTCACCGGCTTCCCCACTTGGGCTCCGTGCATCCGGGCGACGGGGCACCTCGGTCAGCCGCTATTCAGTTGGTAACAGTATATCACACCTGCCGCAAGATGTCAAAAAGGGTGCGGGACAATGGCCGGGCGGGAGCCCGGTCTGCCGTTGTCCCGCTGGCTTTAGGGGTTTGGTCCTGTGCTGTAAGGCGCCTGTGGGTCCTTACACCAAACGACAGTGTCAAGGCTGGTGTGATACTCGTACGCCTGCCCTTGGGCCTCCAACTTGATCAGGTAACCGGGGGTGATGACCATGATATAGCCCATGCCCGGCTGGGGGCAGCCCAGGCTGCCATCGCGCCATTGGACCGCTTCGACCGATTTGACGGCAATGTCGCCGGCCGAAACGCCTGCTCGCGTGATGAGGTCCTGCTTGGCCTTCTCAACCAGCGCTGCCACTTCAGGGCTTAGGTTCGCACCAGCCGGCGCAGTCGCCGCCCCGGTGGGCTGCTGGTCATCACACTGCACATACTCACCGCCGCCGGTGTGGTAGGCATACTCCTGGCCGTTGGCCTCGAGGATGATCTCAAAGCCGGGGGTGATGACTTCGGCGTAGGACATGCCCGGCTTGGGGCAGCCCAGGCTGGTGTCGGGCCAGTCCACGGCCCTGACGCTGACGACGCGGATCTGGTCGACGGCGGTATTCAGCCGCTGGGCCAGGTCCTGCTTGACCAGAGTGACCTCGGCAGCCTCCGCCGGTACGGTTGGCTCACCCACCGTTGGGGCTGGTTCAACGATAATAGGAGTGGGCTCACTGGCAGTCGGTGTGCTCAGCGGCGACTCACTCTGAGATGGCGTAGCGGCCGGACCGCAGCCCTCCAGGAGCAGGCTTGCGACCGCCAGCACGCCGAGCAATAGCAAACCGAATCGATTCACAATCACGGCGAAACCTCCCTCATTCTGTCCAACCAATAGTGGTAGCCAAGACGGTGTGAGAACCTAAATGGTTCCCGCCTAGGTCGAAGGCAAATGCTTCTCGAGGCGTGCCTCCAGGTCGCGAGCTGACAAACCCGCCACGCGCACCACCTTCTGGCGTCCTGCGTGGCCGGACATGATCTCGATGTCACGCTCGGGCACCTTCAGGGTCACTGCCAGCAACTTGACCAGCGCCCGGTTGGCCGCTCCCTCGACCGGTGGCGCGGTCAGCCGGATCCGGAGCATGTCCCCTTGGACGCCGGCGATCTCGTTGCGGCTGGCGCGGGGCACAACCTTGACCGAGAAGGTTGCGCCACCCTTCTGTGTGGTGATCTGGATCATCTGTCGACGTCCCACCTGCCTACACGAGCAGGCTGATGAGCACGCGCTGGGCAATGTACAGTAGGATGAGAGCCACCACCGGGCTGACATCGAGGGTGCCGCCGATAGGCGGGATGATCCGCTGCAACGGCTTGAGCACGGGGTCGGTCAGCCTGTACAAGATCCTGACGAGCGGGTGAAAAGGGCTGACGTTGACCCAGGAAAGGAGAACCCGGATCAAGATCAGAAACTCATAGATGCCAAAGACGACGTTGATGATCGCGGCCAATGTAGCCATACGTCTATCGATCCACCTCGGCAGTCGACCTGGGAAGCTGGCACCAGATCGGCGTATCCGGCGCAAAGATGGCGCGTCCCACCCGTACCAGGGTGGCGCCCTCTTCGACCGCCACCTCGAAATCGTCGGTCATGCCCATCGACAGGTGGCGCCAGGTGACCTGTGGAAAGACGGCGGCCAGCTCATCACGCATGCTCCGCAACCGGGCGAAAAACGGCCGGGCCTGTTCGGCGTCGGTCACGATCGGGGCCATGGTCATCAGCCCCTGGATCTGGGTACTGGGCAGGGCGACGATCTCCTGGATAGCAGCCAACAGCGCGTCCCACTGGACCCCGCCGCTCGGCCACTGGTCTGCCGCGAACCCGTATTTGCTGGCCTCGCCCGAGACATTCAGCTCGAGCAGGATCGGCAACTGCATGCCCTGCTCGTCGCAAAAGCGGCTCAAGCGCCGGGCCAGCCTGGCGCTGTCCACCGAGTGGACGGCTTGGAACAGAGATACGACCTGCCTGGCTTGGCGGGTCTGGACGTGGCCGATCATGTGCCAGGTAATATCGGCGGGCAGGTCGCCGGTTTTGAGGCTGGCCTCGTCGGCGCGGTTCTCGCCAAAGTGGCGCAGCCCCAGGTCGTAGGCGGCGCGAACGGCCTCAGCCGGCTGGCCCTTGCTCACCGCCACCAGGGTGATCTCGGCCGGATCGCGCCCCACCCGGTGGGCTGCGGCGGCGATCCGTTCCTGGACCGATCGTAGATTGTTTTCCAGGTCAGTCATCAGTTTTGCCCACCAGCTCGTCAAAGCCCGGCAGCCCAGGCGGTTGCAGCGTATCGGCCATGGTCGGCTCCTGATCGCGGCTCTCCTGGTTTTGTTGTGCTGGGGCCGTTTGCCCGTGAGCTTGATCCCCGGCCGGCAGGCAGGCGACGGCCGCAAAGCGCCCGGTCTGGCCGAGGTCGGCCCGGTGGGAAAAGAACTCGTCGTTGTGACACGCAGTGCACAGCCCAGCCTGTTCCATCCGGCGGGCCCGAACGCCGGCGGCGGCGAGCTGCTGGGCGTTAGCCGCCGGCAGATCCAGGCGCCAGCCCGTACCCGAGGGATCGAGGGCCATCACTTTCTGCCAGTCGGGCAGAGTATAGCCCAGTGCCGAGGCGACGTCGTCGCCCACGGTGTAGCAGCAGGGACCTATGGCCGGCCCCAAGCCGGCGAGCAGGTCGGCGGGGTTGGTGCCAAAGGCCTCCTGCATTGTCTCCACGGCGCGGTGGGCGATCCCTTGGGCCAATCCGCGCCAGCCGGCATGGACCAACCCCAGGGCGCGGCGGGCCGGATCGTACAGGATGATCGGCTGGCAATCGGCAAAGCGCAGCAGAAGCGCCAGGCCCGGCGCGTCTGTGACCAGTGCATCGGTGGCCGGCACGACCCGGCCGCCATCTTGCGCCGTTACCACCGCCACCCGGTTGCTGTGAACCTGGTGGGCCGTGGCGACCTGATCGGCGGTTAGGTCCATGCTGGCATAGATGCAGGCCAGGTTCTGGGCCACGGCTGCCTGATCGTCGCCCACACTGCGGCTCACGTTCAGCGTGGCGAACGGCTCGCGGCTGGTCCCGCCCAGCCGGGTGAATATGGCATGGACCAGGCCTTCAGCCGTCAGGCGCCGAAAGTGGTATGTGACCAACCCGTTGCTAGTTCGACGGAGCAAGGCTCTGCTCCTCGCCGGGCGGCACCGCCGAGCCATACACCCACCCGCTCAACTGCTTGGTCCAGTTGTAGGGTACCCCGACCTTCTCGAGGCCGATCCAGATGATGCCAACTGCTTCGCGAAGCGTCAGCCAGGCGCGCGTTCCCAGCGGGATCGCCGTCAGATCGGTGCTGGTCGGGCTAGGATAAACGGTGATGCCCTGCTCCTCGAACAAGATACGGGCCCGTTCCAGGTGCAGCGGATGGCTGACCAGGATGGCTGTGCGCCAGCCGTGGTCCGCGGCCAGCTCCTGGGTGCTGGCCGCATCCTCACCGGTCGTCATCGAGCCCTCGGCCAGCAGCACCCGTTCCTGGGGCACTCCCTCGGACACCGCCAGCTTGCAGGCGACCGCCGCGGCTGACAGGCGGTCGCCCTTGTAGCCGCCGGTGCACACCAGGTAGGGGGCCAGTCCCTGCCGGTACAGGCTCACCGCGTGCAGGGTGCGGACCCGCAGATCGGGGCCGGGTTGCCCATCGGTTTCGACGCGGGCACCCAGGATCACGATCGCGTCGGCGGGCCGCGCCTCGTCGGATGAGCCGGTGCGGTTGATCTGCCAGCACAGGACCAAAAGGGCGGCCATTGCCGCCAGGAACAGGATGCCGACTCCGGCCAGCAGGCCGAGCGCCAGTCGCCGTAACATGGGCGCTATTATAACATTCAAGACCTTGAAGGCCAAATTGCGTGCAAAACGTAGTTATGAGGGGATCAGCACTCGCTGTACCCGCAGTTCAGGCACTTGCGGCAGCCTTCCATGGCCACGAACGAGGCCTGGCCGCAGTCAGGGCACAGATCGGTCTCTTGTCTGGCTGCGGGGATCGGCAGTGGCAGCTGCTCGGGTGGCTGCTCGGCTTCCAGCCGGGCGATGTGGCGGGCCAGTACCTGGGCAATGGCATCGGGCAGCGACCGGACGCGGTTAGGGCCAAAGCCCAGTGGTCGCCCTCCGCCGATGCCGACCAACTGGTCGATCACCTCGGTCAGTCGCTCTTGTGAGGTGAGCGACGACGGCATGCGCAGCGCCAGGCTGATCAACCGCCCGATCGCCTCGGCGACGGCGGCTGTGTCCGAGCCTGCTTTCCCTACCTGGGCGAACACCTCGAACGGCTCGCTGTTGCCGTTCTCGTTGATGGTAATAAAGGCGGTGCCTAGCGGCGTCGGCGTGCGATAGGTCACGCCGTGCAGGATAGCCGGTCGGGGCTTGACCGGCGCGCCATTATCGCCGTTGCCGTTTTTGGCCTGTTTCGTCTTCTGCGTCTCCAGCACCACCTTCTCCCGCGATCCGGTGACGTACACCGTCAGGCCCTTGCAGCCCAACTGCCAGGCCACCTGGTAGGCACGGGCCACGTCGTCAGGCGTGGCAGTCGACGGGAAATTGATCGTCTTGGAGATGCTGTTGTCTACAAAAGCCTGGACGGCGGCCTGCATCCGGACATGCTCTTCGGCGGTCACGTCGTTGGCCACAACAAAGACACGGCGGATCTCATCCGGGACCTCAGCAATCTGCTGACAACTGCCGGTCACCGTCATCTTGTGGACGATCCGTTGGCAGGTTAGCTCGTCCAGGCCGGACTGCTCCAGGGCTTGTGCAAAAAGCGGGCTGGTATAGGTCAGCTCTACATCGTTGTCGCCGTCCTTGAAATGGCGGATATAGGCCAGGGCAAAAACAGGTTCGCAGCCATAACCCTCGCAGCCGGCGACCGTGCTGATCGTCCCGGTGGGGGCAACTGTCGTCTGTGCGGCGTTGCGGATGCCATGTTGTTGAATCCCACGCACGATTTCGTTCCAGTCCAGGGTCGGGCGGCCAAAATCAACCCGGTAGGGCGACAGGGGGGTAGGTGGTTGCCACTTCAGGTTCTTCGGATCGTAGCTGCTGCCTGCCAGGGCCGGGAAGGGGCCGCGTCGCTGGGCCAGTTCGATGCTGGTGCGCATGGCATGGTAGCGGACAAACTCCATGACCTGGGCTGCAAACTCTTCACCTTCCGGGCTGCCGTAGCGGATGCCGGCCCGGAACATCAGATCGCCCAAGCCCATAATGCCCAGGCCGATTCGCCGGCAGCGGCGGGCGGATTCTTCGATCTCGGGCACGGCGGGCACGTACTTGTTGGCATCCACCACGTTGTCCAGGAAGCGGGTTGCCATCTCGACCGTTTCCTGGACCTTGGGCCAGTCCACGCTACCTTCTGGGGTGACATGCGCGGCCAGGTTGATCGAGCCCAGGCAACAGTTCTCATAAGGCCCGAGCCACTGCTCACCGCAGGGGTTGGTCGCCTCCAGTTCGTACAGGTGCGGCACAGGATTGGCCCGGTTGGCAGTATCCAGGAACAGGGCGCCCGGTTCACCATTGCGGTGGGCGTGCTTGACAATCTCGGCGAACACCTGCCGGGCAGGCAGCCGTCTCCAGATGCTACCATCCTGGGGGTTGACCAGATCATACTCCTCGTCGGCCTCTACGGCGCGCATGAACGCGTCAGTAATGCCCACGGACATGTTAAAGTTGGCGATGTCGCCTTCCTGGCTCTTGCAGCGGATGAACTCTAGGATGTCGGGGTGATCGATGCGCAGGGCAGCCATGTTAGCTCCCCGGCGTGTGCCTCCCTGGGCGATCTCACCAAAGGCCTTGTCATAGACCCGCAAAAAGCCGACCGGCCCGGTGGCCAGGCCTCTGCTCGTGTTAACCCGCGCTCCCTTGGGACGCAGACGGGAGAACGAAAAGCCGTTGCCGCCGCCGGTCTGCTGGATCAGGGCGGCCATGCGCAGCGTGGAAAAGATGCCGGCCGGATCGCGGCCCATGTCATCCTTGATCGGCAGGACAAAGCAGGCAGCCAGTTGCCCAAGCGGCGTCCCGGCTCCGGTGAAGGTTGGCGAGTTGGGCATGAAGTGGAATGAGGTCAGCATGCCGTAAAAGGTCCGCGCTGTGGCCCGTGGATCGTCGCCATATTCGGCATCGGGCGCCGCGACGACGCTAGCCACCCGCCAAAACATCTGCGCGGGCGTCTCGATCGGCTCACCGTCCAGGCCGCGCAGTAGGTAGCGTCGGCGCAGCACGGTCATGGCATTGTCGTTGAGCTGTATGTCAGCCTGGAGATCGAGTGGTGGATCCACAGGCATGGCGTCGGAATGATCCGGCATAACTTACTCCCCAGTAGTGGCTAACCCGGCCTACCTACAAGTCCAGCTTTAACTGCGCCTTCGAAATCTCTTCCCGCTGCCGGCGCTCGACCAGTTCCTCGATCTCTTCGGCCAGGTCATCTACATCCGCAAAGTGGCGATAGATGGTCGCGAATCGGATATAGGCCACGTCGTCCAGCTTGCGCAGGCCAAGCATCACCATCTCGCCGATCTCACGACTGGTTATCTCGCGTGTCCCCCTGTGGTACAGTTCCTGTTCGATGCTGCTGACCAGCTCTTCGATCGCCTCTGTTTCCACCGGTCGCTTGGCGCATGCGATCTGGATGCCGTTCACGATCTTGTTGCGATCAAACGGCTCACGCCGTCCATCCCGCTTGACGACCATCAGTCGCAGCGGGGCGACCCGTTCGTAAGTGGTAAAGCGGCGCTTGCACTCCTCGCATTCCCGCCGCCGGCGGATGCCGCCTTCGGCGTCGCGCGTATCGATGACTCGCGAACTGGTCGAAGCACAGAAGGGACATTTCATTGCTCAACTCCGTCGGCCTCAACAGGCCGGCATTTGGCATCGATGCCAAAGATCCGAGACGGCAGGGGTTTGTGATCTGCCATATGCCTCTGATGTGGAATACTAGATCTCGTATTGGCCATGATCTGGTCTACAATATCTGGTAGTTGCGTCTCGGCTTGGGCGCGACTAACTATACCACAAACCGCCGCACAGTGCAAAGCCAAAATGGTCAGGGTAGGACTGTGCGGCGAATTTTAACCTAGGGCTGAACGACCAGTCCTCCGTGGTCGAAAGGGGGTGGGGCAGAGTTTGCTAGGTCGCCGGAGGTCAAGCCTTTGCAGGCTGGCCCCAGTTATTTGAGGTTGGGGCGGATCTGGCCGAGGAAGACCATTGAACGGTTGCCGGACAACAACCTAGGCCGGCCCGGGACGGGGCTCCTCGTCCAGGAGACGAGGAGCCCTAGCCCGGCCGCGCTCCCCAAGCTATCGGCCAGAGTTCAAGCCACAAGAACGTGAATGCCGCGATCCCGGCAGGTGTGCCGCTTACCTGTTGTGGCGCAGGAAAGCCGGGACATCCAGGTTGTCGGGCTCCAGGATGCGAGCCGGGAACTCGGAAGCCATGGGTACTGCCCTCGGCGCAACAACCCTTGCGGCAGCAGGCACTGCCACCGCGGGACGCAACACCACTGGGCGCTGCTGACCGGCCGAGTCAAAGCCGGTGGCGATGACCGTGATCCGGATCTTGTCCTCCATCGCCTCGTCGATGACCGCGCCAAAGATGATGTTGGCTTCCGGGTGTGCCGTTCTGCTGATCATCTCTGCGGCCTCGTTCACCTCGAACAAGGTCAGATCAGGGCCGCCGGTGACGTTGAACAAGATGCCGCGCGCGCCGTCGATGGTCACGTCCAGCAGTGCGCTGGCGACGGCCTTTTCTGCAGCTTGCGCTGCCTTGTTCTCGCCTTCCCCAAGGCCGATGGCCATCAGCGCTGCCCCGCCCTCGGCCATGATGGTCCGCACATCGGCAAAGTCCAGATTGATCAGCCCTGGAACCGTAATCAGTTCCGAGATGCCCTGGATGCCCTGGCGTAACACTTCGTCGGCCGCCGAGAAGGCCTGCTTCAGGCTGGCTTTCTTGTCCATGATCGCCAACAGCCGGTCGTTGGGGATGACGATGAGGGTGTCAACGCACTCTTTGAACTGGTTGATCCCCTCTTCAGCAAGGTGTCTGCGTTGGCTGCCCTCGAAGGAGAAGGGCTTGGTCACCACACCGATAGTCAACGCCCCCGCTTCCTTGGCGATGCGAGCGATGATCGGTGCACCGCCCGTTCCGGTGCCGCCGCCCATCCCGCCGGTGATGAATACCATGTCAGCCCCGGCGATGACCTCGTACAGCTCGTCGCTCGATTCTTCCGCCGCCTTGGTGCCAACTTCCGGCTTGCCGCCCGAGCCCAAGCCCTTAGTCAGCTTGTCGCCGATGCGCACGCGAGTCGGTGCATTCGATTGCATCAGCGCCTGGGCGTCGGTGTTGATGGCAACGAATTCGACGCCGCGCAGACCCTCTTCCATCATTCGATTGACGGCGTTGCTGCCGCCGCCGCCCACACCTAGGACCTTGATGCGGGCAAAGTTCTCTGTGTCGGAAACCGATTTCTGTGGCATTTATCCCTCCTATTCCTACCCGGGCAGAAACGCCCGGAACCACTCCCGTATCTTTTGCCATAAAAGGCTCGGTGGGCGCTTGGGCTTGGACACTGCCTCGCCCGCTTGCCGCCCATAGCGCATACCCCACAGGATGAGCCCCACTGCCGTTGCGTAGGCCGGGCTCTCCAGCACGTCGGTCAGCCCCTGAAGGTCATGAGGGCTGCCGACGCGTACCGGCAACTGCAGAACCTGGCCTGCCAGCTCTTTGAGCCCGGTCAGATCGGCTGAACCGCCGCACAGTACCAGGCCGGCTGCCAGCAGGCCGTCGTACCCCGAACGCTTGATCTCACGCAGGATCAGGGTACAGATCTCTTCAGCACGCGCTTCGATCACTTCGGCCAGTTGCCGGCGCGAGATCGCTTGCCGTGCCCCATCGCCGAACGATGTGATCTCGATCAGCTCGTCGACGGGCAGCGAAGCCGCCACGGCATTGCCATACTTGATCTTGAGCTCCTCAGCGGTGCTGAACGGCGTGCGCAACCCGACTGCCACGTCGCGAGTCAGATGCTCGCCGCCCGTGCCCAGAACCACCGTGTGCCAGATACTCCCATCGATAAAGATCGCGATGTCAGTCGTGCCGCCGCCGATGTCGGCCAGCACGACCCCCATCTCCCGCTCCGATTCCCTCAGCACCGCCTCTCCTGAAGCCAACGGCTGGAGGATCAAGTCGTCGATCTCGATACCGCCGTCGCGCACGCACTTGACCAAGTTGCTGACCGAAGTGGAGGCGCCGGTCACTATGTGGGCTTCTACTTCTAGGCGAATGCCCTA
>Ga0113563_10002877_pt1 | contig 10557 bp, 9 predicted proteins | sample Mud3Dept3metaG_FD_80117 | JGI IMG/M metagenome (GOLD analysis project Ga0113563, IMG submission 80117) | Freshwater wetland microbial communities from Ohio, USA, analyzing the effect of biotic and abiotic controls - Mud 3 Core 4 Depth 3... | ecosystem: Environmental > Aquatic > Freshwater >...
AGGCGCGAGACGTACTGAAGCCGTACGTCGCGGCGCCGCGCGAGCGGACCAACGCCGCAGATGGGCTTTTTCAGCAGCCTGTCAGTACTCCTTCAGCAGCTGTCGGGCGATCACCACCCGCTGGATCTCGCTCGTTCCCTCCCAGATCTGGTAGACCTTGGCCTCGCGGTACATCCGCTCGATGGGGAAATCGGTGCTGTACCCGTAGGCGCCGTGGATCTGGAGGGCGTCCGCCGTCACCTTCACCGCGAGGTCCGACGCCAGCAGCTTCGCCTCGGCCGCCTCGCGGATGATCGAGCGCCCCTGATCCTTCAGCCACGCGGCATGCCGCAAGCGGAGCCGGGCGGCCTCGATCCCCGCCGACATGTCCGCCAGCATGAACTGGATCGCTTGGAGGTTCGCGATGGGGCCGCCGAACGCGGTCCGTTGCTTGGCGTAGCGGACGGCCTCTTCCATGGCGGCTTGCGCCAGCCCCACGGCTTGGCAGCCGATGCCGATGCGGCCCGTGTCCAGGGACATCATGGCGCGCTTGAAGCCTTCCCCTTCACCGCCCAGGAGATTCTCTTTCGGCACCCAGCAGTTGTCGAAGACCACCTCCCCCGTTGCCATGCCCCGGACCCCCATGAGGTGCTCCTTGGAGCCCGTGGAGAACCCCGGGGTCCCCTTCTCCACCAGGAACAGGGTAATCCCCTTGTGGCCCTTGCTCCTGTCCACGGTTGCCACCACGATCGCCAGGTCGGCAAGCATGGCGCAGGTCAGGAAGCGCTTCGTGCCGTTCAGCACGTAGCCGCCTCGCTCGGGCCGCGCCGTAGTCTGGATGCCGGCGACATCGGAACCGGCGCCCGGCTCGGTTTGGGCGATGATGGCGATCTTCTCTCCCGCTGCCAGCGCCGGTAGGTACTTCTGCTTCTGCGCGTCCGTGCCGTTCTTCAGGATCATGTTCTGCATCAGCGTGCCGAGGAGCTGGATGTCGGCCACCACGACGGCTGCCCGCGCCATCTCTTCCTGCGCGATCGCCCAGCTCACGATGTCCATCCCCGAGCCGCCGTACTCCGGTGGCAGGGTCATGGCCAGGAGGCCCAGCTCCGCCATGCGCTTCCAGAGATCCCAGGGGTACTCGTCAGTCCGGTCGATCTCCGCCGCGCGCGGCTTGATCTCCTTCTCCGAAAACTCGCGGACCATCTCCCGCAGCATCCGCTGCGCATCGTTCAGTTCGAAATTCATCCCTGCCTCCTTTGGCCTGTCAACGGCACCGACGCCGAGAGCCCGAACAGCCGTTGGCCACAAGAGGCACAAGAGGCACAAATGGCTCACGCTCTGACAAGAGCTCCGAGCAGTGGACCTGTGAATTCTTGTGCCCCTTGTGCTTCTTGTGGCTAAACAGCGCCCCCGGGATCGCGGTGGTTATAACCCCGTCGACCGGCGGTACACCATCAAGCCGTGTTCGCCCTCACCGACGACCTCGTTCCGTTGGTTCAGCATGGTCACGTACTCGACCACGATCCCTCGATCCGGCTTCTTGCTTTCCCGCTTGCTCTGGATCTTGACGGTCAACCGGACGGTGTCGCCGATGAGGACCGGCGCCGTGAATTTGTAGTTCCAGTAGAGTGAGGCCATGTAGCGGGCGGTGGCGAACGCCGGGATCCGGAACTTCAGTCCTTCGGTGAGCGCCAGCCCGAGGAGTCCGTGGGCGATCCGCGTCTTGAACGGGGTCTTCCGGCAGAACTCCTCGTCGCTGTGCACGGGACTCCAATCGCCCGAAAACGCAGAGAAGTTCACCACGTCCGCCTCGGTGATGGTCCTGGCCGGCGACTCGTGCTCCTCGCCGACCTCCATGTCCTCGTAGTACCGTTCCATCGCCGCTCCTTTCCCCCGCGCGCCCCCTGCGCCTTTGCGCCCTTGCGCCTCTGCCGTCCTCCGCCTCACGCCCAGTCCGCGGCCAGGCCCATTGCCTCCGCCCGGAAGATTCTGCCGTCCATCGGTTTGCAGTCGGGGGACACCTGCGGCGAGAAGCCGACCTTCGACCGGATGTCCCGCTCCACATCCACACCGGGGGCGACCTCCACCAGAACCAGGCCGCCCGAGCCCAGCCGGAACACGCACCGTTCCGTGACGTACCAGATCTCCTGGCCCTGCTCGGCTGCGCGCGGCCCGTTGAACGTCACGTGCTGTGCCTGCGCCACGAACTTCTGAAATCGGCCGTCCTGCACGATCGCCAGCCGGCCGTCGCCCGCCCGGACATCCAACCCTCCCGCCGTCAGCGTCCCGCAGAAGATGATCTTCCGCAAACCCTGTGACAGGTCGATGAAACCTCCGGCTCCCGCCAGAACGTGCGGCTGCGCTGTGAGCCGACTCACGTTGGCATTGCCCCGCCCGTCCACTTCGGCGAAGGCCAGACACCCCGCCGTCACCCCGCCGCCGTCGATGAGGTCGAACTGGGCAGCCGAATCGATGATGGCCTCCGGATTGTGGGACGCGCCGAACGCGAACCCCGTCAGAGGCAAGCCGCCGATCGAGCCCTGCTCCACCGTGAAGTCGAGCTGATCGTAGACGCCCTCCTCGAAGGCGATGGTCGGCACCAGCGACGAGATGCCGAAACCCAGGTTCACGATATCCCCGGGCCTGATCTGCATGAGGGCGCGTCGGGCGATGACCTTCTCGGGGCCCATCCCAACCGGTTCGATGGGAAGCTGGGCCGTGCGGATCTCGCCGCTGATCGCCGGATCGTAGGCGATGCCGGTGTTCTGCCGCTGGTCGGGGTCCACGACGATGGCGTCCACCAGGATGCCGGGGACCTTTACCCTCTGCGGGTCAAGGGTGCCGGCGGCCACCACTCGCTTCACCTGCGCGATGACCTTCCCGCCGGAATTGCGGGCCGCCATGGCCTGCGGAAGGACCCCCATGAACGTTCCCTCGTGTTCGAGGGTCAGGTTGCCGCGGGTGTCGGCGGTCGTGCCGCGGATGATGGCGACGTCGATCGGGAAGGCCCGGTACAGCAACCACTCCTCACCCGCAAGACGGATCACCTCCACCAGATCCGGCGGCGTCTTCTGGTTCATCCGGCCGCCCTGGTCCCGCGGGTCGACGAATGTTCCCAGGCCGATCTTGGTGATCACGCCGGGCTTCCCGGCGGCGATGTCCCGGTGGAGGTGCAGGAGCGGGCCCAGGGGAAAGTTGTAGGCCTCGACCTGTTCGGCGTGAATCATGGCGTAAATCTTCGGCGACGGCTTGGACGCCGGACCGTTCACGTACGAGCCGCCGATCAATCGCGTGAGGAGGCCGGGATAGGCGAGACGGTCCAGGCCGACGGTCCCGAACGAGTCGCCCACAGCCAGCGGGAAGACCACGGTGAGGCCGCGCGGCTCGCCTGTCGCGTGGAAGCGCGCCTCGATCCCGGCGAGGACCTTGTCCGGCACGAGCTGCGCTGCCGAACTGCTGACCGTCACCGTCGCCCCGCTCGGAATCAGCCGAGCCGCCTCGTCGGCCGTGACAATCGGTTTCTGTCGCTTGCCCACGGGTGCCTCCGTCAGTCAGAAGGTGCGTGCCCTTTTGCCGGACGGCCCGAGGCGTGCGCCTGCAACAAAGCACCGCACGTCCGGCGGATGACCAGCGTCGGGGCCAGTATCTGCTGGACCGGCGCGTCGGCGTGTCCGGCGCGGCCGTGAATGACTTCCAGGATGCCGAGCGCGGCCAGTCGCCCCATGTCCGCCTTCTGCTGCGCCATGGTCGTGAGTTGAACGCGCGGATGGTCGGCAATCTCGATGTCGTCGAAACCGACCACGGCGAGATCTTCGGGAATCCGCACGCCGAGGTCCGATGCCGCCCGGATGACGCCCAGAGCCATCAGGTTGTTGCTCGCCACGATGGCCGTCGGCCGGCCGCGGCTCTTGAGCAGGTCCAGGGCGGCCGCCTGGGCTGTCCCGGCCTGGAAAGCGCCGGGGCGGATGAGGTCGGCTTCGGGGGAGAGGCCGATTTCCCGCAGCGCCTCGCGGTAGCCTCGCAGCCGCTACGCCGCCGTGGAGATGTTGGGTAGTCCGCTCACGAAGCCGATGCGCCTGTGGCCGAGAGCAACGAGGTGGCGTGTGAGGTCGCGGCTGGCCCGCACGTTGTCGAGGACGATGAAGTTTCCGCGGCGACTCCGCAACCGGCGGTTGTACATCAGGCAGGGATAGTCGGCGCCGACGAGCGCCTCGACCACCGGATCATCCAGGAACACCGACCCAAAAATGATCCCGTCCACGCGCCGCTGCCGCAGGACCTCGACGTACTCCTCCTGCACGCGCGGCTGGTTGTCGGTGTTGCACAGGATGACGTGGTAGCCGTTCGCCTTGGCGGTTTCCAGGACGGCGCGCGCCGTTTCGGCGTAGAAGGGGTTGGTGATGTCGGCCACCACGAGGCCCAGCGTCCGGGTCTCGCGGCGGGCCAGGCTGCGCGCCACCGCGTCCGGGCGATAGCCCAGACCCTGCATGGCGCGCTGTACCCGCGCCCGCACCTCGGGCCGGACATGGGCGTACTGGTTGAGGACACGCGACACGGTCGCGCGGGACACCCGCGCGCGGCGCGCCACGTCGGCGACGGTGGGAGGACGGCTCTGCTGTGGGGGGTCAGCCACGGGTCCGGTTCCCGGCCAGCGTGTTGAAACCGGTTTCAAGAGTGGCGACACCCTAATCGAGATACGCGGGTTGTGTCAAGAGGAAAGCCGGTTGGGCGAACGGCGGCCGGAAGGAACCTCTTGCCAAACTCCGTCCGTTCCCCACAGACGCCTACGCCTAGGCATGGCTGATGGGCTCGGCACGCCGTGCGCAGACGTGCAAGGCGCGATGCGGGTCTTCGCTGGACGCAGGCTTGGTCCATCCGGGTGGAGTCCCCACTTGGGACGCCGAACGCGGAGATTCTGTCCTGCGCCGAGTCTGCCTCGGAAGGAAGAACCGCGCTGGAGTCCATCTCCCTGCCGGACTTCTCATATTTCACGCGCACCTGCGAGCGCATTCGCCCGCAGCACCCCCCGCAAGGGGCCCTGCGCCACGTTGGCTACGCCTTTCGGAGTCCGCGGCGCCTTCAACCAGTCAGATCATTGGATCACGGGAAGATGCCGCGCTCTTTGTACACGGTTTCCAGGTGGGAGAGAGCGACGATATACGCGGCTGTCCGCCAATCCACCTGTCGCTGGCGCGCCGTATCGCGCGTCCGGTCGTAGGCCGCGCTGATCTTAGCGTGCAGCTTCCGGTCCACCTCGTCCAGCTCCCAGTATTCGCTCTGCTTGTTCTGCAGCCACTCGAAATAACTCACGATCACGCCGCCTGCGTTGCAGACGACATCCGGGATAACATCGACGCCTTGGCGGCGGAGGATCTCGTCTCCGTCGGGATCGGTGGGACCGTTCGCCCCTTCGGCCACCAGGCGCACATCCAGCAGCGGGGCCGTGACGGCCGTGATCTGGTTCGCCAGGGCGGCGGGGATGAAGATGTCCACCGGCGTGGACAGGAACGTCTCGTGGTCGATGGCCTGGGCGAATCCGGCCACGCCGCCGTTCGCTCGGACGTGCAAGGCAAGCGCTTCGGTGTCCAGCCCCTGCGGGTTGGCGATGGCTCCGGTGGCGTCTTCCGCGGCCACGAGCTTCGCTCCGTGGCGCGCCAGCAGACGGGCAGCCCAGGAACCGACGTTGCCATAGCCCTGGACGCTGAAGGTTGCCCGCGAGAGGCCGGTCCGGCGCTCGTTGGCCCAGCGCTCGATGAGATACACGATGCCCTGCCCGGTGGCCTTGTCTCGCCCCAGGCTCCCCCCGCTGTCCACCGGTTTCCCCGTCACCACGTGCATATCGCGCTGCCGGTCGTGGGCCGGCCGCAGGGACTGGTAGGTGTCAAGGAACCAGGCCATGATCTGGGCGTTCGTGTTCACGTCGGGCGCGGGGATGTCGTACTCCGGCCCGATGTTGTCCCCGAGGGCATAGCAAAAGCGCCGGGTGATCCGCTCCAGCTCGGCGCGCGAGTAGCGGGCCGGATCGATCTGCACGCCACCCTTCGCGCCCCCGAATGGAAGGCGCGCAATGGCGCTCTTCCAGGTCATCCAGGAGGCCAAAGCCTTCACCTCGTCCAGCTCCAGCGCCGGGTGGAAGCGCAGCCCGCCCTTGAACGGACCCAAGGCGTCGTTGTGCTGCACACGGTAGCCCGTGAGCAACTCCACCCGCCCGTCATCCATCCGCACCGGGAAGTGCACGACGATCTCGTTCATCGGCGCGGAGAGGATCTTGCGGACGGCCGGGTCGAGGCGGATGAGGTTCGCGGCCTTGTCGAACTGCCGCTGGACCGCCTCGTACACAGGAACGCCCCCCGTAGCAGGACGCTTCGTCACCTCGGCGCGGGGGAGCGTGGTTTCCTTGGGCGGGGTCAGGGTCTGGACCATATCTTCTCTCCTGTTGTTTCCCCTCCGAGCGTCGCGTCCGTTTCGGACGCGATCGACTGACCGGGCGGGGAAGTTCAGGGCGCCAACGCATGCTCGTCAGGAACGAGAGACGTCTCGCTCACGCTAATTCATCGCAGTGCCAGACGCCGCCGGCCGGCTTCGGATAGACGCACGTATGGCGCCGCGCACACTGAACACATAGCCCCTTCGTCTCTGGTGTTCCCGTGTCGAGTCCGCCGCTCAGCGGGAAGACGGAGGGCACGACTGTCCGGGGGACGTGATCGAACCGCGGGGCCTCCGCCCCCTCGAACTCGTCGCACGACCGAACGGGGCGGGTGGGATCCCGAGGAAACGTGCACTCAGGGGCCTTGATACAGGTGCGGCACAGCCCAGCCCCAACATGGATCTGCCGGATAGGCGTGGGGGCGATTTCCTGGAGGTCTGCGGTGCTGGTAGGCATGAGTCTCTCGCTCCTCTCTGAACGCGTTGATCGTCGTCACGCGGATGTGGAGGGTTGATTCCGACGACACGCTCAGAGAGAGCAAGGACGGTGCCGGGCGTCGTGCGGGAAGGCTTTGGAACCCACACCCTGGCCTAAGAGTCTAAGAACACTGGCGGGAACTGGTAAGAGGGAGAAGCGTCGAGAATGCGCGAATGATGGGTTTGGACCTGAAGAGGCGAGGAACAACTCCCCGCCGGGGAATCTTTCCCCAATGGAGAATGCACCAAGCCGTTGTAGAAGAATAAGTTGACCAGAGAAATTCGGGAACGGCATAAGGAGCCGTAACGAAATTCCAAAAAATGGACAAGTCCTTTCGTAACGGCTCCTAAGGGTCGGAGACGCCGAGGTGCTTTAGCTTCTCGCGGAGGGTCTTGCGGTCGATGCCGAGAATCTTCGCGGCCTGCGTCTTGTTATCGTCGACGCTGGCCAGGACGGCGCGCACGTGCTCCGCCTCAACGTCCGCGAGGGAACGGTGAATGGCGGCGGGGCGAGGGGCGGAGAAGCGCATGGGCACCGGCAGGCTCGGGACGTCGATTTCTTCCCCCTCCGCCATGACCACCACCCGCTGGATGATGTTCTCCAATTCGCGCACGTTGCCCGGCCAGGGATAGGCCAAGAGGCTGGCCAGGAGTGCGTCGGAGAGTCGGGGGACGGGTCGCCCCAGCTCTCGGGAGAACTTCTCGACGAAGTGCCGGGCGAGGAGCAGAACGTCGTCGCCCCGCTCCCGCAGGGGCGGCACCTCGATGGGGATCACGTTCAGCCGGAAGAAGAGATCTTCCCGGAAGACCTGACGTTCTACCAGGGTTCGGAGATTCTTGTTGGTGGCCGCGACGATGCGGACATCCACGTGCCGGGGATGCGAAGCCCCCACCATGGTCACCGCCTTGTCCTGCAGGACGCGCAGGAACTTCACCTGGAGGGGCAGACTGAGCTCGCTGATCTCGTCCAGGAAGATCGTCCCGCCATCGGCGGTCAGGAAGAATCCCGCCCGCGAGGTCACGGCTCCGGTGAACGCCCCCTTCATATGGCCGAAGAGTTCGCTCTCGATCAACCCTTCGGGGATGCCCCCGCAGTTGACGGCCACGAACGGGGCGGCGGAGCGGCGGCTGCTGTAGTGAATGGCGCGGGCCACCAGCTCTTTGCCCGTCCCGCTCTCGCCCGTGACGAGGACCGTGGCGGTGGTCTCGGCAGCTTTCCGAATGGCGGCATACACTTGCTGCATCGCCTCGGATTCTCCGATGAAACCAGGCAGAGGGCTCGCCGTCGCGGCCGCAGCGGAAGCGGCAATCCGGCGACGGCTGCGCTTCTCCAAGGCGCGCCGCACGGCCTCGAAGAGCTCTTCATCCGTGAACGGCTTGGACAAATACTCCTCGGCGCCGGTCTTGATCGCCTCGATGGCCCCCTCGATCGAGGCATAACCGGTGATCATGACCACCTCGGTGTCCTTGAGATTCTCCCGCACGTGGCGGACCAAGTCTAAGCCGCTCACCTGCGGCATCTTGTAATCGGTGATGACGAGATCGATGGGCGTCGCCTCGAGGACCGCGAGCGCCTCGGAGACGCCGGGGGCGGTGATCACGCGGTACCCCTCCGACTCCAGGTTGCGCCTGAGCACTTCCAGGGTCTCGGGGGCGTCGTCGACCACCAGTATGGTCTCCCTGGCCAACGCGGGTACACTCATGACGGACTCGCCTCGGGCGCATCCGGCAGCATGATCGGAAGTCGGACCTCGAATCGACTCCCCTGTCCGGGCTCGCTTTGCACTCGGATGGTGCCGCCGTGCGAGGTCATAATCCCGTGAACGACCGAGAGGCCCAGCCCCGTCCCTTCGCCTACGTCTTTGGTGGTGAAGAACGGCTCGAAGACTCGCCGGGCGGCCTCCGGAGTCATACCAACCCCCTGGTCTTCCACGGCGAGGACGACGCAGTCATCCTCCGCGTACGCCTCCACGGTCAGGGCGCCTCCGGTCGGCATCGCCTGTATGGCGTTGACCGCCAGGTTCACCAGGACCTGGACGAGTTGGTTCGGATCGCCGCATACCTCCGGAAGATTCGACTCAATCCGGCGCCGGATCTCGACGTCCGCCGTGGCGGCACGCGACTCCACGAAACCAAGCCCCTCGGTGATCACCCGCTCCAACTTGATCCTCTCCTGAACCGCCGGCCGCTCGCGGGCGAAGAGCATGAGCTTCTTGACGATCTCCCGTGCGTGCAGCGTGGCCGCAACGATCTTGTCGAGGTCCGCCATGGCTGGTGGCGGAAGTCCAGGGTGCTTGCGGCACAGCTGAGCGAATCCCAACATGGTGGCGAGCGGTTCGTTCAACTCGTGGGCCACTCCCGCCGAGAGCTCGCCGATGGTCGCCAGCCGATCGGCATGCCGTACCTGCTCCTGCAGACGAACCCGCTCTTCCTCGATCGTCCGCCGCCCGACAAGTGATCCCAACTCGTGGGCCACCGAATCGATGAGTGTTCGCTCCTCCTTCAAGAAGGGTCCCTCATCCGCGGGCGGCCGCGGCTCGGCGTAGACGACCTCAACCCGCCCCCGCTTTTGCCCACGCACGACGATCTCAGCACACTGCGAGGCGCTCACCTTCTCAAAGCCCGGTGTAGAGTAGAATCGTCCATCGAGCACAATCCAGGCGCGGGCGACCTCAGGGTACTGCCAGGCAGGCGGCAGGAGACCAGCCACCTCCTGGAGAATGGTCGGAAGATCCGCTTGGTGCTGTCCCACCGCGCGCGCGATGCCGTGGAGACATGTCAGCTCTTTGACACGCTCCACTAGTGCCGCTTGCGTTCGATGCGTCGCGAGCGTGATCCCCAGGAGAATCGCCACGCGTTCGAGCATTGCCCACCCGCTCCGCGGAGGCGCGCGAGTGTATCACTTGCGTATCCCCCGGGCCGGTCGCCCGCCCCCGCGAGGGTCCGACCGGGGCGACCACAATCCGAACCCCTTAGCCGTGTCCCCACAGCACAAACACGCTATCAACGCCCATAGTGGGTGTCAAGTTGCGTTTGCCCAGTGGCGCGTTCGCCCGGCGCTGCCGCGACCGCGGCGGAGGTGCCGCGGGGCTTGAGCGTATGCCGTCAGGGTTGGTCGGGAACCAGAATCGTCCGCAGGGTCGTCCGGTCGGCCACCATCTGGAGGGCGGTCTTGAGTTCCGACATTGGAAGGCGGGCCGTGATCAGGTGTTCGACGGGGACCTCGCCGGCGATGAGCTGCCGGACCGCCTCGGCGACGTCCACAGGAGTGTGGTGGTAGATGGGCTGGATGGTGATCTCCTGATAGTGGAGGTGGCCGATGTCCACGGGCAAGGTCTGCCCCGGCGCCACGCCGCCGAAGGAGATGAGCGTGCCGCCTCGACCCACCAGGCTCAGCGCTTCTCGATGCGTCTCCACGGCGCCGATCACCTCGATGACGACGTCCGCATCCGGCCGGCCGATGGCCGCCTGCAGGGCGTCGCGGGAGGAGACGTCGGTCGTGTTCAGTGCGTGGGTTGCACCCATGGCCTTCGCCACGTGGAGGCGACTGTCCAGCCGATCGAGGGAGACCGCGACGAGGTCGGGCCCGTGCCGGCGGCGCAGGGCGTTCAGCATGAAGAGGCCCATGGGGCCGGCTCCGAAGACCACGACGACGTCGCCCGGAAGCACCGGCAT
>Ga0113563_10002879_pt1 | contig 10557 bp, 6 predicted proteins | sample Mud3Dept3metaG_FD_80117 | JGI IMG/M metagenome (GOLD analysis project Ga0113563, IMG submission 80117) | Freshwater wetland microbial communities from Ohio, USA, analyzing the effect of biotic and abiotic controls - Mud 3 Core 4 Depth 3... | ecosystem: Environmental > Aquatic > Freshwater >...
ATTCCTCTACCAGCGGAGTGGGGTAGGATACGATCGGGCCTCCGAGCCGAGGATCAGGGTGGGACGGCGGCGCCGGGCCTCTGCTCCAGCTCCGCAGCGGACGCAGGGACCGCGGGCCGAACCGGTGCCTGAACCTAAACTGGCGCCGGGACGGGAGGCGGACTCCCGTGCCAGAGAATTCGTTGACGCCGGGCTGCCGGATAAGGGCGGGCAGCTCCTAGCACCGGAACTGGAGCGATCCTCTCCGCCCAAGAAGGCCCTGCTCCTTCACGCGGAGATCCTCCTCAATCAGGGTCGCGCGGTAGAGGCAGCGGTGTTGTGTGAGAAGGTGATCCGGCGGGAGCCCCTCTCGGTTGCCGGCCACTATCTCCTCGGCATCATCCATCGGACCCTGGAGGATGATGACCAGGCCGTGGAGATGTTCAAGCGAGTGGTCTACCTGAGGCCCCAGCACGCTCTGGCCCGATTCCATCTCGGAGAGCTCCATGCCCGGCGCAATGAACTGGAGGCTGCTCGGCGCGAGTACGCCAACGCGCTGCGTCTGTTACAGGAACGGAGCGATTCCCTCGACGAGCGCTTCGCCGGGGGCTTCTCGGCCGGCCTCCTCATTGATACCTGCCGGAGCCGCGTCGAGGACCTGGACGGCGACGTGTAATGGGACACAGATTTACACAGATAGAAACAGATTCTTTCGTATAAGGTACGATGGCTGACCCTCAGAGACCAGGGATCAGGGGCTAGCTTTCAGCCAACAGCGGTCAGTTTCTTCCTTGCGTGTTACGCCTTGGACCTTGCGCCTAGGGTCTACTGCCAGCTGCCCCCTGCCCTCGGTGCCGGTGGATAACTTTAGGCACTTGGACAGGGGAACTTCCCTCCTGGGTGTGAGATAACTTGCCGGGTGTGTATGCGTCGCGCCCTGATTGCCATACCTGTCTTGGTGATCGTCTTCCTGCTTCAGTCCTACTTCTGGGTGCCCACCTACGAGGAGCAGACGAAGGGGAGCCCGGAGCGCCTTGCCGAGTATGTGAGCGCCTCGATCGGCGACGCCCAGCTCCTCAACCCCATTCTCGCTGCAGACAGCTCGAGCAGCACCGTCAACGGGCTCGTCTTCGAGGGGCTCATCGACTATGACGAGAATCTCGACCATCGCGGCCGCGTGGCCGAGAGGTGGGAGATCTCCGAGGTCGCCTACTTTTACGTGAATGACGACACCCTGCTGCCCGGGCTCGGCCGCGCCGGCGCCGAGCAGGTGGCAAGCCTGCTCCGCCGGGCCAAGGCCGAGCGGGCGCAGAGGAAGGACTCCCTGGCGAAGAGCCTGGCGAACATCCGGGACGTGGAGGTGCTACCGCCCGGCCCTCGTCAGGAAGAGCTCACGGAAAAAGGGGCAGAGGGCGCAAAGGTGAAGGTCACCCTCCACCTGTCGCCGCCGCCTCGGATCAAGCTCACCCTGGAGGATGTGGACCAGGATCTCTTCACCAACCTGGGGCAGATCCTCGGCTCGGAGTATTTCTCCCGATTTCAGGGGGAGCGGTTCATCAAGGTGGAGCCGGCGGAGTTCGCGGCCAGAGCGAAGGAGTATGCCCGGGCTTTTCTTCCGGCTGTGGAGCACAATCCCATTATCCTTTTTCATCTCCGGCCCGGGGTGAAGTTCCACGACGGCCATCCGCTTGAGGCACGGGATGTACAGTTCACCTACGAGGCTCTCATGGACCCGGCGAACCTCTCACCGCGTATGCCCGACTACGAGCCGGTGAAGAAGGTGGAGGTCCTTGATCCTCTCACCCTGCGCATAGTCTACAAGCGGCTTTACTCGCCGGCGCTCCCAACCTGGATGATAGGTATTCTCCCCGAGCACCTGTTGAATCGGGCGGCGCTCCAGGAGGAGGCGCGACGCCGGGGGCTCAAAGTGGAGACCATGACCGTCCGGCAGAGCCTGTTCAACCGGGAGCCTGTGGGTTGCGGCCCCTTCCGCTTCCGGAAGTGGGAGTCGGACCAGTACATTCTCCTCGACCGCTTTCGGGACTATTGGGAAGGTCCGCCGAACTACCACCGCTATGCCTATCGCATCATTCCCGATCTCCTCACCCAGGAGATGGAATTCTATGCCGGCACCGTGGACAACTATGCCGTCCAGCCGCACCAGGTGCAGCGCCTCAGGGACGACCCGCGCTACCAGAGCTTCTCGGGATTGAGCTTCGCCTACACCTACATCGGCTACAACATGCGGCGCCCGCCCTTTGACGATGTCCGGGTGCGCCGTGCTCTCGGCATGGCCATCGACGTGGAGAAGATCATCCGCTACGTGCTCTACGGCCAGGGCGAGCGAATCACCGGCCCCTTTCCCAAACAGACTGATTTCTACGATGACGAAGTGAAGCCCCTCCCGTACGATCCCGCCGGCGCCGAGCAGCTCCTTGCCGAAGCTGGCTGGAAGCGCAACAAGGAGGGTTGGCTGGAAAGGGAGGGCAAACGGCTGCAGTTCACCCTCATCACCAATCAGGGAAACGACATACGCAAGGCCATCCTCTCCATCGTCCAGGACGCGTGGCGAAAGATCGGCGTGGATGTAAGGACCGATGTGCTCGAATGGGCTGTCTTCATCAAGGAGCGGGTGGACAAGCACGACTTCGATGCCCTGGTGCTCGGGTGGAGCATGGGGATCGATCCCGACCTTTACCAGATCTGGCACTCCAGCCAGACCGGGCCTTTCCAGCTCAACTTCTGCGGCTTCCGGAACGAGCAGGCCGATGACCTCATCGTCAGGATCCGGCAGGAGTACGAACGGAAGCAGCAGATCGCCCTCTGCCACGAACTCCACCAGATCATCGCCGCGGACCAACCCTACACCTTTCTCTACGCCGGCAAATGGACCGCGCTGCTCGACAAGCGGATCGTGATCATGGAGCGGGACAGCTCGGGCAAGGTTTGGTACGCCAAGATCAGACCCACGAAGACCGGGAGCTACACCTTCTTCTTCAACAAGTGGATCAAGCTCCCGGAAGTGCCGGTCTTCCAGGCGGATGGGTAGCCATGCTTGCCTTTCTCGCACGGAGCCTGGTCCAGAAGCTGATCACCCTCCTGTTCATCATGGTGATCTCCTTTGCGGTCGTGCATCTCGCCCCGGGTGAGCCGAGCCAGGTGGACCCTCTCAACCCCAAGTTCACCAAGGAGGTGGTGGAGAGGTTCCGCCAGCAATTCCACCTGGACAAGCCGCTCTACCAGCAGTTCTTCTTTTTCTACCGGGATTTTTTTGCCGGAAAGAGCGTCTCGTGGAAAGACGGCGTCCCGGTGCTGGGGAAGATCTACGACCGGTTCCTGAACAGTCTCCCCCTCTTCATTGTGGGTACCCTCATCACCTGGACCCTCTCCTTTCCCCTTGGTATCCAGTCGGCGATCCGGCGAGGCGGGACCTTCGACCGCTCCACCACGTTTTTCGCTTACCTGCTCATCTCCATACCCGGGTTCTTTTTCGCCTATCTCCTGATCGTGGTCGTGGTGAGCACCTTTCAGGTGCCGGTGATCGGCATGCGGACCTTCGGCCTGGCAGGCGCGGGGGCGGCAACCCGGCTCATGGACCGGGTCTGGCACATGGTCATCCCCGCCATCCTCGGGGCGACCGGAGGCATTGCGGTGCTCTCCCGCTACGTCCGGAACCAGATGCTCGAGGTGGAGAACCAGGACTACATCCGCACGGCCAGGGCCAAGGGCCTCCCCGAGGAGCAGGTGCACTACAAGCATGCCCTTCGCAACGCCCTTCTTCCCTTTGTCACCATGTTCGGTCTCGTGCTCCCGGGACTCATCGGCGGCTCGGTGATCATCGAGTCCATCTTCTCCTGGCCCGGGATCGGACGCATGGCCTACGAGTCGATCCTTGCCCGGGATTATCCGGTGATCATCTCGGTGAACTTCATCTCGGCGGTGCTTGTCCTCATCGGCACCTTTCTTTCGGACCTGCTGTACATGGTGGTGGATCCGAGGATTAAGCTATAAGGCGAGAAAGGCGGGAACGGCATAGGGCGGCATTAGGCAGGAGGCGCAAGGTGCAAGGCGTAAGGCGCGAGGGGTGAGAAGTCAGAATCCAGGAGTCAGAATTCAGCAGCAGGAAGACGGAGGCTGACGAGCGCAAAGCTACAGGCCGGATGCCCATGGCAATCGACGACTTGAACGTCTTTCGCCGATCCCTGGTCCCTGGCCCCTGATCCCTGACGCGGCAGCGGGAGAGTAGCGATCCGTGTGCATCCGTGTAAGTCTTTATCCTAGTGTGTTTAAAGAGAAATCTGCGTAGATCTGCGTCCCATTGTTAAGGAATGGCGCTCCGATGTCACATGCCGATCGAAACATAACCGGAACTCCAGAGGCCCTGGCGGTGCCGGCGCGGCGCGCGAGGCTCCAGGAGTCCTGGATCCTCCTCCGGAGAAACCGGCTGGCCCTGGCGGGGATGGTGATCTTTCTCCTCTTCTTCGCCGTGGCCGTGGCCGGGATGTTCCTCACCACAGGGACCTCGCCCGCCCTCGACCCGAACCTCGTCAGGCTCCAGGAGAAGCTCCGGCCGCCCCTGTCCCGAGCGAACCTCAATTCGCTCAGACCGGAGGAGGTCCCAAAGAGCGGCGTCTACCTGCTGGGAACGGACGAGCTCGGCCGGGATGTGTTCGCCCGCATGCTCCAGGGCGCATGGGTGTCTCTTACCGTCGGCTTTGTGGCGGTGGGAATCGCCGTTGTCATCGGCGTCGTGCTGGGTGGGTTGGCAGGATACTTTGGCAGGGGCCCGATCACGGTGGCAGGGGTGCTGGCGGTGCTCCTCCTCGGGGGTGCGGCGGTGGCGGCCGGGACCCTGCCGGGGTCTCTTCGCGTTCTCGGCGTTGTCGTCGCCGTCGCCCTAGCCGGAGTCCTGGTCCTGCTCCGAAGGCGGAGACCGGGAGGTCTTCCCTCCTTCCTCGGCCTCCAGATTCTCACGGTGGACATGCTCATCACCGGGCTTATCGACATCATGCTCTGTTTCCCGAGCTTCTTCCTCATCCTCACCGTGGTTGCTCTCCTTCCCGCAAGCATCTATAACATCATGGTGGTGATCGGGATCACGAGCTGGATGGGAGCCGCCCGGTTTGTCAGGGCCGAGTTCCTCTCCCTGCGCGAGCAGGACTTCGTCACCGCGGCGACTGCCCTCGGGGTCTCGGACCTCCGGATCATCTTTCGCCACATGGTGCCGAACGCCATGGCCCCGGTGCTGGTCTCGGCCACCATCGGCATTGCCGGGGCGATTCTGGCCGAGGCCGGTCTGAGCTTCCTCGGCTTCGGGGTGCCGCCACCCCACGCCACCTGGGGAAACATCCTCTCCGACGGCAAGAACTACCTGTTCGATGCGCCCTGGCTCACCTATATTCCCGGGTGCGCCATTCTCGTCGTGGTGCTCTCCTTCAATCTTTTCGGGGAGGGCTTGCGGGATATCCTGAACCCGAAGCTGAGGGAGAGGCATTAGGCGTACGGCCGTTGGAGGCAAGACGGAAGAAGCCAGGAGTCAGCAGCCAGAATCCAGGAGCCAGAAGAGAGTTCTGAGGCTGACCCCTGAACTCCGACCCCTGAGGACGGCTTGGGCACCGAATAACGTATAACGTACAACTACTATCTCCTGGTTGCGATGGACACCACAACACCAACACTTGCTGATCCGGGTCATTCCGGGCCCCTTCTCGACGTCCAGGATCTCAAGATCCATTTCGACACGGACGACGGAGTGGCCAGGGCGGTTGACGGCGTGAGCTTCCAGGTGAGACGGGGAGAAACGGTCTGCCTGGTGGGAGAGTCCGGGTGCGGGAAGACCGTCTCGGCCCTGAGCATCCTGGGGCTCTTGCCAAGACCGCCGGCCCGCACCGCCGGAAACGGCATCTTCTTCAAGGGGCGGAACCTTCTCGAGCTTTCCGAGGCGGAGCTTCAGAAGATCCGCGGCCGCCACATCTCCATGGTGTTTCAGGAGCCCATGACCTCGCTGAACCCGGTTTTCACCATCGGCCATCAGATCGAGGAGGTGCTCACGATCCACGAGGGGCTCGCAGCCGCCGAGGCCAGGGAGCGGATCATGAGCCTCCTCGGGGACGTGGGTATTCCCTCGCCCGGCGAACGGCTCCACGACTATCCCCATAACCTGAGCGGCGGCCAGCGCCAGCGCGTCATGATCGCCATGGCCCTTGCCTGTAATCCCGAGCTGATCATCGCCGACGAGCCGACCACGGCTCTCGACGTGACCATTCAGGCGCAGATCCTCCACCTCTTCCGGGAGCTCCAGGAACGCCGGCATATGGCGATTCTGCTTATCACCCACAACCTCAGCGTGGTCGCCGGTATGGCCGAGCGGGTGTACGTGATGTATGCCGGAATCGTGGCGGAGGTGGGAACTGCGCCCCAGATCTTCCACGACCCCTGTCATCCCTACACCATGGGGCTCCTCGCCTGCCTTCCCGGCCGGGCCCGGAAGGGAGAGGAGCTCGCCACCATCCCGGGGGCGGTTGCTGATCCGGTGCGAAAACCGCCGGGCTGCCCCTTCCATCCTCGCTGCCCCTACGCAGAGGAGACCTGCCGGCGAGAGTTCCCGGAGATGTGCGATTTCGGCGGCGATCACCTGGCACGGTGTCCCCCCATATTCCGGAGAAGGAGAACGGCTGCCGGAGTCAGGGATCAGGGATCAGGGGTCAGGGATCAAGGATAAGGGCCTTGTCGCCGCCTTCGACGGGACAGAAGTCTGCGGGCAGCAGGCAGCGAGCAGGCGGCAGCTGGCGCAACAACGGTTATACGTTATTCATCATATGTTATACGGAAGAAAGAAGAAGAGATATCTGTCTAGACCTGTGTAAATCTGTGTCCCATTCGGACCAAAAAGAAATCTGCGTGCCATTGTCAACGAACCACGAGTAACCCACAACGCTCATGACGACCCTCGCGAACAACATCATCCTGCGCGGCCAGGGGCTCAGGCGATACTTTCCGGTTCGCCGTGGCTTCCTCCAGCGCGTTATGGGCTGGATCAAGGCCGTGGACGGGGTGGACCTGAAGATCCCGGCCGCACGGACCTTAGGCCTGGTGGGGGAGAGTGGGTGCGGAAAATCTACCCTGGCCCGGCTCATCCTCAAGCTTGATGAGCCAGATGAAGGGACTATTCTCTACCGCGACCGGGACATCACCCATCTCTCTCGCGAGGAGATGAAGCCCTACCGGCGGAAGATGCAGATCATCTTCCAGGATCCTTACGGGTCTCTCAACCCGCGCATGACCGCGGGGCACACCATCGAGGAGGGCCTCAGGACGATCGGCCTGAAGGACCGGGACCAGCGGCGCCGGCGGGTGGCCGAGCTTCTCGAGAAGGTCGGGATGCCGGCCTGGGCAGCGGATCGCTACCCACACGAGTTCAGCGGCGGGCAGAGGCAGCGGGTCGGTATCGCCCGGGCGCTCAGCGTCGAGCCTGAGCTGATCATCTGTGACGAACCGGTGTCCGCCCTCGATGTCTCCATCCAGGCCCAGATCCTCAACCTGCTCAGGGGCCTCCAGAGGGACCTCGGCCTGAGCTACCTCTTCATCTCCCATGACCTCAACGTGGTGGAGTACATGAGCCACACGGTCGCCATCATGTACCTCGGTCACATCATGGAGTACGGCCCGGCCGAGGTGGTTTACGACAAGCACCTCAACCCGTACTCGGATGCCCTTTTTGCCTCGATGCCCGTGCCGGATCCCGCCGTGAAGAGGATCTGGCAACCACTGGCAGGTGATGTGCCGAGCCCTTTCAACCCGCCTCCCGGCTGCAAGTTTCAGAACCGCTGCCCCCTGGTGGAGGATCGGTGTCGCGCCGCCGAGATTCCCCTCTACCAGGCGAACGGAGACCATCTCGTCCGCTGCTGGAAGGTCCTGGGGAGGTGAGGCGCCGGGCATCTCGCCGCGGCAATGGGACGCAGATTTACGCAGATCTCCGCAGATTTCTCTTTCATCACAATAGGACACGGATTTGCACAGATGCACCCAGATTCTTTTCGCATAACGACTGATCTTTATATTTTTTCATCTGTGTCTGTAGGCCGTGTTCATCTGCGTCCTATCGCCGCGCCGCGCCTTCATTGATCTTGCCAGGGAATTATGCTACGTAACAGACTCGGGATAAGCCAACCGCGAGTGAGCGGTTGCTCCGGGAAAGTGGATCCTCTATGGATTTTTCGGTCTCCACCCCCTGCACACCAGATGCCGCCGGCGAGCGGCGGGTGTTCTCGGTGAGCGAGCTCACCCGGGGGATTCGTCAGCTCCTGGAGGATCACTTTCCCTTTGTCTGGGTGGAGGGTGAGATCTCCAACTTCCGGGTGCCGGGCTCCGGTCATTACTACTTCGTCCTCAAAGACGCCGCCAGCCAGATCCGGGCGGTCATGTTCCGTACCCAGCAGCGCCTGCTGCGGTTTAGGCCCGAAGAGGGACTCCGTGTTCTCTGCCAGGCCCGGGTGACCGTCTACGAGCCCCGGGGTGAGTACCAGCTCCTGGTGGACTTCATGGAGCCCCGCGGTCTGGGGGCGCTCCAACTTGCCTACGAACAGCTCAAGGGTAGGCTGGCCGCTGAAGGGCTCTTTGATGAGGCCCACAAGAAACCGCTGCCTTTTCTGACCCAGAGGCTGGGAGTCGTTACCTCGCCGACCGGGGCGGCCATTCGCGACATCATCCAGGTGGCGAGGAGGCGTTACAGCAACCTGGAGATCTACCTCTACCCCGTGCGGGTGCAGGGAGAAGGTTCAGCCGAGGAGATCGCGGCCGGCATCAAGGCCTTCAACGCGGAATTCCCGGTGGATGTGCTCATCGTCGGCCGTGGGGGCGGCTCGTGGGAGGACCTCTGGTCTTTCAACGAGGAGGTGGTGGTGAGAGCCATCTACCGATCTCGGATTCCGGTAATCTCCGCCGTGGGTCACGAGATCGACGTGACCCTGGCGGATCTGGTGGCCGATGTGCGGGCGCCGACGCCTTCGGCGGCGGCGGAGCTGGTGGCGCAGCTCAAGGAGTCCCTGAAGACGCGGGTGGCGGAGTTGTTGCGGCGTCTCGAGAAACGGACGGGTCAGAATCTGAGCCTCGCCAGGGAGCGCCTGGAGAGCAGGGAGCGCCGGTTGCGCCATCCCGCGGTGCGGCTCGCCGATGCGCGCCTGCGGCTGGACGAGAGCAGTCAACGGCTGGAGGCGGCGCTCAGACGGTTGGTCGACACTCATCGGCAGGGGCTGCTCCGGCTGCGAGACACCCTGATGCTTCTCAGCCCGGCCAGGAAGGTGGCGGTTCTCCGCGCCTCGCTCCGGCAAGGGCTGGCGAATCTTGATTTTCTCATCTGGCGGCTTCTCGAGCGCAGTCGGCAACATCTTGAACGAGGCGCCGTTCGGTTGGAGACCCTGAGCCCACTTGCGGTGCTGGCAAGAGGGTACAGCATCACCACCAGCTGGCCCGAGGGTCGGGTGGTTCGGTCGGTACGGCAGGTTCAGCGGGATGACCGCCTTGGCGTCCGCCTGCACGAGGGTTCGCTGGAGTGCCGGGTGACCGACGTCCACGAGTAGGCCTGCTCAGCCGGCAGGAGGCATCCGCCTTCGTCCCGACACGTCGGGACTATGGCGGACAAGGAGGACAGAGGGCAGAAGTAGGCAGAGTCGGAGATCAGAGGTAGGCAGTAAGCAGTAGGCAGGAGATAGAGGACAGAAGGCAGAAGGCAGCAGGGCCTGACGGCCCATCAGTTGACCGTCGTTGTACGAGAAAATCTGTGTCCCATCGCAGCGGCGAGAAATGCGAGAAAATCGAGAAAGGCTAGAGAGGGGAGAAAGGGAGAGGTGTCAGAGCACAGCTGGCAAAAAGATCGTGAATCGTTACTTGTTATAGGGTACACGAGAAGAAACTGTGTCCATCTATGCAATTCCGTGTCCTATTGAAGCCCAAGAGAAGTCTGCGTTGATGTGCGCGAATCTGCGTCCCATTGAACTGGGAGGGGTAATTCGGATGCAACCATTTTTTCTCCTCGCCGCTTTGGTGCTGAGCATGGTAGGGTTACCGCCTGCTGTTGCGGGAGACAGTTCAACAGGCGGTCCTCAGCTCCTGCCCCCGCAGGGACCTGTGGCGCAGGGGGAGGTGGCCCGCATTCTCGTTCGGGGGGTGCCTGCCGCCGGTACCGTGGCGGGTTCCTGGCAGGGAGAACCAGTGGGGTTCTTTCCCCTTGCTGACGGCGAATGGGGAGCCCTGCTCGGGATCGATCTCCGCCTCTCGCCGGGGACCTATCCCCTCGAGGTCCGCCTGCAACCCAAGGGGCAGACTCCGGTCCTCTGGAAGGAGCCCGTCCAGGTGGTGGCGAAGGACTATGGCGTCGAGCACCTGCAGCTCCCGGAGCGGATGGTGACCCTGGACGCGAAGACCCTCAAGCGGGTCAAGCAGGAGGAGGCGCGGTTCAGTGCCGTCTGGGAACAGCGAAGCCCTGAGTGCTACTGGCGGGAGCCATTCCTGCGGCCGCTCCCGGGAACACTGCTCTCGACCTTCGGACGGAATCGGTTCATCAACGGCGAGCAGCGAAGC
>Ga0113563_10002880_pt1 | contig 10556 bp, 5 predicted proteins | sample Mud3Dept3metaG_FD_80117 | JGI IMG/M metagenome (GOLD analysis project Ga0113563, IMG submission 80117) | Freshwater wetland microbial communities from Ohio, USA, analyzing the effect of biotic and abiotic controls - Mud 3 Core 4 Depth 3... | ecosystem: Environmental > Aquatic > Freshwater >...
CCCAGGAAGGAAGGCCTTGAGACCGGAAATCACCTTAGGGGCCATCGCGGCGGGAGAAGGGCGCTGCCGGTTCCGGGTTTGGGCGCCGGGGGTCAAAAAAGTGGAAGTCCACTTTTCCTTTCCCCGGGACCTCGTGGTCCCGCTCCAGGATGAAAACGGATACCATCAAGCCGTTCTGGAAGGAGCCGGCCCGGGAAGCCTTTATTTTTATCGCCTGGATGGGGAGAAGGAGAGGCCCGACCCCGCCTCCAGGTTCCAACCGCAGGGGGTTCACGGCCCCTCCCAGGTCGTAAGTCCCTTTTTCCCCTGGGAAGATAAGGGCTGGTTCGGCCTTCCCCTGCGGGACTACGTCATTTATGAACTGCACGTGGGCGCCTTCAGCCCCGAGGGAACTTTCATAGGGACGGTTGCCTATCTGGACGAATTGAAGGATCTGGGGGTCACGGCGCTGGAACTGATGCCGGTGGCCCAGTTTCCCGGGGGAAGAAACTGGGGTTACGACGGGGTCTATCCCTTTGCCGTCCAGGACTCGTACGGGGGGCCGGAGGGCCTGAAGAGTCTGGTGAACGAATGCCACAAACGTGAATTGGCCGTAGTTTTGGACGTGGTCTATAATCACCTCGGGCCCGAGGGGAATTATCTCCGGGATTTCGGGCCTTACTTCACGGACCGCTACAACACTCCCTGGGGCCAGGCGATCAATTTCGACGGGCCGGAGAACCGGGAAGTCCGCCGCTTCTTCATTGAAAACGCCCTTAACTGGATTACCGAGTTTCACATCGACGCCCTGCGCCTGGATGCGGTGCATGCCATTCCGGACTTTTCCGCCGAACCCTTTCTGAAGGAGCTGGCGGAGGCCGTGCACGAACAGGCGGAGAGGCTCAACCGCCGCGTCCACCTGATCGCCGAAAGCGACCTCAACGACATCCGTTTGCTGCGCGCCCCGGAGCGGGGGGGGTACGGGCTGGACGGCCAGTGGAGCGACGATTTCCACCACTGCTTGCACACCCTGCTCACCGGGGAAACGACAGGGTACTACAAGGATTTCGGGAGAGTCGAAGACCTGCAAAGGGCTATGGGCGAGGGGTTCGTCTATGGCGGGCGTTATTCGGCCTATCGCCGCCGGCCTCACGGAAACTCCTCCCGCGAGATCTCGGCCGCCCGTCTGGTGGTCTTTTCTCAGAATCATGACCAGGTGGGGAACCGCCTGCTGGGGGAAAGGCTCGGCCGCCTCACCTCCTTCGAAGGGCTCAAGCTGGCCGCGGGGATCGTTATCCTTTCCCCGTATATTCCCCTCCTGTTCATGGGGGAGGAGTACGGTGAAGAGGCCCCCTTCCCGTATTTCATCAGCCACGGGGACCCGGAGCTGGCGGAGGCGGTGCGCGGGGGGCGGCGGAAGGAGTTTTCCTCCTTCCGATGGACCCAGGAACCGCCGGACCCCCAGGACGAGGAAACCTTTCGGAGCGCCCGCCTGGATCGATCCCTTCGCGAAAAGGAGCCGAACCGGACCCTCCACCGGCTCTACCGGGAGCTCCTTGCCTTGCGCAAAAGCCATCCGGTTCTCTCGCGGATGAACAAAGACCGGCAGGAGCTCCATGCCCTTGAAGAAAAAAAGGTTATGGTGCAGAGACGGTGGGATGAAGGCGAAGAATTTGTGGCGGTTTACCACTTCGGCGATTCGCCGCAGAAATTTTCCCTGACCCTCCCGCCAGGTGCCTGGGTCAAACTGCTGGATTCCGCGGATCCGAAATGGGGGGGGGCCGGCACGGAAATCCCGCCAGACCTTCATGGGGGAGAAGAGAAGCCGCTTCGGTTATCACCCCGGTCCTTCATCCTTCTCGCCGGCAAAAGGCGTTGCCCGTAATATGGAGCGATACACCTGCATTCACGGTCACTTCTACCAGCCCCCCCGGGAGAACGCCTGGTTGGAAGCGGTGGAGCTCCAGGATTCGGCGTATCCCTACCACGACTGGAACGAGCGCATCACCGCGGAGTGCTACGGCCCGAACACCGCCTCCCGCCTCTTGGATAGGGAGGGAAAAATCTACCGGATCGTCAACAACTATTCCCGGATCAGCTTCAATTTCGGTCCGACTCTCCTCGCCTGGTTGGAGGAAAACGCGCCGGCCACGTACCAGGCCGTCGTGGAGGCGGACCGCCAAAGCCGGGAAATTTTTTCGGGGCACGGCTCGGCCATCGCCCAGGCTTACAATCACCTGATCCTGCCGCTGGCCAACTGGAGAGACAAATACACCCAGGTTCTCTGGGGGGTCCGCGACTTCGAGCATCGTTTCGGCCGGACCCCGGAGGGAATGTGGCTGCCCGAGACGGCCGTGGATATTGACTCGCTCGATATCATGGCGTCCTTGGGGATCCGTTTCACCATTCTTTCCCCCTATCAGGCCCGGCGGGTTAGGCGCTTCCGGGGGCGGAACTGGGCCGAAGTGGCTGGCGGGCGAATCGATCCCACCCGAGCCTACGAGATCCGCCTTCCTTCAAGGTTCAAAATGAACCTCTTCTTTTACGACGGGCCCATATCCCAGGCCGTAGCGTTTGATCATTTGCTGTCCAACGGCGAAAATTTCGCCCATCGCCTGGTTGGGGCTTTTTCCGATTCCCGGAACCACCCGCAGCTGGTCCATATCGCCACGGACGGCGAAACCTACGGCCACCACCAGGCCCACGGGGACATGGGCCTGGCCTACGCTCTGCACTTCATCGAATCTCAAAAACTCGCCCGCCTGACCAATTACGGGGAGTACCTGGAAAAACATCCGCCCGGCCATGAAGCGGAAATTTTCGAGAACACCGCCTGGAGCTGCGCCCACGGAGTGGACCGCTGGAGGGTCCCCTGCGGATGCAACAGCGGAATGAACCCGGGATGGAATCAAAACTGGCGACTTCCCCTGCGGGAGGCTCTGGACTGGCTGCGTGACACCCTGGCGCCGCTCTTTAAAGCGAAGGGCGCGGAATATCTGAAAGACCCCTGGGAGGCGAGGGATGATTACATCGAAGTCATCCTCGATCGATCTCCGGAAAATCGGGAACGCTTTCTCGGCGAACACCGCCGGCGGGACCTGACCGAGGAGGAAAAAATCCTGGTTTTCAAACTCCTGGAGCTGCAGCGCCATACGCTACTCATGTACACGAGCTGTGGCTGGTTTTTCGACGAAATTTCGGGGATCGAGACGGTCCAGGTGATCCAGTACGCGGGCCGGGCCCTCCAGCTGGCGCGGGAGCTTTTCGGGGATGACCTGGAATCGAAATTCCTGGAGCGGCTCGAACGGGCCAAGAGCAATGTGGCCGACCATGGGGATGGGCGCCGGATCTATGAGAAATTCGTCAAACCGGCGATGGTCGACCTGCGCAAAGTCGCCGCCCATTATGCCATCCGCTCTCTTTTCAGACCTTATGAAGAACATGACCGGATTTATTGCTATACCGCCGACCGCGAGGATTACAACTGTGCCGAAACGGGCAAGATGCGTTTGGGAATGGGCCGAGCCCGGTTTACTTCCCGGATCACCCAGGATTCCGCTTCCATTACCTTCGGGGTTCTTCACCTCGGGGATCATAATATCAACGGCGGAGTGCGGGATTTCCGCGGAGAGGAAGCGTATCGGGAACTGGTCCGGGAGGGAAAGGAGGTTTTTTCCCGGGCGGATTTGCCGGAAGTGATCCGGGTCCTGGATAAAGGATTCGGGAAGGATACTTTTTCCTTTCGATTCCTCTTCCGAGATGAGCAGCGGCGAATTTTGGATCAAATCCTGAAGGCAACCTTAAGCCAAACGGAGACGGTTTACCAGCAGCTGTTCGAGAACCAGGCCCCCCTGATCCACTTCCTCGTCGACGAAGGAATCCCTCTGCCCAAAAGCCTGGAGACGGCAGCCGAATTTGCGCTCAACAATTCCCTGCGGAAGATCCTCCAGGCCGAGGAGCTGGAGCGGGAGCGTTTACTCGGCCTTTTGGATCAGGCCAAACGTTTATCCGTGATTCTGGATCGAGTGGGCCTGGGGTACGAAATGCAAGAGAAGGTCGAGAAAGCGGCGGAGCTGTTCCGTTTCCAGCCGGAGGACCCTGCCCGCCTCCACACCCTCGATCTGTGGGTGGACCTTTCCCTCTCTTTTCCCTTCGAGGTGGATTTCTGGAAGGTTCAAAATATTTTCTTTGAAGTCTGGGGGAGGAAATATCACGAACTCGGACAAAGATCCGGAGAAGACGCCCGGGCCTGGGTCGCGCGGTTTCTCGCTCTGGGGGAAAAACTTTCCTGCCGTCCGGGAGGGAGGGAGCAAAATGGAGAGAAAGCATAATTTCAGGCCTCTTGCGGCGGCGTCCGTTGCGGCGGAACCGACCGCGCTCGGCCGAATCCCCCGGGCCACCTACCGCCTGCAGTTCAGCGGCGGATTCACTTTTCCGGCGGCCCGGGGAATCCTTTCCTATCTCGACGATCTTGGGATCAGCGATCTCTATGCTTCCCCCCTCTTCCAGCCCTGCTTCGACGACAGCCACGGCTATGATGTCAGCAACCATGCCCGGTTCAACCCGGTGATCGGTACGGCGGAAGAGTTCGACGCTTTGACTCGGGATATCCGGGATCGGGGCCTGGGTCTAATTCTGGACTTAGTTCCGAATCACATGGGAATCGCCGGAGACCGCAACCGCTGGTGGATGGACGTTCTCGAAAACGGGCCCAGCTCGAACTTCGCGGACTATTTTGATATCGACTGGCACCCCGCGAAACCCGAGCTGGAGAACAAGGTGCTTCTTCCTATCCTGGAAGACCAGTACGGGATCGTTTTAGAGAACGGGAAATTCCGGCTCGCACTCGAAGAAGGGGCCTTCTTCATTCACTACTACCAGAACAAGCTTCCGGTGGCGCCCCGATCCTCCAGCCTGATCCTCAGCCAAGCTTTGGGGCGTCTGCACGAAGTCCTGGGGAAAGAAGATCCGCATCTCCAGGAACTGCAGAGCATTCTGACCGCCCTCGGCTATCTTCCCGGGCGGGGGGAGTTGACGCCCGAGAAGCGGGAAGAACGCAACCGGGAAAAAGAAGTGATCAAACGCCGCCTGGCCGCGCTCTATCAGAACAGCCCGGAGGTTCAGGAAGCCCTCAACGAAACGATCGGGATGATCAACGGCATCGTAGGCGAGCCCCGCAGCTTCGATTTGCTGCATGCCCTCTTGAGCGAGCAGGCCTACCGGCCGGCCTTCTGGCGGGTGGCTTCGGACGAGATCAATTACCGCCGGTTCTTCGATATCAACAACCTGGCCGCCATCCGCATGGAAGAGCCGGAAGTGTTTGCGGAAGCGCACCGGTTGGTCCTCCGGCTTCTGAAAGAAAACAAAGTGACCGGGTTGCGGATCGACCACCCGGATGGGCTCTGGAATCCCTCAGAATACTTCAACCGGTTACAGCAGAACTTTGCCCGTGGGAACCCGGAGGCCTGCCCAGAAACCCTGCAGAGAACGGCAGAGCCGGGGAAGGACGGGCCGGGAGAGATCGGGGAGCGCCCGCTTTACGTGGTGGCGGAGAAAATCCTCTGTGAAGGCGAGACCCTCCCCTCGGACTGGGCGATCGCCGGCACGACGGGCTACGACTTCCTGAATCTCCTGAACGGACTTTTTGTCGATCCCCGCAGCGCAGGGGCGCTCGAGCGCATTTACAGCCAATTCAGCGGCACCTCCATCAACTTCGCCAACCTGGTCAATTCCAGCAAGAAGATGATCATGCTGGTTTCTCTCTCCAGCGAGATTCACGCCCTGGCCCATAGCCTCGAACGGATCATCGAGACCAACCGCCGGTACCGCGATTTCACCTTGAACAGCCTGACCTTTGTGCTTCGGGAGATCATCGCCTGCCTTCCGGTCTACCGGACCTATATCGACGAAACCCAAAAAATAACCTCCCGCGACCGGTCCTTTATCGAAGCGGCCGTGGAGGAAGCCAAGAAACGAAACCCCCGGACCGCCGAGGCGATCTTCGATTTTCTCCTCAAGACGCTCCTCCTGGAGAATCTCCCGAATTTCCCCGAGGAGGATCAGAAGAGGCTGGTCCATTTCGTCATGAAATTCCAGCAGATCACCGGGCCGGTCATGGCGAAAGGGGTGGAGGATACGGCCTTTTATGTTTATAACCGTTTGGCCTCCCTGAATGAAGTTGGAGGCCATCCCGAGCGTTTCGGGATCACGACGGCCGAATTCCACGAACAGAACCGGAAACGGGCGAAAAGCTGGCCTTACTCGCTCCTGACGACATCCACGCACGATTCCAAACGGGGGGAAGACGTCCGGGCCCGGCTCAACGTTCTTTCGGAAATTCCGGGGGAGTGGCGGGCCGCTCTGAACCGGTGGAGCCGGCGGAATATTTTGAAAAAATCGGCGGTGGATGACCGGCCGGCTCCGGAACGGAACGATGAATACCTGTTTTATCAAACCCTCGTGGGCGCCTGGCCTTCCGGAGATCTCCCGGAAAAAGAGGACGAAATTTTTCGAGAGCGCATCCTGGCCTACATGCTTAAAGCCATCCAGGAAGCGAAGGTTCACACCAGTTGGATCAATCCGAATGAGGCCTATATAGCCGCAGTTCGGAAATTCATTTTGGAGGCGCTGGTCCCCGGGGAAAAGAACCTTTTTTGGGGGGATATCCGGGATTTCCAACGAAGGATCGCTTACTTCGGTTCCTGGAATTCTTTGGCGCAGGTTCTGCTGAAATTAACCTCTCCGGGCGTTCCGGACCTGTACCAGGGAAGCGAGCTTTGGGATTTGAACCTGGCGGATCCGGACAACCGCCGGCCGGTAGATTTGGAGCGCCGGCGAGACATGCTGCAGCGGCTTCGAAGCCGGATTGGCGCAGGAGAAAAGAACCTTCTCCCCTTGTCCCGGGAGCTGATAAAAACTCCCTGGGACCCTCGGATCAAACTTTTTGTCATTGCCCAGACCCTTCGGTACCGCCGTCAACACCCCGATGTCTTTTCGCGGGGGGATTATGTCCCCCTGGAAGGGGTGGGAGAGAAGAAAGATTTCATCGTTTCCTTCGCGAGGATCTTTGGCGGGAAAGGGGTTGTGGCAGCGGTTCCCCGTTTGGTTGTCGGTCTAACCGCAGGGATAGAGAAACCTCCGATAGGAAAGGCGGTTTGGAAAGACACGAAGGTTATCCTGCCGAGGGGACTCGGAAGAGGATTCATAAATGTATTCACGGGCGTACGTGGCGAGTCCGTCCGGGAAGGCGGAGAATCTTTCCTTCCCTTAGCCGAAGGGATGAGTGATTTTCCGATAGCGCTTTTAGACTTTTTCGAAACGTAGCCTGCCGCTCCGGACAAGAGAAAGGCGGGGCGGAAGGATTATCCGAGCGGGGAAAACAAACCAGTGCTCTGAAGACCGGGGCATCCTATTTCAGAAGCTGGCTCCCATGGATGATCCGAAGAATATCTTGGTAGGCAATGAAGATAACAAGAATAATGATTAGGTAGGGCAAAACCCAGACCATGATGCGGCCAGGAAATGACCCAGTTCGTGAGGAAGGGCCGGCAGCATAATAATGCCCAGGAGCAGGCTGACAGCAAGAACATAGTTATTCCCTCGCCTCCATTTTTTCTGGAATCAAAACGAAGATTGAATACAGTCCCTTCCGTGGGCAATTTTGGATTTCATTCTAAAAAGGTCTTCACACCTCCGTAGGAAAATCTCAACCTCCATAGGACTCTGAAGGTTATATTCAGCTTCCGAATTCGCCTGGCCGGTTCCGATATAAACCGTAATCCCTTGCCCCTTAATCACCCGAAAGGCATCTTCGTCAGTCTGATCATCCCCAAGGTAAAATGGCAAAAGACCTTGCGGAGAAAAACCCTTCAGAAGAGATCTAACCGCTTGACCTTTGTCAAAATCAAACTTGGGTCTCACTTCAGAAACCATTTTCCCATGGCTTATTTGCCATCGTTCTTTCGTTTCCTCCGCTTTCTTCTCCACGACTTGACGGATCCGAGGAATATCCTCCTTCCTTGAATTACGATAATGGATAGCCAGAATAAGCCCTTTGTCCTCAAAAAGAACGCCAGGGATTTGTCCCAATAAATCCTTTAATTCTTGCCTGATTTTCTCGAATTCCCTTTGTCGTTCCGGGGAAAGTCTCTTTTTGTGAATCCCGGCAGGGTTCTGGATACTGAGGCCGTGGTTCCCGACGTAGGTGATTTTAGGGAGGCCAACTTTCTCCCGGATATCTTCCAGGGCGCGCCCGCTGATAATGGCCAGATAAACATTGGGGAGATTCCCCAACCTTTCCAGGAGCAATTTGATCTCCGGAGAACAGACGGCCAAGTCCGGTCGGGATACAATCGGAGTGAGTGTCCCATCGTAATCTAAAAGCAGGGGGAAGAAACGAGATTTGCGGATCCGGTCTTGAATGCGTTCCCAATTTTTGAGCGCATGTTCCATAGTTTTTCTTCCAAGTGTCCGTCGTGGCGGCGGCACCCCTTGAAATTTTCCAATTTCCAATTCCGAGGTGCGAGTTAGTCCACGAGATTTGTTTCTGAGGAATGACGCTTTTGCCGAATTGCTTCTATCAATTGCAATTCCGCCCCGATGAGGCTTTTCCTTCGAGGTTGGAATTTGGCCTTAACATCGGTCAACTCGCAGCCGATTTCTACTTCGATGGAGGTAGACTTCCGAACATTCAATACCTGAGTTGGATGAACACTCCGATGCCCCGTCATCAAGAAACCGATCACGCAGGCTATCGCTGCATAGGGGGCGATCTCGGGTCTACCTATTGACAAAAATCCATAAAATATAGTATTTTGTATACAAAATTTTAGCATACCCTATATTTGGCGGTGGTTCAATGAAAATAAGAATGAAGCCGGTAACCCTTCAGTCACGGGTGGCCCGGAACAAGTTTTGTTGGGGCCTGGGGATTCGGGCGGTACGCGCCGGAAGCAGGGCGAATTGCGAATTATCCACGAATCGGTTGAGAAATTAGTAGAAATCGCGGAAGCCAAAAATGTAAAGGTGACCTTCTTTTTCGATCAAGAATAAAAGCGGGAAGAGCTTAGAACCATTCAATATCAATCTTATATGATCAATGAAGAATTGGAGGCATCTCCTTCGCATGGGCCCGCAAAAGACCCTTAAAATGCAAACGAAACTGGTAGAAATTGCTGTGGCTTTAGGAATTCCTGAAAATCAGCTGCCGAAATCCAAGATTTACCCGAAGTAAAATACGGCCAGGATATGGTGGATAGACAAGGCATCCCAAAACGGCAGAAAGGGGGTTTCTAAAATGGCTATGGTAACGATTTCACGACAGCTCGGCAGTTTGGGAACGGAGATCGGCCAATGTGTGGCGGAGAAACTCCGCTATGAGTATGTCGACAAGAAAATGGTTACAGAAGCCTTAGCGAATTATGGTCTCTTTGCGCCTGAGGTGGAGAAATTCGATGAGAAAAAGCCCACTTTTTGGGATTCTTTTCAAATCCAGAAAAAGAAATTCCTCCACGCTCTTGAGGCTGTTATTTACGATCTTGCCGGGAAAGGAAATGTCGTCATTGTGGGGAGAGGCGGGCAGGTATTATTAAAAAATCTTCCGGGTGTTTTGCATGTGCGGATCATTGCGCCATTTGAGACCCGCTTGAAAAGGATTCTGGCGATGGAGAGAGGGAATGAAAAAAGAGCAAGCCGAGCCCTGAACCAGAGCGACCGCGATTCGGCTGGGTTTCTCCGGTCATTTTTCGATGTGAATTGGGATGATCGCAACCTCTATGATTTGATGATCAATACGGAAAAACTGTCTGTGGAAACAGGTGTGAAACTGATCATCGATTCAATTTCTTCGCTAGAGATTCAGGAGGGAGGAAAAGGGGTTGAGGCAAAACTCATCGACTTGGCGCTAACACAGAAAGTGGAAGTCATCCTGATGGGAATCATAGGAAGGGGATTTGATAATGTTGACGTCCAGGTCAAAGAAGGCGCGGTGCATTTAAGCGGCCTTGTTGCTTCCGACATATTGAAAGAAGATTGCCTGCGTGCTGTGGGGCGGCTTGAGGGGGTGAAGAGGGTTGAAAGCAGCCACTTTCATATTCAGGTCCCATACTACGGCCCATAGGAAGATTTGGGGTCGTGGTTATTTTATTGCCCGATAAGTTGAGGAAAAGGTAGGTTGGGAAGGCAATGATGAAAAAAATATCAATAGGATTGCTTTTGTCCTTAATGGGGTGTGTTGGAATCCCTGATAATGTAAAACCCGTTGATAATTTCAAGTTAGAGAAATATCTGGGTAAGTGGTACGAAATTGCGAGGTTGGATCATTCATTTGAACGAGGTTTGACCCGAATATCAGCAGATTATAGTTTGCGGGATGACGGCGGTGTGAGAGTATTAAACCGCGGTTATTCTGCAAAAGATAATTCGTGGAAAGAAGCCGAAGGGAGGGCCTATTTTGTTAAGGGATCAGATCAAGGTTACCTGAAAGTTTCTTTCTTTGGCCCCTTTTATGGTTCTTATATCGTGTTTGAACTTGACCATGAGAATTATCAATATTCACTCGTATGCGGTCCTGACAAATC
>Ga0113563_10002881_pt1 | contig 10556 bp, 8 predicted proteins | sample Mud3Dept3metaG_FD_80117 | JGI IMG/M metagenome (GOLD analysis project Ga0113563, IMG submission 80117) | Freshwater wetland microbial communities from Ohio, USA, analyzing the effect of biotic and abiotic controls - Mud 3 Core 4 Depth 3... | ecosystem: Environmental > Aquatic > Freshwater >...
CGCATCGTGACCGCGCCGTTCTCCGCGGCCGCCAGGAACGCCGCCGAGAGCGCGATGTTCCGGATGTTCCCGCCGGGCAGGTTGAGCCGCGCCAGGCGGTCGACGTCCACGCCGTCCTGCGGCAGCTCGCGCGGCAGGACGCGGCGCCAGATCTCGCGCCGCTCGGCGGCGTCGGGAAACGGGAACTCGACGACGAACCGCAGCCGCCGCATGAACGCCTGGTCGAGCGCGCTCCTGAGGTTGGTCGCGAGGATCGCGATCCCCTCGTACTGCTCCATCCGCTGGAGCAGGTAGCTGACCTCGACGTTGGCGTAGCGGTCGTGGGAGTCCTTGACCTCCGAGCGCTTGCCGAACAGCGCGTCCGCCTCGTCGAAGAAGAGCACCGTTCCGCGCCCCTCGGCGGCGTCGAACACGCGCCTCAGGTTCTTCTCGGTCTCGCCGACGTACTTGCTGACGACCGCGGAGAGGTCCACCTGGTAGAGCTCGAGCGCCAAATCGCCTGCCAGCACCTCGGCCGCCATCGTCTTGCCGGTCCCGCTGGCGCCGGTGAAGAGCGCCGAAATCCCGAGCCCGCGACCCGAACGGCGCGCGAAGCCCCAGCGCTCTTGGACCTGCCAGCGGTAGCGCGCCTGGTCGGCGATCGCGCGGAGCTGCCGCTTGTGGCGCGCCGCCAGCACCAGGTCGTCCCAGCCCGCGCTCGGCACGATCCGCCGCGCGAGGCCGCCGAAGTCGCCCAGCGCGCGCCGGCTGGCGTCGCGGCACGCCGCGGCCAGGAGCTCGCGGGCGCGGTCGCCGGTCGCCTCGCCGAGCGACCCGGCGATCGCGCCGATCTCCGCGGCGCCGAGCCGGAAGCTGCACGCCAGTCGCCCGAGCTCGTCGTCGCTCCACCCGGCGTGTGGGGACAGGGCCCCCCGCCACAGCGCGTGCGCCTCGGCGGGGGTCGGCGACGGCACCGCGAAGGCGGGCACGCCGTCCGTCTCGGAGGGCCGCGTCCCCGCGTGCCCGAGCAGGATCGGGACGCCGTCGCCGGCGATGCGGGCCGCGAACGCCGCGGCCTCCGGGGCGTCCGACTCGATCAGGAGCAGCCGCCCGCGCAGGCGGGCCTCGCGCTGCCAGCGGGCCCCGAACTCCGAGCGCTCGTGCGCGAGCCCGGGCACCGCCGCGGCCGGAAGCGCGAAGGCCTCGCGCCCCAGCGCGGCCGCGACCGCCAGCGCCACCGCGCGGCGGGCGGACGCATCGTCTCCCACCAGCTCGACCAGCGGCCCGACGCCGGCGAGCGCGTCCGCCGTCTCGGCCGCCACCGCCTGCTGGCCGGGCGTGAGCGGCGCTGTGGGTGCGCGTCCCGCGAGCGGGACGACGCACGCGGCCAGCCGCTCGTCCTCCGCCGGGACCCCGGCCAGCCAGTGCAGGACCGCTTCGTCGATCCGGATCTCCCGCTCGGTAATCGCGCCGTCTCCGGCCAGCTCGACGATCCGGTACGCGCGGAGCGGCGCGTCGGGCAGGAGCGCGCTCCAGTGCGGATCGCGCAGCGTCGCGAGCGCGAGGCCGAAGCTGGGCCAGGGGCTGCCGCCGGTGACCGTCGCGAGCGTGCGGGCGAAGCTCGACGAGAGCTCGCGTCCGGCCGCGAGCAGGACCACGTCCTCCTCGAAGGGGGTGAGCGAGAACGCCGACACCAGCGCCTGGAGCGCGTCGGGGCGGGGGCGGTCGGGTTCCGTCGCCGTGGCCGTCCCCGCCGCGTCGCCCGGCGCGGCCCCGACTCGCGCGGCCGCGCGCTCGATCCGCGCGCGCAACTCCTCGATCCGCGCGGCCAGCTCGCGCTGGTTGGTCTCGACCCGATCCGGGGCCACGGCGCTCATGTGATCGTCACGCGGGGGCCGGTGAAGGCCTTCTTCAGCGGGTCGGGCTGGACGGCGTCGGACTCGACCGCCAGGGCGCTCTCGGCCCCTGCCACCCTCAGCCGGACGAGGAACGTCCCGGTCGGGAAGTCGGCCGGCACCGCGAACGAGAGCGCGGCCAGGGGCGGCGAGGCGGGCGCGCGCGCGGGCAGCTCGAGCGACCGCTCGCCGACGATCAGGCGCACGTCCTGGGTGGCCGTGACCGGGGGATCGACGGTGAGCGTGAGCGCCGCGCCGCGCGCGACGCTCGCCGACACCCCGGAGATCACCGGGATCAGCATGAACGGCAGGACGTTCGACTCCCACGCGCGGTGCGGATCGGAGGGCGTGCCGAACGCCACCTCGTGTACGACCTGGATCGTCAGCACGCCCGCCGTGAGACCCGCCGGCACGCCGACCGTCAGTTCGCTCTCCGCCGCGCTCGAGGGTGTGACGAGCGTCCCGCCGACGTTCACGCGCGTCCCCGCGCCCGCGAGATTCGTGCCCGCGATCCTCAGTGCGCCGCCGGGCGCCACGATCTGCGGATCGACCTCGTGCAGCACCGGGCGGGCCAGCGGCTGCACGACGAGGTTGCGCTCGCGCACCGGGAGCGCGCGCCGGGCCGGGCGGCGCGATTCGATCAGCACGACCGACACCAGGTAGCTGGCCGACAGGCGCAGGCTCGTCGAACAGGCGGTCCAGAGCCGGGAGAGATCTTCGGCGCCGAGGAACTCGGGGGTGATCTTGAGCTGCTCGACCTGCTCGGCGAGGTCCGCGGCGGCGAGCAGCGGGTAGCCTCCCGGGAGCACGTCGGAACCGTCGACCGGCGGGGTGCCGCCCAGGCACACCCGGATCCGCTCGCGCGGCAGCGCCGGCGTCTCGTGCAGGAGCTGCATCGCGTAGCCCAGCAGGATCTCGGCGTGGAACGGCTCCTTGCCGTGTGCGGAGAGCAGGTAGTGGAGGTCGAGCGCGAGCGGCGGGTTGGTCAGGCGGTTGCCGGAGGGATCGCGCGAGGGGAGGGCCTCGTTGCGCCAGCCCTGGTTCGCAGAGACGCGGTAGAGGAACAGGTTGAGCTGGCTGCCGTCGGTCGCGGTGGGCTTCACCAGGTCGGGCGCGAGCGCGGTGACCTTGACGGTCCCGACCCTCGCGGCGAGGTCGTTGTTGATCACACCCTCGTTGAGCAGGTCGCGGAGAACCGCGGTGACGCCGGCCAGCGCGAGTGCGTTGCTCACCGTCGCCCCCTTTCCTTCAGGTACTGCTCGAGCGGCATCGCGCCCGGGCGGCGCGCGGGGGGCGTGGCCCGCGTCGCGGGGGGCTCGTAGACGGCGCGGACGTCGACGCGCCCGATCGTCACCTGCACCGCGCCGGACGCGGCGCGGCCAGCGTCGAGGCCGGGGCGCTCGCGCCGCGCGGTCGGGCTGCGCGGGATCGCCGCGGGGATCGGCAGCGAACGGCCCGGGCTCATCGGGAGCTCATCGGGAAGCGCGGCGGCGGCGGCGGGAACCCACCGCGTGTCGAGTGCGGGCGTCGCTGGATACGGGTCGCGCGCGGCTGCCGGCGAAGGCGCGGGAGGCGGCTCGCCGGTCACGTTGGCCGGAGCCGCGAAAGCCGGTGTGCTTCGCGTAGCTTCCGCGGGGGGGGCGGGGGCGGGCGAGCGCTCCATTTGAGCGGTCACGCGCGGGCGCGGTGCGACCCTGTGCGGCGGTGTGCCGATCGCGACGGTGGGCTCAGCGCCCGACGTGGAGGCCTCGGGCGGACCGTCCGGCAGACCGACCCGCGCTCGTGCGCGAGCCCGCTCCGACGGATCGTCGGTGCCCGCCGCGAGCCCGGGGCGATCCGCCGGCCGCGACGCCTCGAACGGCGTGAGCCGCCGAGGCCGGATTTCCGGCTCCCTGCCGATCGCCCGATCGCCCAGCCGCGTGAGAGCACTCATCCGAGTAGCCGCTCCAGGTAGTAGCGGCGCCGGGTCGGCGCGAGCGCGAGGATCGCCTCCTCGCTCCAGCCGTATCCCGACGCGATGACGTGCACATCGTCGAGCAGCCGCGCCGCCCAGGACGACAGCTCCGACCAGAAGTAAGTCCCCAGGTCGAAGGCTTCGCCCCAGCGGTGCCCGCACCCTGGACAGTCGAGTTCCAGGACCTCGTCCAGCCGCGGGTCGGCCTCGGCCATCCGCTCGGCCAAGGCCTCGAGGACCGGGGACGGGAGGTCGGCGGCGGCGACCTCCCGATCCCCCTCGTCCCGCGCCTCGAGCACGCAGCGCTCCACCACCGCCCGCCCCGCGCCGGCCTCGTCCCGCAGCGTCCCGGCCGCGAGCAGGTCGGCCGTGTTCGGCAGCCGGAAGGCGACGCGCCACTCCCCCGCCGTCGCGGCAAATCGCCCCCCCGGCGGCGGCGGACCGGGGGCGGTCTCGAGGACGTCCAGGTCGAGCGCGAACTCGAGCCGCTCGCCGCACGCGGGACAGCGGGTCTCCGCGTCGGCGCTCCCGCCCAGCACGCGCCGCCGCAACGCCGCCAGGCGCCGATCGCGCTCGCCCAGCGGAAGCGACGCGAGCCGGCCGGGCGGCTCCCCCAGCGCCGTTTCGAGCAGCGCGAGGGGGCGCCCCACCGGCCCCTCGGCGAGGCCGCGCTCCCACGCCGCGAGCAGCGTCCCGGCGCCGATGGGTGCGGGGAGGCTCACGCCACCGGCTCGGTGAAGCTCGGCTCGGTGGGCTCGGAGACCTCGTAGTCGCGCTCCCAGCCCTCGTTCTCGAGCTTGATCGACTGGATCAGGACCGCGTTGGCGTTGGCGTCCAGGTCGGCCTGGGCCTGGAACTCCGAGACCCAGCAGCGGTAGACCTTGTAGGTCGTCACGAGCTGACCGGCCTCGTTGTACAGCTCGATCAGGATGTCCTTCCGGAAGTCCTTGAGCGACACCTCGGACCCCAGGCCGGACCCGTAGTTCCAGACCTTGTTGGCCCACTTCTCGAATTCCGTGTCGTGGGTGACGCCGCGCTCGAGGGTGATCGCCTCGTACTCGGTCCGGCCGGGCGACTTCCGCGAGCTGGACGGGTCGCCCCCCTCGCGGTGCTTCACGACCTCGGTGCTGCGCTTGAGCGCGCTCACCTTGCTCACGCCCGCGACGTGGCGCCCGTCCCACATCACGCGGAACTTGAAGTTCTTGTACGGATCGAAGCGCCGCGGGTTGACGGTGAACTGTGCCATGGTCTTCTCCTTCGGCAGGGCCGGCTCACGCCTGCGTCTGGCCCGCGAGCTGCTGGATCCTGATCACGACGAATTCCGCCGGCTTGAGCGGAGCGAAGCCGACGAGGATGTTGACGATCCCGCGATTGACGTCGTCCTGGGTCGTCGTCTCGCGGTCGCACTTGACCAGGTACGCCTCGCGCGGGGTCGTTCCCTGGAACGCCCCCTGGCGGAACAGCGAGTGCATGAAGGCGCCGACGTTGAGGCGGATCTGGGCCCACAGCGGCTCGTCGTTGGGCTCGAACACGACCCACTGCGTGCCGCGGTAGAGCGACTCCTCCAGGAACAGGGCGAGCCGCCGGACGGGGACGTACTTGTATTCGTCGGCCAGCAGGTCGGCGCCGCGCATCGTGCGCGCGCCCCACAGGACGTGCCCGGCCAGCGGGAAGGTACGCAGGCAGTTGACCCCGAGCGGGTTGAGCATGCCGTTCTCCGGGTCGGTGAGCGTCACCGCGAGCCCGGCCGGCCCGTTGACCGCGGCGTCGAGCCCGGCCGGCGCCTTCCACACCCCGCGCTGCTCGTCGGTCCGCGCCATCACGCCGGCCACCAGGCCGCACGGCACGAAGGTGTCGAGCTGCCCCTCGCGCAGCGGGTCGCGCGCCTTGATCCGCGGGAAGTAGACCGCGGCGTTGCGCGCCATGACGCCCGACAGGCCGAGCGCGGTCAGCGCGGCATGGTTGTTCTTCGTGATCTCGTTGGCGCTGGTCCACGCGACCGGCGGGTCCACGATCAGCATCGCCCGCCGCTCGACGCAGAACTTGAGGGCGGCCTTGTAGACGTCGACCGGGGTGTCCCCCCCGCGGGTGTCGGCCGGGATGCAGAGCAGGTTGAAGAGGTCGGTCTTCTTGAGCGCGTAGAGCGCCGTCTTGTCGGCCTCACTGCCCGTGAAGTCGGCCGTCGCGAGGGGGGCGCTGTCGACCGCCTTGTCCGCGTCGGCCACGCCGGTCGAGGCGTTGGCGTCCTCCCAGACCGTCTTCCCCGCCGCGGGCGCAGGGTGCGCCCCGGGAGCGGCCGCCGCCGGCAGCGCGGTCGCGGCCCGGACGAGCTGCGACTCGGCCTTCAGCACGCGGTCGGCGCGCCGGGCGCTCTCCTTGGTCGTCAGGTTGAAGTAGACCTCCTCGGCCCCGGTCGACATGTCGCGGACCCGGAGATTGAAGATGTCGGTCGTCGCGACCCCCAGGCGCGTCGCGATCTCCGTGGCCGCGCCCGCGTCCACCGCCTCGACGCGCGCCCGGAGCGTGTTGCCCCACGCTCCCGCCGAGGCCGCCTCGAGATTGAGGTTCGTGATCTTGATCGGCGCCTTCTCGTTGCCGGTCGCGGGCTTCTTGTAGAGCCTTACGATCACGGCCGTGGAGCCGCCGTTGAGGTAGAAGTCGCGCACCGCGTAGCCCAGCGGGAAGTCGACGGCGAGCTTGCCGAACGCGCGCTCGAAGTCCGCGTAGCTGTTGATCATCACCGGCTCGTTGACCTCTCCCTTGAGGGCGCGGCCCAGGAACGCGGTGATCGAGGTCGCGACGCCAGTGACCGTGCGCACACCGCTCGGCACTTCCTCGATGTAGACCCCCGGGTACGTCAGGTTCGATGGCATGTCCGGCTCCTTGTCTCGTGGACTCTGGTGTGTGCGCGGCCGCGGGGTCGCGGCGCCACGCGTTCAGGCAACACGGTTCGGCCCGCGGTGCGCTGCCCCGTAGATCGCGGTGCCGTCGGACAGACGCTTCTGCGTCACCACGCCCTTCTCGATCAGCAGCTCGAGCGCGTGCCGCACCGCGTCCCTCGAGGCCTCCACCTCCCCCATGGAGATCCACCAGCGCTGAACGCCGGCCAGGCTGTCCGACGCATTCGGATGGGCGGCGAGGTAGGCCCGGATCGCGGACGCGATCTCGTGGACGGCGGGCGGCTCGAGCACCATCGCGGGGTCCCTCACTGCGGAGGGAACACCAGTAAGCAAGCCCTGTGCCGGATGGCCACGGGGCTGCAAGTGGCTGCGTATCAGAGAGATCGGATCGATGTCGGGCCGGGAGACGCGGAGAGGTGGGTCGCCTGTGCCTCACCACGCGGCGGGCACGGCCCCGAAAGGCCTGCGCCGCGGTCGAAAGGTCCGGGGCGCCGTTGCCCGGGGATGGGTCGAAACCGACCCACGGCGGCGGATCAGATGGACTCCGCCCCGTATTCCGCGCGGCCGAAGCCGTGCTTCTTGAGCAGGCGGCCCAACGCTCGCCGTTCCTTGCCGCAGCGCCGCGCGGCGGCCGAGACGTTCCCGTTCGTCTCCACGAGGAGCTGCGCGAGATATCCGCGCTCGAAGTCTGCGATGGCTCGCGCTTTCGCGATCTTGAACGCCGGAAGCGCACGCGCGGCCCCGATCCTGCGGGGCTCGTCGAGAGCGGTCAGGCGCGTAGGATCGAGCGAGGCCGCCGGGATCTCGAACTCCGGGCCGTCGGCCAGCAGGAACTCGCGGTGGACGAGGTTCTCGAGCTCGCGCACGTTGCCCGGCCAGTCGTAGCGAAGCAGGCGCTCGCGCGACGCCACGCCGAGCGTCTTCTCCGGCCGGCCGTACTGGCGCGCGAAGCGCCGCACGAAGTGCTCGACGAGCAGCGGGACATCCGAGCGGCGCTCGCGCAGCGGCGGCATCTCGAGCCCCATGATGTTGAGCCGGAACAACAGGTCCTGGCGGAACGAGCGGCACCGCACCGACTCCGAGAGGTCGGCGTTGCTCGCAGCGATGATCCGCACGTTCGCGACCAGGGTCTGCCGTCCCCCGAGCGGCCGATAGCGCTGGTCCTGGAGGAATCTCAGCAGCGCGACCTGGGCGCGCGGGGAGAGCGTCTCGACCTCATCGAGGAACAGCGTCCCGCCCTCGGCGTCGGCGATCACCCCGGCGCGCGCATCGCGCGCGTCCGTGTACGCCCCCGAAGCGTGACCGAAGAGTTCGTTTTCGACGAGGCTGTCCGGGATCGCCCCGCAGTTGACCGGTATGAACGCGAAGTCACGACGCGAGCCAAGGTAGTGGATCGCGCGTGCGGCGAGTTCCTTGCCGGTTCCCGTTTCCCCGCACAACAGGACCGTGGCGTCGCACTCCGCGTAGCGCCGGATCAGCGCCAGGCAGCGCTCGAAGCTGGGCGAGCAGCCAACGAGATTCAGGGTGTCCAACGCCGCCATCACTGGCCCCCCAGGGCGTCGACCGGGCCGCCGGGCCGGCCCGGCACGACTCGACCGTCGCGGACGGGCGATTCAGCGCCGTTCTCTGTAGCGGAAGAGAGTAGCACGGACGGTTTCGCGGGGAACCGGGATGGTCCGCGCGGCGACGATCGAGCGGTCGTTCGCGGGGAGCTGGTGGCGCGGCGGCGGTCGGTGCGAGCGCTCCGCGGAGAGGCTGGTCGTTCAGGACGCTTCCTCCCGGCCTCGCGAACACGGAGGCTGAAGCGACGGTCGGCGTCGCTGGCCTGTCGGGCCCCAGAGGTGCGGCTGAGCCGCGGCGTTACGTCACGGTAAGGCGGATCTCCCCCACTGAAACCCCTCCGGTCGAGGAAACCCCGCAGCTTCGGAGAATCGCAGTAGCCGCCCCATGCGTCCCTCGAGCGCCCGTCTTCCGTGTTCCTTCGCCCGAAGGCCCACACGTCCTCACGCCCCCTCCCGTGAGGGCCCCTCCCGCTGACTCGCCTGCCCGGGCTTTCGCAGGGTCTCCCGATCCTCGTTCACGAGGTGCTCAGCGACCTCGCCGATCACCGAACCAACGGAAGCGCGAGGCGCCCCTCTTGACTCGGCTGCGAGAGCGCTCTTGAGATGTTCGCGGAGGCTCCTCTTCTGCCATGCGAATCCCGCCTGCCCCCGTTCAGCAATCTGCTACTCGGTGCCGCGGCGCCCATGGCGGCTCAACGTCTCCGATGCCGCCGCAACGCATCACACGACGCTCTGGCACGATGCTGACGGAGCGCTCGCGGCTCGACGGACGCAGGGTCGCCCGACAAGAGCGGCGTTGCCAGGGAAGCCGCAGCCCGAAGCCGTTCCGCGAGGCCGGCCTGCTCGGCCGCTGACGCGGGCCCCCGCGTCGTCGGACCGTTGACCGCTAGGTGCAGCGGTGGGATGCTCTTCGACGGAGCGCGGAGAGTCGCCCATGTCGTATGTCGGGGCGCCGTTCGAGCACGACCTCTTCGTCACGTACAGCCACGGTGACGATGGCACCGGGAGAGGGTTCCTGCAGCCGTGGTCCGCCGCCTTCGCCCGTGAACTCGAGACCGAGCTGCGGTCCGACCGCACCTACCGTCAAGCGCTCCGCGTTTTCCTGGATGCCGACCTGCGGCCCGGCCACGGCGTGGATCCCCTCGCCCCGCTGACCGACCAACTGCGAAGTCAGATCGGCGGAGCGGCGCTGCTCGTGATCCTGATGTCGCCCGACTACCTTGCGTCGAAGTGGTGCGCCGACGAGCGCGAGTGGTGGTGCGACCGGCAGCGTCAGCTCGGACTGCCCAGCGACGAGCGGATTGCCGTGGTTCGCATCTGGCCAACGAGGGACCCGTGGCCGGCGGCGCTCTGCGATGCGCGCGGGGCGCAGCTTCCCGGCTTCAAGTTCTTCGAGGAGTCTTCGGGAGCGCCGCGTCCGCTGGGATGGGCCGATCTCCCGGCGGCGTTCACCAACGAGGCCCGCAAGGCCCTGCTGACCATCGTCGGACGCCTCTACACGAAGCTCGACGCGATGAAGCAGCGCGCCGAGGCGTTGCGCCAGATCGATTCGAGCGCCGCGCGATTGCAGCAGGAGAGCGACTTGGCGATCTACCTGCACGGCCGAGACGACCGCCGCCAGGCCTGGGACAGCGCCGCGCAGACGCTGCTCGACGGCGGCTATTCTGTCTTCCCCGGAGAGCCGGACCCGGTCGGCGAGACTCCGCAGGCTCTGCTCGAGTTGCGAGAGCGGCGCGTCGAGACACTCGCTGGCTGCGATGCGCTGCTGCTCCTGGGGACCGACGACGGCCGCGCCCTGGATGCGGACCTCGTCACGGTCGGGCGGCTCGATCGCCAGTCGGCGCGCGCGCGAAGCCGGCGCCTGCTGCCCTGTGGCGTGCTCGACACCGTCGGAGCGCCCGTCGCAACCGCGGTCCGCAAGGCCAGCGCGCGCATCGTGCAGGCCGACTGGCTCGACGGCACCCGTCCGCCCTGGACACCGCAGGTGCGGCAGTGGCTCGCGGACAAGGGTGCCGAGGCGGCGAGGCTGCGCTGATGGAACCCCTGCCGGACGCCAGGGCGGTACCTGACGAATCCGTCGCCGGGCTGCCCCCGCGGCCCTATCCCGGCTTGCGCCCCTTCGAGACCGGCGAGTGGCCGATCTTCTTCGGCCGCGAACGGATGGCGGACGAGGTCGTGGCACGGCTCGTTCGCCAGCGCCTCGTGTTCGTTCACGGCGATTCGGGCTGCGGGAAGAGCTCTCTCGTCCGCGCCGGCGTCTTCGCCC
>Ga0113563_10002882_pt1 | contig 10555 bp, 8 predicted proteins | sample Mud3Dept3metaG_FD_80117 | JGI IMG/M metagenome (GOLD analysis project Ga0113563, IMG submission 80117) | Freshwater wetland microbial communities from Ohio, USA, analyzing the effect of biotic and abiotic controls - Mud 3 Core 4 Depth 3... | ecosystem: Environmental > Aquatic > Freshwater >...
CCGTTCCGAGCGCACTCACTTACCTCAGGATCGCGCTGGAAGGCCTCGCCCGGTATCGCGCGCCGCACTTCCGCATCACCGCCGATGGCGAGACGATCGAAGGACCTCTGCTGCTCGCGTTCGTGGCCAACGCGCAGTACTGCGGCAATCGCATGCACGTGGTGCCGACCGCGCGCACCGACGACGGCCGGCTCGACGTCCTCGCCGTGCGCGAACTCTCGCTGCTTGCAGTGTGGCCGAAGCTGGTGAAGCTCTACACCGGGCGCATCCTCGGCGACCGGGCCGTGCGGCACCTGCGTGCGCAGCGGGTGCGCATCGAGACGGAGCCGCCGGCCGTGATCCAGGCCGACGGACAGATCGTCGGGAAAACGCCGGCGGAATTCAGCCTGCTCACGCAGGCCCTGCGCGTCGTCGTACCCTGACGGCGCCGCTCAGAGCTCGTGCGGGCCCATCGCCAGCAGGTGCAGCAGCTCGGCCTGCGAGTTGACCTCGCACTTGGTGAAGATCTGCTTCAGGTGGGTGCGCACCGTATTGAGCGAGAGGTCGAGCGCCTGCGCCGTCTGCTCCACGCTGTGGCCGGCAAAGAGGCTGCGCGCCACGGCGGCCTGGGCGGGGGTGAGCCCGTACACCTGCCGAAGCACATCGATGGAGATCCCCTGCAGGACGTTCGGGGCGTAGAGCAGCACCAGGAACGCCGCCTTGCGTTCGTGGGTTTCGGGTGGCAACGCCCGGATCACGACGCAGTGGGGCTCGCTGCCACGGCAGCGCACCCGCGTCGCGAGCTCGGCGCCCTCGTTGCGTTGCGATGCACCCAGGGTGGCGAACGCGTCGCGCAACCGCCCTTCCAGCTCCGGATCGGTGAACGCAAGCCGCCCCGCACGCACGCGGATGCCGCTGCAGCTGCGCATGACGTGCAGCGCGCGCGAGTTCGCATCGACGATGTGGCCCTGGGCGTCGAGGAGTACCACGCCACGGTCGAGCCGGTCGAGGATGAACCGCCCGAGCGGCGAGAAGACCCTGCCTTGCGGCTCCTGGACGGAGCCGCGCAGCACCGTCCTTGGCACCGCACGGCTCCCATTGCCGTTGCGGCGGACGCCCGCCTTTCTTCGATCCCGTGCCGATGCAGTCCCGCGACCGCCTGATCGACCAGAGTCCCCGTTCTTGGCCATATGGTCCGGGCATCCCCGCCCGATTCGGGCCGCCTTTGTGTTCCAACTAGACCACAAGGTGGGGACGCTGCGAATCACCTAAATAGGTGACCGGCAGACCCGCTTTCGGGCGTTGGCGCATCGTCCCTGCGGTTTGTGCGTACGGCACTGCGGCCGCGCGCAAGCGTCTACTGAATCAAGGATTTCCGGTGCCGGCGCGCGGAGAATCTGCCTGGATTCCGCAGACGCTCGTGCGCGTCAATCAGCCAGGAAAGCGCCATGGAACTTGCCGCCTTCGTATTGTTCGGCTCCGTCGTCCTCTGGTTCGTCGAGGAGGCCGCGGACGAGCACGTCTAGGCGCGCAGCGGGTACAGGCGCCCGAGCACGTCGGAGGCGACGGCCTCGAGCAGCGGGCGCAAGCGTGACTCGAGCGCATCCGCCGTCACGCCCGCCGCCGCCGCAGACCAGATCTCGTCGAGCGTCGCGCGCTGCGTGCTGACCGCGGCGTCCACCACGGCGCCCCAGTGCGGCGGATACTCGGCGGCGACGTAGTCGCCGCGGCCGCGCCCGAAGTGGGCCACCGCCAGGTAGCGCAGCACGGCGCCGGCCACGCGCCCGGTCATGAATTCACCGGACCAGCGCACGGTGGTGGCATCGCTGCCCCGCGCGAGGTTGTAGGCGCTCGCGAGGCCGCGCGCGCCGGCGGCACCGAGCAGCCCGCCGAGCAATGCGCCGGCCCCGAACGTCAGGCCGCCGGCGGCGAGGTCGGCGGCCAGCCCGCCGAGCGCACCCGACAGCGCCGCCCCCACGAGGCTGGCCTTGCCGGGGTCGGCGGCCTTGTCCACGGCGTACTCGGAACCCATGCGCTGCAGGATGTCGCCGGCCGCGTGACCAGACAGCCCGTGCAGCTCGATCAACTGGTCGGTCGCGGCGCGCACCGCCGCATCGAGCCGCTGGGCCAGTCGGGCCATCGCGGCCTCCGTGGGCGCGTCGCCGCGGGATCGCGCACCGAGCAGCGTCGTGACCCAGGCGCGCGCGGTCGCGGCCGCGCCTTGCGCCGTCACCGATTCCCCGTCGGCCGCGACGGTCGCGAGCTGGTGCGCCAGCACCCGCATCGACCGCTCGAAGGTTTGCTGGTTTCGCGCGCGCCATGTCTCGGCGAGGCGCGCGAACGGCTCGCTTCGGCCCGCGGGCAGTGCCGCCGCAATCCGCTCGAGCAGCGCGTGTTCCTGCACCCAGCAACGGGCGAACGCGTCGAACGCCAGCGTATCGCGCACCCACGCATAGCCCGCCAGGTGCGTCGCCCAGCGGCGCACGTCATCGGCTTCGGCTGCCGCGGGTCGCGGCGGTCCGAGCTGGTTCAACAGCACCACCACTGGCTTGCCGATCCAGCCGAGGATCCGCATTTCGGCATCGACGTAGCCCGCCGCGGCGGGATCCTCGCCGGCATTCACCAGGTAGAGCACGACGTCGGCCTCGTCGCGAACGTTGCGCACCGCCTGCTGGCTGCTGAAGAACGGCCGGTCCACGTAGCGATCCCAGACCTGCGTCAGGAACCAGCCGAGCGGGTTGCCGCTCTGCTCGAGCCGCTTCAGCAATCGCGCGCTGTCGCCGAAGCCCGGCGTATCCCAGAGCCGCAGCTCGTCCCCCAGCGGCGTCGCGATCAGCAGGTGTGCGTCGGTCGTGCCGGTGACGTGCGCGGCGTCGCGCACTTCGCCCACGTCGCGGCGCAGCAGGGTCCGCGCCAGCGTCGTCTTGCCGACGTTGGTGTGCGAGATGAGGCTGAGCGAGATGGCGGCACTCAACCGATGTCCTCGAGCGGCAGCACGTCGGCCTCGAGCCCGTAGCCCGCCACGAAGTTGCGCCACAGCCGGCGCCGCTCATCGAGGCGCGGCGCGAGCGATGCGTCTGCGGCGAGCCGCGCGGCATACGGGGATTCGTCGATGACGATGCGGACCCCGGCGGGCGGACGGGCACGGTGCGCGGCATCGCGCGCGGCGGCGATCACGACGCCGTGGTTCTCAGCCTCGGGCGTGGCGGCCAGGGTCATGAGCACCACGTGCAGGTCGGCCACGCGATGCGCGCCGATCGCAAAGGCGGCGTCGGCCATGTCTTCCTCGCCGTAACGCAGCGACGTGCGGCGCTCGACCTGCGTCGTGCCGGTCGTCCCCTGCAGCCAGCGCGCGAGCCCGGCCAGCGATGCGTCCGACGGCTCGTAGGCGTACGGCGTGACGCTCGCGACACCGGAACTGCGCACCACGCCGCTGCCGCGCAGCACGTCCGTCGCGTAGCGCCGCAGTTCGTCCGGCAGTGACGCGGTGCGGTCGAGTCGCCACAGGCCCACGGTGGCCAGCGCCGCCAGCAGCAGCCTCGGCAGCACCACGTACACCGCGAGGCTCAGCGCGATCAGGTGGATCCACGGCGCTGCGTCACCACCTCCGCCCGCCGCGCTCCAGCGCAACTGCTCGAGCTCCGCGAGCGTCGCCGGCAGCGGCACCCCGGACCAGCCCGCCACCGGCCCGAACAGCACGCCGAGCGCCGCCTGAACCTGCCCGGGCCCCAGGAACGTGCTCTCCCATCCTGCCTCGTAGCGCAGCACCGTGCCGCGGACGTACAGCCCGACGATCAGTCCGACCGCGACCGTGGCCGCCGCGAGATGCAGCCAGCGTCGCGCGTGCCGCATGACGTGGGCACTGACGTAGCGGGCGTAGTCGCCCGCGTAGCGTGCGAGTGCCTCGGCCAGCACCACGTGCACGCGGCGCGTCTTGCGCAGCAGGGGCGCGACGCGACGCGCGAACAGGCGTTGCGCCCAGCGGCTGCCCGCCGCGGCCGCAGGCGCTCGCTTGCCGAATCGAGCGCGCATCCAGCTGCCGGCCAGCACGAGGTAGGTGACGAGGTTCCAGGCAATCAGGCCCAGGAAAGGAAACGCCAGGATGTTGATGCGCCGCGATCCGTCGAGCGCCGAGAGGCCGATGCCGGTGGCGAAGGCGACGAGCAGCAGGACGGCCAGCGCCCATCCCGGCGTGCGCGTCCGACCCAGCGCCTCGTCGACGATCGGAAACCGCTCGACCAGCGGCCCCACGAGCCGCCCGGCACGGTCGCCGAGCGCCCGCCCGAGCAGGCGGTCGTCCGCGACGAGGCGCGCCTCGTCGACGCCATCGCCCAGTGCGCGCACGGCATCGCGCGTCGCTTGCGCACGATCAGCGGAGGGCAGCAGCGTGCCGGCCCGGTCGACCTCTTCGACCGCCTTGACCATCAGCACCGTGCGCAGTGTCTCTTCCCGCATCGCGACGTGATGCTACCCGATCGCCCGGCCGTGCTGGTCAACCGTCGGGCGGCCGCCTCGGCGACACGGCCTCGGCCTCTTCTCGCCAGATGTCGGGCTTGCGCACCGGCTGGCCGCGCACGTTCGCCGAGACCAGCGGCACACGCTGGCGGCGCGCGCGGGCCCGAGCCTTCGCCTCGGCCTCACGCTGCAGCGCCCGGCGCCGCGCGCCGGCGAACCCGACCCAGCAGGCGAGCACCACGATGCCCGCAACCAGCCACGCGCCCACGTCCCTGTTCCCCGCACCGGAGCGGCGCGGCCTCCTGCCGCAGCGACCATCGCCCGGAGGGTGCCATGGTCACACGATTTGGGCGGCGCCCGACAGCGGCGAAACTCGCGAATCGCCGTCGAAATGCCGGTTGCAGACAGCCCGCGGCGCGCTTACCAGTGGATGCCGCGCATCAGCGAGGCGAAGATCATCGCCTCCTTCGTCGCGGTGCGCTGCGCGTCGCCTTCCTTCTTGCCCTGGGCCGCCGCCGAGTCCGGGAACATGCGGTACGCCGAGTTCATCACCACCTCGGACATCTTCGGCATGACGAGGTGCATGATCTCCGCCATCACGCCGAGCTTGGTGGCAATGCGCTGCGGCTTGCGGATGATCGCATCCGCGATCATGTCGGCCGATTCTTCCGGCGAGATGATGGTCGGCATGTCCTCGTAGATCTTGGTCGGCGCGATCATCGGCGTGCGCACCAGCGGCATGTTGATGATGGTGAAGTACACCCCCTCGTCGTGGAACTCCGACGCGGCGCAGCGCACGAACGACTCGAGCGCGGCCTTCGACGCCACGTAGGCCGAGAACCGCGGCGCGTTGGTCAGCACGCCGATCGAGGAGACGTTGATCACGTGCCCGCTCTTGCGCGCCGTCATCGAGGGCAGCAGGTTCATGGTGAGGCGCACGCAGGCGAAGTAGTTCAGCTGCATGGTGCGTTCGAAGTCGTGGAAGCGGTCGTACGACAGCGCGAGCGAACGGCGGATCGAACGGCCCGCGTTGTTGACCAGCACGTCGACGTGGCCGAACTCCCTGAGGATGTCCTTCGCGAGCTGGTCGTTTGCGGCGTAGTCGGTGATGTCGCAGGAGTAGGTCTTCACGAACCCGCCCAGGTCGGCGATCTTCTTGCGGACCTCGGCCAGCTTCTCCTCGTCGCGGGCGACGATCACGACCTTGCCGCCCGCCTCGGCGACGCGCAGCGCCGCGGCCTCGCCGATGCCCGACGATCCGCCGGTGATCACCACCACCTTGCCCTTCACCGCGCCGCGCAGGCTGCGGTCGATCGACAGGTCGGGGTCGAGGTGGCGTTCCCAGTAATCCCACAGGCGCCACGCGTAATCCTCGAGCGGAGGCACGCGGATCTTCGCCTTGTCGAGCAGCTGCTGCGCCTCGCTCGAATCGAAGCGCGTCGGGTAGTTCGCGAACTTCAGCACCGACTTCGGGATCTGCAGGTCGTTCAGCAGCTGGTTCACCACGCCCTGCACGGGCTTGGCGCGCTCGAGCGACTGCGACACGCCCTCGGGCACCAGCGCGAACATCTTCGGGTCGATGCGGAACGCCGTCTCCGGCGCATGCGCGGCACGGGCGAAGACGTTGAGCACTTCGCCCATGCGGCGCGGCTTCGGGTCGGTGAGGTGGAAGCAGCGGCCGTCGAGCTTCGGCTGGTGCGCCAGGTGCACCAGCGCATTCACCACGTAGTCGACCGGCACCAGGTTGATGTAGCCGCCCTCGACGCCTACGAGCGGGATCCAGCGCGGCCACGACTCGCGCAGCTTCTGCAACGCCTTGAAGAAGTAGTACGGGCCGTCGATCTTGTCGATGAAGCCGGTCTGCGAGTGGCCCACCACGACGCCCGGGCGGTAGATGCGGTACGGCACGCGCTCGTTGGCGCGCACCAGGCCTTCCGAGTCGTGCTTGGTGCGGTAGTACGGGTGATCGAGGTCCTCGGCCTCCTCGAACATGTCCTCGGTGAACGTGCCGCGGTACAGGCCGGCGGCGGCGATGGAGCTCACCAGGTGGAAGCAACCGGCGTTCACGGCCTCGGCGAACGCAAGCGCGCTCTGCGTGCCGACGATGTTCGCCTTGTGCATGGCTTCGGCGCTCGCCTCGAGGTCGTAGACCGCGCCGAGGTGGAACAGGTGCTTGACCTTGCCCTTGAGCTTCGCGAGGTCGGCCTTCGAGACGCCGAGCTTCGGCTGGCCGAGGTCGCCCTTGATGGCGACCACGCGCTTCGCGCCGTCCTTGCCCCAGAACTCGCGCAGCTCGTCGAGCTTGCCCACCGACTTCGGGCGCACCAGCACGTAGACGGTGCCTTTGCCGCGCTGCAGCAGGGACTGCACCAGGAAGCGGCCGATGAATCCGGTCGCGCCGGTCACGAAATACGTCATGGAATTCTCCCCAGGCACCGGCCGCCACGGACCCATCCGTGGCACGCCGGTTTTTGCGGCTACCTTAGGGTTCCGCGCGATGCAGGTCAACGTGGCAAGCGGGCGCGGGTGGCCTAAGATTCGTGGGTCCGAACCCGGCCCGAGCCCACGACGGAAGTGCGCATGACGGCTACCCACCACGAACGCATGTCGAGCGTCGATACTGCCTGGCTGCGCATGGACAGCCCGAGCGGCGCCATGATGATCGTCGGCGTGAGCGCCACCGAGACACCGATCCGGCCGCGCGACTTCCGCCGCATGGTCGAGCAGCGATTGCTGTGCTTCGCGCGCTTCCGGCAGCGCGTGGTCGCGGACGCACTCGGCGCGTCCTGGGTCGAGGACGAGGCGTTCGACCTCGACGCACACGTCAGGCACGTGGTACTGCCCGAGCCCGCCGGCAAGACCGAACTGCAGGCACTCGCCGCCGAGCTCGCCAGCACGCCGCTCGACCCCGCGCGACCCAGGTGGCAGATGCACTTGGTCGAGCGCTACAACGGTGGCAGCGCCTGGATCACCCGCGTGCACCACTGCTATGCCGACGGCATTGCGATGATCCGCGTGCTGCTGTCGATGACCGAGCAGGACCCCGCGCCCGCGCTCGGGACTCGTCCGTCGTCGACCCGGTCGAGCACGACCCGACGCGCTGCCGTGGACGTGCTGCCGGTGCTGAGCTGGGTCGAGCAGCTCGCGCAGCCTGCCGGGGACATCCTCGAGAACGCCCTCGCCGAGGGAGCGAAGCTGCTCGAAACCGGCGTCCACCAGCTGTTCCATCCGGGGCGCGCGGCCACGATCGCTGCCCAGGCCGGCGGCATGATCGGCGAGTTCGCGAAGGTGGTCGCGCTGCCCGACGACCCCGCCACGCCGCTGCGGGGCAGCCTGAGCGGCCGCAAGGTCGTCGCCTGGGGCGTACCCATCCCGCTGCACGAGGTGAGGACGGTGGGCCGGGCGCTCGGCTGCACGATCAACGACGTGCTCATGTCGACGGTGGCCGGCGTGCTCGGCGCCCACCTGCGCGAACGCGGGTTCGACACCGACGGCCTGACGCTGCGCGCCTCGGTACCCGTGAACCTGCGCGCGGCCGACGAACCGCTCACGCTGGGCAACCGCTTCGGGCTGGTGTTCGTCGAACTCGCCCCCGGGCTGGCGAACCCGCTCGCGCGTCTGTTCGCGACCAGCGACGCCATGGCGGCGCTCAAGGGCTCGCTGCAGCCGCCGATGGCGCTCATGTCGCTCGGGCTGATGGGCGTGATGCCGGCCAGGGTGCAGGCGCCGCTGGTCGAGCTGTTCAGCCGCAAGGCGACCGCCGTCGTCTCGAACGTGCCCGGACCCCAGTCACCGCTCTACCTGTGCGGCCAGCGCGTCTCCGAGATGTATTTCTGGGTGCCGCAGAGCGGCTCGATCGGGCTCGGCCTGAGCCTGCTCTCGTACGCCGGGCAGGTGTATTTCGGGATCATCTCCGACCGACAGCTCGTGGACGATCCCGACGAGCTGGTCGCGCGATTTGCGCCGGAGTTCGAGAAGCTGCTGCTGGCCACGACGGTGGGCGCGCTGGCGGCGAAGGAGAAGCGCCGCTCCCGCCGCAAGGCCCGCGGCCCTGCGGCAACTACCTAGGCTGCGGATTGACACAGTGCAGCAAAAGCTGGGAATTCCTGCAGAATAGGGATGACATCCAGCCGCGGCACCCGCCGCGAAGGGGCTCACATGGCTGCGCGCAAAAAGACGGGCAAGGCTGAGTCGACCGCCCGCAGGACCCGGGCCCGGGCGGCGAAGGGTCCGGCCCAGCTGATCGAGAACGTGCAACAGATCTGGCTGGCCGGCATGGGCGCCATCGCCAGGGCCCAGAAGGAAGGCCCCGCCGCCTTCCAGGAAGCGGTGGCCGATGGCTTCAAGCTCCTCAACCGCTCGCGCTCGACCGCCGAGCAGGTGATCCGCGACGCGTTCGAGGCCGCGCAGGGCACCGTCGAGTCACGTCTCGGGTCGGCCCGCGAGCAGGCGAACGAGACGTGGGACAACCTCGAGACCCTGTTCCAGAGCCGGGTGCACAAGGCACTACAGCAGCTCGGCGTGCCGAGCGGCGACGAGATCCGCCTGCTCACGAAGCGGGTCGCCGAGCTGAACGACAACGTGAAGGCGCTCGCGGCAAGCCAGGCGCGCGCACGCGGTGGCCGCAGCCGCAAGGCCAAGGCACCGCGGGCCCGCGCGAAGCGCAAGGCGCGTGCGGCCTGACGGCCCGCACGGGCAGGGGTAAGCCATGCTCGACGTACAACCTGCAAGACGACGCCTGTCCAGCCGCGGCCGCCTCGGCCTGGCGCTGGCGGGCGGCGGCCCGCTCGGCGCGTTCTACGAGGTCGGCACGCTGCACGCCATCGGCGAGAGCTTCGACGGCATCGACCTGACGAACCTCGACATGTACGTGGGCGTGAGTTCCGGCGCGATGATCGCGGCCGGGCTCGTGAACGGCTATGACACGGCGGACATGGGCCTGGTGTTCATCCACAACGCCTCGCCGGAGTACCCGGTGCGTCCGGGCCTGTTCCTGCGCCCGGCGTTCCGCGAATACCTGCGGCGACTGAACGCGATCCCAGGCCTCGCCGCCGACATCCTCATGCAGTACCTGCGCGACCCCGGCAAGGACTGGGCCGAGTCCATCGACCCGCTCGGGCGGCTGCTGCCCACCGGCCTGTGCGACAACCGGCCGTTCGAGCGCTTCCTGGCGCAGATGTTCACCGGGCCCGGCCGCACCAACGACTTCCGCGAGCTGCGCCGCAGCCTGTACATCGTCGCCACCGAGTTGAACAGCGGCTACTCGGTGCGCTTCGGCGAGCCGGGCCAGGACCACGTGCCCATCTCGCGCGCCATCCAGGCGAGCACGGCGCTGCCCGGGCTGTACCCGCCGGTCGAGATCGACGACCACACCTACGTGGACGGCGCGCTGATGCGCACCATGAACGCCTCGCTGCTGCTCGACGAGGGTGCCGACTTCGTCATCTGCATCAACCCGCTGGTGGCGTTCGATGCCTCGAGCGTGCCGCGCCGCTACGGTGACGTGCGCAAGGACCTCGACCTCACCCGCGGCGGCCTGCCGGTGGTGCTGAGCCAGACGTTCCGCGCGATGATCCAGTCGCGCATGCTGGTCGGGATGCGTACCTACAAGCAGAGCTACCCGACCACCGACGTGCTGCTGTTCGAGCCCGACCGCGGCGACGACGAGCTGTTCTTCAAGAACGTGTTCCGTTACGCCGATCGCAAGCGGCTGGCGGAGCACGCCTACCAGCGCACCCGGCGCGACCTGTACTCGCATGCCGACGCGCTCGAGCCCGTGCTCGCGCGGCACGGCATCCGCCTGCGCCGCGACCTCCTGTCCGACCGCTCGCGCAAGTTCGGCGACGCGGTGAACGAACGGAGCCGAAGGATGCAGCCGGTGACGGGCTCGCTGCACCGGGTGCTCGACCGCCTGGAGAGCGCGCTCGGCACGCGCGCCTGACGCCGTGAAGGTGCTGGGGGTCGAAGTCGGCGACGAGCGCCGCAAGCCCGGGCGGCACGGCGAGCTGCGCGGGCTGCTCGATCGCAACGCCGCGTTGCGCGACGTGTTCGCCGACTCGCCGTCGTCGCGCGCCCGCCTCGCCGAGCTGCAGAAGTGGCAGTCGCGGCGGCTGCTGAGGAG
>Ga0113563_10002883_pt1 | contig 10554 bp, 9 predicted proteins | sample Mud3Dept3metaG_FD_80117 | JGI IMG/M metagenome (GOLD analysis project Ga0113563, IMG submission 80117) | Freshwater wetland microbial communities from Ohio, USA, analyzing the effect of biotic and abiotic controls - Mud 3 Core 4 Depth 3... | ecosystem: Environmental > Aquatic > Freshwater >...
AACTGATGGAGAGATTTAAAGATTCAATGTAGGGGAGGAAATCCACTTCCTTGGCATAGATCCCGTCCCCTACTCTAATTTCGATGAGGCCCATCACGTCCAATATGCGAAGGGCCTCCCTCAGGGAGTGCCGGCTGATGTGAAAGTGCTCAGCCAGGGCCCGCTCGGAGGGCAGCCGGTCTCCCGGCTTATATTCCTGGCTTAGGATCAAGGTCTGAATCTGGTCGACCGCGTTCTCATAGAGCCGAACCCTTCGAATGGGTTTCAATAAGCCCCCATTCTCCATCTCTGCGTTTCCGCCGGAGTAGGACGGCAGGGCGGGTGAAGATCGATGGGCACCGGCTCGGCTCAAATGGGCACCTGCGCTTTCTTCGGGTGGGATACCGCTTCTTCTGAAAGAAATGTTTAGCAGAAAGCCCTTCCAATGGATGAATGATCCAATGGTTGGACCAATTTTCATCCATTTTTAGTATGTCCGGAAAACTTTGTCAATAAAAAAGATTCTCGCTCTCGTGCTGCCCCTCTTTTTCTATCAGCGGGGAAAGTGCAGGCATGGTTGGGCTGGCCTCCGGGAGGTTCTGACCTACTGCTTGGGAATGATGGGTACGAGCACGAAGGAAGGGTTTTTCCCTCCCCCATAAACCGTGTTCTTTCCGCCGAATAGGGATTCCGATCTGTCCTGGGGATCATTGTGGAGGAAGGGGCCGCATCCTTTCAACTCATTCACAAAGGACTTAATCCGCGCCCCCTTACCCGGATGCTCGTAATCTTTACCCCTGATGGTCAGGGCCATGCGGTACCCTTTCGGCACAACAATGCAGGTGGGCCAGATTTCCACATCCAGTTCGTAGGGCCTACCGGGCGTTAAAGGCTCAACTCCATCGTGGGGGTGATAGGGCCGGTACTCTTTGCTGAGTTGGAAGTCCAGTTTTCGGTGCGAAGCGCGGAGCCAACCCTGGGCGATGGGCGTGTGGGGATCCAGCGCCCCTTGGAAAACCACCTCGGTTCCATCGGGAGCAAACACCCGGAACACCAGGAAAAGGTCTGCATCCTTCGTGGAGGAAGATAGGAATACTTTCGCCGCAAGGGGCCCGGTGATCTCCGTTTCTTGCTGCAGCGGGGGACTCAGGAAAGTTATCCCCTCCCCTAGCGCCTCATACTCGATGTTCCCTTCGGCCTCTACCGGTTTCGGGCTGAGGCTCCGGTCAAAGGGATTGAGGTAGAAGCGGGTCCAGCGGGTCCGCGCCAGCGGCCACTCATTCTCCGAACGCTGCACAAAGCCGTCCACTCTTCGGACCTGGAGCTGCACCCGGGGTTGATCCTTCCAATTATTCTCGACCCCTTTCAGAAAATGATCGAAGAACCGCTTCTGTAAGGTGACTCCATACCGGGTGTAAAATTCAGTCCAGTGTTCCAGGCCGTGGACCTCCAGCCACTTCTGCTTTGAGGCCGCCTGGGTAAAACCCTCGAAGTTTCCCCGGGGATGAAGGCCCTGACCGCCCCAGTTGGCCGAAGAGAGGATGGGAACGGTGATTTTAGACCAGATGGGAGATCGATCCCGGTGGTAGCGGTCATCCAGGGGATGGTCCTGAATGGCTGCCGCGAGGTCGGTCCGGTTTCGCACCAGTTCTTCCTCCGGAAGCGTCTCCGGACCGGAGGCCAACTCGCCCGTGTTGGGATTGGTGTACCCCCTTTTCCCCAACCCGTACTGGACGGTCATGACCTGCTTCTTGAACCAGTTTCCGAAGAAGACGCAGCGGATCCCCCCGTGGTAGGTCATGTCCCGGTACCAATCGGCGGCCCCCTCCCAGGGAATCATGGCCGCCAGGTGAGGGGGCTGCAAGGAAGCCACATGCCACTGGTTGATGGCGTAGTAGGAGATGCCTGACAGGCCTACTTTCCCGTTGCTCCATGGCTGGATTCCCGCCCACTCGATGCAGAGGTAGAAGTCCCGGGTCTCCCTCGGAGAAAAGGGGTCTACATATCCCGGCGAGCGGCCGCAGCCGCGGGAATCGACGCGCACGCAGGCGTATCCATCCGGCACCCATTTCTCCGGGTCGGCGACCTCCCAGTTCTGGTACTTGTTGGTCGACCCCTCGGTCACATCCGGGTGCTGCTCGGCCATCCGCTGCCACTGATCCGGATAACCCTCCTGGAAGGCGAGGCCTTTGGCGTAGGGGCCATAGCTCAGGATCACCGGGGATCGGCCCTCTTGGGGGGGGCGGAAAATGTCGGCCCGTAGCACCAGCCCGTCATCCATCGGGATCGGAACATCCCAGTCAATCCTCATCCCGTCCCGAATCTCTGTCTTCTCAGTCATAGCCCTTCTCCTATCCACTGAATCTTTGCAGTGCCCCTCTCTCGCCTCGAGGAAAAATTATTTACGGGAGGCCTCATTATAGGAAAGAGCAAGTTTGCCTGTCAATCCCGAACGCGTTTTCTCTGTCCTGACAAAATCGAAGAATATTCAAAGCAATTCCCAAAGACTTCGAATTCTGATTCCCGATTGAAATGCTCAGCCGAATCTGATACTATCCCGTCAAAATTAGGTCGAGGAGCAGACGAATTGAGGCCTAAGAAAAATCCGAAGGTATCTCATTCGCAAAAGCAACTTTACTCGTCGTGCTTTTATCAAAGGGGCCGGGTTGATGGCCGTGGCGGCAGCCGGCAGAATTAATTCGATTTTTGCTTTAGGGAAAGGAGCTGGTGAGGACAAATGGAAGAACAGGGCTTTATTGAATCCCGTTATGAAATGGAAGAGCTGTTGCGTGAGGAAGAGATTGGTTATTTGGGGCTGTCACTGGAAGAGAAGCCTTATGTGGTTCCCCTTAATTATCATTATTCTGACGGGAAGATCTATTTTCATTGCGGGCTTAAGGGCAGGAAATTGGTTTACATGAAGGGGAATCCGCAGGTCTGTTTCACGGTTGGGCGTCAGCTGGCCGCGGTTCGCGAGCATGCCGGTGGAAACCCATGCCATGTAGATAGCGATAGCGTGGTCTGCTACGGCAGGGCGCGAACGATCGAAGACCTCGATGAACGAAGCAAGGCTCTGAACGCCTTCAATCGACGTTACCGGCCCGAGGCGCCTGACGTCCCTATGGAGAGGGTAAAAAATTGCGCCGTTGTGGAAATCACGATTTCCGAGATGACCGGCAGGCGAGAACGAGAGCGAAAACGAACCTGCTGGCGCCATGTCTTTTCGTAATTTGGGGGACTATGGCTCGAAAAGCCAGAGGAAATAAGGAGGTTCGATATGGACGTTTACGACGCAATCGACAAGAGGAGGACGGTTCGAATCTTTAAGAAGGGAGCTTCGGAAGAGCAGCTGCGGAGAATTATCCTGGCAGGATCGAAGGCGCCCTCCGGGGGAAACCGTCAGCCCTGGGAATTCATCGTGATCGACCACCCGAAAATCATCGATCAGCTTGGAGAGCTCAAGTATCAATTGAACCGGAAATTTACCCCGGATGAGGGGGAAACCCAGAAGGACGTGGACGAGAGGGCTTTGAAACAGAAAACGGGATTTCAGAATGCCAGCGTGGTCGCCGTTTGCACCAAACAGAAGGAATCCGTCAACGGCTGGCTTGCGGTGGAAAATATGTCTCTGGCCGCGGTGGCGGAGGGCCTTGGCAGTAACATCATTTCCTACTGGGAGGCGGCCAAAAAAGATGCGGAGAAGGTCCTCGGCCTCCCGGCCGAATACGAGCTCACCTGCGTCCTGAAATTCGGAGTTCCGAAGGAGGAAGCGCGGCCCCCGGAAAGGCGGCCCGAATGGAGCTGGCTGCATAAAAACAAGTTCTAGCCATCTGCAGCGAAACTTTGGAAACTCGTATGGAAAAATCGAGAGTGGCGGTTGTTCACCGGGATTTCATTCCCGGAAGACCCGGGGAATATGATGAAGAGGCCCTCCGCGTTGTCTACGGGATGCTGAAGGAGGCCGTGGACGGCGTTGGGGGGATGAAGTCGGTCATCCGCAAAGGGGACAAGGTTGTCGTCCGGGTCAATGCCTGCTGGGCGGTGAAGCCTGATTCAGGAATTGCTTCCGATCCCCGGGTGGTTGAGGCGTTGATGCGGCTCATTCGCCGGGAAACGAAACCTGCTGAATTGGTCGTGGCCGACCGGAGCTCCATTGGCGCGGACACGGCGGAGTCCTTCCGGGTGACGGGCATTGGAGAGGCCGCTCTTCGCGGCGGCGCAGACCGCGTTCTTCCTTTGGAGCAGGATCAAAGAGTCCCCGTCCGGGTGGATCGGCCCCTGGTCCTGTTCCGGCCTGTTTACCTGTCCAAGACGATGCTCGAAGCCGACGTGCTGATCTATCTCTCCAAAATGAAGGTCCACAAACTGACCCAAATCTCCATGACTCTGAAGATGAACCAGGGAAGTTTGGACTGGTACGACGCCATCCGCAACCACCGGGCCGACATGCACCAGAAGATGATCGACATGCTGAAGGTAATGCGTCCCCGCCTCTCCCTTGTCGACGCCCTATGGCCCATGCAGGGCCAGGGTCCGGGCTCTCCGTACCCCGAGGACTTGATCAAAGACTTTAACGTGATCCTTGCCGGGAGAGACCCGGTGGCCGTCGATTCGGTGGGGGCCGCCATCATGGGGTTCGATTCCCGTCATGACATTCCCATGCTGCGCGGTGCGGAAATGGCGGGATTGGGCGTGGCTGGCTTGGACCGGATCGATGTTGTGGGTACGCCCATCCAAAAGGTGCAGCGCCCGTTCAAGCGGGGGAACATCCACTTGATCGGGCTCGATCCCAGGATCGAAGTTTACATGGGCGGAGCCTGCGACGGGTGTCTTCACTTTACACGCACGGGGCTGGACGTCTATCTGGCCAACCCGGCATTATTGGAAGCGGTCGAAAAAATCACTTTTATCATCGGAAACGATGCCGAAGTCCCCGAAAAGCTCGACCACCATCCCCCCCGGTCCTACGTCTTTGTGGTGGGGGATTGCACCGGAAAGCATAAAGACAAGGGAATCTTCCTCCCGGGCTGTGCTTCCACCAGCATGCACCGCACCTTCTTCCCGGGAAAGAGTTCAGCCGAGGTGCTGGAGAACTACCGCAAGGTTCAACCCGCCGGATTCAACCTCGAGGGCTACCCCTTTCTGGGTTAGACGCTTCGCCCAAAGAACGTAGGGGCGATTCATGAATCGCCCCTACAACCCGGATTCCAGATTCTGACGTTGGGTATAATCACCCGCCCGCCGCCAGGACCGTGAATGTGATTTCATCCCCGTCTTGGATTTCTGTCTCTTCTGGGCCGAGCGACCCGATGTTCCTCCCGTTCACCAGAATGGTGCAGCCTTCCGCCGCCGAAAGGTCCGCTTTCATGAATTTTTCCAGCGGCCCCCCATACTGATCTTTCAGAGCCCTCAAGATGTCCTTCAGGGCCGGGGACGGGAGGTCCAAACAGACCTCCTGCCTCAGGCGGACCTCGGTCCCAAATAGGTTGACAAGGACTCTCATGGTTCCAGTCCATCACCCCTTGGGGGCGTCTCCGGAGAGATCGTATTTTCCAAGGGTTGCTTCGGTGGGGACTCCCCGGGAATCCCATCCTCGGCAGGCATAGTAGTCATCGATCATCCGGTTGAGATTTTCCAGCCCGATGAACTGCCCTTTGGCCGGGCCGTCGGGCAAAGGCTCAAAGAGCGTCCGGTGGGGAAGGGTGTCGTCCTCCCGGCTGAATCCCTCCCGAAGGTTGATCATTCGAATCAGGGTTTCGATCCTGCCGGCAATGTTCAGGAAATCATCCGTGGAAAACGATTCCCCGGTGACCGCTTGCAGATAATTGGAGTAGTCGTCAAGAGACAAAGGGATGAACTTGGCCGGCATATCGCAAACCAGCAGGGAGTGCAACACGCAGTTTTGATCGTACAGGTCCTTGATCATCTCCGCCTTGCCCTCCGTGGTGAAAGGAGGATAATCGCCGAGAATCTCTTTGGCCGGAGGCCAGGCCCTCCGATGGCAGGCCCCCCTGGGGCTGACCGCATAGGAAAGCCCGGAACCAAAGGCCCCTCTCGGTTCATAGGCAGGGAATTCCAGCCCTTTGACGTGCATGGCGAATCGGCTGGATTCCTTTCCGATGCGCTGGGAAGCGGCCTTCACTCCCTCTGCCAGGATATCGCCGAAGCCCCGCCGGTAGGCGATCATCTCAACCGCTGCCAGGGCTGCCTCCCCGTCGCCGAAGCGAATCTCCTTTCCCTCCGTGTCTCCCGCCGAGAGGAATCCCCTTTCGAAGCATTCCATGACAAAGCCGATGACATTCCCCGCCGAAATGGTGTCCAGCCCCAACCGATCACAGAGAATGTTGGCCTGGATGATGACTGGAAGGGAATCAATGAGCAGATTGGACCCGAACATCCCCAATGTCTCATATTCCGGGCCCTCCACCGAGATTCCTTTGTATCGGCCTTCGGCAACTTCGGTGACCAGACTGCAGGGGACAAAACAGGATAGGCAGGGTTTATGGGATTTAAAGCTCTTGTGGACGCCTACGGAGTCGATTTTCTCCAGGGCCTTTTCCCAGGTGCCGAACTGGAAATTTTTCGTGGGCAGGATTCCTCCCGCATGGGTAATATTCAGGGTGAGGGGCGTTCCGTATTTCTTCCTGGCCTGGGCAACCTGGCTTTTCTGAGAGCGCCGGTAGCTTTCCCGATTCAGCTCGACGAGCCGGGTCCGATCGTGGAGGCCCGCTCCCTTGGTTCCCTTGACTACGATGGCCTTAAGCCTCTTCGAACCCATGACCGCCCCGACCCCGCCCCTTCCGGCCTGGCGGTATAAATCGCTGTTGATGCAGGCAAATCTGGCTAATTTTTCCCCGGCCGGGCCGATGGAGGACACGCCGACGGAAGGATCTTTCTCCATCTCTTTGAGCATTCTTTCCGTTTCGAAACTGTCTCTTCCCCAGATCCAATCCGCTTCCCGGACCTCAACCCCGCGATCATCGATCCTCAGATAGCAGGGATAGTTCGACCTTCCCCGAATCACCATCCCGTCATAGCCCGCCTTTTTCAGCTCCACCGCGATCCTTCCGCTGGAATAGCTGTCGCACCACCCGTGAGTGAGGGGAGATTTGGTCACCACCACGAACTTGGAAGACCCGGTCACCATCGATCCAGTGAGGGGGCCAGTCAGGAAGATCAGCACGTTTTCCGGGGAAAGGGGGTCTGTTTTCGGGGGAAGGGAATCAAAGAGCAACCTTGCTCCCAGGCCCCTTCCGCCCAGGTATTTCTCCATCATTCCGCCGGGAATCGGAGAGTCCTTGGTCTTTCCGGAAGTCAGATCAATTTCCAGCAACTTTCCGCATATTCCTTTCATAAACTACCTCTCCATTTACCGATCTGTAGGGCCTGATCCTCCATCAGGTCTTCTGTGTGGCGCGTTCGGGGAGCGCCCCCTATATTTCAGGCATTCTATCAAATGCCTTTGGGTGATTCCCTCTCGGAGACGCCCTTCTTTGCACCGCCCGCCCTTTCAGCCAGCTGTTGATAAATTTTCATGACCGCCGTGGCATCCTCCCGATCCCAGCCGTTGTAATGTGCCTTTAAAAGTAGCTGCTGGTACAAAGCTCCCACGGGTAAGACGACCCCCAGTTGCCGCGCCGTTTCCAGGGAAAGGGCAAGGTCCTTGTTGGCCAGAACGACAGGGCCCTTGGGAGAGAAATTTCCCCGGAGCATATCTTTTCCCCGGGCCATGAGCAAATCGCTCGAGGCGGCCCCCGAGGTGATCACCTCAAAAAGGATGTCGGGGTTCAGGCCGGCTTTCAAGCCCAGGACCAGCCCCTCGATGGCCGCAGCCTGGTTGAGGTATAGGGTGTGGTTGATGACCAGCTTTATCGTCGCCCCATCCCCGCTTTTCCCGGCATAGACTGTTTTTTTGCCGATTCGATCGAGAACGGGCTTGACCTTTTCATAGACGGTTTTTTTCCCCCCAGCCATAAAGACCATGTTTCCCACCCGGGCCTGGGCAGAGGACCCGGAGATGGGAATGTCCATCCACTCGATCCCTTTCCTCGCGAGTCTCTTTCCCAAGGCCTTGCTTTCCCATGGAGGCGAGGTACTGGTGTCGACCACGATCTGGCCTTTCCGGGCTCCTTCGATCACTCCGTCCTTTCCTTCCACCGCTTCAAGGACCGCCTCCCAGTTCGGCAGGGATAAGAGAATGAGGTCCGCTCCACGGGCCGCGGATTTGGGAGAATTCACTGCCCTCAATCCCAGGGGGACCAAGTCCGACATCGGCTCCTTGAGGATGTCAAAACCCGCCACCTCGTATCCCGCTTTCATCAGCAAGGAGGCGATGGGGGTCCCCATCAGTCCCAGACCGATGACGGAGATTTTTTTCATACCCACGGCCTTCAATCCCTCCTTTTTCAATCTTTGCCGATGCAAATGTAAGAAAAAGGAATGTTGGGTGTGTTCCCCGAACATACCGTAAATGAGACTCTATGCTCTATGCGTATTCTTAAGTTCCACCGGTCTCCCCGTTCGGGCCGAGTCCATGGCCGCTCGAATCAAAGCCAGGGCTGCCAGGGCCCCCCGGCCGTCGGTTTCCGGTTTTTCCCCCGAACGGATACAATCCGCAAACTCGTCGATCTCTTCGAGGATCGGGTCCCCAACCGGAAGGGGGATCGTTTCCGGCTTGTCCTTGCTCTTGTCGAAGAATTGAAGGAGGGTGTACCTGTCCACCACCGACCAGACCTGAAGGTATTCATCAAAGGGTACGTTTGGAAGGGAGAGTGTGCAAAAGAGATGTCCATCGGTGCCATAGGCATATACCCAGTTGGCCCTGGGTGAAACGTAGGTCGAACCCAGATAGCCCAGAACGCCCGATTCGAACTGGAAGGTCGTCATGGTCACATCCTCCACCTCCGTCCGGCTGTAGAGTTTGTTGAAAAAGGCAAAGACCTTCTTTACCGGCCCGAAATAATACTGAAGGGTGTCCGCATGGTGGACCCCCATGGTCATGAGCGCCCCTGCGGGGCACCCTGAATCGTCCCCACGCCATCGCCATTTGTCCGGAGTCAATTCAAACCCGATCCTTGCCGAGAAATTGGACTCCACCATGACCGGCTTGCCGATCGCCCCTTGATCCATAAGCTCTTTCAGCCTTCGGAATCCGGACAAGCGGCGCATATCATGGCCCACCAGGAGAACGACCCCTGCTTTTTCGCAGGCCTCAACCATATTTTTTCCGTCCTCCAGAGTATTGGCAATGGGTTTGTCCACAAAGACATGCTTCCCGTGTTGAGCGGCCAAAACAGCATGCTCGGCATGGACGGCATTGGGGGTGGTGAGAAGGATCCCTTCCACATCATCCCTTTTCAGGACTCCTTCGAAGCTTTTCTCCTGATCACATCCATATTTCCTGCTGAAGGACTCCCGTCTCTCCGAGTTCCGGGTGTAGCAGGTCACCATCCTTGCTTTCTTGCTCCTCTGGACGGCATGGGCGATCACCCCGGACCAACTCCCGATCCCGATGAGAGCGACTCCCACCTTCTCCCCTGGGCTCATGAGTCATTTCTCCTTTTAAAGGGCGGCTTTCCCGGACCTTTCTCCGATTGGAATCCTTTCACCCTCATTCTATTCGCTGGTCGTCCTTTGTCAAATAATTTATCGAGACGTCTTCTTCCGCCCACCTTCTTCCCTGGACAAATTTCCGTTTCTTTGCTAGAAGAACTTGTTTTCTATTCTCACTCCTAAGAAGAAGGGGGCCTCTCAAATGGGATATTATCATCGGTGGGAAGATTTTCCGGAGAGAGAAATCAGTTACTTAAAGGGGCGCCCGGAATCCTCCAGGCTGCTGGTGCGCATCATGAGCAGCGCGAGGATGATGGTGACGAACATCAACGCCCGCCAGGGAGCCTTCGTGCCCCTCCACCACCATGAAGCCGAACAGATCATCCTGGTTTTGAAAGGAAAAATCAAGGCGATCATGGGGAAAGATTCATCGGAGATCCTCAGAGCCGGAGGCGTCTGGATCGTTCCCTCCAATCATTCCCATGGTGTCGAATACCTGGAAGATACGGAGGCGATCGAAGTGGTGAGTCCTCCCCGGCTGGACAATTTTATGGGATATACGATTTCTCATACCTTCTTCGATGAGGGGGGTGAACATAAGGGATGAAGCGGTTCCATTCTCCTCCCTGGGAAGGATTCTTCAGGAAGGACGATGCTTCACCTTGCTTAAGGGCGCAGGAGGATGTTATCCTGAATGCGCCCGCCAGCAGGAGTCGTTGCCACGGGAAAATGGATAATGGGGGAGAGGATCCAAGCGGGGGTGACCATGAACGTAAGAGTGGCTGCTGTTCAAACCAAAACCTTTCTGGAGCCGGAGGAGCAAGTACGGAATGTCGAAGGGGCATGGCAGTATGTGGCTGAGGCGGCCAAGCAGGGCGCCAAGTTCATATGCTTTCCGGAGACCTATCCGGGCCGCCCATGCCCTGGAGGACGAAGCCGGGTATCCTCCGGGACTGGCGCCGGCCCGAGGTATTCCGGAAAAACTTTCCGGATTGGTGACCGTGATATGAGGAGGGTTGGAAA
>Ga0113563_10002885_pt1 | contig 10553 bp, 8 predicted proteins | sample Mud3Dept3metaG_FD_80117 | JGI IMG/M metagenome (GOLD analysis project Ga0113563, IMG submission 80117) | Freshwater wetland microbial communities from Ohio, USA, analyzing the effect of biotic and abiotic controls - Mud 3 Core 4 Depth 3... | ecosystem: Environmental > Aquatic > Freshwater >...
AGGCTGGTGACCAGCGTCAAGAGGCTGACTTCTGTGCCCAACAATCCCCAGTTGTTGAGTGGGGCGTAAAAAGCGGTGAAGGCAACTGCCAGTAAGGCCACGTAAGGATCAACGGTCAGCTTCTCAGCGATCTTTTTGACCACGAAAAGGTTAGCGACCAGGAAGGCTGCACCGCTAAGCTGCACCAGCAAGCTGATTTTCGCCGCTGGGATCGGGAGTAAATGAAAGACAGCCATTAACAGCACCCACAAGGGGTTCGTATAGCCTTCGACGCGTTCACCCCCAGGATTCCATACCAGGCCATAACCCTGAGCCAGGTTCCGTGCGTAACGCATCGAGACCATAGCATCGTCAAACAAGACGAAGTACCGCTCACCAGCTACGATAAAGCTGGATTTATAGATATATAGTAAAGCATAGATAATATAGGCAAGAATTAGTAAATAAAAAGCTAGTTGGTATTTGTTGTTGAATTTCATCGGAGATTTTCGCAACCTTTATATCGAAGGGATTATATCAAACCGGGAAACCTTCGAGTAAATGCTGCTATAATTGCGCTTCGCGCTTAAACCCAAAAGATATTCGAGGAGTATTTTTATGCCAAAGCAAGCTACAAAAGCGAATTTAATCGCCCCCTATGGAGGCACGCTGGTCAACTTAATGGTGGACGGCGAGGAACGCCAGGAGCTGGTCACCCGCTCCAGCCGCCTGCCCTCCATACAGATTTCATCACGCGCCCTTTGCGACCTGGAATTGCTAGCCACTGGAGCCTTTTCCCCACTTGATCGCTTCATGGGCAAAGCAGATTACGAGCGTGTATTGACCGAGATGCGGCTGAGAAATGGAATCTTGTTCCCTATACCAGTCACGCTGCCGGTCGATGAAGCCGCACTGCCAACATATGGTGAGCAAATTACCCTGTGCGATGCACGTAACAACAACATCGCTGTTATGCAGATCGAAGAGGTCTATCATTATGATCCACAGCGCGAGGCGCGCCTGGTGCTGGGAAGCACCGACCCGCGCCACCCCTTGATTTCCGAGATGGTTCGCTGGGGCAAGGTATATGTTTCGGGTGCTCTCAAGGTGATCAACTTGCCTAACTATTATGACTTTAAAGACCTGCGCCGCACGCCAGCCGAGGTGCGCGCCAGCCTGGAGAAAATGGGTCATGACCATGTGGTTGCCTTCCAAACGCGCAACCCGATGCACCGCATCCACGAAGAGTTAACCAAGCGCGCCGCCGAAGAGGTTGACGGCAGCCTGCTCATCCACCCGGTCGTCGGCATGACCAAGCCGGGCGATGTCGACCACTACACGCGTGTCCGTGTATACCGGGTTCTGGCGGAGAATTATTATGATCAGAACCGCACATTGCTCAGCCTTCTGCCGCTGGCGATGCGCATGGCTGGCCCGCGCGAAGCCCTGTGGCATGCCATCATCCGCCGCAACTATGGCGCTACCCACTTTATTGTCGGTCGCGACCACGCCGGTCCGGGTAACGATAGTCAGGGCAGACCGTTCTATGGCCCTTATGAAGCCCAGCTGATGGTTGCCCAGTATGCCGATGAGGTTGGCGTCCAGCCGCTGGAATTTAAAGAGCTGGTTTACCTGGCCGATGAGGAGTGCTATGAAGAGGTTAACAAAGTACCTGAAGGGGTACGCATCTTCTCCATTTCGGGTACCCAGGTGCGCGATGATTACCTGGCAAAAGGCAGACTGCTCCCGGAGTGGTTCACCCGCCCCGAAACGGCTGAAATCTTGCAGCAGATGTATCCTCCACGCCACAAGCAGGGTTTTTGTATCTGGTTTACCGGTTTGAGCGGCTCAGGCAAATCTACCACGGCTGAAATTCTCACCTCGCTCCTGCTCGAACGAGGCCGGCAGGTGACCCTGCTGGACGGTGATGTCGTGCGCACGCACCTGTCCAAGGGGCTAGGCTTCTCCCCCGAAGACCGCGATACTAACATCTTACGCATCGGCTTCGTCGCTGGTGAAATCGCCCATCATGGCGGCACCGTGATCTGCGCCGCGATCAGCCCTTACCGCGCCACGCGCAACGAAGCGCGCAAGATGGTTGGTGAAGAGCATTTCATCGAAGTCTTTGTCAACACCCCTATCGAAGTGTGCGAGCAACGTGACGTAAAAGGCCTTTATGCACGTGCCCGCCGTGGCCAGATTACTGGTTTCACTGGCGTGGACGACCCCTACGAAGAGCCGGTCAACCCTGAAATTACCCTTGAAACCGTTTCCACTGATCCGGAGACCAATGCTCGCAAGATTATCGCCTACCTGGAAGAGCGTGGCTTCCTGATACTTGACGGTGGGATCTACGCAGACAAGGAGAGCACCCAAGACCTCGAGGCTGCGTCTGCGAAGTGAGTGAAGCTCGTTTAATGCATAAATTTGAACTTACAGGCCGGGTAGCAGTGGTCACCGGGGGCGCTGGCTTGCTGGGTGCTGAATTCAGCCGCACCCTGGCGGAAGCCGGCGCCCGGGTGGTCATCGCTGACCTGAACGCTGCGGCGGCTTCCAGCCTGGCGGATACGCTCGCCCGGGATGGCTTGCATGCCATCGGGGTGGAAACCGATGTGGCATCTCCAGCTTCGGTGCATGAGATGGTCTCTGCTGCGTTAGATACTTTTAACCGCCTGGATATCCTGGTCAATAGCGCCGCTTTGGATCCCAAGTTCGACTCGCAGCACCGCTCGGCGCAGAGCAATGCCTTTGAAGACTACCCGCTGGAGGCCTGGAGGCAGGCGCTGGAGGTCAATTTGACCGGCGCATTCCTGTGCTGCCAGGCGGCGGTGAAACCCATGCTGGAACAGGGGAGCGGCGTCATTGTCAACATCGCTTCCGTCTATGGGATCGTGGCGCCTGACCAGCGTATTTACCAGCGCCCCGGGGAACCGGCTCAATATAAACCGGCCTATTACACAGTCACCAAGGCTGGTTTGCTGGGCTTGACGCGTTACCTGGCAACATATTATGCCGGGAAGAACATCCGCGTCAATGCCCTCACTCCCGGTGGGGTCTACAATAACCATGATGATGATTTCGTCAAAGCTTACTCGGCGCGCACCGTGCTGGGGCGCATGGCGGAAAAAGACGAAATGAACCCCGCGCTGCTCTTCCTGGTCTCCGATGCATCCTCGTACATGACCGGGGCAAATCTCATTATTGACGGTGGTTGGACAGCTTGGTGAAGACTGAAGTCCTTGCCCTTATCCCGGCTCGCGGCGGGTCAAAGAGCATCCCGCGCAAGAACATTCGCCCCTTTGCCGGGCATCCGCTGATTGCCTACAGCATTGTTGCCGGATTGGCTGCCCAGACGATCACACGAGTGGTTGTCTCTAGCGACGACGAAGAGATTGCTGCCATCGCCCGCAGCTATGGCGCCGAGGCGCCCTTCCTGCGCCCGGCTGAATACTCCCAGGACGATACACCCGACCTGCCTGTCTTTCAGCATGCCTTGGAATGGCTGTCTGAGCAGGAGGGCTACCAGCCTGAGATTGTCGTCCAGTTGCGCCCCACCTCTCCCTTGCGCCATGTTGAGCACATTGACCAGGCGGTTTATCGCTTATTAGAGCGCCCCGAGGCGGATGCTATTCGCGCTGTATGCATCCCCTTTCAAAATCCCTTCAAGATGTGGCATATTGGCGTGGATGGCTTCATGCGCCCCCTGCTGGAAAACGTATGGGTAGGTGGTGCGCCATATAAAGAGCCTTACAACATGCCTCGCCAGGCCTTGCCGGACGTCTATTGGCAGACCGGTTACGTCGATGCAGCCTGGACGGATACCCTCCTTACCGGAAACTCGATGACTGGCGAGCGCATCCTGCCCCTGGTGATCGATCCCAGCCATTGGATCGACATCGACTCGCCTGATGACTGGCGGCGAGCCGAGCGTATGTTGGAAAGCGGTGAAATCTCCTTTGACGAGCTGGGTTTTCGCCTTTAGCGAACAAATAAATACCCGACTGGCAGACTGAAACAAATGTGGAGGTATTCCAATGCCTGTTATTAAAATAGGTGATCGCCTGATCGGCGATGACCAACCAACCTATATCATAGCCGAGATTGGCGTCAATCATAATGGTCTTCTGGAGCTGGCTCTGGAGCTGATCGACGTTGCGGTGGATGCTGGCGCCGATGCGGTCAAGTTCCAGAAGCGTAAACTGGACAAGCTCTACGCCAAGAAGTACCTGGATAATGCCAACGCTGGTGAGAAAACCCTGCGCTACCTGTTGCCGATCCTGCAAACCGTCGAGCTGCCTGACGACTCCTATCATAAGATTGTCGAACATTGCCGGAAACGAAATATTACCTTCCTTTGTTCAGCTTTTGATGTGGAAAGCGCCGATTTCCTGGAGACGTTGGGTGTGCCAGCTTATAAAGTAGCCTCTGCGGACCTGACCAATCTACCGTTGCTCGACCATTTAGTGCAGAAGGGTAAGCCGCTGATCCTGTCCACCGGGATGTCTCGCATAGATGAAGTGGAGTTCACCGTTGACTTCCTGAAAGAGCGCGGTGCAGAATTTGCCCTGTTGCACTGCAACAGCACCTATCCTGCTGCATTTGAGGATATCAACCTGCGATTTATGGAGCATCTGCGCGTATTTGGCGTGCCGGTTGGCTATTCCGGTCATGAGCGCGGCATCGCCGTCTCTACAGTTGCTTCGGCTTTAGGCGCCTGCATTATCGAGCGCCACCTCACCCTTGACCGCACTATGGATGGTCCAGACCACGCAGCCAGCCTGGAACCGCAGGGCTTTAAGAAGATGGTACGTGACATCCACCAGGTAGATCAGGCGCTGGGTACCGGTCAGGAGAAATTCTTCTCGCGCGGCGAAATCCTCAACCGCGAAGTGCTGGGTAAATGCCTGGTTGCTGCCCGGCGCATCGAGCCTGGCGAAAAGATCACCGCCGATAAAGTCTCTGTCAAAGGCCCTGCCCTCGGCTTATCCCCGCAAAACTACCTTAAGCTGGTCGGTCGCATTGCAGAACGCACCATTGAAGAGGACGAACCTTTTCAAGAAAGCGACTTAGGGATTAAAGTCGCCCTGGATATGGAGCATGTCTTACCCATGGATTATGGCTTCACTGTGCGCTTTCGCGATTATGATGAAATGTTGGTCTATCGGCCGCGCATGTTGGAGTTTCATTTCACTGACCAGGATTTGGATGAGCATTATCCAGGCGAAGATTTTAGCCAGAACTCAGAATACCCTTTGAAGCTGGTCGTCCATGCGCCAGAGTTTTGGGATCGAACCCTGGTAGACCTGTGCTCGCTGGACGAACAACAGCGTAAAGACTCCCTGGCACTGGTTCAAAAGACAATTGACCTGACACGCGAAATGGCGCCGTATTTTGTTGGGGTTCCTAAAGTCATCGTCCATCCTGGGGCGATGAGTCTGGATCATCCGATCAAGAATCGGAAGATGCTTTATGACAATTTGCGCCGCTCGGTGGATGAGCTGGATTTCGATGCTGTAGAGATGCTCTTGGAAAACCTGCCGCCTCACCCATGGTACTTTGGCGGCCAGTGGTTGACCAATGCCTTTATGGATGCCCATGAGATCCACGACTTCATTGTTCCGCTTGGCTTGAATTTCTGTTATGACTCCTCCCATCACAAGCTGTACTGTAACTGGGCGCAGGTGGATTTTTACCAGCAGCTACAGGTCCTGCTGCCCTACATTCACCATCTGCACCTCTCCGATGGCTCCGGTTTGGATGGCGAAGGACTGCAGATCGGCGAGGGCTCCATCGACTGGGTACATTTCTTCCGCGTGCTTGGTGATTATCGCGGCACGATGATCCCTGAAATCTGGCGTGGACACCAGCGATTGGGGGAGGGCTTCCTGCAGGCAATCCAGCGTTTGTCTGAGGCTTACCACAAGGCTCTAGATCCACAGCCAGTGGGCATATAAAGGCAACACTCACCTCAAAACAACTAAAACAGATGAGTTTACGTATTCGCCCCCGCCTGTACGCGTGGCAAAACCGACGCCGTGTCGTGAGCATGGCGCGCCAAGTGGCGGCTCATTCTCAGGAAAAATCAGGCGTAGGACCAGTTGTCCTTTTCAACGCTTCCGCCCGCCTGACTGGACTCAGCTTAAACGCTGCCTTTTCCCTGCTCACCAGCTGGGGAATGCGCCTGGCAGGCGCGCCGGTTGTGCATTTCGTATGCCAGGCTGGGATGAGACATTGTGTCCAGGGCACTAACCGTGAGGACTACCATGCTCCCCCGCCTTGCGCAGACTGCATTGCCCAATCTCGCCGGCTCAACACTCATGCGAATGTTCATTGGTTCAAATACCAGCCTGATCCAGAATTGGCTGCCGCGCTTGCGGGCCTTTCCATGACAGAGCTCGGCGATTTCAAATATAGCGGAAAGCGATTAACGATTAGCAATACGGAAACAGATAATCGAAAATCGAAAATCGAAAATCGAAAATTTGTCATTAGCTACGAAGGAGCAGAAATACCTCTTGGCTCTCTTGTTCTCCCCTCCCTGCGTTGGGCGCTGCGCCGCTATGAGCTTCCAGATGATAAGGATACTCGCTACCTGATGCGCGCCTATATCCAATCGGCAGAGAACATAGCCCGGCAATTTTCCGCTTTCCTGGATGAATTCAAGCCGTCCGTTGTAGTGATTTTCAATGGCATCCTCTATCCTGAAGCCATTGCGCGCTGGGTAGCGCAGCAGCATGGGATTCGCGTCATAACTTATGAGGTCGCCTTCCAGCCTTACTCGGCATTTTTCACAGATGGGGAGGCCACAGCCTATCCGATCCACATTCCGGACGACTTCGAGCTTTCGCCGGAGCAAAACGTCCGGTTGGATGGTTATCTGGCAAAACGCTTTCAGGGCGATTTCACCATGGCGGGCATTCGCTTCTGGCCCGAGATGCACGGATTAGATGAAGCCTTCCTTCAGAAAGTGGCCCGGTTCAAGCAGCTTGTGCCAGTCTTTACTAATGTTGTCTATGACACCAGCCAGGTGCATGCCAATCGCGTCTTCTCCCATATGTTCGCATGGCTGGAGCTCGCGTTGGAGCTGATGCGCCTCCATCCTGAGACCTTGTTCGTCATCCGCTCTCACCCGGATGAAATGCGCCCTGGCACCCGCAAGCAGAGCCGCCAGAGCGTGCGCGCCTGGGTGGCACAGACTGGAGCCATCAATCTGGAGAATGTCATCTACATCGACTCTCAGGAATACATCAATTCCTATGAGCTGATCCAACGCTCTAAATTTGTCATGGTCTATAACTCGTCCATCGGTATGGAAGCTGCGATACTCGGCGTACCAGTGCTGTGTGGTGGCAAGGCCCGCTATACCCAGTACCCAATGGTCTTCCTGCCAGCTTCTCCGCAGGCTTATCGCGAACAGGCTGAAGACTTTCTGGCCGCCCAAGAAATTGCAGTCCCGCCAGAGTTTCCGCACAACGCTCGCCGCTTCCTCTACTATCAGCTCTTCCGAGCTGCCCTGCCTTTTGAGGCTTATCTCGAATCGGGAGGGCGTCTGGGATTTGTCAATCTGAAGCCCTTCTCCTGGCATGACCTCCTGGTGGAGAATTCCCCAACCATGAAAGTCATCCTGGATGGTATCTTACGACCGGGCGATTCCGTAGATGAGCGCTTCTTAATGCCGGATCAATCATAAATGTACAGTGACAGGATTGAAATCTTATCCGTTACACTACTAGACGAACAGCGCCGATTGGTGGATGCCCTGAAGCAGATTGCCAGGTCGCTCAAGCTCGAATTCGGCTGGCACTACTTATTGGACTTAACCTGGATTACGAAAGAGCTGGGTTCCATGAAAGGCAAGCGCCTCATGGACGCTGGCGCGGGGGTGGGTGTCATGCAGTGGTATCTGGCAAGCCAGGGGGCGGAAGTGACCAGCGTCGATCGTCTTAGCCGTGCCAGCTTGCCGTTGCGCTTTCGTGCGCGCTATCCCGTGCAGGGCTTGCGCCCGGACGATTTGCTCCTGCCCAGGCAAGTTTTCATGAGCCAGGTCTCCCGGCGGACAGAGGCGCCTCAGCCTGCAGCCAGTAAAAGCCGGGCTGTCTTCGAAATGGTCGAGTGGATGTTGAGCATACTCATTCGCCAGACCACAGACCAGGGGCGGGTGCTGATTTATAACCAGGACTTATCTAATTTAATCGATATAAAGGAAAATACCTTCGATGCCATTGTCTCTGTATCGGCGCTGGAGCATAACTCGCCTGAAGACCTGCCGGATGTGGTGAGTGAGCTGCTGCGTGTGCTCAAGCCGGGTGGCGTCCTTCTGGCCACCCTGGCTGTGGCCCGCATGCAAGACTGGTACCATGAGCCGTCCGCTGGCTGGTGCTATAGCGAGGCCAGCCTGCGGCGCGCCTTCCACCTATCATCCGATGCTCCTTCGAATTATGAGCATTATGATGAGCTATTTGCTGCGCTTCGGGATTGTGCCGAGTTGCGTGATAACCTGGCATCCTTCTATTTCCGATCAGGAGAAAATGGGATGCCCTGGGGGAAATGGGACCCACAATACCAGCCGGTGGGGGTCATCAAAGTGAAAAGCGATGAGTGGCTGGCGGACAGTGATTCGTGACAGGAGACTAATTTCCCGTAACCAGTAAAAATGATCCGTGTCAAGGAGGATGGATAAAGGATGGATGTTGAACAAAAGGAATTATCGGAGCGAGTACAGGCTTTGCTGGTAGAAGCTTTACAGGTTCCACTGGAGGTGGTCACTCCCGACCTGTCATTCGGTGACTTGCCCCAATGGGATTCGATGGGGCACATGGAGGTCATGATGCGCCTGGAAGAGCGCTTTGGAGTCGAGATTAACGCCGACACCATTGCCACCTTGACTAGCGTTCCGCAAATTTGTGCTTACTTGAAGGAGAACAACCGTGTCTGAAACGCCTCGGCCCGAATTGATACCCATTGTATTTGTGCCTGTGATCCCTATCCCGGGATTCTTAACCGGCGAAGTGCAGTCCAAGCTGGCATATGTCGACGAAGCCATCGCCGGGGCGCGGGTTGAAAGTGATAAGATAACGCTTTTCCTGCAGCCATCTGCAGCGCCTGCTGGCGCACTCTTGCCTGAGCGCCGCGCAGAAGTAGAAGAGAAAGTCCAGCGGGTGGTGCTTTCAATGGCCAGGGGTGCAATACAGCCCAAAGCGCAGGTGCTGGAAGATCATCTACATCGCCCGGTCGCCTATCGGAAAGATCCGATGATCGAGTTGCTTAACCGTGGGGAGGTCAGCCGGGAAGGGACGGGGATCTACAGCCTGGGGCCTCTTCTGACCCGACTGATTAACTTCTTTGAATTGCAGTTTCTAGCGCTCGCTGAGTCCTTCGGCGCTGCGCCCCATCGCTTCCCCACATTAATCTCCGCTCGCATGTTGGAAAGGGTCAGATATTTCAGCGCCTTTCCGCATTCGCTATCATTCGTCACCCATTTACGTGAAGACCTGGATGCTATTGACCAGTTTGCCCAGTCGGCTGCCTGTGATGAACACGGGCTAAACACTCCCCCCGAGTCATTTTCTCGCATTCAGGCTCTGCTATCTCCGGCGGTTTGTTACCATCTGTACTTTTCCCTGGCAGATAAGCCGCTTCCCGGTGGAAAGGTCATTGCCACCGCTGTCGGCAGCTGCTTTCGCTATGAAGCGATCAACCTGGTCTCGCTGGAGCGGCTGTGGAACTTCACCATGCGTGAGGTGATCTTTGTCGGGCCGAAAGAGTTCGTTCTGGATAACCGTGAAACCGGCCGCCAGCGTATGGCACGCTTCTTTGAGCAGATTGGGCTGGCATACCGGGTGGAGAGCGCCAATGACCCATTCTTTATTGGCGAGTTCCGCAAGCAAGCCGCTTTCCAGAGCGCATTTCAATTGAAATTCGAAATTCGGGCGAGTCTGCCTTTTAAAGACTCAACTCTGGCGGTCGGCTCTTATAACTACCACCAGGACTTCTTCGGTCGCAATCTGAACATCACCCTGCCCGATGGCTCGCCGGCTCATACGGGTTGTGTGGCTTTTGGCTTGGAGCGCATGGCTTTTGCCTTCCTGGCGCAGTTCGGACTCGATCCCGCGGGATGGCCTCAGCTTGTTCAGGAGGCGATGCAATGAGTGAGACGCCCGCCCCTGAGGTTTCATACCGGCTAGCGACGGAAGCCGATTTCCCTGTTCTAAAAGAGATGTACGCCGATCTCAACAAGTTCTTTTACCAGGTCGGCTATCGCCTGCCGCACCCGGAGCGTGTCGATGAGGTCTGGATGGACTCTTTTCAGCGCACCTTGGGTCGTTTCAGCAACGTCTTCGTCGCCGAGATCGACGGCCAGGTTGTTGGCTTCATGCTCTGCCGGGTGAAGCGCGTTCCCCAATACATGGGCGGCGTGCTGGTGGGAGAACTGAGCGACATGTGGATTGCTCCCTCCGCTCGTCGTCTGGGGATTGGGGATAAGCTCTCACGGTTGTCGATCGATTGGTTGCGCCAGCAAGGCACCCATTCAGTGGAAATCCAGGTGCTCAAGGACAACGAAGCCAGCTGGAAGC
>Ga0113563_10002886_pt1 | contig 10552 bp, 9 predicted proteins | sample Mud3Dept3metaG_FD_80117 | JGI IMG/M metagenome (GOLD analysis project Ga0113563, IMG submission 80117) | Freshwater wetland microbial communities from Ohio, USA, analyzing the effect of biotic and abiotic controls - Mud 3 Core 4 Depth 3... | ecosystem: Environmental > Aquatic > Freshwater >...
CTTTTCAGCATGGATCAGGATCTTCCGTTCTTCCCTCAGACCCTCTTCCTCCTCCGGCCGGACGCCGGAAGCCTCGATCTCCCTCGACTGAAAAGCCATCAACTCCCGCTCTTTGGTTCTTCGTTCTTTCTCGGCCCGAATCTTAGTAATCTCCTCCTGGAGGGAACTGAATTCTTGATAACGGGTCTCAAATTCCCCCCGGAGTTCCATCGATCCTCCGAATTCATCCAAGAGGTCGAGATGCGTGTCAGGTCGCTGCAGGGTCTGATGTTCGTGTTGCCCGCAGATGCTCAGGAGTTCTTCGCTCACCGCCGAGAGCATCCCCAGGGTGGCCAGGTTCCCGTTGAGGAAGACCTTGCCTCTTCCGGAACGGGAGAGGGTCCGTCGAATCAAGAGCGATTCTTCTCCGGGGTCTTCCAGGGGCGAATGCTTTTCCTGCACCTTTTCCATCGCCCGTCTGTTACCGGAGAGCTCGAATAAAGCTTCCACGCTTGCTTCTTCATCCGAGCTCCGGATCAACTCCTCGGTGGCCCTATCGCCCAGGAGGAGATGGACCGCATTTAAGATGATCGATTTCCCTGCGCCGGTCTCCCCGGTCAGAACATTAAGCCCCTTCGAGAAGCTCAGCTCCACCTCATCGATGATCGCAAAATGTTTGATGCGAAGGTCCTGCAGCATAACAATAATCTCTACCGGGAAGTCATTGAGTCATAGGGTCATAGAGTCGTTGGGTCGTTGAGTCACTCAGTCTTTAGTCATTGCCGATTGCTGATCGCTTATCGTTGATTGATGAATGTTGATGGCTCATTGTTAATTGCTCATTGCTTATTGTTTATTGATGATTGCCTATTGCTGGTTGTTACCGGGCTCCCCACTTCAATTTCTCTCGCAGCACTCCAAAATAGTGGCGATAGGGGGACTTGATGAACGAAATCTGAGCAGGGACCTTTTTCACTTCCACAATATCTTCGTATTCCAGCGGCAATCCCTGTTGGCCATCCAGGGTCAGGTAGACCTCCTGCTGCTTCGATTTAAGCACCGCCCGTACCGTCACATTGTCGGGGATGACGATCGGGCGATTGGTCAACGTGTGGGAACAGATGGGGGTGATGATGATACAGTGGAGAGAGGGGTAAACGATGGGCCCTCCTGCCGAAAGGTTATAAGCCGTCGAACCCGTGGGTGTCGAAAGGATGAGACCATCCGCCTTAAAGGTGGTGATCTCCTCCCCGTCGATCGTCACCTCCAGATCGATGATACGGGCCAGGGCTCCCTTGTTGATCACGGCGTCATTGAGAACGTTATACTGGGCGAGTTTTCGCTCCCCCCGAAGGACGGCCGCACTCAGCACTTCCCTCTTATCAACCTGATATTCTCCCTGGATCACCCGATCCAGAACCCGGTAGAGTTCCTCAAGGGAGGTCTGGGTGAGAAACCCGAGCCCTCCCAGATTCACCCCGAGGATCGGGATTTCATGTCCCACGACCTGCCGGGCAACGCTGAGCAGGGTTCCATCTCCACCGAGGACAATGATCATCTCGACGCAGCTAACCATAGCCTCCCGTTCAACCCAACTCCAACGCTTCCGGTCCGCAGAGGGGGGGAGGACCTTCTCCATCCATGCCTCGATGAAGACATCCATCTCCTTCGACCGGAGCCATTCCACCAGTTGACCCACGGGGTTGACGGCTGCCGGGATATTCGGCTTCGCCACGATTCCAATCCGTTTCATCGCTCACCTCTTTTCACTCAACCAGTCCGTATTTATCCCGAATCTTTGCCGAGAGTGCCCTGAGCACTTCGAAGGCTCTTTCCACGGTCTTTTCCTTGTCCGGATTCAAAAGGTTGCACGTGGCGGGAGCCAATAAAGATTGCCGGAGCAATTTCCTCCGGTCAACCCCCTTCCGGTCCAAAGTGTCCCAGAGTTCTTCAAGGCGTCCCGCAAGGGCATCGACGGTCTCCGGTTCCAGGAGCTCCGGGTAAGTCGGCACCATCCCCCATGAGACGACGCCTCCCCTTTCTAAGAAATCTCTCAAGGAAGGGTAGTTCACGATGAGGGCCCCGCTGCTGAACGAGTCAAAGGAAAGGATATCCAGTTTCGACTTCAAAAGGAAATCCCAGTCAGGCTTCGCACAGAGATGGATCCCTCTGGGCCTTTCCAGTCCCGGCAAGAATCGATCCAGGTCGTCTTTCGCACGGGCCTCATTATACCCTGAAAAAGCGCTAAAGATAAGCCCCAATCCTGGATCGTCCATCCAGACGAAAGCGTGGGGATGTTTCTCTCTCAATTCCAGGACCTGTCGGTTCACCTTTCTCTGAATGAAGTCAAACAGGACCTCCCTGACTTCCTCGTGGTAGATGATCGGCTTCTGGTGCTCATCGACCACCTTCAGGCCCAGGCTGATGGGGCTGATGATCTGCCCCCGGATCGCACAATAATGCGACAGGTCTCGCTCCAGGAACCGATGGTAGACGAGAGAGGAGGCCTGCGTCAGACTGAACGTTCGCGGATCGCTCGCCCTCTCCAAATAGGAGGGTAGATCGTCATAGAATCGGGTCAGGGTGAAAAGGATTTTCTGATGCGCCTCGTCGATCGCCACACCGGGGAAATGTTCCAACGCCTGGACATACATATCTTCGTGATAGCTCACCCTGGGGAGCTGGGGCCAGAAAGGGATGTCCAGGGACAAGGCCACCTCCAGGGCCCTCTCCGGATCGGTATGAGGAAGAATGCCCATGGCCGTCGTTCTGCAGTTTGGAGAGAACGGCAGGGCGATCATGGCGACGCTCCCTCCAGCCTGTGCACCAGGCTTTGAATCTCCTCCCGATTCGGAAGGAACGGATCGACAGCCAGGGCGGCCTTCAGATGTCCAATCGCTTTCTCGCGATTCTTGAATTCGTGCCAATAGATTTGGCCCACATTCAGATGCGCCAGGGCATGATCAGGTGAGATGCGGATGTCCCACTCAAATTCTGAAACCGCCCGGTCGAAGCGCCGCTGGTTCGCATAGATGAGCCCCAGGAAATGATGGACCTCGGGTAAATTCGGGTAGACCCTCACCACATGCTCAAAGGCCTCCGCCGCCTTTTCAAATTGATGATCTTCAAAATAGATTCTTCCGAGGGTATAGTGGGCGATGTGGAACTCAGGATCGAGTTCGAAGGACTTTTTCGCCAAGGCAATGGCTTTCTCCTTTTCTCCCCACCTCTCGTAGACCAGGCTCTGGGTATGATAGGCATGGGCATAGGTCGCATCGAGCTCAATGGCCTTCTGGGCTGCCCTTAGCGCCTTGTCGTATATTCCGGCGGTGAAATAGGCAAAGGCAAGATTTCCATGGACTCTCGCCTTGCGGGGGGATTTTTCGACATTGTCGAGAAGGAGTTCAATGTCATCGTTCCAGAGTCTGTTTCGCCCGTAGCTCCCCCCGGCGAGAAGAAGAATCACAATCGAAAAAACGATGATCTCCAGGAGATGAGCTCTGGGCCTCGTGATCATACCTGTCGCACCCACGTGCCCTTCCTTTCCGTCCTTACCTTCCCTGGCCGTTTCAGGCGATGAACCCGTTTCCCTGACAGAGGATCGTTCCCTCAACCGCTCGATCAGATCGACGATCAAAAGACTGAAGAGGACGAAAGGTCCCACCGCCGGCAGATAGAGGCGATGTTCGTAAACCAGCTCCAGCGGAAAAACCGATGACTCGATGACGAGATTTCCAAAGTACCAGAGGACGAAGTAGGAGAGGACCGGCCTCTTTTTTGCGTTCCATACGCTGTAGATGAGAAGTCCCGCGATGATCAGGATGGAAAGGAGTGTCGTTGGAGGATCGATGAGCGACCTGGACAGGGGAAAATCATAATCGAGATTGAGCCGGGAAGGAAGGGGAAAGGCCATGAGCGTTAAATAGTAAAGGACAACCCGAGACTGGGTGAGAAGTCTTTCCCCGAGCGTGAACGGCCGCATCTCATATCCGCTGATCGAGAGTTCGATATAGCGTCGTCCCCACACGAGGAACCCGAGGGCTCCCAGGAAACAGAGAAGGCCTCCCGTGACCAGAAGGAACCTTCTCCCCTTAGGGCCCAGTTCAAACTGCCGAAAAAAATAGAGCTCATAGAGGGCAATCAACAGGGGCACGATCGCCACGTTCTCCTTCGAAAAAACGCCGAGCAGGTAACTCACGACCATCGCTCCGAAGGAAAGATACCGGATCCGTCCTCTGGCCAACCTCCCTTTGATATACAGGACCATGGTGAGGAGGTAGAACATTCCCCCCAGGCTTGCCATGCGTTGCACAATGTAGGTAACGGATTGTGTCTGGACCGGGTGGCACACGAAGATCAGACTGGCAAAGAGAGCCACCCGATAGGCCACCGGGCCGTATCGCTCCCTCAGGGAAGGGAGCTGAAAGGTCATCATGAGAAATCCGTAGAGGAGCATCCCGGAGACGATGTGGATCAACAGGTTCACCACATGGTACCCGAAAACATTCAACCCTCCCAGGGAGTAGTTGAGAGCCAGCGTGAGAAAAGAGAAAACGCGGATCGATTCCTTATAGGAATTGCTGATCAAGCGTACAAACGAATCCCATGACCACGATTTTACCTGCACGTTGGGGTTGAGGAGAATATTGGGCTGATCATCAAAATGGAAGGGAGCGTGAAACGTGTTCGAGTAAGCGAGCACGGTTACCCCTGCAATGAGACCCAGGGCGATGAGATGATGCCATGGCACAGCTCGCCGCCGGGTCTTTTTGGGAGGGGGCGTCGTCCTGGAAGCATCGGAAACGGATACCTTCTTTGTCTTGGACATAAAGGATCAACGATCCTGCCTGGTTCCAGAATGGTCACACAAATATATCACTCCAACCAGGCCGACTTCAATGAGCGTCATCCAGAGCCGGGTCAGGATGGAGAGGACAACCGCCACTCCTCCCGGCATGATTTGAGAAAGGAGGGTGACCAGCACCCCTTCCCGGACCCCGAGCCCTCCCGGAGCAAATACCGCCACGAGCCCGAGTATGTTCGCAAGGGCCAAGGCTCCGCTCAGAAAAAGAACGTATTCCCAGGTGACAGGGAATATGGAATCGATGAAGAAGTAAAATCCTAACCCTCCCAAGCTCCAGGCCAAAAAGTTAACGAGAAGAATCGAGAGCATATCCCCGTAAGAAACCGAGAGGCGAAGGGGGTTTCTCCCCAAGATGCTGAGTATCAGGTTGATCATCTTTTCAAGGACCCGGGGATGAAGGATGAGAAAAAAGAGACCCAGGGAAAGGAGAAGGATCGGGAACCACCCTCCCCTCGAGTCGATCCAGTGAATCCCCACTGGAGCGAGGGCGATTAAGGAGACCAATCCCGCTGCCATCAGGACGGTGACCGTTTCAAAGTAAAGGGCCACGGAGATCTCCTGCCCCCCTCTTCCTTTCGATTGGTAGAGGTAGAACCGGCCAATGAAGATCCAGACTTTCCCTGGGAGGTACTTCCCCAGTTGGGAGTAGAACCAGGTGGCTACGGTCTCACGGAGGGACAGGGCGATGCCAACCTTTAAAGTAATCAGGTACCAGGCCCCTACCTGGACGAAGTAACTCATGATGAAAAGGAACGTGCCCAGGCCGAAAGGGACACCCCTGGGGGTGAAGGAGGCGCTCCTGATTTCATTCCAGTGGTCCCGGACCATCTTTCCCAGGTAGGTGAAGATGATGAGGACGAGGATCCACTTCGCGATCTGCTTGAAAGGAAAACGCTTCTTCACTTTTTCGTCAGCACCCACAGATAAGTCGGAATCAAGGCATAAACATAGGGGGCCACCCGCCTGGCCCACCGGTGAAAGAGAGAATGGGGCCGAAGAAGATCCTCAGCTGAAAACCTCTCCGGGTCCTGGATGACCCGTAAGGTATAATCGTAAACGTGGAACTTTCTCACCAGGCGCCTGAGCTTTCGCAAGGAGAGGTGCTTCTCATAATAGAAGCTCCCCTTCCCCGCCCATCTGAGATAGACGTGCCCCAGAGTGTTTGGAAGCCACGACAGGAAAGGGAGCCCATAATGGCCCTCCACGATCATGTACCTGTTTCCTGCCGCAAAGTAACAGAATCCTTGCTTCTTCAAGACACGATAGATCTCCTCCATCATTTGTTTCGCATCTGGCACATGTTCATAGATCTGATTACAGACAATCACATCGAATGTGTTATTTCCAAAGGGGATGGCCATCGAGTCAGCCATGAGAAAATGGACATGGGGCGAGGAAGGATTAGCCTTGGTATCCTGGATCGCTTCTTGATCGATATCCATTCCCATGACCATGGAGAAATAATCCCCTAGGAAACGGGTGATGATTCCGCTGGAGCACCCAATGTCAAGACAATTCAAGGATTTCGTCTCTGGATGAAAATCCTGAACAACACTTAAAATCTTTTTGAATTTCTGGAACCGCCCTGCCACATCCCTTAGGACGGTTCTCCCTCTGGAGAAATGAAGTTGATAACCTCTCTCTTTGCTCATGCTTTTTAAAAGGGTATCGGCGGTTCAGACGTGAAAACACTCAATCTTCATCTCTTGAGATCAAATAGGCCACATGAATCGACGGCAACTTCAGTCTTCCTAATAAGGCATCAAATAAGGAAACCATTTCACAAATGCCTCTCACTATTCCATCCGGCAACATCTTGCCTGCCAGGGCGATGGGCAAAAAAAACAAGGACGTTATGGGCAAGCGTTGTTCTGATAACACTTTGCCACCCGCATTGCCAAAACGGGTCTCGATTTCTCCAGATCTAAAGTACCTTCCGTTCGTGTTGATGGAATTCCTTTGAATTCTATCCCCCAAAAGGCTCGATAGTCCGAACCCCGTTTGAAAAGGATGGCCGGAGACGTGCGGTTCAATCAGGATCAATTTGCCCTCAGGCTTAAGATGAAAGAGCAGGTTGGAAATCGCTTTTCGCAATCGATCATCATCCAAATACATCAGAACAGTCACACAGAGGATGTAGTCAAAGGTCCCCAATTCTCCCGAAAGATCTTCAATCGCTCCAATCCGTGCAGGATGGCCGGTTCTCTCCTGGTAGAGCAAGGCGTAGCTTTCACTTATGTCTAATCCTGTAATATTGATCTTAGGAAATTTTTCTATAAGGGGTATCGAAAGTCGACCATATCCGCAACCTACATCTAATATTTTCAACTCATCTTTTTCTTCAATGAAATCGAGAATGACTTTCTTGTGCCAGCCATCCAAATGCCCGTTGACAACGTGAGGCAATCCCTTAAAAAGCACACCTTCCAGGGAAGCTCCAAAGAATCTGCTTCTTCTCTCCCATTCCAATCGATTTCGTTCATCTGGGTGACTTGTCTTCTCCATGCGGCATGAGCGGCGCAAACGCCAAACCTTTCATAACGGATAGGTTCCCACTTTAAACCGCGAAAGATTCTTCTGATACCATTCAATCGTCTCGCGGAGCCCCGCTTCGAGCGTGTATTGGGGAGACCACTGAAACAGCTTCCGGGCCAGGGTCGTGTCAGAACAGAGCTGCATCACTTCACTTTTCTCCGGACGCACCCTCCGGTCTTCGATCTCGAGCTGTCCCTCTTTCCCCATCAGATCAAGGATCTTGCTGGCCAGTTCCCGAATGGAGAGGTCTCTTCCGGTGCCGATGTTGACCGCATTCCCGATTGCCTGGTCACACTTCCCGATCTCGATGAAGCCGCGTGCTGTGTCCTTGACAAAGAGAAAATCCCGCCTCGGTTCAAGGTTTCCCAGGCGAATGGTCTCACCTGCCAGGCCTTGCGAGATGATCGTGGGGATGATGGCCCGAAGCGACTGCCGGGGACCGAAGGTGTTGAAAGGGCGCAGGACGGTAACCGGAAGATCGAAGGAGAGATGATAGCTCTCGGCCAGCTTGTCCGCCGCGATCTTACTGGCCGCATAGGGGGACTGAGCCTGGAGCGGGTGTTTTTCATCAATGGGAACGTACCGGGCGGTTCCATAAACCTCGCTGGTGGACGTAAGAACTACGCGCTCCAGGTGAGGGTTCTCAAGGCAGGCATCCAGGAGATGGCCGGTGCCCAGAACGTTCGCCTGCGTAAAATTGAAGGGGTGGACATAGGAGTATGGGATGGCAATGAGCGCTCCCAGATGAAAGATTCTTTGGCATCCTTTGACCGCCTTCCTGACCCCGTCCGGATCCTTGAGATCACCTCCAACGACTTCGACCTGATCCCGGACCTCCCGAGGCAGCTCCTCCAGGAGCCCCATGTCATCTCGCGAATTGTATCGGACGAAGGCCCTCACCGTCTCCCCCTGCTTCACCAGCTCTTCCGTGAGGTGACTCCCGATAAATCCACCTGCCCCTGTCACCAAGACTTTTGCCATCGTCAACTCCCTTCAAGTGTACCCGCTAAGTTACGGTTGCCTAGCAATCTCAAATAAAACGCCCTTCTGAAACGCGAGGAAGGGATAGGACACCCCTGTAACCCAACACACGCCCCTATCTCAGCAACTTCTTTCTCATTTTCTGAAATCTCTTTTGCGCCTCCTCGTAGTCCTCATGCCTTCCGATGTCAAGCCAGAAATCCTGGTTCGGATAACAGAGAACCCGCTGCCCCTCCTGGAGGAGTTTCTGAATCAGATCCGGGAAGTCGAAGTAACGCCCCCGGGGGATCCAATTCAAGACTTTCCGGTCAAAAACGTAAACCCCCATGCTCACCGAGTAAGACAGGACCGGCTTTTCACGGTAGTGCGTCAGTCGACGAACCCGGTCAAACTCCAGAACGCCGAAGTCAATGGGGACTTTCTTCCGGCTCACGGCGATCGTGACCACCGGTTTTCTCTGCTTGTGATAACGAATGAGCGCGCCGTAATCGAGGGTCGTCAGGATATCCCCGTTCATGACCAGAAAAGAGGGTGGGAGGTCATGAAGACGAGAAAGAGGACCGGCGGTCCCAAGGGGCTCCCCTTCCCGGGAATACTCGACCTTCACTCCGAATTGACGTCCGTCCCCGAAATAGGCCGTCAGAAGCGGTTCCGACTGGCGACTCACCGTGAAGATCAACTCTTTGATCCCAAAATGGGCAAGCTGCCTGACGACCACTTCAAGGATAGGCATCCCATCAATCGGCATCAAGGGCTTGGGAAAAACGGTTGTGTAAGGGGCGAGCCTTGTCCCCCTTCCTCCTGCCAGTATCACGGCCTTCATGGGTCCTCCCCGGTATTGGCGTTGGCTTAAGGCATCATGCGATCAGTGCAAATAATCCACCAGGAACCTCTCCACGCTCGTCTCAATGTCAAACAAGCGGACCAACTCAGCTCTTTTCCCTTCGTACTCTGGTCCCCTTTTTCCTTCACCGTGTCCTCTAACCTTTTCTACCATCGCATCTCTTAGCGCGGCAGGATCTTCGGGAGGAACCACCCTCGCCACGCCATACTGGCGGCCCAACGTCCCCATATCCCCCACATCGGTGACGATCAGGTCTTTGTCAAATCCCAGAGCTTCGGAGAGGACCAGCGGGATGGATTCAGACCGGGAGGGAACGACCACGCAGTCACAGGAGACGTAAAGGGAGGCCAGGACCTCATCGGGAACATTCCCGAGGAGCGAAACCAAACGTCCAAGGTCCTTCTCCGCCACAAACCGTCTCGCCCAGTCTTCCAACCCCCCGCTTCCAACAACGGTGAGATTCAGCTCCACTTTTTCACCGGCCAGGAGATTCATGGCCTCCAGCAGAAGATCGACCCCTTTGACCCGCTCCAACCGTCCCACGTATAAGAACTGGTAAGTGGAAGAAGCGTTCTTCGGCTTCTGTCGATCAACTTTTTCCAAGGGACGTGCGCTTGCCAAAAAAGTACAGGGCCTTTGAAAACCCTCCTCCACTTTTTTCGCGAGATCAAATCCATCCGCGAAAACGTTTCTGGCCTCGCGGATGATCCGCCTCATGATGGGCCGGAGAAGCGGGTTCCTTCCCAGCCGGTAGATATCCGAACCGAGGGCCCAGAGGGAGTAGGGAATCCCGAGCCGCCTGAAAGCATGGTTGGCAAAAGACCCACTTGGGAGGACCCACAGCGCCAGGCATGCTTCGACCTGGTTCTCTCTTAAGAAGGGGATCACCTCTCTTCTTCCCCTCAGAAAAAGGCTTCCCATTCGAAGCCCATCAAGGGGATGGAGGAGGGTGAGATGAACCAGGGGTCTTTCGACCCCCATCCAGGGGAACCATTTGACCCGGACGTCCTCCAGAAACTCTTCTTTCTCTTCCTGACGGTCTTGAGTGAAAACAAAGACCCGATGTCCTCTCTTTTTCAACCCTTCGATAAAAGGCACGAGGAAGGGAGCTTGAGCAAGATCATCCCGACGAGCCGGAAAAGAGGAGGTGAGAAGGCAGACGTTCAAAGGTCAATCCTCTGGATGAACGCAAAGGGCATCTTGCCCCTTACCTTCGTACCGATTATTTCAGTCCTTTGTTGTATTCCATATCAAACCACATGGCGAAGAAGAGCGATTGAAGCCCTGAGATCGTGAAGAAGGATGCAAACAGGGCGCTGGTTGCGGCGACGGGCCCAACAAAAATCCTA
>Ga0113563_10002888_pt1 | contig 10551 bp, 4 predicted proteins | sample Mud3Dept3metaG_FD_80117 | JGI IMG/M metagenome (GOLD analysis project Ga0113563, IMG submission 80117) | Freshwater wetland microbial communities from Ohio, USA, analyzing the effect of biotic and abiotic controls - Mud 3 Core 4 Depth 3... | ecosystem: Environmental > Aquatic > Freshwater >...
CGGTCGTGGTCGTGATGGACGACCTGCACTGGGCCGATCTCTCCTCGATCGAACTCCTCAGCTCGCTGCTCCCGCTGTGCGAGGATCACGCGATCCTCTTCGTGCACCTGTTCCGGCCCGGTTTCGAGAAGACCTCCGAGAAGTTGCGCACGCAAGCCCGGGAGGAGCACGCGCACCGACATCTCGAGATCGAACTCCGGCCGCTGGACGCGGAAGCCGCCCGAAATCTGCTCAACAACCTCTTCCGCCAGGGCGACATCCCACACGCGACGCGCCAGACGATCGCGGAGAAGGCACAGGGCAATCCGTTCTACATCGAAGAGGTGGTGCGGTCGCTCGTTGACGAGGGCGCCGTCGAGGCGCTCGACGGACGCTTCCGGGCGACGGAGAAGATCCACGACGTGGTCATCCCTGCCACGATCCAGGAAGTGATCATGGCACGCGTGGACGGGCAGCCGCTGCGAAAGCGGCGGATCCTGCAGGCGGCCTGCGTGATCGGGGGCACCTTCCACCGCGACGTGTTGGCCGCCGTGATGGAAAACGATGAGCGCCTCGCGACGGACCTGGACGAACTCCTCGACGCGGAGTTCCTGGTGCCGTCCGATCGCCTGCCGGGCGAGGAGTACGCGTTCAAGCATCCGCTGATTCAGGAAGTGGCCTACGAAGGCCTGCTGCTCGCTCGCCGCGAAGAGCTACACCGAAAAGTGGGCGCGGCGGTCGAGTTCGCGCTACCCCGCGACCTTCCGGGCTACTCGGGCATGCTCGCCTATCACTACGGCAAGGGCGGTGATCTCGAGCGTGCCGAAGAGTTCCTGTTCCGAGCCGGTGACGAGGCGGCGCACGCCGCGGCTCCGAGCGAGGCGCTGCACTTCTTCGAAGAGGCTTCCAAGCTCTATCTGGAGCTGCACCGGGATGGCGGTGATCCCGCGAAACGCGCGCTGCTCGAGAGCAACGTGGCGCGGGCACTCTACTTCCGCGGGCGCTTCGTCGACGCCATCGAGCACTTCGACCAGGCGCTCGCGTTTCTCGGCGATCGCGCCGTACGGGGACGACTGCGTTCGGGACTGCGCTTCGCGGTCAACCTGAGTGTCGTGCTCGCCCGACTCTACAGCCCCGGCTGGCGGCCTCGGCGGGCTGCGACGGAGCAGGAGCGGAAGATCTTTGCGCTTCGCTATGCCCGCGCAGAAGCCACGGCGACCGCGCTCCCGACCCGTCACCTCTTCGACAGCATGGACGGACTCTCGTGGCTCCAGCGGATCGACCCGACCAGCGTGCCGCGCTCGGCGATGTTCTACGCCGGTTGCGCGGCGGTCTTCGCTTTCGGTGGCCTCTCCTTCGACGTCAGCCGCCGGCTCGGCGCGCGCGCGCAGGCGCTGGTGCGCGAAGCGGATCCCGACGAGAGCCTCTACGAGCAGGCAATGCGCTTCCTGGCCCGCGTGCTGGAGGGCGACTGGGCCGACGAGCACGAGATCAAGCCCCAGCGCATCGAGGACAGTTTGAGGCGCGGTCAGCTCTGGGGCCCGACCACGTATCTCGGGCTGTTCGGCGAGAAGCGCATCCACCGCGGGAACTTCGACGACGCGCGCCGCTGCATCGACCAGATCGACGAGATCCGCGATCTGTTCCGCTTCGATCTGGCGAAGTCGAACTACTATTATTTGAGAACGTTGCTTCCGCTGGAACAGGGCGATCTGCCCCACGCGATCGAAGCCGCCGACGCCTACTACGACCACAACCCGGAGGATCTGCTCCACATCCTCGCGCTCAGTGCCAAGGCGAAGGCGCAGACCCTGCTCGGTGACGTCGAGGCGGCGGAGCAGACGCTTCGACACGCTGCAGAGCTGATGGCGTCATCGGCGCCCGTCCCTCCCTTCCACGCCAGCGCCTACCATCGATCTCGGCTCCTGTTCGACGTCTCGGAACTCGAACGCGCCGAGACCATGGATGCTGGGCAGCGGCGGCGCTGGCGCGCCTGCACCCGCAAGAGCGCTCGGGCGGCGATGCGCAGCGCCGGTCGGGTGGCGTGGCGACGTACGGAGGTGTTCCGTTTGGCGGGGCGCTACCGCTGGCTGGCCGGCGATCGGCGCGCCGCGATGCGTCTGTTCCTTCGCAGCCTCGAGGCTGGCCATGCGCTCGGCGCCCGGCCCGAGGTTGCCAGGACCTACGAAGAATTGGGACTCCGTTTGCTCGAAGGCGGCGAAGCGTTCAGCGCAGAGCACGAGGATCTGGACGCGCGGCGCTGCCTCGGGCGGGCACGAGAGACGTACCGGGCGCTTGGCCTCGCGGGAGACCTCACACGGCTCGACGCCCTCGAGGTCCCATTTGACCTGCCACAGCTCCTACCTCTAGCATGACGTGTCCAATTCCAGATGGAGTCCAATCCATGCGATTCATCCTGCCGAGGGCGCGTGTCGCCACTGCAGTGCTTCCGCTGATCTCGTTGCTCTCGATCTGGTTTCTGGCTTCGCGAGCCCACGCAGGCTGTGACAACATCCCCAGTGAAACCGACGTGTTCCGCGCCGCGCAGGGCGCCATCACCGCTCCCTTCGCGGTCCCCGGCCAGACGTTGCAGGTCCGCGTGCGGCCTGAGGTCTGCGATGCCAGCTCCGTCGGTCTCGGCGCACCGCCCGCGTGCATCGATGAGTCGGCGGTCCGCGTCACACTGATCTACGAGCCTCCCGACGGAGCGCCCGTGAACGCCGTGGTGCTGGCGCGCGACTGCGGCAGCGCGGCTGATCCGAACTCGCTGCAGTCCCGCGTGTCGCAGTGGGCCCAGCAACTGGCCCCCGCCGGCGGAACCGCCACCTGTCGGGCCGATCCGCACCTCGACGTCGCGAGTGCCGATACCGGCACGATCCAGGAATGCCGGCTGAACTTCGTGTTCCCCGCGGCCACGGGTGCATCGCTCAGCGCTCCCAACACGCTGGTGGGACCGACGCGCATCGTGGTCGAGCCGATCGGCAACCCGCTGCCGGCGTCGCTCGTGGGCCATCGCTGCGCGGACAACGTGGCGACGCTCGGATCGATCGCCTGCATCGACGAACTCTACGCGCGCGACGGGACCTGCTTCACGAAGGCCAGCAACGTCGACCCGCAATTCGCGAGCTTCACGGCGCTGCCCGTGGCCAACGATTTCGCGTCGATGATCGATGCCGGCGCACCGACAGGGCCTCGTCCGATCCTGCGCTGCGCCCTCGGCAGTGGCTCCGCCTACGCGTACTGTCCCTTCGACTGGCGCGGCGTGCTGTGCCAGACCGATTCTGCTTGCAAGTTCGAGGGCTTTCCGCCGCCGCAGCTCGTGGAGGTGGCCTTCCCCGGCTCGATCGGGTCGGGCCTCGACGCGAGCGGACGGCCCGCTCCTTCGGGTCTGCCGCTGCTGGCGTTCCCGGGCGGAGCGGAAAGCCTGACCTCCTACGGGACGCAGCTCCCGCCGCTCTTCGATCCCTCGACGGTCGGCGGTCAGCTTGGCTTCTTCGGCTCCACCGACGCGCTGCAGACCGTGCTTGCATTCCGCCTGCAGGCGCCCGGCGTTTGCAGCGGCGATCAGACTCCCTGCGCGCTCGACACTGGTTGCGGCACGGGGCAGACCTGCGACCTGTCGGCCCCGGACCGGCGCCTGGCGGACCTCGGCTACTGCCAGCACCCCAACGCGTGCGCGGCGCCGGAGACGCAGGTGACCGTGCAGCCCTTCTCCGGTGGCCCGCTGCAGATCCCGGCCGGTCTGTACCATGCCAGCACCGACGGATTCATCGATCTCGCAAGCCTGAACCTGTGCCGCGGCACCAGCGATCTGACCTGTCTGGTGCGCTCGGAATCCTTCGCCGGAAGGGCGCTCAACGCGGACCTCGACCAGACCGATCCTGCTGTCCTCTCGCTGCGCTCCTCGAAGACCGGCGCGCGTCTGCCGATCGGGCTCGACGGCACCTCGCCCGGCATCGCCGCCGTACTGCGTCACGCGCCTCCCGCGATACTGGGTCCCTTCGGCGAGCCCGTGGCGACCGCGCCGGCGGAGCCGACCGTGACACCGGTCATCACTGCGCAGGGGAGTTGTGTCGCGTTGTTGTGGGCGGAGCCCTGGGAGAACGGCGCCGGCACCGCGGGCACCGACGCCAATGGCGACGGTGAGATCTTCGATCCCATCCTGCGCGCTTTCTGCCTCGATGCGTCGGCCCCGAACGGGATTCGCGAGGTTTCGAGCCAGGCGCTGCAGAACGCCGGGCTCCAGAGTCAGACGGTGGCGTCGGCGCTGCCTCGCATCTTCGCGGAGACGCGCACGATCTCGCCGCTGCAGGGCGGCGGCGAGCCGCTCGTGACCTCCGGCGATTGGCTCTACTTCCTGCTCGACGACACGGGCAACGCGGCGCAAGCGCCGGTGATGCGAGCGGATGTGACGAACACGAATCCGCCGGTCGCCGGCAGCGCGCCGGCCTACGATCCCGCGGTCACCGCGAACGGAGACACCGTCTGCTTCGCCAGCGAGGCCGCGCTGGTGCCAGGGGCGCGCGATCGCAACCGCGGCGGGCCCGACGTGTTCTGCCGGAACTTCGCCACCGGGGTCACTGAGGTGATCAACCGCTCGAAGGAGCAACCGAAGCAGAATCCGCTCTGCGACGGGCGCGACGTCAACGCCAACGCGCCCGCGTTCGGTGCTTCGATCAGCGGCGACGGCGCCTTCGTCTGCTACGAGAGCACCGCGTCGAATCTGCTCACGGGCGGGATCGACAAGAACAAGCGAGCGGACGTCTTCCTGCGCAACGCCAGCACCTGCGAGACGGTGCGCCTCAGCGTCAACCAGACCGGTGGCGAGTCTCTCGGCGACTCCGGCGCCTGCAGCCTCGCGGCAACAGGGCGCTTCGCCGCTTTCGCGAGCAACGGAGCACTGGCCGCCGCGGATACGGACGGCCAGTCCGACGTCTACGTGACGCCGATCCAACCCGGGACCAACGCGCTGACGAACCCGACCCGGGTCGGCCCCGCGATCCTGGTGAGCGGCGGCCTCCCGGGCCCCGGCGCTGGACCGAGCCTCTCCCGCGACGGAACGCGCGTCGCCTTCGAGCACGCGCCGCCGGGCGGCACGGCCGAGGTCGTCGTCCGCAGCATCAACGGAATGGCGGTGTCCGATCCGCTCGGGTTCAGCATCCCGGGCCGCAACCCCCGGCTCAGCGCGGACGGAAATCTGCTGACGCTCGAGTCGCCGAACGCATCGACGGGCTCGGACGAGGTCTTCGTCGTCGATCTCGCGACCTCGATCGCGCGGCAGCAGATCATCGCGACGCCGGCGGCGCGGACTTCGACGCTGGACGATGTGCAAGCCGCGTCCTTCGACGGGGACGCAGCGGCTAGGACTGTGGCGTTCACGAGCGCCGCCGCCCTGACGCAGGACGACACGAACGGAGTCGATGCGGTCCACATGCGCGACGTGGTGACCCAGCTCCTGAAGCGCGTCGCCACCGGTTCTCCTGGCAACCCGGTTCTCTCCACCGACGGCACCGCCGTCGCCTATGTCGGCCCGGCGGGCGCCACCGGCACCGGTGTGTTCCGCAGCGGGCCCGTCGTCGGGGCCACGCGTGGTCTCCGGCTCGCCGCCCTCGACCTCGCGAGTTCGCCGCCGGCGCTGCAAGTGGTCGGCGCGGCCACCCAGGCCGCGGTCTCCGGCTCGACCGCCGCGGTCCTCGGACCGGATGGCTCGATCCGGGTGCGGACCTGCGCGCCGACGGGATCCTGCACGTCGCAGCAGCTGCGCGCTCCGGGCTCTACGGCGCCAGCGCAGGCGACGAAGATCGTCGCGTCCGGAGACGTGGTGTGCGCCGTGCTCCAGGGGAGTGGCCGGGTTGCCTGCGCGCCGGTGGGCGACGCACAGCTCCGCGAACTCCAGGCCGGCGGCCAGGGTTTCCAGGGCCAGGCGCTCGGCGTGATCGGCCGACACGTGGTGTTCACAACGGACGCGTCGCCGGCACGCCTGCGCACCTTCACGCTGAACGGAAGCGACTTCGCGCCGGTCTTCGAGAGCGGACCGGGCGCCCGCCACTTCGTGCTCGGCGGCAAACGATGGGCCGCCTTCGACCACTGCGAACTGGACGCAGGCGCCGATCTGGACGGTGACGGAAGCATCGACGACGAGTGTCGGCTCGAGGTAGTGGACCTCGATACGGCCCAACGATTCGACACCCAGGCCACCGTGTTGCCATGCACCAACGCGGCGTGCGACCCGAGCTTCCCGTTCCGCGTATTCCGCTACGGGAGCGACGGGCAGAGTGTACTGGTGCGGTTCCTCTCCTCGGAAGCGCAGGAGGGCCGGCAGCTCAACGGGAACCCAGCCGACGAGATCATCGTGCGCGACTGGACTCCGCAGGACGAGTACGTGCTGACCGCGGTCGGCGACAACCTGAGCGGCGACCCGCTCGCTGGACTCGAGTCCGGCGGGGTCTTCAATCAGGGTGGAGCTTTCTTCCCATCGCCGGTCGGTCGCTGCGATGTCGACGCCGACCCGACCACCGCGCCGACCACGATTCCCTGTCAGACCGACGCCAACTGCCCCGCCTCCGCATCGACCTGCGGACCGCCGTTCTCGCTGCTCGCGCTGAACGATGCTGACGGCGACGGGATCTTCGACCAGTTCGACAACTGCCCCACGACCTTCAACCCCGATCAGACCGATGGGGACGCGGATGGCGCGGGCAACCTCTGCGATCTCTACAACTGTGGCGACGGCGTCGTCGACGCGCGCGAGTTCTGCGACGACGGGGCGCGCAACGGCGCTTGCGCGGGCCTCGACTTCGATGCCTGCGTGGCGCGCGGCCAGGCAGGCAGCTTCTGCGACGCAGAGTGCAAGCCGGCGGTCTTCATCGACGTCTCCGAAGCGGCCGTGAATCCCGGCAAGGCGGGCGTGCTGCCCTCGCGGTTCTACGGGACCCCGTATCTGAACTACGGCCCGAGCCGAGCATTCGACGGGATCTCCTGCGCCATCCCCGGCGGCTGCCCGGCCGAGATGGTGGATCTGTCGAGCGTCCGCCTCGAAGGCGTGGTGTCGGGTGCCACGTGCTCGGGAGCGGGCGCTCCGCCGGAGCAGGTCAACCTCGGGGACTTCAACTCCGACGGAATTCCGGACATCCAGACGAAATTCGAGGTCTTGGATGCCGCGGTCGATCCCGGCGACAACCAGGCTTGCGTGACGGGAGCGTTCCGTCACATCGACGGTCGCTTCCGCGATGCGAGCTTCGAGACGCGCGACCACCTGAGCGTGAAGTAGCCGAGAGTCCAGAGCGCTGCGTCGGCTTGCGCGCGACCTCCTGCTGACGGCGCTCTCGGGCGCGGTCTACACGCTTGCGTTTCCTCCGGCGCGGATCCACCTGCTCGCCTGGGTCGCGCTGGTGCCGTTCCTGCTGGCGCTGCGGGATGTCTCGTTGTCGCGGCGCCTCGCGCTGGGGGCTTGGCTGAGCCTCGTCGTGGGCTGGGCAACCGGGACCTGGATGCCGGGATCCGTCGCGGGCTACTTCGATCAGCCACTCGCCGTGGGATTCGCGCTCTTCCTGCTCGTAACGATGGCGATGGCCGCGCCGTACTACATGGCCTTCGCCGCGGTGTACGCGCCACTGGTCCGGCGGTTCGGCGGTGCCGCCGCGCCGCTGCTGGCAGGCGCCGCATGGGCTGCCGCCGACCTGGTGCGGGGCCGCCTCTTGAATGGAACACCGATCTACGTCGGAAACTCGCCCTGGGCCACCTTCGGCTATTCCCAGACCGGCGTCGGAGCCATGCTTCAGATCGCGTCGGTCACAGGCGTGTATGGCATTTCCTTCACTCTCGCCTGCGCGAACGCGGCCCTCGCCGAGGCGGTCCGAGACTTCGCCCGGCAGCGCCGCCTCGGACACCGGGCGGCGTGGGGACTCGGCGCGGCAGCGCTGGTCATCGCCGGGGTATCCGGCTTCGGTGCCCTGCAGCTGCGCGGTGCTCCGGGCGTCTCGGAGGGCCACCGCACGCCGGTGGCATTGGCGCAAGCGAATCTCGGCGCGGCCGCGCGCTGGGAGGACGGCGGCGCGGCGCGCACGCTGGACGCCTATCTGCGGCTCACCCGCGAAGCCTTCGAGCGGGGCCAGCCCGAGATCGTCTTCTGGCCAGAGGCTGCGCTCACACTCTTCCTCGAGCGCGAGCCGCTCTACCAGCGCGCGCTCGGCCTGGCGCTGCGGCCGGAGGACGCGGAACTGGTCGTGGGTGCGCCGCGCGCCGAGGGCCCGGAGGGATCGGCGCCCTACCGGAACAGCGTCTACCTGGTCTCGCCCGAGGGAGCGCTGCGCGCCCGCTACGACAAGGTGTACCTGCTGCCGTTCATGGAGTACTTCCCGCTGCGCCTCGACCTCGTGCGGCGTCGCTTCGGGCGCGCGCGCGAATTCTCGCCGGGCGCCTTCACGCCACCGCTCCCGACCCGTGCCGGCGCTGCCGGCGTGCTGATCTGCAACGAGGCATTGCTCCCGCAGGTTGCCGCAGAGCGCATGGCCGAAGGCGCCTCCTACCTGATCAACCCTTCCAACGACAGCTGGGTCGCCGACGCGGGCTTCGCGGAGCAGAACTTCGACATCGTCGCGCTGCGCGCCGTGGAGCAGCGAGTCTGGCTCGTCCGCGTCTCGGATTCGGGTCCCTCGGCCGTGATCGATCCCTGGGGCCGGGTGCTGGCGCGAACCCAGCCGCGCACGCGGGATCTTCTGCTCGCCGAGATCGGCGAGAGCCCGGGCCACTCGATCTACGGCCGTGTCGGCGACGCCTTCGGCGTGCTGTGCCTCGCGGCCGTCGCGTTGGCGCTCGGGGTCGCGCGCGGATGGGGCAAGGCGAGCGGTTCGCGCGAAGCCACCAGGTGATACGCCTGGGTGCGGTTGCCCGCGAGGAAGTGGTACGAGCTCCAGAGGTAGAGCAGAAAGGCGCGCACCGGGAGTTCGCCATGGCTGCGCGCGAGAGCTTCGTGTTCGCGCTCGAGGTTGCGCGCCCAGTCGCGAACGGTGAACGCACAGCTCAGTGTATCGTCGGCCAGCTCGCTCACGTTCAGGCCCGCGCGCAGCAGGATCCGCAGGAGCCCCGGGACGTCGACGTAGTTGCTCACGCCCGGGAAGATGTACCTGGTCATGAACGCCCCGCCGAGCCTCCCCTGCTTCGAGGTCACGAAGTCGCAATACACGCCGGCCTGCTGCTGCAGGTGCTCACCCAGGAATCGTCCCATGTGCCGGTAGTCCGGCAGATGCTCCAGGCTGCCCATGAACACGGCGCCGTGGAAGGTGCGGCCGGGGCGGTAGTCGAGGAAGTCCACGCACTCGACGCGGCAGGGAAGGCGTTGCGAACGGATCCGCTCCGACACGAAATCATGTTGGTCGCGAGACAGCGTGATACCCTGCACGCGGACCCCCCGGGCGCCGGCGTACTCCAGGAAGGCGCCCCAGCCGCAGCCCATGTCGAAGACCTCCATGCCCGGCTCGAGCCCTAGCGCGTCGATCGCATACTGGAGCTTGCGGGTCTGGGCCGTGGTCGGGTCTTCGTCCGGTACGGCGTAGAAGCCGTGGGTGTAGGAACGCGTGCGATCCAACCAGGCCAGGAAGAAATCGGGCGGGCGGTCGTAGTGGTGCGCGATGGAGCGCCGGTCGAGCCCGCGGCGGTCGAGCAGGAAGCGCAGCCACCAGAGCAGCTCGCGCAGGCGGGACGGCGACTCGTAGACCAGGTGATCGGTCACCTGGATCACGTTCTCGAAACTTCCCTCGACGTCGATCCGCTCGTGGAGGAACGCCTCGGCGAGCGCCATGTGGTGGCCGGCGAGCAGCGCATCGAGCGCGCCGGTGTCGCGAAAGACGACGCGCGTGCGATCCGGATCGGAGCCGACGAAGACCCGCGCCATGCCGGGCGCCTCCACGGTGAGATTCGCCCCGGCCTTGGCGATCCGTTCCGCAAGGGCGTGCAGTCGCTCGACCCGATCCGTACCCGCGTCCAACTCCGAACTTGCTCCCAGAGGTGCTCCCGCCTTTGATGTGCGCACGGTAAGCAATGCGCCGAGCTGTTACGAATGCAGTCTTCGCTCAGCCACTCTTTCCGTGCTCCCGCAGCTCGCACGGCTTTCGTTGTATGCTGCGTCCTGTCGTGAATCGGAATCCGCTCGCGAATTGGTCTTATCCGCTCGTGTGCATCGCACTCGGGCTGGGACTCGGTTGGCTACCCCGGCTCATCCATGGACCGATCGCGCAGAAGTTCGACGTTCTCTACATCAAGGGTTCGATCGCCGTCTGGGCGTACTACAGCGCCCGGCTGTTGATCGGCGTCTGGGTAGGAATCACGACCTGGCCCCAGCGCTGGTACCTGCGCGGCCCCCTCTGTGGCTTCCTCTCGATGCTGCCGCTCGGGTTCATGGCGCTCGCCACGCCCGGCTGCGGCTTCACCTGAATGCGCCTCAATGTGACCACCGGGACGGTGGTCGGGCTGTTGGTTGCGGGGTTTGCCTACCTGCTCACCGGGCGTCAGCACCGCGGTGCAGCGGGTCCCTACGTCTAGTTCAAGAGCCTCTGCCTATCCGACTCGCTCCGC
>Ga0113563_10002889_pt1 | contig 10550 bp, 9 predicted proteins | sample Mud3Dept3metaG_FD_80117 | JGI IMG/M metagenome (GOLD analysis project Ga0113563, IMG submission 80117) | Freshwater wetland microbial communities from Ohio, USA, analyzing the effect of biotic and abiotic controls - Mud 3 Core 4 Depth 3... | ecosystem: Environmental > Aquatic > Freshwater >...
ACGAGCGCCGCGCCCGCCAGCATCGCGACGAGCACGAGCGGATCGGGGGCAGACGCGATCCAGGCGGCGAAGCTGGCGGGATCGGACACGGTGGTGTGACTCGGGGCAAGGGTGAAACCTCGGTGATCCCGTCTTCTACCGCGCGGCGGCGCCCGGGTCGAGCGCGGCTGCTGGGCGCGGGCGACCGGACCGGGTCCGCGTGAGTGCCAACGGCGGAGTATCCGGGCCGGCCGCCGCGCCGTTGAAGGCTCACAGCAGGGGACCGCCCGGATCTTCCCCCACTGCTTTGACAGATGCGGTCAAAGCGCTGGGTGCGCCTGGCCTCGCGTGCGGAAGCGTACCGGCAGATGTCGCATCCCCGTGTGCTTGTTGCTCCGCGTCCAGACGACGTCGCCGTCGAGCGCCACCCCGCTCCAGCGCTCGAGCAGCGCCTCCAACACCACGGCGATCTCCATCCGCGCGAGGCTCGCACCCAGGCAGTGATGCACGCCGTGGCCGAACGCGAGATGCGGGTTCGGATCGCGCCGCACGTCGAAGCGGAACGGCTCCGCGAACACCGCTTCGTCGCGATTCGCCGACGGATACCAGTGCGTCACCTTGTCGCCCGCGCGGATCTGCTGGCCGCCGAGCACGCTGTCGCGCGTGGCGGTGCGGCGGTTGTACGCCGTCGGGCTCGTCCAGCGCAGGATCTCCTCGACCGCGCGCGACACCAGCGACCGATCGGCGCGCAGCGCGGCAAACGCTTCCGGGTGTTCGATCAGCGCGAGCAGGCCGCCCGCGATCGCGTTGCGCGTGGTCTCGGTGCCGGCGACGAGCAGGAGCGTGAGGAACGGGATGATCTCGTCGTCGCCGAGTCGGCGCGGCGTGCCGCTCGCGTCCGGAATCTCCGCGTGCACCACGATCGAGAGCATGTCGTCGCCGGGCGCGCTGCGTTTTCGCGCGATCAGCTCGCGACCGTAACGCGCGATGCCGATCGCGGCGTCGCGCACGTGCTCGGAACTCTGGCCGAGCTCGCGGTCCGAGTAGTCGACGAACGCGGTGGTCCACTCGAAGATCTGGTGGCGGTCGCGCTGCGGTACACCGAACAGGCTCGCGGTCACCTGCAGCGGCAGTTCGGCGGCGACGTCGCGCAGGAAGTCGCAGCGATCGCGGCCCAACTCATGAACTTCGCTCGGCTGTGCCTCGCTGCGCGTCGGCCGACCTCCTTGCACGGCGTCGAAGATCGCGCGCGTGCGCTGGCGGAGTTCGGCTTCGAGCTTCGCGATCGTGCTCGGCTTGAAGCCCTTGGCGACGAGCCCGCGGATCGCGTCGTGGCGCGGCGGGTCCATCATGTTGAGCATCACGCCGGGACCGACGCCGCGCGGCAGGTCGTCGAGCGTGGTCCCGCCGCCGGCGCGGCCGGCCGCGCCTTCGGACGAGAAGGTCGCGGGGTCTCGCAACACTTGCAGCGTCTCGGCGTGGCGACTCACCACCCAGAAGCCCTCGCCGCCCGGTGCCTTCGGATGCGGTGGGTGCCACCAGACGGGAGAGTGCGCGCGCAGCAACGTGAAGACGTCGTGCGGGAAGCCGCGGGCGAAGCGGTCGAGGTCGACGAGGTCGATGTCTGCGATACCCGACATTCCGCCTGCGGTAGATCATCTCGGCTCGCGTCGCTAGCGTTGCCCCCGCGCAGGAGGTGGCATGGACGCAGTGGGGCGATCGAGCGTCTGGACGATCGACCGCGAGAACGTGATTACCTCCGTCGGTGGCGATTGGGACGCCTTCGCCGAGAGCAACGACGCCGCGTCGCTGTGCGGCTCGAGCGTCGTCGGGCGTTCGCTCTTCGATTTCATCTCCGGCGAGGAGACGCAGCGGATCTACCGGCTGCTGCTACGCCGGGTGCGCGCGGTGGACGCGCCGGTCATCGTGCCCTTCCGCTGCGACTCGCCAGAAATGCGGCGTCACATGCGTCTCGAGATCGAACCGCTGAGCGAACGCGCCATCGAGTTCCGCGGCGTCCTCGTTGCAGCCGAGCCCCGCCCCCATCTGCGACTCCTCGCCCGGAACGCGCCGCGCTCGAAGGCGCTGCTCGTCTCATGCTCGTTCTGTTTGCACATGCGCCTCCCGGATGGAGAGTGGGTCGAAGCGGAGGACGCCGTCGTGCGGCTGGGGCTGCTCACGCTCGAAAGAACTCCGCGGCTCGCGCACGGCATCTGCCCCGCGTGCAAAGCCAAGCTGTACGGTCGCCGCGACGACATGGGAAAGCCACCCGCGACATCCTAAGCTGTACGCGAAGGAGTCCCGTTCCCATGCCCTACCGCGTCATCCAGTGGAGCACCGGCAACGTCGGTCGCTACGCGCTCAGACAGATCCTCGATCATCCAGATCTCAAGCTCGCCGGTGTCTTCGTCAGCTCCGCGGCGAAGGACGGCAAAGACGCAGGCGAACTGTGCGGGCGACCGGCGACGGGAGTGCGCGCCACGCGCGACGCCGAGTCGCTGCTCGCGATGGACGCCGACTGCGTCGTGTACACCGCCACCGCCGATCGGCGTCCGTTCGACGCGGTGAAGGACATCGCGCGCATCCTCGCGTCGGGCAAGAACGTCGTGTCGAGTTCGGTCGTGGGTCTCGTGCACCCGCGCGCACTCGGCGAGCGTGTGACGTCGCAGCTCGAAGAGGCGTGCGCGAAGGGCAACTCGTCGTTCTTGACCAGCGGCATCGACCCCGGCTTCGCGAACGACATCCTGCCGCTCGTGCTCTCGGGCCTGTGCGGCACCTGGGAAGAGATCCGCATCCAGGAGATCATCAACTACGCCACCTACGCGCAGCCCGAAGTGCTGTTCGACACGATGGGCTTCGGCAAGCCGCTCGACGCGAAACCCATTCTGTTGACGCCGGGCGCGCTCGGCTTTGCCTGGGGCGGCACGATCAAGCTGCTCGCCGAAGGCCTCGGTCTCACGCTCGATCGCATCGAAGAGTGGAGCGAGCGGCTGCCCGCAACGAAGCGCCTCGACATCCAGGGCCATGTGATCGAGCCCGGCACGACGGCCGCGCTGCGCTTCGAGGTGCGCGGCATCGTCGGCGGCAAAGCGGTGCTGGTGGTCGAGCACGTGACGCGCATGGACGACGACCTCGCGCCCGCGTGGCCGAAGGGCAACGGCTCGTATCGGGTGCTCGTGAAGGGCGTCCCCGGCATGCGTTGCGACTACGAGTTCTGGGACGAGCACGGCGACCACGCGGTGGGCGGCGTGATCCTGACCGCGACGCGCCTGGTGAACGCGATCCCCGCGGTCTGCGATGCCCCGCCGGGACTCCTCTCCGCCCTCGACCTCCCCCTCATCACCGGCCGTGGCCTGTTGTTGCCTTGGGGACGTTCCTGATAGCGTTGCTTTAGTTGCCTTCAAGAACGTCCCCAAGGCAACACGCGCGTGCCGGATGGGGGTCGGGCCCCCGCGCAATAACTTGACACCGCAACAACTTGACGCCCGGCACCGATCAGGGGAGTGGGCAATGCGGGTGGCGCGGATCTTGTACGTGATGGTGTTTCTCGGGCTCGCGGTGTTCTACTACGAGTTTCTGGGCGCGGGCGCGACGCCGTCGGAGCGGGCCCAGCCGGGCATGTGGTGGAAGCCGGCGGGTTGGGCGCGCAGCCTCGACTGGGAGATCCTGGCGCCGCTCCAGCAGATCGGCGACGACACGGTGCAGGCGCGCCACGAAGGTCGCTTCGAGCCGCGCAGCCTGATCCCGCTCGGGCTCTTCGCCACACCCGTCGCAGTGATCACCGCCGTGGGCTTCGCGCTCTTTCGGGGCGCCGTCATGCGGGCGGCACTCCTCGCGCTCGGCGTCACGCTGATCGCGTTCAGCTACTACGGCTGGCTCGACCTGGAGACGTGGCAGGATTACGGCTGGCGTTGGCCGGCCGTGCTGCTCGCGACGGCCGGCTACCTGGCGGTGTTCGCACTCGCGCCGGCAATGGTGGCGACCGCGCGACGCCGCGCGCGCACGGTCCAGATCGCCGCGCTGCTGGTTTTCGTGTTGCCGATCTACGCGCTCTCGATCGAAGTCACGGGAACCAACCCGATGCTGCAGTGGAATCTGAGCCCGTGGCCGACGGTCACGCTCTACGGCTTCCTGCTGATCGGGCTCGTGCTCGCCGTGATCCATCTGAGCGCCGGCGCCGGCATCCTCATCGGCGCGCGATGGAGCGGCGCAACCGGTCTCGCACTCGGTGCGCTCACCGCGGCTGGGTTGGCCGTCGTCCTGCGCGGCATCCCCTTCGCGCAAACGACGGCGCTCCGGCTCGTCGTGCTCGCGCTGCCCGCCGCGCTCGTCGTCGCGCTCGTGCTGCGGCGCGCCGCGACGCGCCGGCCCGACCCGGTCGCGTTCCTCGCCGCGGGAATGCTGATGCTCCTCAGTGTCAAGGCCGGCCAGTGGCACGCGGAGTGGTTCCTCGGCCAGGCGCGCGAAGTGATCGCGCCAAAGGTGATCGACGCCATCGAGCGCTATCACGCCGAGCAGGACGTCTACCCGAGCGACCTCGCCGCGCTCGTGCCGAAACAGCTCCCGGTGATCGAGGAGCCCCACATCGGCTGGCTCGACTGGGACGAGGAAGTCTTCACCTACACCGATCTCGGCGACTCGTTCCTGCTGGAATTCTCGGGGCCGCTTTGGGTGCAGTGCGCCTACAGCCCGCCCTACGAGGAGGAGGTGGACGAGGACGCGGTAGAGCCGGGCGCCGAGCCCGAGCGCCTCGAAGGCGCCTGGAGCTGCCAGCGGAAGCCGCCGCGCCTTTGGTGAGCGGGGACCGCCTGGAGGAGTGACTTCGCTCGCCTGCGGCTCGCTGCTTGGTGGCGACGCGCGCGGTCCGCGGCCCGGAAGAAAGCGACGCTCAGACACACTGCGGCGGTCCCGGCACGTGCCATCCGCCCGGCGCCAGCGCCTCCGCTTCGCTCGGCCCCCAGCTCTTTGGTTCGTAGAGGTGCACGGGCGAAGACGCCGTGAGCAGTGGATCGACGATGCGCCAGCCTTCTTCCACTTCGTCCTGTCGTGCGAAAAGCGTCGGGTCGCCTTCCATCGCGTCGCCGAGCAGCCGCTCGTAGGGCTCGAGTCCTTCGCCGCGGTTCGCGCAGACGAAGAGTTCGACGGTCTCGCCGGCGATGCCGTCGCGCGGGTCGTCGCCGGGTTTGCGGGTGCGCGCGCCGATCGCGATCTCGGCGTCGGCCCCGAGGCGGAAGCGCAGGTAGTTCGGCAGACCCCGCTCCATTTCGATGCCGGCGAAGACGTGCTGCGGCGGGCGTCGCAGCGTGACACGCACTTCTGTCGCGGTGACCGGCAGCGACTTCCCGGTACGAATCAGGAACGGCACGCCGGCCCAGCGCCACGAGTCGATCTCGAGCGAGAGCGCGGCGAAGGTTTCCACCTGCGAGTCGGTCGCCACGCCCGGTTCGTCGCGGTAGCCGCGGAACTGGCCGCGCACGAGCTGCTCGGGCGAGAGCGGGTGGATCGCCTTCAGCACCTTCACCTTCTCGTCGCGGATCGCGTCCGCGAAGCCGCTGGTCGGTGGCTCCATTGCCAGCAGCGCGACCACCTGCAGCAGGTGGTTCTGCACCACGTCGCGAATCGCACCGACCTCTTCGTAGAACTTGCCGCGCCCCTGCACGCCGAAGCTCTCCGCCATCGTGATCTGCACCTGCTCGACGTGGTGGCGGTTCCAGATCGGCTCGAGGAACGAGTTGGCGAAGCGGAAGTAGAGCAGGTTCAGCACCGGCTCCTTGCCGAGGAAGTGGTCGACGCGGAAGATCGCCGACTCGGGGAAGAGTCGGTGCAGCGTGCGATTGAGATCGACCGCGGAGGCGAGGTCGCGGCCGAATGGCTTCTCGACGACGATGCGCGCGCCTTCTGCCGCGCACCCGGAGCGACCGAGCCCGTCGACGACGGTAGGGAACGCGCTCGGTGGGATCGCCAGGTAGAAGAGCGGGCGCTCGGCGCCGTCGAGTGCGCTGCGCAGCAATTCGTAGAAGCGATCGCCCGCGTAGTCGCCGCCGACGTAGCGCAGCGCGCGGCTGAGCGTCGCGAAGGCCGTCTCGTCGACGCCGCCGCCGTGCGTCTCGATGCTCTCGTGCGCGCGTGCGACCAGTTGCCGGAGCGGCAGCTCCTCGCGACCCACCAGCACGACGGGCACGTCGAGTCGCCCGCGTCGCGCCATCGCGTGCAGCGACGGAAAGATCTTCTTGAACGCGAGATCCCCCGTCGCCCCAAACACCACCAACGAATCCGACCGGAGAAAGGGGACGGTCCTCGTCATGGACGGGCCGGGGAGAAAGGGGACACACGTGGGTCCAGGTGTGTCCCTGAACTCCACAGCCAGTCCATTTGGAGGACCGTCCCCTTTCTCGTCACCACGGGAAGGGGGCGCAGCCTTCGCGGCCGGCGGTGGCGTATTGGGCTTCGGTGAAGCCGCGCGACCAGCGAGCCAGCTCGTGGTAGACGAAGCAGCGGTCGCGCTGCGAGGTGAGGCGTGGATCGGCGTCGACCGACGCGATAACGCTCTCCGGCGTCACTGCCTCGGATCCCATGCGCGCGCCACCTCCGTTGGGCGTGTCGAGGATCATGTACTTGTGCGCGCCCGGCCGGCCGTCCCAGGCGCTCCAGGCCGGGAGGTCGCCCGCGCGACCGCGACCGGGATCCCCCGTCCACGCGAAGTTCGCCCAATACGACATCATCTGTTCGCTGAGCGCCTCGCGAGCGGGCCGGTTCGCGTCGTTGAAGATCACGCTCCCCTGCTTGCCGAGATCCCAGTGGCCGAACACGAAGGGGATCTCGAAGCCGTGCGCGGCGCCGAGATAAGTGCCCAGGTCGATGCCCAGCAGGCTCGGCTCTTCGTCCCAATCGAAGCGATACACGAAGACGTTCGGCTGCGTACTCCACATCGCGACGGCGGGACCGTCGGCGCCGGTCGCCTTCCACATCGCGCTCTGTGCGTCGGCGGTCGCAAGATACAGATTGGGCTGCCTGACCTGCGGCACGACGCCGAACCAGCGCTTCACGTGCGCGGGATTCATGAACAGGAAGAGCTTGTTCTCGTCGTGGTTGGTACCGGCGATCACCGGAACGCGATTCCATCCGTCCGGTCGCGCGAGTCGCTCGAGTGGATCATCGGCCGGCAACACGACGCCGTCGGCGAAGACGCGCGGCATGTCGAGCAGACCTTCGTCCACGTCGCGCTCGTATGCGGCGAAGAGCTGCGCGGGCGTCTTGCTGCGCAGCGTGCTCGCAACCTCGGCGGCGGGAAGCGACTCGAGCTGCGTCTTCGCGGCAGCGTGATCCGCCGCCTTGCCGTCCGCTACGAGAAGCCGCGTCAGCACCTCGTTCGAAGAGCGCGCGTGCCCCGGCTCGGGGTCGTCGCGAAAGTGCTCCGCCTCGGCGAGCGAATCCATCCCGGTACCGCCGCTCTGCACGATCGCGCGCTGGAAGAGACCACTCGCGAGCGGCGAGAGCAGCAGCGTGAACACGTTGGTTCCGCCGGCCGACTCGCCAAAGATCGTGACGTTGCCCGGATCGCCACCGAAGCCGGCGATGTCGTCGCGCACCCACGCGAGGGCGCGCATGAGATCGAGCGTGGCGAAGTTGCCCGACTGCTCGTCGGGTGTCGCGCCTTCGCGCAACGCGGCGTGGCGGAACCAGCCGAGCGGGCCGAGCCGGTAGTTGAGCGTCACGACGACCACGTCGTGCGTCTGCGCCATGCGCCCGCCGTCGTAGAAGTTCGACGATCCGATGACGTTGCCGCCGCCGTGGATCCAGATCAGCACGGGCAACTTCGCCTGCACTGCGGCGGCGCGTTCCATGCGCGGCGCGTACACGTTCAGGTAGAGGCAGTCTTCGCTGCCGCTGACGGCGCCGGCCGGAACGTCCGACACGCCCCCGAACGGACTCGCGAACTGCGGGCAGTGGTTGCCGAAGGCGAGCGCCTCGCGCGTGCCGCTCCACGCTGCCGGCGCCACGGGCGCGCGCCAGCGCCGCTCGCCTACCGGCGGCAGCGCGTACGGAATGCCAAGCCAGACGTGACTCCCGTAGCGACCGAGGTAGCCGACCACGTCGCCACCGCCAGGCAGCGTGCGCGTCGAACCCGGATCCGCGACGCGCTCAAGTTCGGGCGGAGCCGCCGACGCCGCGACCAGATGCCGGCTCGCCCACCACACGCCGGCGCCCGCGAGGGCGAGCAGCACGACCAGAGTGATTCCGAGATTGCGCAACATGGCGGTGTCCTTTCGCGGCGGTCGAAGTGCAAGCCTAACCAACGGAGCGGAAATCGCGCCGTCGCGCGGAGGAGAAAGGGAGAAAGGGGACGGTCCTCGACGTGGACTGGCGGTGGAGTTCAGGGACACACCTGGGACCATGTGTGTCCCCTTTCTCCCCGCCCCGTCCATGAGGAGGACCGTCCCCTTTCTCCGTTCTCCCATGGGCGAGCCGATCGCGTGACGCGCGCGTCACGCGCCGCGCTTCGCGCCCGCGCCGCGATAGAACTCGACCAGCCGCTCGCACTGCGCGGGTGAGAGGTCGAAGCGCAGCATCGCCTGATCGAGCAGCGCCATCACTGGCTGCTCCGGCTGCTCGCGCAGCTGCTCGGAGATCCAGCGCACCGCGCGCCGGGCGTTCTCGCCTTCGGGCAGCAGATCGCTCATCGCGGCCTCGCCAAGGACGCATCCGCGCGACCGTGTACGAGCGGCAGGTCGAGATAGCTGGCGATTCCCGGCTCGGCGCGACACACGAATGGGATCGCGGAGACACAGTGGATCGCCGTCGCGACGATGCCCGGATTGCGCTTCTGCGCGGCGCGCAGGTCGGTCGGGTGCAAGCCGTGGAAAGTGACCTTCGCGGGCGGGTCGCCGGTGATCTCGATCTCGAAGCGCTCGCCGAAAGCCGCCGACGGCGCACCGCGAGACGAAGGCGAGCGAAGTTCCTCGGGACGGGGCCCGAAGCTCCACGGCGGGTCGAGATGCTGCTCGCCCATCAGCCAGTTCACCGCGGCGGTGACGACCGGCTCGCCGCGCACGGTGCCCTGCCAACTGAAACGCTGCGCCGCGACGCTGCCGGGCGCGAGCGTGCCCACCGGCGACTCGATCGGCGCCGTCGCCACCGCCATCTCGTGCTGCGTGCGCGTCGTCGGATCGAGATCGAAACCCAGGGCGTGCGCGATCATGCGGATCGACTGTTCGAAGCCGCCGCCCAGGATGCGCAGCATCGGACTCTTCGCCGCCTCGCCGGGTGATTTTCCGAAGAGCATCACGTCGCGCACCACGTCCACCGCCGCGTAGGAGCGGATGTCCGAGAACTCTTCCGCGCGCACGTGGCGAATGTTGCGCGAGAGCGCCGAGATCATCAGCGGGAAGCGCTCGGTGATGCCACCGGGGTGGATGCCGGTACCGTGCAGTGTCACGCCGCCGCGCCGGCACGCGGCCTCGAGTTCCGCAACGCTCGCGCTCGTGCGATCCGGGAAGAACCAGCCGAGCGGCGTCACGACGTTCTTGCCGGACTCGAGGATGCGCATCACGTCCCGCGGTTTCGCGAGCAGCGGGCTGTAGAGCACGCAGTCGGCGTCCATCGCGAGCAGTGCGTCGGCGTCGTTCGTCGCGCGCACGCCGAGCGGCGCGATCCCGGCGAGCTCGCCGGCGTCGCGCCCGGCCTTCTCCGCCGCGTGGACCCAGCAGCCGACCAGTTCGAGTTCCGGATGCGAGACGATGCCCTCGATCGCGGCGCGGCCGAGATTGCCCGTCGCCCACTGGATCACGCGATACGCCACGCTGCCTCCTTCAAAGTACGAGCAGCGCGCCGCGCGCCACTTCGCCGGTCGCCGCCGCCACGGCGGCGGCATAGATCCGCACCTGCGCCTGGCAGCTCGCGCCGTGCGACGCAAGATCGCGGTCGGTCTTGAAATCCACCACTGTCCACTCGCCGTCCTCCCGGAAGGCGAGATCGACGACGCCTTCCGCGAGTCGGCCATCCGCGAGCTGCAGCCACACCGGCGTCTCGCGGCGCAACTCGCCGCGCGCGCGGCGTCTGGAGCACGCGCGTCGCGAGCGCCTCCGCCGCGAGCCGCGCGAGCGTCGCGCGGTGCCAGCCGAACGCTGCGCCCCGCACGGTCGCGGCGCGGCGGAGCAGGTCGCTCGCGGCGTCGTGCGTCGCCGCCACGACGAGCAGCTCTTCGCCTGACGCGCGCTCCGCCAGCCACGCTCGCGCGCGCTCGGTGCGCAGCGTCACGCGACTCGCACGAACCAGGGCGGCACTCATGCCGCCAAGCGTATCCGCCCCACGGCTGAGAGGCGCCTCGAGGAGAAAGGGGGAGAAAGGGGACGGTCCTCGATGTGACCTGGCTGTGGAGTTCGGGGACACACCTGTCGCAGGTGTGTCCCTAGAGTCAACGCCCCGTCCTCGAGGAGGACCGTCCCCTTTCTCCTCTTTCTCCTCGCACTCCGAGATACACGACGTGGCGGCGGGCGCCGTGGGGAGGGCGTTCGCTGCGGACGGCGAAGCCGGCGCGGGTGAGGTGCTTCTCGAAGCTGGGGTTCGGGTCT
>Ga0113563_10002890_pt1 | contig 10549 bp, 9 predicted proteins | sample Mud3Dept3metaG_FD_80117 | JGI IMG/M metagenome (GOLD analysis project Ga0113563, IMG submission 80117) | Freshwater wetland microbial communities from Ohio, USA, analyzing the effect of biotic and abiotic controls - Mud 3 Core 4 Depth 3... | ecosystem: Environmental > Aquatic > Freshwater >...
CTCATGGTGGATCAGCCGGCCCCGGGAATGATGGGGCGGATCGCGACGACCTGGTTCTACAGTCTCGAATACAACAACACCGCGGACGAACGGCCGAAGCTGATTGTCGAGTATCAGTGAGCGCTGCGACCCTACGGCGCGGACGAGCCTCCGCCAACCGGGGCGGCGAACCAGGCGAACCTATTCGAAACCATGATCGGTGCTGGCCTACCCCTCGAGCAAGGGGGGCCGCGACGTCGAGGTCGTGGCAGTCGCCCTGGCCGGACGCCAGGCATTTCTGCCTCCGGCAGTCCTGGCCGAACCGCTCAGCGACCCCAAGCTCCCCGGCAAGACCCGAGCCCTGTTCAAGGTGGGCTCGACGGTCCCGGAGCGATCATCGGGCCGTTCACGAGCGCGCCCCTGTGGACGGCTCCAGCCGACGTCGGGATGGCGGGGTTCGCGATTGAGTTGACTTCAAGATGTCTATTGCCTAGCATCATGATGTGCGCACAACTCTGACGCTCGACGAGGACGTGGCCGCAAAGCTGAAGGCGGAAGCGAGAAAGACGGATCGATCTTTCCGCGAGACCGTCAACCAGGCGCTCCGTCGCGGGCTGGCTGCGCCGCGCGCGCCAGAGGGGCGCCGGCGATTTGCCGTGATCGCCAGAGACCTCGGCGAGCTCCGCCCCGGGATCAGCCTCGACAACATCGGTGAGTTGCTGGACCGAATCGAAGGACCGATCCACCGATGATCCTCATCGACGCGAATCTCCTGCTCTACGCCTACGACCCTCGAGCCGCGCAACATGAGGCGAGCCGAGCCTGGCTCGAGACTGCCTTGTCGGGATCGGAATTCGTGCGGTTCGCGTGGGTGAGCCTATGGGCGTTCATGAGGATCTCCACCAACCCGCGGGTCTTCGAGCGACCGCTTTCCGCGGCGGAGGCGGCGGACGCGGTGTCATCCTGGCTCGAGCAACCGGTTTCCGGGATCCTGGGGCCCGGCGAGCGCCACATGGAGATTCTCGCCAGGCTCGCCGCCGATGGACAAGCATCCGGGGCGCTCATCATGGATGCCGCCCTCGCGGCGATTGCCATTGAGCACGGCGCGAAGCTGTATACGACCGACCGCGACTTCGCCCGCTTCCCGGGCCTTGACTGGGTGAATCCACTCGATCGCCCGCTCTCCCGCTCTCCCGTCGTGCGCGAGCGCGGCCCGGGCTACCGCGTCCGTCGTCGGCGCAAGGCCTGAACGCGCACGCCGCGGGACTCCGATCGTCGGAACTTCGCCCGCGTGCGGCCTCTCGATCTGCCGCTCGATAGGCCCGTTGGTACGTCTTTGGCGCGCAGGCCGTCATCCTCTGGGGGCGCCCGCGTCTCATGGCGGATATCGACGTGACGGTGCGCGAGAGTCACTCGACCAACCGGCCAATCGGCACAGCCCACAAGCGGCCGCCCAGGTTCGCGCCCACACGGCCGCTGCAAACCAGGACGGCCGCCATGCACTGCGGCGTGCGATCGAGAAACGCCCGAAGCCCGGCCGCAGACCACGCGCACCGGGACCGGGCCGCTGGTGTAGACTCCCCGGCGTGACCCTGCTCGGGGAACGCCAGCATGGTGGGACTGTCGGGCAAGAAGCGGCGCCGCAGGACGATGCCGGCCGCTGGGCCAGCCTGGCTGACCGGGTCGCACAGGGAGACCGTGCCGCCGAGGCTGAGGTGGCCGACCTGTTCCATCAGCGAGTGAAGTTGTTCGCGTCCGTGCGGCTGCATGGCTCGGACGCCGCGTCGGACATCGCGCAGGAGACGATCCTCGCCGTTATCGAGGCGCTTCGGGCCGGCCGGCTCCGCGCGCGCTACAACCTCCCCGGCTTCGTCCTCGGCACCGCCCGGAACCTCGTCAACAACCATCACCGGAAGCAAGCCAGGGCGCCCGAAGTCCTCGAGGATCCGCCCGATCGGCCCGACGAGGGCGGCGGGCAATGGGCCGGCCTTGACCATGAGCGGCGCGCCCTGGTGCGCCGGGCGCTGGGCCGGTTGAATGCGCTCGACCGGCGCATCCTGCTGCTGACGCTCGTGGAAGACATGCACCCCCGCGAAATCGCCCCGATCGTGGGGTTGAAGCCGGACGTCGTGCGCACACGCAAGGCCCGGGCCGTGAGGATAGTCGCCGATGAGATCGAAAGAACGACACGAACCCGCCCGCAGGGCCATATGGGTATGAGCGGCCCGAGGTCATGAGCCGGGAGGTGTTGCCCTGCTTGCCGGGTCGGTCCACGAAAGAACCGGCCTTGTGTCCGGGGGGAGGGTTGTCATGAGATGGAAGACGTCGACGCTCATGATCGGCTGTCTGACGCTTGTCTGGTTCGCACCGGCCCCGATCGCCGGCCAGGGCAAGAGCAGCACCAAGGCGGTGCCTGTGACCGTGAGCTTCCGGGGCGAGCCTGCCGACGCGATCACGGGCGGCCCGGTCGATGGCGCGATCTACTTGTACCCCGGGTCGCTGTCGGTGCGGGCGACCGCACCCCTCATCAGGTTCACGTTCGACGAGCTGAGGCAGGGGTCGGTTCCGACGGCGAACTGCTGGGTGTCCCCGCTAGAGAAGAATGGCTGCACCTCCAGCATGACAATGCCAGCCGGGTTGTCCGACAACGCAGCCGTCTCGATCCACACCTACTGGGAGTTCCGCTACGTTCCCGACGGTGACACGGTGGATGAACCCGAAGAGTGGCAACCGGTGACGGACACTCGAGGTGATCCAGTCTTCCTGAACCTCCTGGAGCTCGAGCCTCTTCAGCGTACCTATGTGCAGATGGTGTTCCGTTTGACGCTGCCGACAAGCAACGACTACTACGACGTCAACTTCAACCGCGCCTGGAATGCCACGGTGGGCTGGAATGGCGGCATCTTCGTGGTTGAGGCGGGTCCCGCGAACCACGACGGCAAGGTTGACACCTGGCATTTCCGGCCGGTCGGCCAAACGGATCCCGGCCCTCCGTATCTTGGCTGGAGCGAAGCCAACCTGCGCATGTACGAGTCGCCCGACTGGAAGTGGGATCCGCCCGGCGGCTGCACCTTTGGAAACTTCTACATGCCGTTCGAGATGACGGTCACGCGAAAGTAGCGTGAAGCGGCGAAGACGGATGCCCATGAGCCCTGCCGGCTGTGCCTGGATCGAACGCGACGCGGTCTTCGAGGACTACGTGCGCGATGCGCTTGGCCCCGAAGACCGTGACGCGTTCGAGGCGCACTACTTCGAATGCGAGGTCTGCTTCGAGAAGGTCCAGACCTATCAGGCGATGCGGGACGAACTCGCTGCGTTGCCGGCCGAGGCGGATGCCGCCCAACCCGTGGCGGGCTGGCAATGGCGGTGGGTGCTCGTGCCGCTAGCAGGCAGCCTCGTGCTGGTCGCTGCCGCGGCGCTGTGGTTCAGCAGTGCGCCGCCCGCCGTTCCGGAAGCCACGGTCGCGATCGCTCCCGCGGCACAGCCGCCAGTTGCGGCGCATCCCGCCGAACCTCCTGAACCGGGGCAGACTCCTCAGACAGTCGCGCCGCGGACACCGGCGTCGAAGAGCACGTCGCAGCCGGCCGCGCCACCGGTTGTCGCCCTGAGCGTGCTGGCGCGGGTGGCCCCGCCGCTGTACGTTCCGGTCGCACTGCGGGGCCCGCGGGACGAAGCGGCCGAGGCGTTCGATGCGGCCATGCGCCTGTATGCCAGCGGCGACTACGCCGGCGCGGTTCCGGGTCTGCGCACCGCTGCCGGTCTCCGGCCTGATGCGCCGCAGACCGCCTTCTTCCTCGCTGTCTGCCAGTTGCTGATCGGCCAGAACGGCGAGGCGGCAGGGGGGTTCGAGCGCACAATCGCGCTTGGCGAATCGCCTTACCTCGAAGAAGCCCACTTCTACCTGGCCAAGGCGTGGCTCAGGCTCGGCCGTCTGCCGGCAACACGCGAAGAACTGCGGAAGACAGTTGATCGTCACGGTCGGCTCGAACCGGAAGCGCGCCGGATGCTCACGCAGCTCGACGCGCTCGCGGCGAAGTAGAGCCGCCCGCCTCTACCTATCTGCTCCGATCAGCACGAACGGCGCCCAGAAGAACGGATGCGCCAGCGACACTTCGGTGCCGCCCAGACGAATACGTTTCTTCACCACGTCGAGCTTCGCGCCGCGCAGCGCGTCCGACAGCCCCTGCCCGGCCGCCACCGACTTGTAGAACGGCGCCATCACTTCGGCGGCGGACTCGTCGATGCTCCACTGGGTTGCCACGACGGAACGCGCACCTGCCTGCTCGAACGCGCTGACGAGGCCCACCATGCCGTCGCCCTGGCCAACGGGCCCGAGCGCCGTCTCGCAGGCGCTCAAGACGACGAGCCGCGCCCGAAGGGGATGGCGCAGAACCTCCCAAGCCTGGAGGAACCCGTCCTCCTGGGCGCCCGGACCCGGAGCCAGAACCAGCGTCGAGTAGAACGGCTGGTCGTCGGCCGCCACCGCGTGTGTCGAGAGGTGGATGATGCTCTGCTCCGGCGCCTGCGACTTGTAACTCGACTCCGTCGCCTGTGCACCGGTCAGGACAGTGACCGTCTTCGCCGGGAAGCTCCGGCGAATCCCTTCGATCTCAGAGGAGGCGGCAGAGAGCGGCGTGAACGCGCCTCGGAAGGTCGCCGAGCGCAATTGCCGTCGGAGCGGGTCCTCCTGCTCGACGGCCGGAGTTCCCTGCGTCGCGGACGGGTCGGCGAGCACCAGGACGCGCGCCGGCTCTCCCGCGGCGCGAGGCTCCCGCGGCGGCAGCAGGAGCGCGGTTGCGCCGGTCAGGTAGCTGATCGTGTAGCGCCGCAACAGGAACCCCGCCTGCTCGTACTGCGCGAACAACGTCTTTCCCGCCGGGACCTGCCGAGGCATGCGGTCCACCAGCATTTCCAGCGGCAGGTAGCACAGCGCATCGTCGGGCACGACTGCGAGGTGACGGGCGGCGCCGACCTTCAGCTCCAGTGGGGCGACGAACTGCTTGTAGAGTGTGTGCGCGGCGTCGAGATCGAAGCCGAGCCGTGTCACGTCGACGTCGCCGGCACCCATCCGATAGAACGGCTGTAGAACCGCCCGCACCCGTGTGCGGAGTTCGTCGCGCCCGACCGGCACGCGCTCGATTGCCGTGCCGGCGGAGGTGACCACGAACGCGAAGGTAGCCTCGTCTGTGACGAGATACTCGACCAGCACGCGTTCGGGACCAAGCGGTCGCCGGATCTGCTCCACGACGTCGCCGGGCAGGCCTTCCGGCGTCGAGAAGCGGAACTGCCCCTGGGCCAGCGCAGACAGCAGCCGCGCATGCTCGTCCCGCGACTTCTGCAAATCGGTCTCGAGCGTCTTGACCAACGCCGCGTTGCGACGCTCGGACGGGAGCCGGAACTGATCCCGGAGGATGTTCTGCCTGGCCAAGAGGCGCGATTCGGCTTCCTGGACGCGCTGCAACTGCGCCGGCAGCGCCTCGGGCTTAAGCCGGGCCCACCCCGTGGCCAGCCGATCCCAGAGGACCTGCGCGCGCCGCCGTTCGACGACCCCGAGGGCGGCGGCTGCATCGGCCTGGAGCCCGGTGTCGATGGCACGCGAGGCCAGGTAGGCGGCGAACTCGTCGTAGATGCGGCGGCGATCGACCCCGTATCGCAGGGCGAACTCCTCCGGACGGAGGCGCTCGCGCGCGGCTTCGAGCGACGCCAGCGCCAACTGGAAGCGCTCCCGCGCGGCCGTGTGCCTGCCCGTTGCAGCAAGTACCTTCGCCATCTCCCGCTCGATCTGCCACACTTGGTTGAGGTCGTACGGATTGGCGGCCTGCCGCGCTTCGGCCAGCAGCGCCTCGGCCGCCGGGAACTGGCGCGCGGCGGACTCGGCCTTCGCCTGCGCCAGGAGAGACGAGGCGAGCGTGCCTGTTTCTGGCCCAGGCGGCCTTCGGCTGATCGCTGCGGCGGCCGCGAACGCCTCGCGCGCGGCGTCGAGCTTCCCGGCCCGGAGGCAGGTGTTGCCCAGCTGTTCGAGTGCCGTCCGCTCCCCGACCGCCGACTTGATCTTCCTGGCCCGCTCGATGCGCTTGGTGTGGAACGCGATTGCCTCGTCTGTCCTTCCGGCCGTCGCCAGGGCATCACCCGGCGTGTAGAACGGATAGTAATCGGCCAGCGCCGTGCCCGATCCCGGCAGGTCCTCCTGCCGGATCGCTTCGAGCGACGCTTCGAGGGCCTTCGCCGCGTCGCCAGCCAGCATATGGGTGAAGGCGACCTTGTTGTACCACCGGGCCTTCTGCAGTTCGATCGGCGAGCCGAAGAGCTGGAACGTCTGAGGGTACACGCTCAGTTCCGCCTCGAACTCCTTGAGCGCCCCGGCGTAGTCGCCCAATTGCAGCAGCGTCTGGCCGATGTTCGCGTGCGTCACCCGTTCGAAGCGCACACCTGCCGGCGACGCCTCCGCCGTCTTGAGGGCCAACGCCCAGTGCTCCAGCGCGAGGGCTGGCTCGCCGACACCGAGGTAGGCGATGGCGAGCCCGCTGTGGTCGTTGACGCTCACGGCCCTGCCCGGCGACGCCAGCACCGCCTGCCACTTCCTCACGTAGTCGGCGGCGGCGGCAACGTCGCCCAGCGAGAAGATCTGTGCGCTCTGAATGAAGTTGTAGGCGTCCGCCTCGAGGTCGGGGAAGCCCTGCGCGCGGGCCGTGTCCGCGCGGCGCTGCTGGATGTCGATCGCCTCCTTGACGAAGCCCGCCCGGCGCAGCACCGCGGCGGCAGTGGCCATGCGGCCAAGGTATCCCTGCGGATACCCGGTAACGTCGCGTTCGCGCCCGGCGTACTCCAGCGCCTTCATGCAGTCCTGCAGACCGTCCGCCGGGGCATTGGGCAGCACGACCTGGGCGCGGGTCATGAACGCTTCGGCGGCGAGCGCCGGGTCATCGAGCTGCTGCGCTGCCGACACCGCGGCATTGAGGTACCTCGCCGCCTCCTCCGGCCGGGATCGGAGCTGCCAGCCGGCGTCGATGCCGGCGCCCGCCGCCACTTCCTGGAGGCCGAGCTCGCGGTACGTCAGGATGGCCCTGTCGAAGTCCGCGGCCGCCGAGGTGGTGTCGTTCGACTGGATGCGCGCAATGGCCCGTTGCGTGAGGCTCGATGCCGCATGCGCGCGTTCACCGGCCCGCTCGCGAAGCTCGACGGCCTCGGTGTACGCCGCAATGGCCGCTGGATAGTCCCGTGATCCGCGAAGGCCGGCCGCTTTCGCCATCAGTACCCGCGCCAGCCAGCCTGGGTCGTTCATGTGCCGCGCCAGTTTCTCCGCCTCGGCCGCCTCGTCTGGAGAGAGTCCTGTGCCATACGGGGAACGCGTCATCGCGTCCGTGAGCCACGCAAGCTCGCCGGTTTCTCCTCCATGCTGGCGGCTCAGCGCGCGGCCCTTCGCGTAGAGCGCACCGGCTTCCTCTTTCTGCTTGGTCGCAATCGCGCGTCCGATCGCCATGCAGAACCAGGCCTCGGCAGGGTACCGGTTCCGGCTGACCCGCCCGGTCATCGTCTTCTTCACCGGCATCGTGCGGACGACCTCGAGAGCCTTGCGGAAGTAGCCCACGTGCCCCTCGAAGTCGTCGCGGTTGAGCGCACGCCAGGCGAGGCGGGTCAGCACGAACCGCTTGAGGTTCGGAAGACCGAGCCGCTCGGCGGCGGCCAGCGCCTGCTGGACGGCGGCCTCGGCCTGGGCATCACCGGTCCAGATGCTGAACTTGTATGCGGCCCATGCCTCGCCGACTTCCTCTTTGAGGCTCTTCGCCAGCTGCCAGGTCTGCCAGGCAAGGCTCTCGTTGAGGTTGGCAGCATTGAGCCTGGCGTACAGTTCGCCCGAGCCGAACCCGACCGCGCGGAAGCGTTCGGCCAACTCGAGATACCTCTTCAACAGCGGACCATCGAACCCTACGGGGGCCGCGGCGCCCTCGTCGACTGCGCGCTCCTGCCTCCAGGTCTCGGCGTGGTCACGCAGGACGGGCAGGAGCGCCGCCTTCTGCGCCGCGCTCGCCTTTGCCCACCAATCGACGATGGCGCGCTCGAAGTCGTCCTCGTAGACCGCGAAGAGCGCACCCGCCAGGCGGCGGGCTTTCTCCAGGGGCCCTGGCTGGCCCGCGTCCGTCCGCGCGCCGGCGAGGTCCTGCTCGAGATACGCCAGGAAGAGCTGGTCGGCTCCATTCACGTCGTCCAGGACCAGTTGCGCGGCGCGATCGCGCTCCCCTGCGTGCACGGCCGCCGCCAGCGCTCCCGGAGGCGGCGCCGTTCCGGATTGGCCGTCAGGTGGGCTGCTCTGGAGCCCAGAAGAAAGGGTGAGAGTCAGGACGATGACTGCCGTGAGGTAACGCCGGGGGAGGACGGCCATGACACCTCCTGTGGGCGAGGATGAGGAGGGGGGCCATTATAGACCTGTTCTCCGGGCCCTTCTGACACCAATCCCTGATTCGAACCACGCAGGCAAATGGGGGCACCGCCCGCCGCGTCTGACGAGAGGCCGCATCGGAGGAGTTCCCCTATGTGTTCCGAGCAGGCAAGACGTGACAGAAGACAGCGATGGGGTCAAGTCGTACGCCATGCTGCGGCGCAGGGCCAGACCCCGACGGGCTGCCTACTTGCCAATCTCTGTCAGCGTCAGTTCGAACGGCAGGCGCCAGTCACCGAGATCGCAATAACCGCCCGGGTGGCCGTCCTTGCCCTGTTGCGAAGACGTCCAGATGAAGAGGCTCGCCTGGAAGGGCAGCGGCGCGCCAGGGTCCACGAATCCAGGGTAGGGCAGCGGGTCAGTCGGCCCACCCGTATTGAACCTGAACTCATCCGCGAGATGATTCGCCAGATCCCTCGCGTCAGGATCGTCTTCCGGGAGCGGCTCGATGGTCCACGTCTTCTTAGCTGTGTCGCGGGTGACCTTGACGATGCCTGTCATGGGGTCCTGGCCTCTCCACAGGTAATACTCGGGCATCACATCGAAATAGTAGTCCTTCCAGTCCATGTGGAAGTCGATACTGAGACCCACGTACGCGACGAGTGGCGTGGTTACCCCCATGGAGGTGAGGCTGAAGGGAGTCGTGTATGTCCATACCTCTCCGGACTTCGCGTACACGCCCCTGGTGGAGATTCTCGTGAAATCGTTGGCGGGTTCGCCCGAGGCTCCATCCTGCAGGAACGAGGGGAGGCTGCCGTAGGTGAAATCGTAGCTCTTTAAAGGTGTCTGGTTGTACCCGCGGCAGTACAGCTTGCCATCGGCGTCCAGGCTCGGCTCCCGAATCAGCTCGGCGAACCTGAAGACCAACCGGCGGTTCTGCTGGATCCGCATGAACAGAGTTCCAGCCGGCAGTTGCAGAAGGACGTTGTTCGGATAGCCGGGCGTGTCGCTGTTCGAAACATAGGGCTTGCCGGGGATGTCGCTCCGAATCCCATCGTCCGGGTAGTCGCGGAACGCCGCGGAGAGCTCGATGGACGTCGCCTTGGGCCCTGCTCCGATGGTCGACATCGAACCAGGCATGACCAGGAGGACGGCGACCAGCACGGCGAAGGCGGTGTGAACGGCGATCTTCATTGCGGGCCTCCTCGAGGGGCGCTGGCGCGCGGCTCGGTCGGGGGCCGCGGACACCAGCCCACCTCACTACATGGTCTGGCAGGAGGAAACGTGACAGAGGAAGCGGGGCCGTGTGTGCGGTGGGAGTTCACGAACTTCGATCACCCCGATCAGCCCCGAAACACCTTTCCGTACGGCGTGATGAGCGTCGTGCGCCCCGACGCCAGCACCTGGGAGATGACGCCCCTGCTGCAGCGCCCGCTGGTCGTCGACCCAGGGACGGGCCTGATGCGGAACGAGCCCTGCCCCGCCGTGCTCGAACGCGGGATCACCCTTCGAGGGCCTCAACGTCCGCGAGGTCCTTGAGGCGTCCGGCGGCCCGTTTGTTGCGAATGAACTCCGCCCGCCCGATGAACGGCAGGTCGCGCGATCCGCCACGGGCCGTTTCGTTCCCCCGCTCAACTCCGTGGGCGATCAACGATCCGAAGAACTCGTCGAAGTCCGGCGTCAGTTCCACCATGTTGCCTCCGCAGGAACTCGACAGCCGCGAGGCGTTCCTCCGGCGGCCGGCTCCTCCAGTACTCGCGCGATGCGTCGCCTCTGGCGTGTTCCGCCGCGGTCATGACGCGCACTGTTCGCTGCAGCCGGAATTCCACGCGGCCAGTACACCCGGTCGGCCGGACCGTCAACCGCTCTGTCCGCCCGGGCTGAAGCCCCGGCCCGCATACCGCATCCAGATGGAAAGGCCGCGGCTCGCCGCAAGCTTCTCAATCCAACTTCTCTGACACGTCTTCCCCGCTCGAGCCATATACGTGTGGAGGAGAGCGGCGGAAAGCCGCCCCGGGTGTCCGTGTACTACGGCATCGCTGATCCCCTCCACGCCTTGGCCCCGGGTCCCTCGTGCTCCCATTCAGGTATCTTGTTTGAGGAGGACACGACCGTGACGCTTTCAACCTCAAGACCGTGGTTCGTTCCCGGGCTGGCCGCGTTTCTGCTGCTGGCGCTGCTCGCGTCCTTACC
>Ga0113563_10002891_pt1 | contig 10548 bp, 9 predicted proteins | sample Mud3Dept3metaG_FD_80117 | JGI IMG/M metagenome (GOLD analysis project Ga0113563, IMG submission 80117) | Freshwater wetland microbial communities from Ohio, USA, analyzing the effect of biotic and abiotic controls - Mud 3 Core 4 Depth 3... | ecosystem: Environmental > Aquatic > Freshwater >...
AGACCGTGTACTCCTACCGCGCACCGCTCCGTGACATTCGCTTCGTCGTTCATGAAGTGCTCGATTTCGAGCAGCATTACCGCTCTTTCGGCCGCGAGGAGCTGAACCGGGACCTGCTGGAAGGCATCCTGGAGGAGGGGGCGCGGTTCGCCGAAACGGTGCTGGCGCCCACCAACAGGATTGGCGACGAGCACGGCCTGCAGTTCGAGGACGGCCAGGTCAGGACTCCGCCCGGCTTCAAGGAAGCCTACCAACGCTATTGCGAGGACGGCTGGATCACGATGACCGCCGATCCGCAATGGGGCGGGCAGGGTCTGCCGGGCGGTTTTTCGCTCGCGTTCAGCGAGATGCTGGTGTCCGGCAACATGGCCTGGAAGATGTACTCGGGGCTGACCGAGAGCGCCGTCTCGACCATCGAGGCCCATGCCTCGGATGAGCTGAAGCAGCGGTACCTGCCGAAGATGGTCGCCGGCGAGTGGTCTGGAACCATGTGCCTGACTGAAGCGCACTCCGGCACCGACCTCGGCATCCTGCGCACCAAAGCCGAGCCGCTCGGCGACGGGTCCTATGCGGTCACCGGCACCAAGATCTTCATCAGCGCCGGCGAACACGACCTGACCGAGAATATCGTCCACCTGGTGCTTGCGCGCCTGCCGGATGCGCCCCAGGGTACCAAGGGCATCAGCCTGTTCATCGTGCCGAAATTCCTCCCGGGCGACGACGGCCAGGTCGGCGCCGCCAACGGCGTCAAGTGCGGTTCCATCGAGCACAAGATGGGCATCCACGCGTCGCCCACTTGCGTAATGCATTTCAACGACTCGAAGGGCTGGCTGATCGGCAAGGCGAACGAAGGCCTCGCCTGCATGTTCACGATGATGAACCACGCGCGGCTCGGGGTCGGGCTGCAGGGGCAGGGCCTGTCGGAGCTCGCCTGGCAGGCCTCGATCGCCTACGCGAACGACCGGCTGCAGGGGCGCTCGTTGACCGGCATCAAGATGCCCGGCAAGTCCGCCGACCCGATCATCGTCCACCCGGACGTACGCCGCATGCTGCTGACGCAGAAGGCGTTCGTCGAGGGCGGTCGCGTGCTGTGCTTCCTGACCGGCCGCGAGATCGACAGTGCCCACCTGAACCCGGACACCGAGGCGCGCAAGCGTTCGAATGACCTGATTGCGTTCCTGACGCCGATCGTCAAGGCGTTCCTGACGGATGCGTCGATGGAGGTGACGAGCCTCGCAGTGCAGATCCACGGTGGCCATGGCTTCATCCGCGAGACGGGCGTCGAGCAGCTGATGCGCGACGCGCGGATCACGCCGATCTACGAGGGTACCAACGGCATTCAGGCACTGGACCTGCTCGGCCGCAAGGTATTCGGCACCGGCGGCAAGAGCGTGCAGATGATGGTCGCGCGGATCAAGGAGGCGATCGACAAGTACGCTGCGCTGCCCGAGGTGACGCCGCTTGCGGCCGAACTGGGCAAGCGGCTCGAGCAGTGGGGCCGGCTCACCGCGGAACTCGGCAAGGCCGCGATGGCGAACCCCGAAGAGGTCGGTGCCGCGGCGACGGACTACCTGCAGGTGTCCGGGTACGTGTGCCTGGGCTGGTGCTGGCTGGCGGCCGCCGGCGTCGCGGCGAAGAAGATCGCGGCCGGCGATGCCGAGGCCGATTTCTACCGGGCCAAGCTGGTCACGGCGCAGCACTACTTCGACCGGATCCTGCCGCGCATCGACTCGCACGCCGCCGCGGCGCGAGCCGGGGCTGCGGGCCTGATGAAGCTGCCCGCCGAGCACTTCGCGTTCGCATGACGCCCGGGGCCGTGGCCGGCGGATCGCGCCTCGCTGCGGCCCGACGGGTCGTCGTCAAGGTCGGTTCGGCGCTGCTGGTCGAGAAGACGACCGGCAGCGTCAATCGCGCCTGGCTGGAATCGCTGGCCGGTGACGTCGCGCGGCTGCGGTCGCGCGGCCAGGAAGTCGTGCTCGTTTCATCGGGCGCCATCGCGCTCGGGCGGCGAGAGCTCGGCTTGCCGCCCGGCAAGCTCAAGCTCGAGGAAAGCCAGGCGGCCGCGGCCGTCGGCCAGATCCGCCTCGCCCACGCCTGGAAGGAAGTGCTCGAGACGGGCGGTTTCACGGTTGCCCAGGTGCTGTTGACGCTGGGCGATACCGAGCAGCGCCGCCGGTACCTCAACGCACGCAATACGCTGACGGCGCTGCTGCGCCTCGGTGCGATCCCGGTCATCAATGAAAACGACACGGTGGCGACTGCCGAGATCCGCTATGGTGACAACGACCGGCTGGCGGCCCGGGTCTCGCAGATGGTGAGCGCCGACTGCGTGGTACTGCTGTCCGACGTCGACGGCCTCTACACGGCCGATCCGACCCGCGCGCCGGACGCCGAATTCATCGCCGAGGTGCCGCGGATCACGGCCGAAATCGAGGCCATGGCGGGCGGTTCGGCTTCGGACGTCGGCTCGGGGGGCATGGCCACCAAGGTCCTGGCCGCGAAGATTGCCGTCGCAGCGGGCTGCAGCCTGTGCATCGCCGCAGGCCGCGACATGCATCCGCTCGAGCGCATCGAGTCGGGCGCGCGCTGCACGTGGTTCGTCGCCGATGCGTCCCCGGTCACGGTGCGCAAGCAGTGGATCGCGGGCATGTTGCAGCCCGGCGGCGAGCTGACCGTGGACGCCGGCGCCGCGCGTGCGCTGCGTGAGGGCAAGAGCCTGTTGCCGGCGGGCGTCGTGCGCGTGGCCGGGCGCTTCGATCGCGGCGATGCGGTCGTGGTGCGCGACCCGGGCGGGCTCGAAATCGCCCGCGGCCTGGCCGCATACTCGAGCATGGATGCCGAGCGGATCTGCGGTCGGCGCAGTGCCGAACTCGAGAGCTTGCTCGGCTACCGTGGGCGCGACGAGATGATTCATCGCGACGACCTGGTGCTCACTTGATCATCGAGGACATCGAGAAACTGATGGCGCCCATCGGGCGCGCGGCGCTCGCAGCCGCCCAGGTGCTGGCGCGGGCAGATGCGGCGCAGAAAAACGCCGCCCTCGAAGCGGCGGCGCAGGCCTTGCGCCGGCGCCGGGACGAGATCCTCGCCGCCAACGCGCAGGATCTCGAGGTCGCGCGGAGCAGTGGTCTCGCGGCCGCGATGATCGATCGCCTGGCGCTCGATACGGCGCGCGTCGAGGCGATGGCGCGCGGCGTCGAGGAGATCGCCCGGCTCGCCGACCCGGTCGGCAGCGTGCTCGCGGAGTGGGTGCGCCCGAACGGGTTGCGCATCCAGCGCGTGCGGGTGCCGCTCGGCGTAATCGGCATCATCTACGAGAGCCGCCCGAACGTGACCTGCGACGCGGGCGCGCTGTGCCTGAAGTCCGGCAATGCGGCGATCCTGCGCGGCGGCAGTGAGAGTCATCGCTCCAGCACGGCGATCCACGCCTGCCTGGTCGATGGGCTGCGGGCCGCCGACCTGCCCGAGGACTGCATTCAGCTGGTGCCGACGACCGACCGCGCCGCGGTCGGCTACATGCTGGCCGGCATGGCCGACTGGATCGACGTGATCGTGCCGCGGGGCGGCAAGAGCCTCGTTGCGCGTGTTCAGCAGGAGGCGCGGGTGCCGGTGATCGGCCACCTCGAGGGCAACTGCCACGTCTACGTCGATCGCGCCGCGGATCTGAACATGGCTCGCACGATCGTCTTGAACGCGAAGCTTCGCCGCACCGGAATCTGCGGCGCTGCCGAGACGCTGCTGGTCGACGAGGCCTGCGTCGAAACCCACCTGGCGCCGCTCGTGCGTGCGCTGCTCGACGCGGGCTGCGAGGTGCGCGGCGACGCGACCGTGCGCACGGTCGATCCGCGCGTGCGTCCCGCGACCGAGGACGACTGGTACACGGAATATCTCGACGCGGTGATCGCCGCGAAGGTCGTCCATGGCGTCGACGATGCGGTCGCGCACATCGCGCGCTATGGTTCGGCGCACACCGAGTCGATCGTCACCGAGGATCCGGCGGCCGCCGAGAAGTTCCTGTCGCGCGTCGACAGCGCGATCGTGCTGCACAATGCGTCGACGCAGTTCGCGGACGGCGGCGAGTTCGGCATGGGCGCGGAGATCGGCATCTCCACCGATCGCTTCCACGCGCGTGGACCCGTGGGCGTCGAGCAGTTGACCAGCTACAAGTACGTGGTGCGCGGCACCGGGCAGGTGCGGCCATGACGGAGTTCGGCCCGTACGGGCCGTCCGTCGGCATCCTCTTCCTGGGAATCGTGCTGATCGCCGTCGGCTTCTCGCTGCGCAGCAGGGGCTATGGAGTCTTTCTGCTCTGGATCGGCCAGACGCTGATGGTCGGCCTGATCGTGTTCCACATACTGCGGGCCGTGTCGCAATGAGCGATCGCAGGGGTCGCCGGGCGCCTCAGCGGCGCAGCGCGGCGAGGCCGCCCCGCAGCGAATAGACCTCGGACTGACCGAGCGAACGCAGGTGCTCGGTGAGCGACAGGCTGCGCACGCCATGGGCGCAGATGACGAGGTAGCGACCCTGGGCCGGGAACTGCACCCGGCCGTTGACGAGATCGCTGAGCGGCAGGTGCAACGGGATCGACGATTGCGGCGGATCGAAGCCGCGTTCCCAGGCCTCGCGGATATCGACCAGCTCGAGCCCGGCCTCGACTGCAGCGGTCAGCGTGACGAACTCGAGCTCGACCGGGGTCGCAGCCGGCGCAGCGGCTGGCGCGTCGAGTCCGTGGCTGCAGTCGGGGTCGCGCCGGGCGGCCACCCGCCGTGTCTCCAGCGTGAGCAGGTCCACCAGGACGAGCGCCGGGCTCGAGTCCGCGCGGAGGCCGAGGATCAGCTGCAAGGCCTGCATCGCCTGCATCGCGCCGAGTGTCGCCGGCACTGGCCCGAGCACGCCGGCCTCGGCGCAGTTGCCCACGAGGCCATCGCGGGGCGCTGAGGGCCACAGGCAACGCAGGCACGGCCAGCCCGGCTCCGGACGATAGACCTGCAGCTGCCCCTCGTACTGGTGCACGCTGGCGAATACCGCAGGCTTGCCGGCACGGACCACGGCGTCGTTGACGAGAAACTTGGCGCGGAAATTGTCCGTGCACTCGACGACGAGGTCGTAGCCCGCGACGAGCGCGTCGACATTCTCGCGGGTCGCGTGCGTCGCCATTGCATCGAGCACCACGTCGCGATTGAGCGTCGTGAGGCGCTCGGCGGCCGCTTCTGCCTTGGCGCGGCCGACGTCGGCCGCGCCGTAGAGCGGCTGGCGGTGCAGGTTGCTCGCCTCGACGTGATCGCCATCGAGGATGCCGATGCGGCCGACGCCGGCCGCAGCGAGGTACTGCAGCACGGGCACGCCGAGGCCACCTGCGCCGACGACCAGCGCGGAGGCCGCAGCGAGCTTTGCCTGTCCAGTCGCGCCCACCTCGGGCAGCGCGATCTGCCGGGAATAATCATGCTGGAATGCGCGCCCGGAGCCGGCGGCCGGCCGGGCGTGATCTGCCTCAGGGACGTGTGCGTGTGCGCGGTCGTGGTCGTGATCATGCGCGGCGGCCGCGCAGCGCTCGCAGTTGACCCAGCCGGAGTCACCGTCCGTGTAATGCTCCTTCTTCCAGATCGGCACGCGATGCTTCACTTCGTCGATGATGTAGCGGCAGGCCGCGAAGGCCTCGCCGCGGTGCGCGGAGCTGACGCCGACCCAGACGGCGAGGTCGCCGACGTCGAGCGATCCGACGCGATGCACGCAGGCAGCCCGCGACACGCCGAAGCGCGCCACGGCGTCGGCGACGATGCGTTCGCCTTCTTTGATCGCGAGCGCCTCGAACGCCTCGTACTCGAGGCGCTCGACGCGGCGGCCCTCATTATGGTCGCGCACCCAGCCCTCGAAGCTGGCATAGCCGCCCGATCCCGGATCGGCCAGTTCCGTGCGGTGACGCTCCGGATCGAGCGGTGCGCTGCTGAAGGTGAAGGCGCGCATCAGCCCCCCGCGACGGGAGGAATGAACACGATCCGGTCGCCGGCGCCGAGCCGCCGCGACCAGTCCGCAAACTCGTCGTTGACCGCGACGCGCAGCATCGAGCGTGGCAGGTTGAAGGGATGGCGCGTGGCCAGTTCTTCGTAGAGATCGGCCGCCGTCGCCGCCGCCGTTGCCACCGTCTCCTGGCTGAGCCCGGCCCGCTCGCGCAGCACTGCGAAGTACTGGACGTGGACGTCGATCATCACGCCGCCACGTCGCGCTTGCCGCCGCGCTTCTCGAGCAGGCGCAGCTCGGCCACGACGATCTCGTGCGACAGCGCCTTGCACATGTCGTAGATCGTGAGCGCAGCGACAGCGGCGCCGGTGAGTGCCTCCATCTCGACGCCCGTCTTGTGGTGCACGCTGACGGTGCAGCGCACTTCGGCTTCGGCACGCTCGTTCATGTCGATCTCGATGCGGCAGTTCTCGATGCCGAGCGGATGGCAGAACGGGATCAGCTCGTGAGTGCGCTTCGCCGCCATGACGCCCGCAATGATGGCCGTGTGGAACACGGGCCCCTTGCTGGTCTCGAAGCCGGCTTCGCGCAGGGCCTCGGCTACCGGGCCCGGAAAGCGCACGAGCGCCTGGGCGACCGCGGTGCGATGCGTGACGGCCTTGCCGCCGACGTCGACCATGGCGGGCTGGCGCTGCGCGTCGACGTGCGTGAATTCGTGCGTCATCCGCCGATGTAGTGCATTTCGATCTTGTGGAGCGTCTGCCGCTCGCGCAACTCGCCGCGTCGCTCGCTGTAGCGATCCTCACGGTTCGCCCAGGCGCCGCGCAGCAGCTCGAGCAACTCGTCGTCCGTCGCACCGGCCCGCAGTGGAGCGCGCAGGTCCGTGCCCGCCGTTGCGAACAGGCACGTGTAGAGCACCCCTTCGGACGAGAGACGCGCCCGGCTGCAGGCGCCGCAGAACGGTGCGCTCACGGACGATATGAAGCCGATCTCGCCGGCACCGTCGTCGTATCGGTAACGCTCGGCGACCTCGCCGCGGTAGTCGCCCGCCCGTGCCGTGACGGGCCAGCGCTCGCGGATTGTGGCCAGCAACTCCGCGGACGGCACGACCTCGTGCGGCTGCCAGGCGTTGCGATTGCCCACGTCCATGTACTCGATCAACCGCACGATCACCGGCGTGCCGCGGAAGCGCTCGAGCAGCGGCAGCACCGTGTGGTCATTGACGCCGCGGCGCACGACCACGTTGACCTTGACGGGACTCAGGCCGGCGTCGAGCGCGGCCGCGATACCCTCGAGCACCTGCTCGACCCCACCAAAGCCGCCGCTCATGCTCGAGAACACGTCCGGGTCGAGCGTGTCGAGGCTGACCGTGACCCGATGCAGGCCGTTGCCCTTCAACTCGGCGGCGTGTTGCGCGAGCAGCACGCCATTGGTCGTCAGCGCGAGGTCCTCGATGCCATCGAGGATCGACAGTTCTGCCACCAGATCCGAGAGGTCGGCGCGCAGCAGCGGCTCGCCGCCCGTGAGCCGGAGCTTGCGCACGCCAAGCGCGATGCCGGCCCGCGCGATCCGCGCGATCTCCTCGAAGCTCAGCCGCTCCGCGGCGCGCAGGAATCGATATCGATCGTGGAACGTCTCCTTCGGCATGCAGTAGGGGCAACGGAAGTTGCACCGGTCCATCACGGAGATGCGCAGGTCGTGCATCCGACGGCCGAGCCGGTCGCGCACCCGGTCGGCCGCGGGGTGCGCGATGAGGTTCCGGGCGGGGGGCAGGTCGGTCGTCATGATCCGCGGCGCTGGGTTACTTCTTGTCCTTGGCACCGAACGCCTTGAGTTCCTCGCTCCAGCTGGCCGCGATCGCCTGCAGCTCGTCGAGCGCCGCGTTGTGCTTCTTGGCGTGCACGGACTCGATCGAGGCCTTTTTCTGCGTGTACTCGGGGTCCATGCTGTCGAGCGCGGCGAGGGACTCTGTCTTCTCCTGCTCGAGGCAGGGCAGGTAGACCTCCTGCACGGTCTTCGAGTACGCCTTGACCTCGCCCTGGGCCGCAAGCATCTCTTCCTTGGTCGCCTGGCCGCCGTTCGGCAGCTTCTGCGGCGCCTGGGGATAGATGCAGGCCGCGTTTGCGCCGGCGCCGAGCGCGAGCATCAACGGCAGGACGACGATGGAGGTCGAGAGCTTCATAGCGGTTTCCTCTGCAGCCGGCGGGAAATAGAGGCCAAAACTATATCAGACGGTCGCCCGGTAGCGGCTATGCTTGGCGTCCTCGACTCGTCTGGAGTGCAGCGAGATGACGGCATCCGACCCGCCGGCGACCTATGGCGCCAGCGCGCACGGGCTCCGGGGCGACTACGCCGGAATGCGCCCGGATTACACGGTCAGCCAGGACTACGCGGGCTACGCCCCCGAGCAGCAGGACCGCTGGCGCCGGTTGTATGCGCGGCAGATGCGTCTCGTGCCGGGCCGGGCCTGTATCGAGTTCCTGCGCGTCGTGGATACGCTCGGCTACGACGCCGGCATCCCCCGTTTCGACGAAGTGAACGAACGCCTCGGCCGTGCGACCGGCTGGCAGGTCGTCGCGGTGCCCGGACTGCTGCCCGAGCCTGTCTTCTTCACGCATCTCGCGCAGCGGCGATTTCCAGTCACGGTCTGGCTGCGCGAGGAGCACGAGTTCGAATACATCGTCGAGCCCGACGTCTTCCACGATTTCTTCGGTCACGTGCCGCTACTGTTCGACCCGGTGTTCGCCGACTACATGCAGGCGTACGGACAGGGCGGGCAGAAGGCCGACGGTCTGCACGCACTTGAGTACCTGGCACGGCTGTACTGGTACACGGTCGAATTCGGCCTGATCCGGACGGACGACGGCCCACGCGTCTACGGCGCCGGGATTCTGTCGTCGCCGAGCGAGATCGCCCATGCGCTCGCAAGTCCCGAGCCACGGCGCATCGGTTTCGATCTGGGGCGCGTGATGCGCACGCGCTACAAGATCGACAGCTTTCAGCAGACGTATTTCGTGATCGACGATTTCGCGCAACTGTTCCGCGAGACGGCCCCCGATTTCACGCCGATCTACCGGCAGATCGCGACGCAGCCGCAGCTCGCCGCCGACGCGCTGCTGCCGGAGGACCGGGTGTACGGCTGAAGCGCGGGCCGGCCCGAGTCGCCACGGTGGCGGCCGCGGGGGGTTCTGGTGTCCAATGACGCCCCCCCGGGCGGGACGCCCGGAGCGTATCTGCAGAGGTCTCCCATGAGCACACCATCCCCGATTGCGGGTCACGAACCGTCCCTGTTCGCGCTGGGACACCACGTCGCCGGGCGCCACGTCGCCGGCACTTCGGGCCGCGACGGCCCGGTTTTCAATCCGGCCACCGGAGCGCTGCGCGGGCGAGTCGCGTTCGCATCGACCGACGAAACCCGGGCTGCGATCGCAGCGGCTGAGGCTGCGCTGCCTGGCTGGGCCGCCACGACGCCCCTGCAGCGGGCGCGCGTCATGTTCCGCTTCAAGGCGCTGCTCGAGGCGCATGCCGACGAACTCGCGCTGCTGCTCACCTCGGAGCACGGCAAAGTGCTCTCCGACGCGCGCGGCGAACTGACGCGGGGCATGGAGGTGGTCGAGTTTGCCTGCGGCATACCGCAGCTGCTGAAGAGCGAGTTCACCGAGAACGTCGGCACCAACGTCGACAGCTGGTCGATGCGGCAGCCGGTGGGTGTGTGCGCCGGCATCACGCCGTTCAATTTCCCGGCCATGGTGCCTATGTGGATGTTCCCGGTGGCCATCGCCTGCGGCAATACGTTCGTGCTGAAGCCGTCCGAGAAGGATCCGAGCGTGCCGCTTCGCCTCGCAGAACTGCTGCAGCAAGCCGGGATGCCAGATGGCGTGTTCAACGTCGTCAACGGCGATCGCGAGGCCGTGGACACGCTGCTGACCGACCCGCGCGTGGCGGCAGTGAGTTTCGTGGGCTCGACGCCGGTGGCCGAGTACATCTACCGGACGGCGTCGGCGCACGGCAAGCGCGTGCAGGCGCTCGGCGGTGCCAAGAACCACATGGTCGTGATGCCCGACGCCGACACGCGCAATGCCGCGAGCGCGCTCGTCGGCGCGGCTTTTGGTTCCGCGGGTGAACGCTGCATGGCGATCTCGGTCGCCGTGGCGGTCGGCGACGCCGGTGACCGTCTGGTCGAAGCCGTCAAGCAGCAGCTCGCCGAGCTGAAGGTGGCGCCTGGTACCGCGGATTGGAGCGACATGGGGCCGCTCGTCACGCGCGAGCATCTCGAGCGCGTGCGCGGTTACGTCGACCTGGGGGTGCAGGAAGGCGCGGACCTCGTCGTGGATGGCCGCGGCCTGAAGGTCAAGGGCTGCGAGCAGGGGTATTACCTCGGACCGTGCCTGTTCGATCACGTGCAACCGGCGATGCGGATCTATCGCGAGGAGATCTTCGGGCCGGTGCTGTGCATCGTGCGCGCGCCGGACTTCGAGGCGGCGCTAGAAATCGTCAATGCGCACGAATTCGGCAACGGCACCGCGATCTTCACGGCGAGCGGCGAGGCCGCGCGCACGTTCGCGCAGCGAGTGCAGGCGGGCATGGTCG
>Ga0113563_10002892_pt1 | contig 10543 bp, 11 predicted proteins | sample Mud3Dept3metaG_FD_80117 | JGI IMG/M metagenome (GOLD analysis project Ga0113563, IMG submission 80117) | Freshwater wetland microbial communities from Ohio, USA, analyzing the effect of biotic and abiotic controls - Mud 3 Core 4 Depth 3... | ecosystem: Environmental > Aquatic > Freshwater >...
CGCACCGCCTCGGCCCAGCGGCGGAAGTCAGATTCAGCCGGCAGTCCCGGCAGGTCCAGCGCGATTTGCAGGTCCAGATCCAGGGTCATGAGGCGTTGTCCTGTTGATGGCGGGGGTGGGCCTTCACTATCCAAGCTAGGGTTAAATTAAACCTGAACAGATGATACCGATAAGGTGCTCATTTCTATAGCAAACAAAGGTGAAACCGTGGAAAACTTCGTTCCAGTCTTTGAATCAAAAGTCAAAAAGCTTCGTGACAAGATCGTCAAGGAGCTTTCCATTCCCAAGAAGAACAGAAATAAGAAGCGTCTCAAAAAGATGCTTGATGAGATCAGAAGCCTCAAGAAAACCATCAAGTCCGCCAAGAAGATCAAAACCTGTCCGCATTGCGGTAACCCACTCTGGGAAGAAGAGTCGCCGTAATCTCCATCATCACCACTTCCCAAGAGGCTACGCCTCTGAGCGCCGCCAGCATTCAGGAAGAGGATCCCGCCGATTTTCCATTGCGGTCGGCCTGCTCCTGATTTTGTTCCCAAACCTGGTAGGCACTAACGATCCGCTGCACCAGCGGATGCCGCACCACGTCGCGGGCGTTGAAGAAGGTCATGCTGATGCCCTCCACGTCCTTGAGGACCTGCAACACCTGGCGCAGGCCAGACTGGACATTGCGCGGCAAATCCACCTGCGTCACGTCGCCGGTGACCACCGCCGTCGAGCCGAACCCGATCCGGGTCAGGAACATCTTCATCTGCTCCACCGTGGTGTTCTGGGCCTCGTCGAGGATGATGAAGGAGTTGTTCAACGTCCGGCCGCGCATAAAAGCCAGCGGCGCGACCTCGATGATGTTGCGTTCGATCAGCTTGGCGACCCGCTCGAAGCCGAGCATCTCGTACAGGGCGTCGTAAAGCGGACGCAGATAGGGGTCAATCTTCTGGGCCATGTCGCCGGGCAGGAAGCCCAGCCGCTCGCCGGCTTCTACCGCCGGACGCACCAGCACCAGCCGCCGCGCCGCATTGCTTTCCAGCGCGTCCACTGCGCACGCTACCGCCAGATAGGTCTTGCCGGTGCCGGCCGGCCCGACCCCGAAATTGAGGTCGTGGTGGTGGATGTTCCACAGATAGCGTTGCTGGTTGGGGCCGCGCCCGCGAATCAGGCCCACGCGGGTGCGGATGGTGACTTCCTCGCCGTCCGGCTCCCCGTCCTCGATCAGGGCATCGGCGCCGGCTTCCTGCAAAAACAGATGGACTTGCGCGGGGGTGAGCGCCTCGTCGCGGGTGGTGCGGTACAACGCCTCCACCACTGCGACTGCTACCGCGACCGCATGGGGTTCGCCGATCACCCGGAACTGATGGCCGCGATTGTTGATTTCGACGCCCAGCCGGCGTTCGATCTGGCGCAGATGTTCATCCAGATGACCGCACAGCATCGCCAGCCGGGCATTGTCGGCGGGTTCCAGCAGCAGATCCTGAAATTTGGGGGCGATGTTGGAATTCAGGGCGGAAACGGCAGTGGGCGCGTTCATCAACTCGCCTGTTTGAAGGCCGGCAGTTCCGGGGCGGCGACCAGGCGACCGCGCAGAGAGTTGGGCAGCGCCTCGGTGATGACGACCTCGACGAACTGGCCGATCAGGCGGGCCGGCCCGTCGAAATTGACCACCCGGTTGTTCTCGGTGCGGCCGGCCAGTTGCCGCCCGTCCTTGCGCGCGGGCCGGTCCACCAGCACCCGCTGCGTCGTGCCGATCATGCGCCGGCTGATGTCGTGCGCGCCAGCTTCGAGCTGCGCCTGCAACCGGGCCAGCCGCTCCTTCTTGACCGCCAGCGGGGTGGCATCGGGCAGGCTGGCGGCGGGCGTGCCGGGCCGGGCACTGTAGACGAAGCTGAAGCTGTGGTCGAAGCCGATCTCTTCGATCAGCGCCATCGTCGCCTCGAAGTCCCGGTCAGTTTCGCCGGGAAAACCGACGATGAAGTCCGAGGACAGGCTGATCTCCGGGCGCACGGCGCGCAGCTTGCGCACTTTGGCCTTGTATTCCAGCGCCGTATGGCCGCGCTTCATCAACGCCAGGATACGATCTGAACCGCTTTGCACCGGCAGGTGCAGGTGGCTGACCAAGTGTGGGACGCGGGCGTAGACCTCGATCAGCCGGGCGGAGAATTCGATCGGATGCGAAGTGGTGTAGCGGATGCGGGCGATGCCGGGAATGGCGGCGACGTGTTCGATCAGCAGCGCCAGATCGGCGGTTTCGCCATCGTCCATCGGCCCCCGGTAGGCGTTGACGTTCTGGCCGAGCAGGTTGACCTCGCGCACGCCCTGCGCTGCCAGCGCCCGGACCTCGGCCAGCACGGCGTCGAACGGCCGGCTGACTTCGTTACCGCGCGTATAGGGCACCACGCAGAAGGTGCAGTATTTGTCGCAGCCTTCCATGATGGACACAAAGGCGGTCGGACCCTCGGCGCGCGGTTCCGGCAGCCGGTCGAACTTTTCGACCTCCGGGAAGGACACGTCCACCACGGGCCGCCGGTCGGCCCATACGGCGGTCAGCATCTCCGGCAGCCGGTGCAGCGTCTGCGGCCCGAACACCAGGTCCACGCAGGGCGCCCGTTCGCGCAGCGCCTCGCCTTCCTGGCTGGCGACGCAGCCGCCGACGCCGATGACCACGCCGGGCCGCCGGGTTTTCAGGGCTTTCCAGACCCCTAGTTGCGAAAATACCTTTTCCTGGGCCTTTTCGCGGATCGAGCAGGTGTTGAGCAGCAGCACATCCGCCTCGGCGGGATCGTCGGTGCGCTCCAGACCGCAGGCCACCCGCAGCCCATCCGCCATCCGGGTGGAGTCGTATTCATTCATTTGGCAGCCGTAGGTCTTGATGTACAGTTTGCGCATCATCAGTGATTTTTGAACAATAACAAGGCAAAAAACTATAGCATCGCCATTGGGGGGGCGCTAGCGGACCGAATTTTCCAATTTTCCCCATGCAGCGGCAACTTGAGAGGATGTGATGGAATTTTTGAGCGAGTACGGGATGTTTCTGGCCAAGGCCGCGACCATTGTCGTGGCGCTTTTGGTCATGGTAGGTGGCGTCGTGGCGCTGACACGGCGCAGCGGGGAGCCGGACCACCGGGGCCGGCTGGATATCCGCCATTTGAACGAGGATTACGACAGTATGGCCCTGGCGCTCAAGGCGGCGACCCTGCCGAAAAAGGCCTTCAAGCAGGCCCGCAAGGAGCAAAAGACGCGGGACAAGCAGCACGACAAGACCGCGCGCCGCCGCGTGTTCGTGCTGAATTTTCACGGCGACCTCCGCGCAGCGGCGGTGGCGTCCCTGCGCGAGGAGGTGACGGCGGTGCTGACCGCCGCCCAACCCGAGGACGAGGTGATGGTGCGGCTGGAAAGTGCCGGCGGGCTGGTTCACGCCTACGGGCTGGCGGCAGCGCAACTGCTGCGCATCCGCGACCGGCGGATCAAGCTGACGGTAGCGGTGGACAAGGTGGCGGCCAGCGGCGGGTATTTGATGGCCTGCGTCGCCGACCGCATTATTGCCGCGCCGTTCGCCATTCTCGGCTCCATCGGCGTGATCGCCCAGTTGCCGAACTTCAACCGGCTGCTCAAGAAGCACGACATTGACTACGAGCAGTTCATGGCCGGCGAATTCAAGCGCACGGTTACGCTGTTCGGCGAGAACACCGACAAGGGCCGCCACAAGTTCCAGGAGGAGATCGAGGTGACTCACACCCTATTCAAGGAGTTCGTGAAGAGCCACCGCCCGCAACTCGATCTGGACCAGGTGGCGACCGGCGAGTACTGGTATGGAACCCGGGCGCTGGAGCACCGGCTGGCGGACGAATTGCGCACCAGCGACGATTACCTGCTGGATGCCAGTGCCAGCGCCGATCTGTACGAAGTGACCTTCACCGGCAAAAAGCCCTGGCTGGCGCGGCTGCTGGCGCATACCAGCCAGGCGCTGGCGCGGAACTGAAAAGCCCTCAGAACGGAATATCGTCGTCGAAACCGTTGTCCGGCCCCGGCTGGGGCGTCGGGCGAGCCGGTGCCTGCGCCGGACCCTGCGACGGACGCGGCGTGGGGGCGGAGTCCACCTCCGGCCCTTCTCCCGGAAACGGTGCGCTGCCGCCGGCGCCGCCGCGCCCGCCCAGCATCTTCATTTCATTGGCGATGATCTCGGTGGTGTAGCGATCCTGGCCCGAGGTCTTGTCCTGCCACTTGCGGGTTTGCAGGCGGCCTTCCACGAACACCGAGGAGCCCTTGCGCAGGTACTGGCCAACGATCTCCGCCAGTGGGCTGTAGAACACCACGTTATGCCACTCGGTGCGTTCCTGCTTCTCGCCGGTGTTGCGGTCCTTCCAGCTTTCGTTGGTGGCGATGGTGACGTTGGCGACCGCCTTGCCGCTGGGCATGTAGCGCACGTCCGGGTCCTTGCCCAGATTGCCGATTAGAATGACTTTGTTGACGCTGGCCATGTGGTTTTACTCATGAACGTTGGAAGTTTTGGAACGAAAATACCATCTGGACAAGGATACGCAGCAATGCCACCCGCCGCCATGCGGGAGATGCCAGGACCGACCCGGCCGGGCCGTTCCGTTCCTTATGCCCGCCGCGACGCGATTGTGCTTACAATACCACCAGAACGTCCTGACACCTTCCCGCGCCGTGCGCTACGTCAATCATGCCGTCTACTCCTCCCAGCATCTTCCTGATCGGCCCGATGGGCGCCGGCAAGACCACCATCGGCCGCCGACTGGCGCTGGCGTTGCGCCGGCAGTTTATTGATAGCGACCATGAAATCGAACAGCGCGCTGGCGTCAGCATTCCTCTCATTTTCGAGGTGGAGGGCGAGGCCGGTTTCCGCGCCCGCGAAAAGGCTATCATCGCCGAACTCACGCGGCGGCCCGATATTATCCTCGCTACCGGTGGCGGCGCCGTGCTCGACCCCGACAATCGCCGCTGCCTGGCCGGCCGCGGTTTCGTGGTGTACCTGTGCACCTCGGTGGACGAACAACTCCGCCGTACCCGCGGCGATACCCATCGTCCCCTGCTGCAAACCCCCGATCCCCGGGCCAGGCTGGCGCAATTATTCAAACAGCGCGATCCGCTCTACCGCGCCGTGACCGACTGCGTGATCGTGACCGACGGCTGTTCCCTGGGCCAGGTGACGCGCACTGTTCTGAACCAACTGCAATCCTATCAACTCTGAGCGATGACCGGATTTTCCCGCCTTATGAAAACGCTCCATGTCGAACTCGGCGACCGCCGCTACCCGATTTACATCGGCCCCGGCCTGCTCGGGCAGGCCGATTTGCTGCCGCCCCTTCTGTCCGGCCGGCAGGCGCTGGTGGTCAGCAATACTACCGTCGCGCCGCTGTATCTGGAGCGCGCCTACGCTGCCTTGACCGGTGTGCGCTGCGAGACGGTGATCGTGCCCGACGGCGAGCGTTACAAGACTCTGGAGACACTGAATGAGATTTTCACCGCTCTGCTGAATCATCGCTTCGACCGGCAGTGCACGATCATCGCCCTCGGCGGCGGGGTGATCGGCGACATGGGCGGTTTCGCGGCAGCCTGCTACCAGCGCGGCGTGGCCTTCATCCAGATCCCCACCACCCTGCTGGCCCAGGTGGATTCCTCGGTGGGCGGCAAGACCGCGGTCAACCACCCGCTCGGCAAGAACATGATCGGCGCGTTCTATCAGCCGCGCTGCGTGCTGGCCGACACTGACACCCTGACTACCCTGCCAGACCGCGAACTCAGCGCCGGCCTGGCCGAGGTGATCAAGTACGGTCTGATCCGCGACCGCCCGTTCCTGGACTGGTTGGAGGTGAACCTGGAGGCGTTGCTTGCGCGCGACGCCACCGCTCTGAGCGAGGCCATCGAACGCTCCTGTCGCAACAAGGCCGAAATCGTCGCCGCCGACGAGCGGGAAACCGGCGAGCGCGCCCTGCTCAATCTCGGCCACACCTTCGGCCATGCCATCGAAACCGGGGTCGGTTACGGCGAATGGCTGCACGGCGAAGCGGTGGCGGCGGGGATGGTCATGGCCGCCGATCTGTCGGCGCGGCTGGGCTGGCTCAGCCTGGAGCAGGTCGAGCGGGTGCGGACGCTGCTGACTCGCGCCCGCCTGCCGCTAGTCCCGCCGCCGGAACTGACGCCCGATGATTTTCTGCGACTGATGGCAGTGGACAAGAAAGTACAGGATGGCCGGCTGCGGTTGATCCTGCTGCGCGATCTGGGGCAGGGGGTCATCGCCGGGGACGTGGATGCCCGGCGGTTGCGGGAGACGCTGGAAGCGGGGAGATAGCTCCGAACCGGGATTGCGCGCCACGCTGCATCCCGGCCTGCAAGGCTATTTCCTATTCCCTATCTCCCTATCTCCCTATCTCCCTACTCGCTACTCGCTACTCGCCAGCAAATCGGCGGTTGCGATCGGATAGTCGATCCCCGCCCGTTCCAGATCGGCATAGGTGGTCGATTGTTGGGTGGGATGGATATCCAACCCTAATTGCAAGCCGATTTGCGACAGTGAGAACAGGCCGCGCACCGCCGGCTTGCCGGTTTCGGGGTTGGCGTCCACCACCAGCGCGTGCTGGCGGTCGGCTTGGCGCAGGGTAGCGATGATGTCGCCCACCCGTGCGTTGGCCACTTCCTCCATCAGCAGCACTTTCATCCTGGGTTGGAGGGTCATGATGTCGGCAACCAGCAGATCCTCCCAGGCGCCGCCAGCCCTGGCCAGAAGGCGTCCAGGTTTCTCGCCCTCGATGTCGCGGCTGGTGATCAGCCCGATAATCTGACGGTCAGCGTTGTTCACCAGCAGCAACCGCACGCCCCGTTTGATCATCAGGTCCAGTGCCTTGCTCAGCGGCGTGGTCAGCTCGGTGGTGTAGGCGGTGACCTGACTGAGATCGGTCATCGCCGCCAGGGCGGGATCGTCGGTGGTCACCCGCTCTGGCAGGGATTGCCGGGGGCGAAAATAGCTGGCGCCGCTGTCCAGGCGGTGAAACGGGAGAGGCTGGTAATCCTGAGCCATCGCAAGATTCTCCAAGCAGAATGGGGGGTATATCCGGCAATCCGTTCAGCGCCGCCGCATGGGTCGGGTGATGATGCTGTCCGTCCATTCCAGAATCGCCCGCACCCGTGGGGTCAGCAGGGTCCAGGCCTCAGCGCGGTCCACCCAGCGGTATTCGCTGTGCTCGGGTCGGCCCAGTGCCGGGTTGGGTGGCAACCGCACAGCGGTATTCGGCGCTTCGGCGATGTAATAGCGGGCTACCTTGCGGCCCTGATTGTAGGGATGGGTTTCCCGGTATACGTCGCCCCAGCGGAATCGCAGGCCGGTCAGCGTCGTTTCCTCTTCGACTTCGCGCACGGCCGCTTCCAGCGGCGATTCGGTGGCTTCCACCACGCCCTTGGGAAAGTCCCAGTAATTGTAGGCGCGCAAGAGCAGGTAGTCGTAATGGTCGCGGTTCCAGTGCACTACCACAACGCCGGAGGACAAGGTCCGAACCGGGGCTGGCCGTGGATTCCCCATTCGCGTCATCCTGATACTCTCACGACGCGGCGCCCGCATGGCCTGGCGCGCTCAATTCATGCACGGTCTCAACCAGGACCCGGACCGCGTCTGGGGCGACCCCGGGCTGGATGCCGTGGCCGAGATTGAAGACATGGCCAGGACCGGGGCCAAAATCAGCCAGGACTTGCGCGACCTGCCGGCGGATGCAGTCGGGGGCGGTGTACAGCACGGCTGGGTCGAGATTGCCCTGTAGCGCCACCCGGTCGCCCACCCGCTGGCGGGCGTCGCCCAAATCCACGGTCCAGTCCACCCCCACCGCATCGCAGCCGGTCGCGGCGATGTCCTCCAGCCACGCGCCGCCGCCCTTGGTGAACAGAATCACCGGGACAGGCCGGCCCTCGGCTGCGTGGGTCAGACCGGCGACGATTCGCGCCATGTAGGCCAGCGAAAATTCGCGGTAGGCGCGCGGCGTAAGGATGCCGCCCCAGGTATCGAATACCATCAGCGCCTGGGTACCCGCCGCGACCTGGGCGTTCAGATAGGCGGTCACCGCGCGGGCGGTCATGTCCAGCAAACGGTGCAGTGCATCGGGCTGGTTGTAAAGCAGGCCCTTGATCCGGGCGTAATCCTTGCTGGAACCACCCTCGACCATGTAAGTCGCCAAAGTCCACGGACTGCCGGCGAAACCGATCAGGGGAACCCGCCCGGCCAGCTCCCGGCGGATCAGCCGCACCGCGTCCATGACGTAGCGCAATTCCACCTCCGGGTCGGGAACGCCCAGCCGGTCAATATCCGCCGTCGAGCAGACCGGCCGGGCGAATTGCGGCCCCTCGCCTTCGCTGAAGGAAAGTCCCAGGCCCATAGCGTCGGGGATGGTCAATATATCGGAAAACAGAATCGCCGCGTCCAGTGGAAACCGCGCCAGCGGTTGCAGGGTGGCCTCGCAGGCCAGTTCCGGCGTCTGACACAGAGTGATGAAGCTGCCGGCGCGGGCGCGGATGGCGCGGTATTCCGGCAAATAGCGCCCCGCCTGGCGCATCAGCCAGACCGGAGTGCGATCCACCGGTTCGCGGCGCAGGGCGCGCAGCAGGCGGTCATTATAGAGAGGAGCGATCATGGGTGAAGTGTGCCAAGGTTCCCGACTGGCGTCTATGGATGATCGGGGTTTGCGAGGATGGAAAAGCCACGGCGAAAACTCTGTAATAATGACTCTAAGTTCGATGTTGCATTCTGCGCCCCGATCAGGAGATTGCCATGGCCGACCAACCCCACCGCCTCACCCGTGGCCCGTTTCGCGCTGACCAGTTGCGTGATGGCGACCGCTACGAACTTTCCAACGGCCATCCCATTTACTGCGCCCCCGCCGGCTGGCGACACGGTTCGGGCAGCCTGACCGGCGGCCTGGTGTTGGACAGCGACCCCGACGTGCAGTGGACGGGTGCCGATGTCGGTATCAGCCCCGAGCCCGGCGCCTTGCGAGCGCCGGATGTGGTGGTGCGGGCGACGCCGCCCAGTGGAAATAACACCTGGTTGACTGAAGCGCCACCGCTGGCGGTGGAGTACGCCGGCCCCGGTCAGGACGAGCGCGAACTGAAGGACAAGGTCGCCGAGTTGCTGGCGGCGGGAACGCGCCAGGTGTGGGTGGTGCGGCTGGTGGGACCCCAGCGGGTGGAGGTCCATCGCCCGGATGGGCCGATGCAGGTCTACACCGCCAGCGATACCCTGGAGTTGCCCGGCGTGCTGCGTAACCCGGTGCCAGTGCGGGCGCTTTTCGACCGTGATGCAGCGCACGAAGTGGTCTTGCGCAATCTGCTGCAACGTCGCGGCTATGCCAACCTGGAGGATGTGCGCGAGGAAGGGCGTGAGGAAGGAATTATGGAAGCGATCCTGGCGTTGTTGCGGGGGCGGGAACTGGTGGTGGACGCTACTATTGAGGATCGCCTGCGGGCTTGCCACGACCGGGAGATTCTGCGGCGCTGGTTGCTGAACGCCGCGCGGGTGGATCAGGCGGAAAGGATTTTCGATCTTTGACCCTGCCAGTATCCGGTTGCAACTCTACGCTTTCGGTAAAGATGCGGTGGCTATCAATCAGTTCGTGGTTGTAGCAGTCCACGAAGGCGTTGCGCGGGGTTGCGGTAAACTTTGCAATCAAGATGGCAGGCGAGGAGAAGACTGATGAGTGTGGCCAGCATCGCGACGGAATCCCGGCGGCTGGAGGAGTGGGAAGTGGAACTGGCGGAAGTGCGCGCCATGACCGAACGCGAAATGGAAAACCTGGTGACCGAGAACGATACCCCCGTGGATAATATTCTGTCGGAAAAACAACAACGACTGCTGACGGAACCGCTTTACAGCGCTTGGGCTGGCCCGGAGAAGTGCGCGCCCGATCATCGTGCTTTTCTGGCTCTGGCCAATGTCGGGTTGTTCTACGCCCTGCGGCAGCCGCCGCTGGTTCCCGACGTGATGTTGGCGTTGGACATACCGGGGCTGGGACCGGATTTGAGTCAGAAAGGCAATCGTTCCTATTTCGTCTGGGTTCAGGATGGCAAGTCGCCGGCGGTAGTGGTGGAGATCGTTTCCAACCAGGAAGGTGGCGAGGATGGCGGCAAGTTGCGCCAGTACGAAGCGATTGGAATTCCATACTACGTGATTTTCGATCCCTGGCGCCTGTTGTCGGATCGGATGTTGCGCATCTACCAGTTCGCGGGGGTAAGCCAGGGTTATATCGAACAGGTCGGTGGCCTGCTGGACGCGGTCGGGCTGGGTCTGAGCCTGTGGCAGGGCGAATACGAGGGGACGGAGACGCTCTGGTTGCGCTGGGCCGACCGCGAGGGGCGGCTGATTCCGACCGGCGCGGAATTGGCCCGGCGCGAGCAACAGCGGGCGATGGAAGCCGAGCAGCGGTCGGAACAGGAACGCCAGCGGGCCGAAGAATCAGTGCGGCAGGCGGAACAGGAACGCCAGCGGGCCGAAGAATCAGTGCGGCAGGCGGAACAGGAACGCCAGCGGGCCGAAGAATCAGTGCGGCAGGCG
>Ga0113563_10002894_pt1 | contig 10534 bp, 3 predicted proteins | sample Mud3Dept3metaG_FD_80117 | JGI IMG/M metagenome (GOLD analysis project Ga0113563, IMG submission 80117) | Freshwater wetland microbial communities from Ohio, USA, analyzing the effect of biotic and abiotic controls - Mud 3 Core 4 Depth 3... | ecosystem: Environmental > Aquatic > Freshwater >...
CATCGGCTGCCTGCTGCTGGATCGGAGTGAGTGCGCCTTCGAACTGGACGCAGATCTCGGCGCCGACCGTGCGCTCATCGTTGAGGTCGATCGTCACGCCGTGGGCGAGCAGGATCTCGGTCACGTCGGGCGCGCAGCCACGCGGCACCGAGACGTGCTGCGGATGATCGTCTGCGCACGAGATCACGCGGGGTGTCCTCGCAGTCGACATACGCATCGCTTGCTTCTTGTGGAACTCGGGGTTTTCGAACGCGGCCGTGCGCTTGATGAGGTTGATGAGTGGAGATGGCAAACTTGCGGTCGTGACGAATAGTCGTTGCGCGAGCACCGCCGGCACTCGGCTCGGCATCGGGCCAGCGACATGCACTGGCTGGTGCTTACGCGGAGGCGCTACCAACCACGGCGTCGCGCCCTCATCAGTGGGCGAGCTTCGGACGCCCAGCACTCCACCTTCGCGGTCAGCGTCGGCGACGACGCCTTCGACGGTCGCGGGATCGATCCGGCGGACCTGTGCGAGCACGTCCCATTGCTGCTCGCCGGGGAACGGCACGAGATCGTCGTCCAGTAGCTCGGAGTTGCCGTGCTTGCGCGCGTCCTTCTGGAGCGGTAGCGCGATCAAGTTGCCGAACCCACCCTTGGGCATGTGGTCCTGACTAGGGAACAAACGATCGTACGAGTCCATGGACAGCTCATGACGCGCAGCCATCGTCTGCGTGAGCACGTAACTGCCGAGCTTGCGCGCGGACCACGCCGCCACGGGCGCGGAGAAGAAGAACCACACGTGCGCACCATTGCCGGAGCGCGATCGTTCAACCAGGAACGGCAACCCGAGCTTGCGGCACGTGGCGATGAACGCGCGCACATCCTCGGTCCAGGTTGCCTTGTCGAAGTCGACGGCGAGGAACCAGCACGTGCTGTCGGGGAGCATCGGGTACACGCCCATCACATGGCCGCCAGCCAGGTGGTGCCAGTACGCGGCGTCGTCGGCCGGGAAGAACTTCTGGTTCTTGCACTCGCCGCACTTTACCTTCGGGAGCTCGCACAGACCCTTGACGAACTTGTTCGCGCAAGCGGGGCCATAGCCGTGCTTGCCCGTCTTCGCGCTCTCGAAGCGAGTTGGGTACACGTCCTCCCTGCCGCGGAAGAGGCCGCGAAAGATCTGCAGCTTTCTATCGGGTGCACGCGGCGCCGCTTGCGCCGTCGGTACGTCATTCCTCGCGGGCGACTCGGCAGCGAGCGCGGCGAGTGCCGAGATCTGCGCTTCCAGCTCCGTGATGCGTGCCGCTTCGGCGGCCCGTGCCCGTTCCAACTCGACCACGCGTTCGCGCGCGCGTCCGATCTCCTCGAGCAACCTCTCGCGATCTCCGTCAGCCATCGTCAGCGAACGTCAGCCCGTACGTGTAGCGTCGGTTGGGCTACCTCGACGAAGTACGATCGCACGGTGATCGGGTACCACAGTTGCGACGCCTCGACGGAAACTTGACATCCCGTCGCAACCCGGAAAGATCGACGTATGGATGCCGCCACGCAAGTCGCGCCCCACGAGACCGAGCCACTGTCGTGGGCGGATATCTGCGCGCAGTACCCCGATCAGTTCGTGTGCCTTGTCGACGTCGTACCGGTCGAGTTGCGGAGCCCCGAGATCCGGACGGCCCGCGTTGTCGGGTGCGGCCCGACGCGTCGAGCTGCCTTCGAGCCCATTCGTGACCTCAGCGCGAGATACCCGCGTCACTCGGTCAGGTTCACTGGAATTTGCACGGACTCACTGTTTCGTCCCTCCCTGGTCATCGATGACGAGACTCTCGAGCTCCTTCGTTCGTGATCGCCAGCTGATCATCGTCGATGCGGAGATCGTCGGACCGTCGAATACGACGACCGCACGACTCGTATTGGACACCGGAGCGGCTACCACCACGCTGGTCCCTGACGTGATCGAGGAGATCGGCTACAGCCGACGGGACGGCTTCAAGACGGCCAAGGTTCACACCGCAATCGGAGCGGAAACCGGTTACTGGCTACACGTATCCGAGTTCAGCGTGCTCGGGGTGACGACTCCAAACTTCGCGCTCACGGTGTTCCCACTCGGGCACAAGGACATCGACGGACTGGTTGGAATGAACTTCCTCCGGCACTTCAACTTCGAGGTCAGACCCGCCGAACGCCGCATCCTCGTCGAGCTCATAAAGCGATGAGGCCCCAGGGCAGCGCAATCTCGGTGTGCTCTCGATGATCCGTCCCAACCGTTCCCCAGGTTTTCTCAACGCATCCGTTTGGTTGCGCAGCGTGGGGAACAAACGGCGCCGCAACGTCGCGTGATTGTTGGACGCCGCCATAATCGCACTGTTGGACGCCGCCATAATCGCACTCTAGAGGTCAGGGGTTCGATCCCCCTAATCTCCACCACTGAAACGGCTGCCGGCGGCCGTTTCTGTTTTCGGGGTGCGGCTCGCTGCCACGTGGCTGCCACGCGCACCGAGCATCTTGAGGATCCGGCGATCGGGGTCGAGCTCGGTCGTGGCAGCCGCCGCAACCGACTCCGGGATCTCCCGCCGTGATCTCGCTCCATTTCACCTCACCGGCGCCCGTACCGATCACGTGCGCGAAGATCGATCCGGAGGACGCGTCGCGCTCGCCGGCGTCGAAGAGGCCGGATCGAACTACGTGCCGGGGCCGAGCAAGCGACCTTGAGGTAGTGCGCCGGTAACCTGCTCGCGACGCGGCTTCCAACGTCACGTGAAGGTGTGCGATCATGCCTCCTATTGTTTTTGAGGTGGATCGTGATGCAGCGCGGACTCGGTCGGGTGGGCGTGCTGGGGCTCGCGGCGGTGATGGCGAGCTGCGGGGATGCCGGTACGAAGCACCTCCCCGACGCACCGGACGTCGACGCTCGGCCCCCTGCGGCGATGCTGACGATCGATCGATCATCGGTATCGTTTGGCTCGATCTCGCTCGGCGCGATCAGTCCGGGGACGACCTTCACGATCACGAACACGGGCGCAGAGGCGAGCGGCGCGCTCGCGACGGCGCTCACCGGAGCCGACGCCGCGAGCTTCGCCGTCGGCACCAATACGTGCACCGGCACGCTCGGACCCGCAGCGACCTGCCAGGTCGCTGTGACGTTCTCGCCACTGGCGACCGGTACGAAGGCCGCGTCGCTGATGGTGATGGGCATGCCGGGCGGCACGGTGGCCGCTGCGCTCGATGGTGAGGGTATCGGCCTTGGCGCGTTGACGATCTCCAGCTCGGTGAGCGAGTTCGGGAGCGTCGTCGCCGGCCAGACCGGCACGATCGTCGCGACGTTCACCGTGACCAACACGGGCACGGGCACCAGCGGTGCGCTGTCCGTGATCCCCGCCGGCAGCGACCCAGCAGACTTCGTGAAGGGGCAGGACACCTGCGCGACCACGACGCTCGCGGCAGCGGCGACGTGCACGTTCGAGGTCCGGATCGCCCCGCTCTCGGCCGGCGCCAAGGCGGCGCTGTTCCAGGTCAGCGCGACCCCGGGCGGCAGCGTCAGCGGTGCGGTGACCGGGACCGGCCTGGCGCCGGCGAGCCTGCGTGCAGTGCCGCTGCAGCTCGAGTTCGGCTCGGTCGTGACGAGCCAGACGAGCGCCACGCTGACCGTCACCGTTGCCAGCCTCGGCGGCGTGCCGACCGGCTCGCTCGTCCAATCGATCACCGGAACCGATGCCGGGATGTTCGTGGCGACCGCAGGCACCTGCAGTGGCACGATGCTCGCGGCGGGGACGACGTGCACGGTGACCGTGGCGTTCACGCCGACGAGTGTGGGCGCGAAGTCGGCGCAGCTGGTGCTGGCCGGTACGCCCGGTGGCACGGTCGCGACGTCCCTGGTCGGCGATGGGATCACCGGGAACCAGCTCTCGATCACGCCGTCGGCGCACGGCTATCCGAACACCAACGTGGGGCAGGTCGCGGCTGCGCAGCAGTTCACGATCACGAACAACGCGGCGGGCGCGAGCGGGCCGCTGACCGCCGTGCTCGGCGGTGGTGACGCGAGCCAGTACCAGATGATCGCGGGCAGCGATGGCTGCACCGGCACCGTGCTCGCACCCTCGGCGAGTTGCGCGATCTCGGTCGCGTTCGCTCCGACCATGGGCGGTGTGGCGCACGCGTCGCTCACCGTCGCGGGCAGCCCGGGCGGCTCGGTCACCGCTGGCCTGCTCGGCCTCGGCGTGTCGGCAGCGTCGCTCTCGATGGCTCCGCCGTCGCGCGGCTTCGGCTCGGTGGTCACCGGCACGATGTCGCCGCCGCTCGCGTTCACGATCACGAACCTTGGCGGGCAGGTCTCCGGCGTACCGAGCGCGATGCTGACGGGCGCCGGGGCGGCGCAGTTCGCGATCGCGGGCAACACCTGCACGGCGACCCTCGCACCGGGCGCGGCCTGCACGGTGCAAGTGCGGTTCGCGCCGACGACGACCGGCGCGGCAACCGCGGCGCTCTCCGTCTCGGCGACGCCGGGCGGCACGGTCATGGGCACGCTCTCCGGCGATGGCATCGCCGCGGGTGGGCTCGTGATGATGCCGTCGAGTACCACCTTCCCGGTCACGTCGGTCGGTGACATCGCGGCCGCCCAGGTGCTGACGGTGCAGAACACCGGCAGCGCTGCGACCGGCACGATCGTGATCGCGACCACCGGTGCCGACTTCGCGTCGACGAACACGTGCGCGACCCTCGCGCCGGGCGCGACCTGCACCATCTCGGTGACGTTCTCGCCGACGGCGATCGGCGCGCGTACAGGCAGCGTCTCGGCGACGGCCTCGCCGGGCGGTACTGCCACGGCGGCGCTCGCCGGCTCGGGCCGCCCGCGGCTCGAGATCCTCGCGCTCGACAGTGGCCCTGTCGTCGATCCGGCGGACCTCGGCACCGCGATCATCAACAACCCGGCGCCGCATGACGTGCAGATCCTTGTCCGGAACAACACCGCGACGACGAAGGCGTTCGGCATCACGCCGGCGTTCGGCTCGCCCGCGCAGTACGCGGTCGTGTTGAACACGTGCGGTTCGACGATCGGCGCCGCCGGCGGGCTATGCACCGTCGGCGTGCGGTTCGCACCGACCACGACCGGCACGAAGCCCGGCAGCATCACGTTCGACATCGGCGCGGGCGCCGCGAACCAGGCGACCCAGAACCTGACCGGTGTCGGCATCGACTCGCTGACGATCACGGCGCTCGCGGGCACCGATTTCGAATCCGTGCCGATCAACACCACGCCGGGCGCGCTGACGTTTCGCGTGACGAACCCCGCTGGCTCCGCGACCTCGGGCGCGATCACCGCGATGCTCGCGGGCGGCGCGGCGTACACGATCACTGCGGACGCGTGCACCGGCCAGACCCTCGCCGCCGGCGCCTCTTGCTTGATCGACGTCTCGTTCTCGCCGACGACTGTGGCAGCCGCGATGACCACGCTCTCGGCCATGGCCACGCCCGGCGGCATGCCGTTCATCAACATCACCGGCACCGGCGTATCGCCGACCGGGAACCCGCCGACCGACCTGACGTTGTCACCGAGCTCGATCGCGGAGGGCACCCCCTCGGGTTCGACCGTGGGCACGCTCGCGACCACCGACGCCGATGCCAGTGACACGTTCCTCTACACGTTCGTCGGCGGCACCGGCGACACCGACAACGCCGCGTTCTCGATCAACGGGGCGATGGTGCAGACCAACGGCGTGTTCGACTACGAGACCAGGTCGGGCTACGCGATCCGCGTCCGCGTCACCGATAGCGGCGGCAACATCTTCGAGAAGCCGCTGACCGTGACCGTGACCAACGTCGACGAGGCGCCGGTCGCCGTCGACGATTCGCGGACCCTGACCGAGGACGACCCGGCGACGGCGATCGACGTGCTCGCGAACGACACCGACATCGACGGCGGGCCGAAGATGATCAACAGCGTCACTCAGCCGGCGAACGGCACGGTGGTGGTGACCGGCGGTGGCACCGGCCTGACCTACCAGCCCAACCCGAACTTCGCCGGCGGCGACACGTTCATCTACACGCTCAACGGCGGCTCGCTCGCCACGGTGGCGATCACGGTGACGGCGGTCGACGACGCGCCGGTCGCGTCCGACGACAGCTTCACGATCCCCGAGGACAACGGTCCGACCCAGCTCGACGTCCTTGCAAACGACACGGACGTCGACGGCGGCCCGATCTCGATCACGGCGGTCACGCAGCCCGCACACGGCACGCTCGTGATCACCGGGGCCGGCACGGGCGTCGCGTACACCGCCGCGATGAACTACGGCGGTCCCGACTCGTTCACCTACACGCTGTCACCCGGCGGCTCCATCGCCACCGTCACCTTGATGATCGACTCCATCGACGATCCGCCTGTCGCGGTCGATGACAGCGCGGCGACCTTTGAGGACGCCGGCCCCGCGTTCGTCGACGTGCTGGCGAACGACACCGATCCAGACGGCGGGCCAGAGATGGTCGCGTCGTTCACGCAGGGCGCGCACGGCACCGTCGCCGCGTTCCAGAACGGCGTCACGTACCAGCCGATGCCGAACTACTTCGGTACCGACACGTTCACGTACATCCTCAACGGCGGCTCGGTCGGCACGGTGACGTTCATCGTCAACCCGGTCAACGACGCGCCGTCGTTCACGAAGGGTGCGGATCGGACGGTGCTCGAGGACTCGGGCCTCCACACCGTCACCGGCTGGGCGACGATGACCAGCGCGGGCCCGGCGAACGAGGCGTCGCAGACCGTCGACTTCATCGTCACGAACGACAACAACCCGTTGTTCAGCGTGCAGCCGGCGATCAGCCCGGCCGGCAGCCTGACGTACACCCTGGCCGCCGACGCGAACGGCATGGCCACCGTCACCGTTCAGCTCCACGACGACGGCGGCACCGCGTTCCTCGGCGTCGACACCGGCGGCGCGCGGACCTTCGCGATCAACGTGACCGCGGTCAACGACGTGCCGTCGTTCACCAGGGGCGTGGATCAGACCCTTGTCGAGGATGCGGGTGCGCAGTCCGTCACCGGCTGGGCGACCTCGATCAGCGCGGGCGCGGCGAACGAGAGCGCGCAGGCCCTGGACTTCACCCTGACCAACGACAACGCGGCGCTGTTCTCGGTGGCGCCCGCGGTCGCGGCCGACGGCACGCTGACGTACACGCCGGCCGCCAATGCGAACGGCACGGCGAACCTCACGATCAAGCTCCACGACATCGGTGGCACCGCCAACGGCGGTGTCGATACCAGCGCGACCCAGTCGTTCACGATCACGGTGACCTCGGTCAACGACGCCCCGCCCTTCACGAAGGGCGCGGATCAGACCGTTCTCGAGGACTCTGGCGCCGCCACCGTGGTGGGCTGGGCCGCGTCGATCAGCGCCGGCCCGTCCGACGAGAGTGGTCAGACGCTCGACTTCATCGTCGTGAACAACAACAGCGCGCTGTTCAGCGTCCAGCCGGCGATCGCCGCGAACGGCACGCTGACATTCACGCCGGCGGCGAACGCCAGCGGCAGCGCGACCGTGACCGTGCAACTCCACGACAGCGGCGGCACCGCGAACGGTGGCGCCGATACGAGCGCAGCGCAGACGTTCGCGATCAACGTCACGGCGGTCAACGATGCGCCGTCGATCACGAGCACGGCCTCGACCACGGCGACCGAGGACACCCTGTACACCAACAGCGCGACGTCGAGCGACGTCGATGGTCCGGGCGCGACGTGGTCGCTGCTCGGGACGCACACCTGCGGCGGATCGATCGGCGCCGCCACCGGCGTGTTTGCGTTCACGTCGGCCGGCCCGGTCCCGCCGGCGAGCTGCGTCGTCGCGATCCAGATCTGCGACGGCGGTACGCCGAACCTGTGCGCGCAGCAGATGACCACGGTGGACATCACCGCCGTGAATGACGCGCCTGCGATCACCAACACGCCGCCGCCGACGGCAACCGAGGACACCGTGTACTCGTACACGGCGACGTTCGGCGACCCGGATGGCACGGGGCATACGTGGTCGGTGGACCTTGGCGATACCTGCGGTGGTTTGATCGATAGCGCGACCGGCGTCTATGCCTTCACCCCGGCTGGTCCGGTCCCGCTCCCGAGCTGCGTCGTCGCCATCAAGGTGTGCGACGGAGGGGCTCAGTGCGGTGCGCAGAGTGCCGTCGTCTCCATCACCGCCGTCAACGACCCGCCCGCCGCGAGCGACCAAGCCGTCACGGCGGGGATCAGCACGGCGGTCGCGCTCACGCTCGTCGCCGTTGACCCGGATGGCGATCCGCTGAGCTACGTCGTGGGCGTCCCCACGCACGGAACGCTCACGGGCGCGGCTCCGAACCTCACGTACACGCCGACGGCCGGGTACCTCGGGAGCGACTCGTTCTCGTTCCACGCCAACGATGGCCTGGTTGACTCGAATACCGCGACGGTCACGATCTCCGTGATCGTTCCGCCCTGCGCCAACCTCTCGTACGTCGCCGTTGGCGACTACGGCACGGCCGCCGGACCGCATGCAGTGGCGATCGCGGATCTCAATGGAGACGGGAAGCTCGACCTTGTGGTCGCAGCGAAGAACGGCAACGCGATCAGCAGCCTGCTCGGGAACGGAAATGGCACGTTCCAGGCCAAGCAAGACTACGCCACCGGCCCATCACCGCTGGCGATCGCGCTCGGCGATCTGAACGGGGACAACAAGCCCGATGCGGTGGTCGCGAACCGACTCGGAACGGGGGCGAGTGTGTTGTTCGGGAATGGTGACGGCTCGTTCGCGCCCCGCGTCGACTACGGCACCGGTGCCGTGGCGTACGCGCTCGCGCTTGGAGATCTCAACGGCGATGGCAAGCTGGACATCGTGGTCGCGAACCTGACGCCTCGGACCGCGAGCGTCCTGATCAACAACGGCAACGGGACGTTCCAGTCGGCGGTCGACTACGCCACGGGGAGCAGCCCCAATGGCGTGGCGATCGGGGACGTCGACGGTGATTCCGTACTCGACGTCGTCGTCGCGAATCGTGACAGCAACAGCGTGAGCTTCTTCCGTGGCAACGGGAACGGCACCCTGCAGGCCAAGGTCGACACCACCGTCGGAGCGCTTCCGCGCGATGTTGCGCTCGGCGACCTCAACGACGACCAGAAGCTCGATGTGGTGGTCGCCAACCGCAACGGTGTGACCGCGAGTTTGTTGATCGGCAACGGCGACGGCACCTTCCAAGCGCAGTCGGGGTATGGCAACAGCTCGTCGCTTCACACGTCCGTCGCCCTCGCGGACCTGGACTCGAACGGGACCCTCGACACCGTCGTCACGAACCGCAACACCAACGACGTCAGCATGCTACTCGGCACCGGCGTCGGCACGCTGGGAAGCCCCGTCAACACCACCACGGGTGTGAACCCGCATGGCGTCGCCATCGGGGACCTCACGGGCGATGGCCGGCCGGACGTCGTGACAGCTAACCGATCCGCCAACACCGTCAGAGTGTTACGCGCGCAGTGCAATTGAGGCACCGTTTCTGTTTTCGGCACCCCGGCGAGTCGATCGCGCTGCAGTGGTGTTCGATGAATCGCCGCGCTAGATCCGCGTGTAACCGGTGCCGTTGATGAACACGATGTTGGCCGACGCGGTCCCGTTCTCGAGCCGGTACGGCATCAGCACCAGCACGAGCTGCTTGGCGTCGGACGTCGTCACCCCGATCCGGTTGCCGACGATCGTGTACTTGCCTAACCACGGTCGCTCCGTCCCCGACGCGCCGATCGTCCACTCGAGGTTGCCCGCCGCATCCTGGGTGGAGCCAGTCACCGTCAACGACGAGCCGTAGCTCGCCAAGCCGTCCTTGTCCAGCCGCAGCCGCCCGGTGAAGCTCGCGGTGGTCCCGCCCTGCCCGACGGCGCCGGCCACGCTCGTGACCTCGGACGCCTCCCACACCCCGACCATCGCGGCCGCCGAGACATCCGTCGGCAGGACCCGGTAGTACTTGTCACCGCCGATCTCGAGCGCCGCGCCGGTACTCGAGAACGCGACGCTCTTGGCCGACCCGCGCTTGGTCAACGGCGTCAGCGCGAGCTTGCCACCGGCGACCTTGTACGACCACAGCCACGCCGCCTCGCCGAACGTCGCGCGCTGGACCTGGGCCTCGACATCGAGCGTGAGCTCGTCGCCCGGGAGCTCCTCGCTGACGTAGCCGCGCGGATCGAACACGTACCAGTTCGAGCGAAACGCCGCGTCCTTCGGCGGCAGCCGGCTCTGATAGACCCCGGCGAGCCTGGTGCCCGGCTGCCGATCGGCGAGCGCCGGCACCTTGGTCCCAACCCGCACGCGGTTGGCGAACGCGAACGCGAGCGGATCGATCAACTTGGTCAGCCCGGCGACATAGATCGCGACCGCATGCGGACTGACGACGATGGCAAGTGCATTGGGCACATCGGCGGACTTCACGAGTCAGTGAGCTGGATCGATCCCGCCGGACGCGAGATGCGTCGCGAGCAGCAATGACCGAGGCCGACCGCCTCGTCGATCCGCGTGGCTCCAGGCTTGCCTCCGAACTGGGGCTCGTCGAA
>Ga0113563_10002895_pt1 | contig 10532 bp, 7 predicted proteins | sample Mud3Dept3metaG_FD_80117 | JGI IMG/M metagenome (GOLD analysis project Ga0113563, IMG submission 80117) | Freshwater wetland microbial communities from Ohio, USA, analyzing the effect of biotic and abiotic controls - Mud 3 Core 4 Depth 3... | ecosystem: Environmental > Aquatic > Freshwater >...
AATCTTAAGAGTAACAAAGTTCCTTCCCGGAGAACAAACTATAACCTTTGCATCAGTAATCTTCATTATGTCAGTCAATTAATTTCATTGAACTTTGAACTTTAAACCTAGAAACCAATTGAGTTCCCTCCGTCAACAGGAAGAATCACCCCGGTTATAAATGAGGCAGATGGCGATACCAGAAAATATGCAGCGTCTGCAACCTCATCAGGCCTTCCAAGTCTGCCTAAAGGAGTCCTTGAAAGCACTTTCTTTTTTCTCTCAGGATCTTTTTCCAGCGCAAGTGTTGACATATTAGTTTTGATAAATCCCGGAGCCAGGCAGTTGACCCTGATCCTGTATTGAGCCAGTTCAACAGCCATAGCCCTTGTCATGCCTTCGATTGCTGACTTTGAAGCAGTATAGGCAATAACATTCGGAAGTCCATATTGCGACGCCATTGAACTGATATTAAGGATGACACCAGTGCACTGCTGCTGCATAACACTTGCTACTTCCCTCGTCAGGCTGAACATTGCTGTCTGATTTGTCAGTATAACCTTCTGAAATTCTTCATCAGTAACCTCACTGATAGGCTTCTTCAGGTGCATTCCTGCATTGTTAACAAGAATGTCAATCTTCCCGTACTTTTTGTGAATGTTAAAGATAACTCCCGGTAATTCTGAAAGCTGAGCAAGATCACATCCGACAAAATCCGATAATTCACCCAGAGCTTCGCAGGCCAGCTTCAGTCTTGTCTTATCTCTTCCGATAAGAATCACTTTAATGTCATTTTGCACAAACTTTTTTGCAATAGCAAAACCAATACCTGAAGCTCCGCCAGTGATTATTGCAATTCTGAATTTATTTTCAACTGCCATTATTATTGAATTTATTCTGTTTCCTTTTCAATGATTACGATCGATTACTAAGATTATCTATATAAACTGTTGTGGCAAGTTTATCTTATAACGGGATAATAAGTAAAATTAGAAGAAAACGAGATATTATTCAATAATAAATCAATGTTTATGTAACCGCCTTCAAATTTTATCTGATTGCAGAATTATATAAAATGTTTACATTTATGTGGTAATACCAGTATTAAGAATCTGGTTTCTATTTACTGTTACATATTAAACACACCATAATTCCATAGTATGAAACTTAATCTCATTCCAAACAGATATAATAAACTGGTCTCGTTTATAGTAATTTTACCTATCATTTTGCTGACCAGCAGTTGTGAAAAAGCTGACGCAAAAGTAAACGACCCATCCCTTGATATAAATCCTGATTCACTCAAAGGGCTTAAAGACTATTACAACGATTATTTCCCGATCGGAGTGGCAGTTGCCCCTTCCTCGCTTTCAGGTACTTCATCAGTTTTAATCCTTAAAAATTTCAATAGTCTGACGGCAGAAGATGTGATGAAGCCTGGTCTCATTCACCCTGAAGAAAAAAGGTTTTACTGGGACAATGCTGATAAAATTGTAAATTTTGCTCAGACTAACGGATTAAAAATGCGTGGTCATACTCTTGTCTGGCATAAACAGACTCCTTCCTGGATGTTCAAAGATGCAGCAGGAAATACTGTTTCAAAGGAGGTTCTCTTAGCCAGGTTAAAAGAACATATAACTCAGGCTGTCACACGGTACAAAGGTAAAGTATATGCGTGGGATGTTGTTAATGAGGCACTTGACGATAATGATTCGAAGTTCTACAGGGAGACAAACTGGTATAAGATATGTGGCGAAGAGTATATAGCTAAAGCATTTCAATGGGCACATGAAGCGGATCCTGAAGCTCTCCTTTTTTACAATGATTACAATACTGAATTTGCAGGGAAGAGGGACAAGGTTTACCGTCTTGTCAAACAGCTTCTTGATGCAGGTGTACCAATACATGGCATTGGTCTTCAGGGTCACTGGAATATTGTAAACCCTTCTGAACAGGATCTCCGGTCTGCAATTGAAAAGTATTCATCACTCGGATTGAAGATCCAGATCACAGAACTCGATGTTTCAGTTTATGCCTCAGGCGAAACAAGCCCCACAGATAATGTCTTTACTGCTGAAAGGGAACAGAAACAGCTCGAAAAATATAAAATGATATTCAGGGTGTTCAGGGATTATAAGGATGTAATTAACGGAGTGACTTTCTGGAATGTATCTGATAAAAGCAGCTGGCTCGATAACTTCCCTGTCAGAGGAAGGAAGAACTATCCCCTGCTCTTTGATCAGAACCTGAAACCAAAGAAAGCCTACTGGGAAGTTGTTAAATTCTGATTAAATAAATGAGTAACCTATTGATATTCATACTTTTATCAATCCTACAGTTGATATTTGTCAATGAACAGGGTGTTTCTGATAAAGAATCATTTATCTCATTGGAAAAGGGCAAAGGGAAATTTATAATTTCTGCAGAAGGCAAGTCTACACCACTGCTAATCAGTTCCAAAGATTGGCCCGGAGTTATACGGGCATTTAAAGACCTGCAGTCTGATATCGGAAAGGTCACATCTGTTACACCTGAACTTCTTACAGATGAATATTCTGGTTCCAAAATACTGATTATCGCAGGAACAATAGGAAAAAGTCCCCTTATTGATAAACTTATAATTGATAAAAAAATTGATGCCAGCGGTATTACAGGGAGCTGGGAAACATTTCTGATACAAGTAGTTAAGAAGCCATTCAAAGGTGTTAAAAGAGCATTGATAATTGCAGGAAGCGATAAACGTGGAACAATATTCGGAATCTATGAAGTATCAAGACAGATAGGTGTCTCACCCTGGTACTGGTGGGCCGATGTTCCGGTGACAAAAAAGAAAGTGCTTTATGCTATTCCTGGTAGATTTATACAGGGTTCACCTTCAGTAAAATACAGAGGAATATTTCTTAATGATGAAGCTCCGGATCTTACTAACTGGATAAGAGAAAAGTATGGAAATGTACCTCAGGGCACTAATCCTCCAATACCAAGGGGAGTTGCAAACTACGGACATGAATTTTATACAAAACTATTTGAGCTTATTTTAAGACTTAAAGGGAATTACCTCTGGCCGGCTATGTGGAATAATGCCTTCAATGAGGATGATCCCGAGAATCCCAGGCTGGCCGATGAATATGGAATAGTAATGGGGAACTCCCACCAGGAACCGATGCTGAGGGCTCAGAAAGAGTGGGACCGCCGGTATCAGAAAACTTTAGGTACGTGGAACTATGCCAAACATCCTGATATTCTTGAGGCTTTCTGGCGCGAGGGGATAAAGAGAAATAAGGACTATGAAAGTATAGTAACTATAGGATTAAGAGGAGCTAACGATACAGAAATGGCTCCCGGGGGGCCACCTGCAAATATGACAATGCTTGAAAAAATTGTCGGGGTACAGAGAAAAATGCTAACTGAAGAGATCAATCCTGATATCACCAAAATACCACAATTATGGTGCCTGTACAAGGAGGTTCAGGATTACTATAAGGCAGGCCTGAGGGTACCTGATGATGTTACTCTTCTCTGGGCGGAAGATAACTGGGGCAATATCCGTAGGCTGCCGACTGCTGAAGAACGCAAGAGAAGTGGTGGCGCCGGAATCTATTATCACTTTGATTATCATGGAGGTCCACGCAGCTATCAGTGGTTAAACACGAGTCCGCTACCAAAGATCTGGGATCAGATGTCCCTGGCAAAACAGTATGGCGCCGACAGAATATGGATTGTAAATGTAGGGCACTTCAAGGGATATGAATTGCCAATGGAGTATTTTCTTGATCTGGCATGGAATACTGATAAACATACAAATGATAATATTAATGAATATACAGAGAATTGGGCCAGAGAACAATTCAGCGATACCTGCACGAAGGAGATAGCTGAATTACTTTCCGGATATAGCAAATTTAACGGACGCCGGAAACCGGAACTTCTTTCACCCACAACTTACAGCCTGACTAATTACAATGAGGCAGAGAGAATAGTTGAGGATTATAAGGAACTTGCCAGGAAAGCTTCAGAAATATTTAATAAGATCCCGTCAGAGATGCAGAATGCTTTTTACCAGCTTGTTCTGTTTCCAATAAGAGCATGTGCTATTGTAAATGAACTATATCTGGCTGCAGGTAAAAATGATCTATATGCACGCCAGGGAAGAGCCAGTGCAGGCATTCTGGCGGACAAGACTCGAAAACTTTTTGAAGCCGACACCAGTCTTATGGCGTATTATAACCGCGATTTTGCAAAAGAGAAATGGGCTCATTTTATGGACCAGACTCACCTTGGATATACAAGTTGGGCAGATCCTCCAACGAACAGTCTAAGGGCAATAAAACTCAAAGAACCGGTAATTCCAAAAACCGCATCAATGGGTGTTTCAATCGAGGGAACAGAAGATGTATGGCCCGGGTCAAAGACCAATCCTGTATTACCTCACTTTGACATCTTCAATAAGCAGAAGCATTATATCGACATCTTTAATAAAGGGAAAACACCATTTGAGTTCAGTGCTGCAACAGAGGAGTCATGGATTATAATAAGCAATTATAAGGGTCCCTTTGGGGTTGATGACCGCATTTGGATATCAATCAATTGGGAGAAAACGGCAAAGGGGAAAAGCACTGGTTCAGTTATAATTTCCGGAACAGGAAAAGAGGTTAAAGTTCAGATAGTTGCCTTTAATCCGGAAGAAGTGACTCCTGAAACACTTGAAGGTTTTATTGAAGGAGAAGGAGTTGTTTCAATGGAGGCAGAGCATTATACAAAACTTACAGATTCCGGCGATCGCAGATGGTCAGTAATTGAAGACTATGGACACACATTATCGGCCATGAGAGCCGAGGGGCCAGTTGAGGCTCTTCCGGCAACCCCGGGTACAAATGCTCCATGCCTTGAATATAAGATGTACCTTTTCAGTACCGGAGAATTTGAGATTACTTCAATCTTTTCCCCTACCCTCAATTTTATGGCAAACAGATCAATGAAATATGCAATTTTGTTCGATGATGAAATTCCTCAGTTCATTACTCTTGTCCCTGAAAACTACAATGCGCAGAACAGAAATACCGACTGGGAGAAATCTGTGAGCGATAATGCACGCTTCAGCTTATCTAAACACACAATTAATACATCAGGTTACCATACACTTAAAATATTTATGATCGATCCGGGTGTGGTATTGCAGAAAATAATCGTAAATTCAGGCGGCTTAAAACCCAGTTATCTGGGTCCGCCGGAAAGCTTTTTTAAACCAGTCAACTCTATAAAATAATTATAACTTACTTAATCTCAAAGAGATGAAAAAAGAGACAAAAAACTTATCAAGAAGGAAGTTCATTGATACATCAGTTAAGGCAACTCTCCTCTCGTCTGTTGCTTTCGGCGGTTTTCCGACAATTATCCCGTCAAGTGTTATCGGGAAAAATCCTCCCAGTGATAAGATCAATATCGGACAGATAGGATTTGGCCGGATCGCCAGCAGTCATGATCTTACTGAAACATTACCCTATGATGTAGCACGTGTAGTGGCTGTTGCAGACTGGGACTCCAACAGAGCAGCTAAAGGCAAGCAGTATATTGAAAATTTTTATACAAAGAAGACCGGAAGTCCCGGTTATGTTGATGTTAAAACTTATGCTGACTATCACGAAATAATTGCTGACAAAACAATAGATGCAGTAATTATTTCCACACCTGATCACTGGCATTCTCAACCTGCAATTGAAGCTGCCCTGGCAGGAAAAGATATTTATGTACAGAAACCAACCTCGCTTACTATCAAAGAAGGACAGTTACTAAGAGATGTGGTTATCAGGAAGAAAGTTATTCTTCAGGTAGGAACCCAGCAGCGTGCCATGCCTCAGTTCAGAATTGCGGCAGAGCTTGTAAGAAATGGCAGGATTGGAAAGTTACATACCGTTAAAATAGGGCTACCCGGAGATCCTCCGGGACCGGAAACAACGGAGATGCCGGTACCAAAAAATCTCAATTACAATGCATGGCTCGGGTCAACTCCTGAGGTATACTATACGGAGACACGGGTACATCCACAAAACAGTCTGACAGATCGTCCGGGATGGCTGAGATGCGAACAGTTTGGAGCAGGAATGATTACAGGCTGGGGACAACACCATTTTGATTCAGCAGCATGGGGCATGGATACTGAATATACAGGACCAATATCAATAGAGGCAGTAGCGGAATTCCCAAAATCGGGAATGTGGGATGTGCATGGTGATTTCATGGCAAAAGCTGAATATAAGAATGGTATAACAATGTACACAAGCGGAGGTTATCCGAACGGAATCAGATATGAAGGTACAGAGGGCTGGATTTTTGTTACACGCGGGAATTACACAGCATCAGCAAGCGATCCTGTTGTTGCAGGAAGAAACGCCAGAGCGCTCACCTCCAGCGATCCAAAAATCCTGACATCTGAAATAAAAGAGAATGAGATCCACCTTTATAAGATTGATAACCAGCACGGGAACTGGCTTGACTGCATCAAATCGAGAAAAGAGCCAATATCGCCTGTTGAAATTGGACATCGGACATGCTCAATATGCCTTATAACGCATACTGCAATGAAACTCGGAAGAAAGCTGCCATGGGATCCAATTACCGAAAAATTCGGTAATGATGAGGAAGCCAACAAGACTCTTTCGCGTCCGCAGAGGGCACCTTATGGAACCGATCATATTAAAATGTAATTTCAAATTAAGTATTAAATGAAAAGACTATATATATGGACTCTGCTTATCACGGGTCTTATGATTGTTATCCCGCTTTCCGCTGCAAAAATTACTGCAGTTAAGGTGGGATCAAAAATCAATGTTACAATTGATAACAGGTATTTTACAAGTTATATTTTCTCAGAAGATGAAAAATATCCGTTTTTTTACCCTGTGAACGGTCCGGTTTCTGGGGGTTCAGTGACATCAATGCGCAATGGTGAATACCCTCATCACAGCTCACTGTTTTTTGGCTGCGATCTTGTTAACGGCGGCAATTACTGGCAGGAAGGACTGGAGCGTGGAAGAATTATTTCAGTTAATGCACAGATTCAGAAACAGGGAGGAGATACAGTATTAATAACTGACGAGTGTATATGGAGCCGTCCGGGAGCAATATCCCCTGTAAAGGATACAAGAAAAATACTGATCACTTCACCTTCTGACACAATGAGCCAGATAGATATTGAGATAGTGATGGAGATGCTTATTGATGTGACCATCAGGAAGACAAATCATTCACTCTTCAGTGCAAGAATGGCAGCAGATCTTTCAGTTAAGAACGGAGGAACAATGATTAATGCGGAAGGCTTGAAGAGTGAAAAAGATACTTTCGGTAAGAACTCCCCATGGATAGATTTTTACGGAAAACGGGGAGAAGCAGTTGAAGGTCTGGCAATATTGCAGCATCCTTCCAATCCCTGGTATCCATCACCCTGGTTCACACGTGATTATGGTTTTATGTCGCCAACACCAATGTACTGGCCTGCTAATGATGTTGCTACTATAATGAAAAAAGGCACTGTACTGACACTTCGGTACAGGGTCCTGGTTCATTCAGGCGACCACAATCAGGCTAAGATAGCGGAGGCATTCGAAAAGTATAAAAACGATTTCTGATTTTATTCTCTTCTCTCCTTGATTTTCCGGTAAATACAGTCCTTCATATTGCACATCTTGCAGGTATAAGGATTGGCTTTGACATCTTCTCCAATTCCGATAATTCCGCTTACCGATTTTACCGGATCCATAAGCGCCGATTCAGTGAGCCTGATACCACAATAATTATAAGGAATAAGATTAAATAACTTATGCTGCTCTTCCACGTTCCATCCACAATACCCCGGACTATACCTGTTGGTTATTTTCATGCCTGATTCTGCTACCTCTTTCTCAAGTTCAGCCTGCATCAGATCTGCAGCTGCCTCTGCTATTTCACTCCCGGTTACATCATAAATATAACCCCGGAGAAGATCTCTTTCAACCATTGCTTTCCTGCTTCTTTTTCCGATCACTTCTCCTGCTGTACAAAGAAAAAGTGCAACAGATTCCGATTTTTTTATCTGCCCGAAAACAATGTTTTTAATATTGAAACTGGTATTGCTTATCACGATTGTCTTGTTCCCGTTATCAAACCTGACCTTGTCAAAAATGCAATACTGTGCCCTGACATCTGCGATTTTCTGAGACTCAGATAAAACCTCCTCAATCAGACCTTTAACAAATCCACGGTCATCACCCTCGTTAAATCCAATGATATTCTCAATCTGTGAAACATTCAGCTTCAGATCCTTAAAGTCAAATTGAAATATCCTGTTTTTCATTAATAGTCTCATTAACAGCACGATTTAGCCCCCCTTCAGGGCCTGCCCTGAGCGAAGCGAAAGGGGGTTTGGGGGCACAACCCTGACTCTTTTACAATCCTATCAACCGCTGATTCCCATCCCAATGTCATAATATGAATACCGTTAACACCATGTTTTCCCTTTACCGAATCAATCATTTCAAGTGCAATCTGAATCCCCTCCTCCGGTGCTGATTCTCCTGCCATTTGCATCCGTCTGAGGATCTTTTCAGGCAATCTGATACCAGGTACTTTTGTGCTGATATACTCAGCTACTTTTACACTTTTCAGGGGAGCAATACCAATGAGGATATAGACTTTATCAAGAATATTCCTTTTATCGAGCTGCTCAAGCCATGGATCAAGTTTTTCCGGTTCAAATATCAGGTTAGTCTGAAAGAACTGTGCTCCGGCATTTACTTTTTTATGGTCCTTAATCGCCTGAAGCTCCGGGTCTGATGCAAAAGGCGATGTAGCTGCTCCCAGGAAAAATTCCGGAGGGTTCTTCATCTGCCTTCCATCGAGATAGATGCCATCATCTCTCATTCTTCTGAGTATCCATAACATCTGAACAGAATCAACATCCACAATATTCATACTTGATATTGGAGACGCACCCACAACAGCATTGTCTCCTGATAAGCACAGGATATTATTAATCCCGATTGCATTTAATCCAACTGCATTAGCCTGAAGTCCGGTCCTTGTTGTATCGCGTGAAGCAATCTGAAAAACCGGTTCCGCTCCATGATCTACAGCTACTTTACAGCATGCCACCGAAGACATTTTCGGACGAGCTGAAGATGAGTCAGTAAAATTAATTGCAGTCACAAATTGCTTTACTGACTCTAAATCCCTGACAAATTTATCTGTTCCGGAACCAATGGGAGGCGAGACCTCCGTTGCTATAACAAATTTCCCCGAGCGGAACTTCCTTTCGAGTTCAGAAACCGGCTCCCCTGTCTTCGCCGGATGATATTCGGAGTCGCCCTGCCACCAATCAGGCTGACGGATAGTTTTGAAAACAGACGACCATACTTTATCCTTCTCAGTTTTATCTTTTGAAAAAAGAGTTTTAACAAATTTGTCTGTGCCAACTTTTTTTACCTGGCGAACAACATCACCCCATGTTTCAGTTCCGGTTTTTTCATAATCGAGAGGAGGCAGTACTTCGAGTAACATCTCTTCCCTGCCTGTCTTAAGTGCTCTCTTATATATAGTGTACCAGATACACTTCCTCGTAGTATCAACATAACACATTCTATCCGGAGTAATACCACCACAGGGACCATTCCTTAAACCTTTCGGACACTCCATCGGACATATAAATGCTGTTTCCTGAAGCAGGCAGTTACCACACATACGGCAGCCAAAAAGCGGACCTTTGATCAATAGCTCTGTCTTTGCAAGAATTCGCCTGCCTGGTTTTTCCTTTTTAAACGGATAAAAAGCAGGCTGCCATCTGCGTGCGGGTTTTATACCAGACATGCTATAAATATTTTAAATAAACTAATTACCTCCTGACTGAAAATGGTCTACAAAACGAACCGCATAATCATCTCTGCCAAGAATCAGATCCGTTGCCCTTACTGCTGCAGTTATCTTTTCAGGATTTGCAATCGGACATGTAAGACCGTTTAAAATAGATAAAGTCATAAACGCAGAATTCAATACTTCCCTGTTTGGAAGTCCGAATGAAATGTTACTGGAGCCCAGTGTAATATTCAGTCCAAGCTTATTATGTACGAGCCTGATTGTCTCAAGAGTAACCATACAGGCTTGAGGGTCAGCGCTCAGCGCCATAGCAAGAGGGTCAATAATAACATCCTCCATTGGAATACCTGCCCTGACAGCTCTTTCGAGTATTTTTTCTGCAATAAGCAGCCTTTTTTGCGGATCGTGTGTTATTCCCTCATCATCCATAGCCAGACCAATTATTGCCGCACCATATTCTTTGGCGATAGGAAGCAGCATATTTAATGACTTTTCCTCACCATTGACTGAGTTAATGAGGCACTTGCCTCCGGTTACTTTCAGTGCAGCTTCAATAGCTCCGGGATTTGGCGAATCGAGACAAAGCGGAATATCAAATTTTGACAATATAGCCAATACAGTTGCAGGGAGCAATTTAACATCATCCACACCAGGGAAACCAACATTGACATCTAAAACATCCGCCCCTGCTTTAATCTGACTTTCAGCAA
>Ga0113563_10002896_pt1 | contig 10532 bp, 8 predicted proteins | sample Mud3Dept3metaG_FD_80117 | JGI IMG/M metagenome (GOLD analysis project Ga0113563, IMG submission 80117) | Freshwater wetland microbial communities from Ohio, USA, analyzing the effect of biotic and abiotic controls - Mud 3 Core 4 Depth 3... | ecosystem: Environmental > Aquatic > Freshwater >...
CACGGGATCGCGGCCTCCGGCCGAGTGCGGCTGGCACCGCAGGAGGCGCCGCAAGGCCAGCAGCGTGCCGCGCAGCGCGCCGTAGCGCAGGATCGCGTCGATCGCGTAGGCCGAGCAGGTGGGCTCGAACCGACAGCTCGGCGGCAACAGCGGCGAGAGCACCAGCCGGTAGACGCGGAGCGGCAGGGCCGCTATCTCGCGGCAGGCACGGCGGACAGCGGACACGTCAGGCTCGCCGGCCTCGCGGCATGTCCGGCCTCGGCGCCAGTGCGGTCGTGAGCTCGCGGACGATGTCGTCGAACGCCAAGTCTCCCGCGCCAGGCCTGGCAATCACCACCAGATCGTGATCCCGGAGCAACCGACGTGGATGGCGGCGGAAGGCCTCGCGGACACGGCGCTTCACTCGGTTGCGCGTGACCGCCCCTCCGATCTTGCGGCTCACGGTGAGACCGAGCCTGGACCCTCCGGGGTGTTGGTGCGCGAGCACGATGAAATGCGGCGCGTGACGCCTCCGTCCCTTCCTACCCAGTGCCAGGTACTCCCGGCGGCGGCGCACGCGCGCGGCCTTCGGGAAGCCCTCGCCAGCGGGCACCCTCATCTCGGCTGCTTCGGCGGGATCGTGACGGTCAGCTGCCTGCGGCCCTTGGCACGGCGCCGCTTCAGTACCTGGCGGCCGCCTGGCGTCTCCATTCGGGCGAGGAAGCCGTGGGTCCGTTTGCGGCGGATATTGCTCGGCTGAAACGTTCGCTTCATGGCAATCCGCGTCTATCCATCACAGCGGCGTTCGCCTGTCAATTTGCTCAGCTCGCCGCCGGCGCAGGGCTCGCATCGGCCGCCGGTTTGCGCGCGTGCTCGGCGCACTTGGCACGCACGCTGCGCGGCCTTCGGCAACCCTCGTGGGTACAGATCTTGTAGCGTGCCTTGGGGAGACCACCCCGGCGCCATTGCTTGTAGTGGCGACCGCAGTAGCCCTTGCCCACGACGGGGCTGGCACATCCTTCGAACTTGCACGTCCCTCTTGCCATTCGTCACTCCTTGCCTTCTGGTTCGTTCTCGGCCGGTCGCGGGGACTCCGGCGTGCCCCGCAGCCTTGACGCTGACGCTCGCCACGCAGGCGGGATGACACAACCCTGCCCCCACCGCAAGCAATCGGGCGTCGCCCAGGAATCGGCGGGTAGCTCCAGGCTCGCGCCTGCGCCCTGTCCCTGCGCTCTTGGCTTGCGAAGCCGCGCGAGCTAGGGAAACGTGTACCCGGAGGAACCGCCGACAACCGTGTCCCTCAAGTACGCCATTCTCAGTCTGCTCGCGCACGACCCGCTCAGCGGCTACGAGCTGATGAAGCTCTTCGATGCCTCGGTCGGCTACTTCTGGCACGCGACGCACCCGCAGATCTACAAGGAGCTCGCCCGCCTCGAGCGCGAAGGGCAGATGAGCCACCGCAGCGTCGAGCAGCACGGAAGGCCGACCAAGAAAGTCTACTCGCTCAGCGAGAGCGGTAGGAAGGAGCTTCTCGGGTGGCTGCGCGTCCCGGCCCGGGCGCAACGCATCAAAGACGAGATGATGCTGAAGACCTTCTCCTACGGGTTGCTTTCGCGCGAGGAGGCGATCGATCTCACCCGTCAGCACCGCGAGCTACACCGCGCTCGCCTGCAGCAGTACCAGGAACTCGAGCGTTTCCTGCGCAGTGGTCCCGTCATCAGCGACCGCCTGCGGCTGGGGGCGTTCCTGACGCTGCTGCGGGGCATCCGCTACGAGCACGATTACGTCGAATGGTGCGACGAGGCCATGGGGCTGTTGCAGCAAGGCGGTGACGAGTTGCCGGAGCCCCCCGGCGCCATGCCGCGCCCCCGCCGCGTCACCCGCAAGCCACGTGCGTAGGCCTCCGGCCACCTCCAGGACTAGTCCGCCTTAGTGCCCTCGTCCTCCTCGTCCTCCTCGCGTTCCGCCAGGCGCGCGAGGCTGACGACGCGCTCGCCGGGCTCCACGTCGATCAGGCGCACGCCCTGCGTGTTCCGCCCGATCACGCGGATGTCGGCAACCCGCAGCCGGATGATCTTGCCGGTGCTGGCGACGAGCATGAGATTGTCCTCGTCGGTCACCTGCCGCACGCCGATCACCTTGCCGGTGCGCTCGGTCGTCTTCATGGTGATGATGCCCTTGCCGCCGCGCGACTGCACGCGGTACTCCGCCGTGTCGGTGCGTTTCCCGCAGCCGTTCTCCGACACCGTGAGCACGCTGGCCCCCGTGCTCAGTATCTCGATGCTGACAACTTCATCGCCGTCCTCGAGGGTGATGCCCTTCACGCCGGCGGCATTCCGCCCCATGCTGCGCACCTCCTCCTCCTTGAAACGGATCGACTGGCCAGCCCGAGTCGACAGGATGATCTCTTGGCGTCCGTCGGTGAGCCGGACGCCGATGACCTCGTCGCCCGGTTCGAGACCGATCGCGATGATCCCGGAAGGCCGGGGGTGAGCGTAGGCCATCAGGTCAGTCTTCTTCACCGCCCCGTGCTTGGTGGCAAAGAAAACGAAGCGGTTTTCCTGGAACTCGCGCACCGGCAAGAAGGCCGAGATCTTCTCGTCCTCTCGAAGGTGCAAGAGGTTCACGATCGCTTTGCCGCGCGCGGCACGGCCAGCCTGCGGCACCTCGTGTACCTTGATCCAGTACACCTTGCCGGTCGTCGTGAAGAAGAGCATGTAGCTGTGGGTCGAAGCAACAAACAGGTGCTCGACGAAGTCCTCATCACGTGTCGTGGCGCCGATCTTCCCCTTGCCGCCGCGGCGTTGTGCCCGGTAGAGCGAGACCGGGTTACGCTTGATGTAGCCTTCGTGGGAAATGGTGACGGCCATGTCCTCTTCGACGATCATGTCCTCGATCGAGATCTCGGTCGTCTCGTCGACGATCTCGGTTCGGCGGGGATCACCGAAGGCCTTCTTCACTTCCCGCACCTCGTCGCTGATGATCGCATGCACCTCGCGCTCGCTCGCGAGGATCTGTTGGAGGCGCGCGATCACTTCGACGGTCGCTGCGTGCTCCTCGAGGATCTTGTCGCGCTCGAGGCTGGTCAGGCGCTGCAGACGCATATCGAGGATCGCCTGCGCCTGGATCTCGGATAGCCCGTACGTCTTCACCAGGCCCGCCTTGGCCGTTGGCGGGTCGACGGCTTTGCGGATCAGCTGGATGACCGCGTCGAGATTGTCGAGCGCGATGCGCAGCCCTTCGAGGATGTGCAGTCGCTCCTCGGCCTTGCGCAGCTCGAAGAGCGTCCGTCGCGTCACGACCTCGACGCGGTGGGAGACGAAGTATTGCAGCACCTGCTTGAGGTTCAGCAACTGGGGCCGGCCGTCGACGATCGCCAGTAGGATGATGCCGAAAGAATCCTGCATCGGCGTGAGCTTGTAGAGTTGGTTGAGAACGATCTCCGCCACCGCATCGCGCTTCAGCTCGATGACAATGCGCATGCCCTCGCGGTCGGACTCGTCGCGCAGGTCGGCGATCCCGTCGATACGCTTCTCGTTCACCAGCTCGGCCATGCGCTCGATCAGGCGCGCCTTGTTCACCTGGAACGGGATCTCGGACACGATGATGCTCGTGCGCCCGGTACGCTTGTCTACCTCCGTCCCCGCGCGCGCCCGCAGCTGCAGCACGCCCTTGCCGGTCTCGTAGGCCTCCCGGATGGCGGCCCTGCCGTGAATGAACCCCGCAGTCGGGAAATCCGGTCCCGGCAGCTTCTGCATGAGCTCGGCGATCGTGATCTCCGGTCGCTCGATGAGGTCAATCACCGCGTCGGCGACCTCGCTCAGATTGTGCGGTGGAATGTTGGTCGTCATGCCGACGGCGATGCCGGCGGAGCCGTTCACCAAGAGGTTCGGCAACCGTGCTGGGAGCACCGCCGGCTCGCGCAGCGTCTCGTCATAGTTGGGCTTGAAGTCGACGGTCTCCTTGTCGATGTCGGCGACCATATCCCCCGCGATCCGCGCCATCCGGATCTCCGTGTAGCGCATGGCCGCCGGAGGATCGCCGTCCACTGACCCGAAGTTCCCTTGGCCGTCGACCAGCGGGTAACGCAACGAGAAGTCCTGCGCCATGCGGACGATGGCGTCATAGACCGCGACCTCGCCGTGCGGGTGATACTTACCGATCACATCTCCGACTACGCGGGCGGACTTCTTGTAGCCGCGGTTCCACTCGTTGCCGAGGTCGTACATCGCATACATGATGCGGCGGTGCACCGGCTTCATACCGTCGCGTACGTCAGGAAGCGCGCGCCCGATGATCACGCTCATTGCGTAGTCCATGTAGGACTTGCGCATCTCGTCTTCGATGTTGACGGGAATCTTCTGCGATTTGAGCGTCGCTTCCATCGTTCAGTCGCCCCTGCCAGTGATCACGCGCATCCAGCGAAGCTCGGGTGGGCCCTCGTCTGCGTCGCCATCGGCGTAACGGTCAGATGTCGAGGTTCCTGACGTCGAGGGCGTTAATCTCGATGAACTTCCGGCGCGGCTCTACCTCGTCGCCCATGAGCGTCGAGAAGATCTGATCAGCGGTGTACGCGTCCGCTAACTTGACTTGGAGTAGCGTTCGCGTCTCGGGGTTCATCGTAGTCGCCCAGAGCTGCTCGGGATTCATTTCTCCGAGGCCCTTGTAGCGCTGGATGTCGAGCCCCTTGCGGGCATCGCGGACGATGTCGTCCACAACCTCCCGCAGCGTTTTCGCCGTGAGCACTCGCTCGCCGGCTGTAAGCGTGAACGGTGGGGTGCCCGCTGCGCGAAGCTCGGCGGCCAGACGTCGAATCTCCGCGCACTCGGGAGAGAGGCAGAACTGCATGGCGATGAGTGTGCGGGTGCCGGTACCGTTCGTTTTCGTCGTGAAGATCACGCGCCGGGTGTTGTGCTCGACATCGTCCTCGTCGGTGTAGCTGACCGGCAACAGATCGGGTGCCACTGTTGCCAGGTGATGCTCGACGGCGCGTGCAACCTCGGCAACCAGCGTCTTGTCCCGCAGCCATTCCTGGGGATCGTGCTCGAGTGATGCGATCGCGCCGACGACGTAGCGTTGACGCTTCTTGCGCTCGATCACATCCATGATCTTCTCGAACCGGATCGCTCGCTTCACCAGGCCCTTCAGTGGGATGCCTGTCAGGCTCGTGCCGTTCGACTCGAGACGCAGATCCTGAGTACCGAGCTCGATCAGGTAGTCCTCAAGTGCCGTCTCGTCCTTGAGATAGCGTTCTTGCTTACCCTTGCGCACTTTGAACAGCGGCGGCTGCGCGATGTAGAGGTATCCTTTGTCGATGAGTTCTGCGTACTGGCGGTAGAAGAAGGTGAGGAGCAGCGTGCGAATGTGCGAGCCGTCGACGTCCGCGTCGGTCATGATCACGACCGTATGGTAGCGGAGCTTCGAGAGATCTTGCTCCTCCTTGCCAATGCCGGCGCCGAGCGCAGTGATGAGCACCCGGATCTCCTGTGAGGAGAGCATCTTGTCGAAGCGCGCCTTCTCGACGTTCAAGATCTTTCCGCGCAGGGGCAGGATCGCCTGGTTCTTGCGGTCGCGTCCCTGCTTCGCGGATCCGCCCGCCGAGTCCCCCTCGACGATGAAAATTTCCGAGAGCGCTGGATCCCGCTCCTGACAGTCGGCCAGCTTCCCGGGCAGCGAGCCGGAATCGAGCGCGCCCTTGCGGCGGGCAAGGTCCTTCGCCTTGCGCGTCGCCTCGCGCACCCGCGCTGCTTCGAGCGCCTTCTGCGCGATGCGCCTGGCATCGGGCGGGTGCTCCTCGAAGTACGCGCCGAGTTTCTCGTTCACCAGGGTCTCAACCAGCCCTTTCACCTCGCTGTTGCCCAGCTTCGTCTTGGTCTGACCCTCAAACTGCGGCTCGGGAACCTTGATCGCGATGACCGCGGTCAAACCCTCCCGACAATCGTCGCCCTGCAACGCCTCCTCGTCCTTCTTGAGAAAACCAGCGGCGTTCGCGTAGCTGTTCACGGTCCGTGTGAGCGCGGACTTGAAGCCGACGAGATGTGTGCCGCCCTCGATGGTGTTAATGTTGTTGGCAAAAGCGTAGATGCTCTCGCTGTAGCCCTCGTTCCATTGCAGCGCGATCTGCACCTCGACCCCCTCGCGCTGGCCCTCGACGTAGATCACCTTGTGCAGCGGCGTCTTGGTACGGTTCAGGTGCTCGACGAACTCGACGATGCCCCCTTTGTACTCGAACTCGTGGTGCTTCTGATCGCGCTCGTCTTGGATGCTTATGCGCAGGCCCTGATTCAGGAATGCCAACTCGCGCAGGCGTTGTGAGAGAATGTCGAAGCTGAACTCCAGAACCTCGAAGATGAGCGGGTCGGGTTTGAACGTGACCTTCGTCCCGCGCAGCGCGGTCGTCCCGGTTTCCCGCAAGCGACCCTCCGGCTTGCCGCGCTTGAACCGCTGGAAGTAGACCTTGCCCTCGCGCTTGATCTCGACCTCGAGATACTCCGAGAGCGCGTTCACGACGGAGACCCCGACCCCGTGGAGACCCCCCGACACCCGGTACGCGCCTTTGTCGAACTTTCCCCCCGCGTGCAGCTTGGTGAGAACCACCTCCGCTGCAGAGATCTTCTCGGTCGGGTGGATATCGACTGGTATGCCGCGTCCGTTGTCCTCCACGGTGACGCTGTTCTCGACGTGGATCGTGACGTCGATCCGATCACAGTAACGGCCGAGCGCCTCGTCGATCGAGTTGTCCACCACCTCGAAAACGAGATGGTGAAGACCCCGCTCACTCGTGTCTCCGATATACATACCGGGCCGCTTCTGGACAGCCTCAAGGCCTTCGAGAACCTTGATGTTGTCGGCGCTGTAGGCGGCGCTATCGGAAACGCTGTTCTCTGCCATAGATGTCGTTCTTGAGGAGCGAAGGGCCCGACTGGTCCACCTCCGCCCAACGCCTTCCACCCGTCGGTAAACCTATCAAGTGCGGCGGGCGGGGTAAAGGGATTCCCTTTGCTTGATCGTAGCTTAGAGGCGCATCGGCATCACTACGTAGGAGTAGCCATCGTCTTCCTCCAAGCGGAGGATGCCTGGGCTCACCTCGTCGCTGAGGCCGATCTCCACCGAGCCGCTGACACCGGCAATCCCAAGGACATCGAGCAGGTACCTGGCGTTGAAGCCGATGGTGAAGTCCTCCCCGGCGTAGTCCACCTCGATCTCCTCCGAAGCCTCGCCGATGTCGGGGTTGGTGGTCAGCACCTCGAGCATTCCAGCCTGCAGCCGCAGCTTCACACCGCGAAATCGTTCGCTCGAGAGGATCGAGACCCTGCGCAACGCACCAAAGAGGGCCTCGCGCTCGACGCGCACGCGCCGTGTGATGTCCTTGGGGATCACTTGACGGTAGTCCGGGAACTCGCCCTCGATCAGACGCATGAACAGCTCCACGCCCTCGCGCTCCACGCGGGCGAGATTCCGGGCGATCGAAAACGTGACTTCGCCGTCGAGTCCTTCGAGAAGGCGCTTTGTCTCCACCAACCCCTTGCGCGGCAAGATGACGCCTGGGCGAACTTCGACACCGGGAACCTCGCGCTCGACCAACGACAGGCGATGCCCATCGGTCGCTACCATCCTCACCTGGCTCTTCTCCGCGCTCTCGATGAAGACTCCCCCAAGGCTGAGCCTGGTCTCGTCGGTGGAGACTGCAAACAGTGTCTTCTCGATCATCTCTTCTAGCACCCCTACGCCAAGGGTCATGACAACCGCGCCCTTCTTGGCAACTGGTGTACTAGCGGGAATGCTCGGGAATTCCTTGGGATCCATCGACACCATACGGTACCGCGACTTACCCCCAATGACTTCGACCGATCCGCTGTCTCCGGAACGCAGCACGAGATCGTCCGCCGGTAGCTCACGGACGATCTCGTAGAGCTTCCGCGCATTGAGCGTCACTGACCCGGGGCGGGTCACCTTGCCCTTGCACGTCTTTCGAACGCCGATCTCGAGATCAGTAGCTGTCAGCACAATCTCTGTAGCCGTCGACTCGATCAACACATTGGCCAAGATGGGGAGCGTGTTACGTTTCTCGACGACGCCTTGTGTCAGGTAGAGGCCTTGCTGGAGCTCGTTCTTTTCAACTCGCAGGTCCATGATTTCCTCTTCGCGACAATCTTGGGATCCACTCTTCTGTCGCGCTATTCCTATGAGAGTATATTGAGAGAAAGAACTAGTAGTAGTAGGGGGCCTTGAAAAGTTGATCCAGACGTCGAAACGCAGTGGGATTGACGCGTTAGGGGTAGTTCAGCGTGTGGATCGTCTGGGGCTCTAGTAACTGCATCGAGCGAAGTGCGGCGTATCCACCGAGGTGTGCACAGCCGTATCCAAGTCACATCCAACGACTGTCCACAGGTCACGGACGGCTCTGTAGCGCGCGCTCGATCTCATCGACCGACCCGCGCAAAGTCTGATTTTCTCCGAGCTTGCGATTCACCGTGGTTACGGCGTGGATGACGGTGGAGTGATCACGGTTCCCGAAGCGCTCGCCAATACTGGGGAAGGAGGCTGCGGTCAGCTTGCGGGCCAAGTACATGGCGACCTGCCGTGGCAACGCAATGTTCTTGGTGCGCTTCTTCGAGAGAAGGTCAGCGAGACGAATACGGTAGTGCTCGCAGACACTCGCCTGCACGGCTTCAATGGTGACGCTGCGTCGGTCGCGCAGGACGTCATGCAGGACCTTGCGGGCGAACTCGACGGAGATCGCGGTCTTGGAGAGCGAAGCGAAGGCCGAAAGGCGGGTGAGCGAGCCTTCCAGCTCGCGGACGTTCGAGTCGATCTGCGACGCCAGATGAATGGCGACGTCGCGCGGCAGATCGATCCCCTCGATTTCCGCCTTCTTCTCGAGGATCGCCACGCGCGTCTCCATATCGGGCGGCTGAATGTCGGCGATCAGACCCCACTCGAAGCGATTGCGCAGGCGCTCCTCGAGGCCGGGGATGTCGCGTGGCATCTTGTCCGATGTGAGAACGATCTGGCGACGCGTCTCGTGCAAAGCGTTGAAAGTGTGAAAGAACTCCTCCTGGGTGCGTTCACGATTGGCAAGAAACTGCACGTCGTCGATGATGAGGACGTCGATCTTGCGAAAGATCACCTTGAACTCATCCATGCGATCGCGCCGTAGCGCGGTGATGAGCTGCGTCAGGAAGGTTTCGGCACTGAGGTAGGCAACGCGGCTCTGCGGCTGGCGCTGCAGCGTCTCGTGACCGATTGCGTTGGCGAGGTGTGTCTTGCCAAGGCCGACGCCGCCGTACAGAAAGAGGGGGTTGTAGTGGTGACCGGGCTGCCTTGCCACGGCCTGGCACGCAGCGTGCGCGAACTGGTTGCTACCGCCGATCACGAAGGTGTCGAAAGTGTAGCGCGGCACGAGCGACCCGAAGCGCAGGCGCTGGCGTCGAGGGGAACCTTGCTTGCTCGGGAAGAGTTCTCCCTGCCTACGGCTACTCCCGAGGATGTCGACTCGTCTCGGAAGGCCTGCCGCGCGCAAGGCATCCTCAAGCGCCCCTGGATGGTTCGTCTCCATCCATGAAGCGCTGCAAGCATCGCCGGCGACGAGCTGTATAGTGCTCTCGTCCGCAGCCGAGAATCGCAGCGGCTTGATCCCAAGGTCGTACGCCACCTGCCCGAGCCTCGCGAGCAAGATCTGGCGCGCGCGCTCCCACGCACGCTCGGCTGGATCCTCGACAGAAGCCGGCCGGTTCATCGACACCGCAACGGAAGAGACCTCATCGACAACCAACGCGACGTGCGGAAGTGAATGGGACCTCAGAAGACCGCGGCATGTCTAGACCCTTTGCTGTCCGGAAGCAAGCAGTTTCGAGGGTCGTCCGGATGTCGGACGGATCAAGGAGACGGCGACGCTTTACCGGCACTTCGTTGACCGCTTGCTGCTCGAGTGGTAGCAGAGAACCCTCGCTCGCCGCGCTGAGAATCCGGTCGCGCCGATGACTCTCTCGACCAAACTCTACGAGCAGGCGTCGCGCCTCTTTCCCGGTGGTGTCAACAGCCCGGTGCGGGCGTGGCGGAACGTCGAGGGGACGCCCCGATTCATCATCGAGGCACATGGCGCTACCGTGACCGACGCTGACGGGCGCACGTATCGGGACTTCGTCGGGTCCTGGGGTGCCGCCATCGCTGGCCACGCCCATCCGGCAGTCGTCGGTGCCGTGCAGCGTGCGGCCGCTGCCGGCCTCGGATACGGTGCGCCGACTAGGGTCGAGATCGATCTCGGGACGGCAATCGTCGAGGCGCTGCCGGCGGTTGAGAAGCTCCGTATGGTGAATTCCGGAACCGAGGCCGCGATGTCCGCGGTGCGCCTGGCACGCGCCTTCACGGGGCGACCGAAAATCGTGAAGTTCGCCGGGTGCTACCACGGCCACTCCGACGGCCTGCTGGCCCGCGCTGGCTCGGGACCAATGACGTTCGCCCTCCCTGACAGCGCCGGTGTGCCGGAGGCGATTACGATGCATACCGCTGTCGCCGAATACAACGCGATCGACGAGGTCAGAGCCTACGTC
>Ga0113563_10002898_pt1 | contig 10529 bp, 6 predicted proteins | sample Mud3Dept3metaG_FD_80117 | JGI IMG/M metagenome (GOLD analysis project Ga0113563, IMG submission 80117) | Freshwater wetland microbial communities from Ohio, USA, analyzing the effect of biotic and abiotic controls - Mud 3 Core 4 Depth 3... | ecosystem: Environmental > Aquatic > Freshwater >...
AACCAGCAACGAGCAACCAGGAACGATTAGTTTGTTTCTCTTGCCTTTCGGAAATCGGTTCTCATATAATGGCCCCAGGAAAAAAACAGGCAAGGGAAAAGATGGCAAAAAAACGCCCACCTGGGCACAGGTTGTTGTTCTTCGTCAATATCGGCCTGTGGATCGCCCTGTTTTTCGTTCTGACGATCGCCTTCACGCCCTTAACCCGCTTTATGCTCAAGCCTTTATCGATTCAGGAAGAGATAAAGGACGCAGACCTATTGGTGGTCCTCGGGGGAGGCGTGGATCAGGGCCGTTTTCTTACCCTGGCATCTTCCCATCGAATGGTCCGTGGTATCCAGCTCTACTTCGAGGGCAGAGCCAAAAAGATCCTTTTCTCCGGGGGAATCGCAGGTGAGGGAACCGTCTCCGAGGCGGCAGTCCTGAACCAAGAAGCGAGACGATTGAGAGTCCCGCCGGAAGATGTCCTTCTGGAGAAGAAGTCCAAAAACACCCATGACCAGGCCGTTGAGGTAAAAAAGATCGCGGAGCCTCTTCAGATGAAGAGCATCCTTCTGGTTACCTCCTTCAGCCACATGAAAAGGTCCTTGATGGCCTTTGAACATGAGGGCTTCAAAGTGTACCCGGCATTTGCCGATCCTTATGAAAAGTATGCCGACAAACCTTTCGACCGTCTATGCCTTTTCCCCAAGCTGCTGCATGAATACGGAGGGATCGTTTACTACAAGATCAGAGGGTGGATATAAAAACACAGGTTAGAGGTTGGAGGTTAGAGGTTAGAGGCAAAAAGGGCAAGAAGAAGAGTGGGAGGAAAAACATGAAACGGCAGTGGAGGTTTTTGGTCAGCCAGGATACCTATGCGGATTGTTCGATCAGTACCTCTCCCGCCTTGGAGCGGGGGGTCATGGAGGGAATTTCTCCCAATACGGTTCTCCTGGATATATTCCCGGCGGACAGTTTTACCATCGGGGTCCTGGATGATCCGGAGAAGGCCATCGACTTGGATTTCTGCCGTCGAAGAGGGATTGTGGTTCTCCGGCGGAACACCACCGGGGGAACGATCTACGCCGGCAAGGGTTCGGCGATGATCTGTTATTTTCTAAGATTATCCGAACCCGGAGTGCCGAAGTCGATCGGGGATGCCTTTCCCAAGCTTCTGGGGGACTTTGCCCAGGGTGCCCGGGAGCTCTTTGGATTTCCGGCGAAATACCGCCCTTTGAACGATGTGGAGGTGGAGGGGCGGAAACTCATGCCCACCTCCTGCAAGATCGAGCGGGACACGATGGTTTTGCGGGTGGTGCTCAATGTGAAGCCGCAGGATGTGGAGGTGACCTCCCAGGCCATCCTAATGCCCCCGGAGAAAGTCCAGGACAAGGCTTTAAAGACCATGGAAGCGCGGTTCACCTACCTGGAGCGAGAAGCGTGCCGCGGGATATCCGCGCAGGACCTGGAGACATATATCCGCAGAGTCGTCCAGCTGTCCTTCGGAGACGTACTCCTGACCCCGGGAGGCATGAACGACGCGGAAAGGAAATACGGCCAGGAATTCACCGAAAAATTTTCGCGGGAAAGCTGGTTTCTGGCGAATTCCGAATCGCTGAGATTTAAGACGATTCCTCCGGGAGTCCGAAGGGGAGAAAAGAGGGTCAAGGCTCCAGCCGGGCTCGTCCGCGCGGTGGTGCTGAAGAAGGAAGGACGGATCCACGACCTCATCCTGACCGGGGATTTTCATCCTCGCCCCATCACCATTCTCTCGGATATGGAAAATTCTCTCCGGGGGGCGCCGGCCCAGACAGAGGAGATCGGCCGGAGAATCAAGGCTTTTTATGGCCGGGCGGGAGTCGAGATTTCGGGCACAACCCCCGAAGATTTCATCTCCGCGGTGACCGGCGCCCTGGAATAGACGGGGGGCGTGCGCACTCGACAGACAGAAGGTCTGCCTCGAAAAGGGAAAGAGGGTTACTCCACTTCTGGAGTCATCCAGGGAGATTCAATCTTTACGGCTCCGTGTTTCATGAGCCAGAGAAGGATAAAATCCACCTGCCCCTTGGTAGCCTCGAGGGATTTCCGGCTCAGCTCCCGCAAGCTGGCCACGGACCTGGGCTGCTGAAGAAGGGTATTCAGGAGGAATCTCTCCAAATCGGGGAAGAGACAGACTTGAACATCCTCGTAGCGGATGGGTTTAGCGGAGTCTTTCAGGATCTGGCTGCCGTATTCGGTCAGGCGGATCTCCTGCTTTGCGGATAGGCGCTGGGAGGGATAGTGAGAAAAGGTGTAGGAAAAATCTCCCGTCAGAATATTGGGGGGCTCAACAGGATTCGTGGCATAATGGCGGGATTCTTCTTTCAGCTCTCCCCAGAATTTTTCGTAGGCGGGGATCAGATTCGACCAGCGGTAGGTCAAGGCCTTGGCTTTCGCCGTACCCCCCATCCTAAATCGAAGCCTCTCCTCTTTTGCCAGACGAAGGATTGCCGTCTTTAGTTTTTCCAGGTCGACGGCCACCATTTGGGAAAGATAGAGCCGAGCCATGGAGGGGTCCAGAATTCCGATGTTCTCCTTCAGAAACTCGGGGATCGACTCGGCCCAGGTGGTGGGGATGAGAAAGCCTTCCCGGCCGTTGGATATGAAATCCCGATATCCGCTGAAGTCGGAAATCACCACCGGCAGCCCGGAAGCCATGGCCTCCAGGACGGTAAGGCCGAAGGTTTCCTGGAAGTTGTCGATGATGGATAGGTAAAGGTCGGAAGCCTGAAACAGTTTTATCTTGATTTCGGGGGCGAAATTGGGGAAGAGAAGAATTCTTTTCTTCAACCCCATCTGGTTGACCATCGACTCCAGGAGGCTTACGTCCGAGGACTGGCCGCCCCCGGCAATGAGGAGGATGATTTTTCCCAGCTCCTTCTGGGATTCCATCCGGGCGAAGAGTTCAAGGACCGGCGCCCAGTCGGCTTTATGACGGAGGGATATGCGGCCGACGGATAGGATCACGATGGCATCGGGGGGAAAGCGGAAGTATGCCCGGGCCTCCTTCCGGTTCTCCTCCAGGAAAAGGGAATCATCAATCCCCAAGGGGATCAACCCCAGTCTCAAGTGGGTGGGGAAGGTCACCCCCGTCCTTTCCCTCAGCTGTTTGCCCACCCAGCCGAGGCCCTTTTCGACGGCCCCCTGGGCCCCGGGGCTGGAGCAGACAATCCCGTCGTAAGGGGCCGGACCGGCCAGGATTAATTCCAGATAGCGCGAATTCATCAAGATGGGATCGATGGAATGAGTCACCCCGGTAACGGGAAAGGGTACCCGGGACATCCGGTTGCGGAGCCCGATGAGCTGGGGCATGAAGTAGGTAAAATCCCCCTGGTGGAATACCTGGAACTCCTGTTCACGGATGATTTCGGCAAGGGCCACCTGAAGGCTGGTTTGCACCCGTTCTTGGAGTTTAGGGTCGGGAATCAATTCCGGCAGGCGTTCCCGGAAATTCTTCAGATGGTGCAGATCCGGGCAGAAAAAATAGTACTCGTCATATCGGCCGAACGTCAGCAGGGCTTTCAGAAATCCCACATTGGCCAGAGGGCGCCCCACGCGGGACTTCCAGTCCCCGAACTCCATGAAAAGATCGACGCTGCCAAAGCGCACCGAAGTCCTCGTTTTTCCTTGGAGGATTGAGATCGGCTGGCAAAAAACCGAATGATTGGGACGCAGATGAATGCGGATTTTCAGGATTCATTCAGGCCCAAAAGGTTTTTCGCCGTTTATCTGCCAAATCCCGCGTCCCTTTCAACAAAAGGATTTTTATAATTTCCCAACCCGGCCAAGCCGGAACCAAACAGGATGTTGTAGGGTGCCCGCCTTTGGCGGGATGGCCGCCCGCAATGCGGGCAACCACATAGGGTTGCCCCTACAATTTGACGCCATCTTGAGATCCAATTATCCTGCAAGGATCTACTCTTTTCCCGCAACCTTGCGCAGAAAAAGCTGGCCTCCGGCCCGCTTCCAGAGGGGCGATTCATGAATCACCCCTACACCCTTAAGACCATTTTTTTTGGTTGCGGCTACGCCGCGCGGGGCCCTTTTTGGCTAAGCATCCCCCGGTTCTTCCAGGATTTTCAGAATTTTTTCCGTGGCCTTCAGTCCATGGCCGGTGAAGACGGAGACGATGAGCTCCTCCGGATCGGAATTTCGCAGGTACTGAAAAACCCCGGCCAGGGTGGCCGCGGCGGTTGGTTCGAGGTAAAAGCCCTTCCGGCTGGCGAACCGCAGGGCCTTTTTGACCTCCCCATCGTCCACCGAAAGGAAAGATCCCCCGCTTTTCTTCACCGCTTCCAAGGCCTGTCTTCCCCGCACGGGTTCGGCGATGGCAATCCCTTCGGCCAGGGTATCCTGGGGGCGGACCTTGGGAAGATCCTTCAACCCTTCCCGGAAGGCCTTGGCCAGCGGGGCGCAGTGAGCCGATTGAACTCCGACGATCTTGGGGATTTCCCGGATCATTCCGGCTTCCGACAATTCGCTGAATCCAATGAAAGCCCCCAGAAGAAGGGTTCCGTTCCCCACCGGAAGAATGAGGGTGTCCGGGGCTTTCCATTCCAGCTGTTCCCACACTTCAAAGGCAAAGGTTTTGGTTCCATGGAAGAAATAGACGTTCCAGGAATGGCTGGCATAGTAATCCTTCTGCGCGGCTTCCCAAACAGCCCGGGCCGTATCTTCCCGGGAACCCGGAATCTTCTTCAATATGGCGCCGTAGGATTCGATCTGAGCCAGTTTGCCGGGTGAAGTATTCTCCGGAACAAAGATTTCACTCCGAATCCCCCCCCGGGCGCCGTAAGCGGCGATGGCACAACCGGCGTTCCCCGAGGAATCTTCCACGACCCGGGAAATTCCAAGCTCTTTCACCTTGCTCATGAGAACGGAAGCGCCCCGGTCTTTGTAAGAGCCGGTGGGGAAGAGATGATCCTGCTTTACCCACACCGTTTTATTTTCAAAAGTCAGGGGGACAAGGGGAGTAAAGCCCTCGTCGAAAGAGAGGATGGAGTCGTCCTTAAGGATTGGTATAGCTTCCCGGTAACGCCACAGGGTCGGCCTTCTTTTTTTGATCTTCTCGATGGGGAAGGCGGAGTCGAATTCAAGGTTCAGCAGGCCCCCGCAGGCACAATTCCACACCTTTTCCCCCTGGGAAAACTTCCGCTTGCATGCAGAACAGACGAGCTGCAAAGACTTCACCCCCGGGACCGATCGAGTCCTTTGCTCCCTTTGGAAAGAGAGGGCGATCCCCCTTGGTTCTTGCGGGGATGCTGAATAACATCTTATTAAAACGGGCGGGGGAGATCAAGCGGAATCCTGGCCGGGAGCCCCTGGCGGAAATGAACAAATTCGGGGGCTATCGGGTTCTCCTTCCATACCAGCGGGCCAGGGTATGGGGGGAAATTCCCAGGTGGTAGGCCAGGACGATCATCTGATTCAAGAGAGTGGTCTTCCAAAGCCCCACTTCCCTCCAGCGCCGGGCGGAGGTCAGGGCCGGCAGTGGAGCAGTAAAAACCCGCCCCTGTTTCTTCAGCCGGCGGATCAATTCATAGTCCTCCAGGATGGGCATTTCGGGATAACCGCCCATTTCCTCAAAAGTCCCCTTCTTCAGAAAAATAGCCTGGTCCCCATAGGGAAGCTGAAGACGGCAGGAGCGCCAGTTGGCGATTTTTTCAATGAGGGATAAGCCGGGAGACCGGGCGTCGAGGCTGAAAAGGAACGCCCCGGCGACGATTCCCGGGCGAAGGAGAACCTCCCCGATGCAATCCGCGAAACCTTCAGGCAGCCGCGTGTCCGCATGAAGGAAGAGGAGAAAATCCCCGGCGGCCTCCCGAGCCCCCAGGTTCATCTGCCGGCCTCGCCCGCGGGGGGAAAAGATCACCCGCGCTCCCAGGGAGCGGGCGATCGCGGCGGTGCGATCCAGGCTTCCCCCGTCCACGACAATCTTTTCGGCCTGCGGAGAATTTTCGCAGCTTGCCAGACAGGCCTCGATGTTCTCTTCTTCGTTGAGGGCAGGAATGATGATGGAAATGAAGGGGGAGGGGAGGGAGGGGGTGGATGCGAATTTCTCCCAGACCGGAACGTCTTCCGGACGGTCCACGTCCTCCAGAGGCTCCAGAAGAAATACTCGAATACCGAGGTTCTGGGCGATTCCCCGGGTCTTCGCCAGGACTTCCCCCGTGCCCCAGGGAATTTCTCGGAAAAGATCTTTGATCGGTCTCCGCAGGCCGATGAGATAATAACCGCCGTCTTTGGCCGGCCCCAGGACGACTTCATTCCGGTCAAGCTCTTCAAACGCCTTCCGGCAAAGGTCTTCGTTGAGTCCCGGGCAGTCGGTCCCCACGATGACCGCCTTCTCCATCCTTTCTTGAAATGCCCGGCGGAAGGCCTCGTGCATGCGTTCGCCCAAGTCACCTTCTGACTGGGGGCGGTACGAAAGGTCCGAGCCCAGCCATTCAAGAAATGGCTCTTCGCCGCTTCCGGTGAACTGGACCTGCAGGGACCCCGAAAAACGCTCCTCCCACCTTCGGGCCCAGGACAGGGTATATTCGGTCATCTTCCGGTGGAGGTCCGCCGCTTGCCGGGGACCGAGGGCGGGAATCAGGCGGGTCTTGGATTTCCCGGGTTCCGGGTAGCGGATGAAGACGATCAACTGATTGCGGATTGCGGATTGCGGATTACGGATTGAAGACCCTCCCAGGCTCGCGCTCCCTTTCCCTTTGATCAGGCCTTTTCCGCCAGGAAGGCGTCTCCCTTCTGGGCGATCTCTTTCAGGAGGGCGAAGAAGGAATCGGAAAAGAGCTTCACTCCTTCCTTTTCCAGGTCTTCGGTAACCTTGGCGATGTCGATGCCCAGCTCTCCCAGTTGGGTGAAGATCCCTTCCGCCTCTTTTACCCCCTTGTCGATGGTGACCCGGGTTTGCCCGTGGTCGAGGTAGGCTTTCAGGGTGGAATCCGGCAGGGTGTTGATCGAATCGCGGCCGATCAATTCGTCCACGTATTTCACATCGCTGTAGGCGCGGTTCTTCGTCCCCGTGCTGCCCCATAGGATCCTTTGGATGCGGGCTTTCGGGAGGGCCCGGAAACGCCCGTCGTCGAAGATATCTCGGTACTTTTTGTATGCCAGCTTGGCATTGGCGACGGCTGCCCTGCCCATGAGAAGTTTGATTTTCTGCCTTTCTTCATCGGATCCTGCGGAAGCGAGGCGGGCCTCCAGAAGCTTGTCCACCAGCGTGTCCACGCGGCTCACGAAAAAGCTGGCCACCGAGGCCACCTCGTCGATCGGTTTCCCCATGCGGGTACGCTTCTCCAACCCGCGGAGGTAAGCCTCGGCTACCTCCTCATAACGGCTTACCGCGAAGAGAAGGGTGACATTTACATTCACCCCCTCGGCGATCAGTTCTTCGATCGCCGGGAGCCCTTCTTTCGTCCCCGGCACCTTGATGAGGATGTTTTTCCTGCCGATGGCCGAGAACAAGCGTTTGGCCTCGGCCACGGTTTTTACCGTGTCGTTCGCAAGGTCGGGGGAGACCTCAAGACTGATATATCCGTCCATGCCGCCGCTTCGAAGGTAAACCGGCCAGAAGAGTTGGGCGGCCCGGGATACGTCTTCAATCGCCAGACCCAGGAAAAGCTCTTTCTCATCCCGTATGCCATCTGCGAGAAAGCCGCGCAGGGACGAGTCGTAATCTTTAGAGCCGGAAATGGCCTTTTGGAAGATGGTGGGGTTGGAAGTGACCCCGGTGACCCGGTCTTGAAAAATTAAACGCTGGAGTTCGCCGGAATCGATCAAGTTCCGGCTCAGGTTGTCCAGCCAGATACTCTCGTTTATCTCCAGAAGCTTCTTTACGGGATTCGTTTTCATGATTTTTCCCTCATTTCTTCGGAATTCGTAATTTCAGCTGTTTATCGCAGTGGCGCTCCCATGTTGGCAAGAGAAGATTCCCTTTCATCGGGGCCGTAGGGGCACGATGCATCGTGCCCCTTCAGGTTCCCCGAACTTACCCCACGGTTTTTTTCCGCGCAGGGTCTTAAAAAAAGCTAGCTCATTAGCCCGAGAAGAACCTTCACCCTGCTGATTATATTTTCAGGGGTAAACCCGAACTTTTCAAGCAGGACTTTGGCCGGGGCCGAGGCGCCGAAATGATCGATTCCAATGGCCTCTCCGTGAGGCCCGATATATTTATGCCATCCCTGGGTGGCGCCCGCCTCGATGGAAATTCCAAGGAGGGTTTCCCGGGGAATAACCCGATTTTTGTATTCTTCCGGTTGCTTTTCGAAAAGCTCCCAGGAGGGCATGCTGACCAAACGAGCGGGGATTCCTTCTTCCTTAAGCTTTTGATAGGCCGCCAGCGCAGGCTGAACCTCTGACCCGGAGGCCAGGAGGAGGACCTCCGGCCGGCCGGACCCGGAGTCAGTCAGAACGTAGGCCCCCTGCTTAAGCCCTTCTGCCGGGCTGAGTCGGGTGCGATCAAAGACCGGGCAGGCCTGGCGGGTCATGAGCAGGGCCACCGGCCCCTCTTGATGCCGGATGGCGACCTTCCAGGCCTCCACACCTTCATTGGCATCCGCGGGCCGGATGACGGTGAGGCCGGGAATGGCGCGGAGTGCGGCCATGTGCTCCACCGGCTGATGGGTGGGGCCGTCCTCCCCCAGGGCGATCGAATCATGGGTGAACACATAGATCACCCGCAATTTCATCAGGGCCGCCAGGCGGATCGCCGGCCGCATGTAGTCGGAGAAGACCAGGAAGGTGCTCCCGAAGGGCAGAACCCCGCCGTGAAGCGCCATCCCGTTCAAAATCGAACCCATGGCGTGCTCGCGGACTCCGAAGTGAATGTTGGCCCCCGCATAGCTCCATGGACCGGACTCGGCGCCCTGCACGGGGATCTCTTCCCGGCGGGGAGGCTGAAAATTCCCCCGGCCCTTCAGGACCGTGTTGGTGGATGGATTCAAATCGGCAGAACCCCCGATCAGGAAAGGGACATGAGGGGCAAGGGCATTCATGATCTTTGCCCCCGCGGCCCGGGTAGCCAACCCCTTGGGGTCCGCCGGAAAATCAGGGATGTCCTTGGCCCATCCCTCGGGAAGTTCCAGATTCATCCACTGCTTCCATTTTCGCGCGAATTCAGGAAAGGCTTTCCCGTAGGATTCCAGCCTTCTCTTCCAATCGTCCTCGAGTTTTTCCCCTTGAGCCGCCATATTTTGAAAATGGGCTCGAACTTCTTCGGGGATGAAGAACCTGGGCTCCGGGGGCCACCCCAGATTCTTCTTGGTAGCAGCCGCCTCCTCCGCGCCCAGGGGTGAACCGTGGGCTTCAAAGGTGTCCTGCCGTAGCGGGCTTCCGTAGCCGATGTGAGTTTTCACCGAGATGAGAGAAGGACGGGAATTTTCTTCCCGGGCTTTCTCGATGGCCCGGGCAATGGCCTCCACCTCATTCCCGTCTTCAACGGTCTGGACGTGCCATCCGTACGCTTCGAACCGTCCGGGCACATCCTCGGTAAAGACAAGCCGTGTCTCTCCGGCCAGGGTGATCGAGTTGTCGTCATACAAATAGATCAGCTTTCCCAGCTTCAAGTGTCCAGCCAGAGAGGCGGCTTCCGCGGCCACGCCTTCCATGAGGTCGCCGTCGCTGACCAGACCATAGGTGAAATGATCGACAATCTGATGCCCCGGGCGGTTGAAGTGGGAAGCAAGAAAACACTCGGCCATGGCCATTCCCACGCCCATGGCAAAACCCTGGCCCAGGGGCCCGGTGGTGCACTCCACCCCGGAAGTTTCCCGGTACTCGGGATGCCCGGGGGTTCTGCTTCCCCATTGCCGGAAGCGTTTGATTTCCTCCAAGGGCAGATATCCGGTGAGATGGAGGAGCGAGTAGAGAAGGGCCGAACCGTGCCCGGCGGAGAGCACGAACCGGTCCCGGTCCGCCCATTTCGGATTCCCCGGGTTGTGCTTAAGAAATTTTGTCCACAGGGTATAGGCCATGGGAGCGGCTCCCAGCGGCAACCCCGGATGGCCGGAATTGGCCTCCTGGACCATGTCCACGGACAACATTCGGATCGTATTGACGCAGAGTTCATCGATTTTCATCAGGGTTTTCTCCGCTGCCTTTCTCATTCAAACCTCGTAACTTTCACTCCCACAAACGGCATGGCCGTGAGATAATCCACCAGCAGAACCTTTTTTACTGCTCCCCCGGAACTCTTGGTTCCGCCGGCGTGAATTAAGAAGATTTTCTTTTCCGAGTCCCTTCCCTCTACTTTCACGATCCCCATATGGCCGACCCCTTCTTCCACCACCCGTTTTTCGGGAATCTTAAAAAAGAAGAGGATATCCCCGCTCCGCAGTCTTTCTTTCTTTCTGGCCGTTTCATGGGGGGAAAGGACCTCGTAGGAATCAAATCCTCGGGAACCCCTGATCTTGGCTGTCCGCCCGACCTGGCTGGTGATCTCTCTCCCCCACTTGCCGCTTCGGATCATATCCTCGCCATACTGGAAACGGTCGTCGTAATTCAGGACC
>Ga0113563_10002899_pt1 | contig 10526 bp, 5 predicted proteins | sample Mud3Dept3metaG_FD_80117 | JGI IMG/M metagenome (GOLD analysis project Ga0113563, IMG submission 80117) | Freshwater wetland microbial communities from Ohio, USA, analyzing the effect of biotic and abiotic controls - Mud 3 Core 4 Depth 3... | ecosystem: Environmental > Aquatic > Freshwater >...
GGCGGACCGCCACGCGGCGCGTGAGCGCCAGGCCGCCATAGTCACCGCCGAGCCAACGCCATGAAACGCCTCGCGGTTCTCAATGTGGTGGGACTCAGCGAGTCGCTGCTGGGCCCGGCTACGCCGCGGTTGACCGCCTTTCGCAAGGCGGGATCGTTCACCCGCATCCGCCCCTCCCTGCCAGCGGTCACTTGCACGGCACAGTCAAACTACCTCACCGGCCGGTTGCCCTGCGATCACGGAATTGTGGCCAACGGCTGGTTCAATCGCGAACTGGCCGAAGTGCATTTCTGGAAGCAGTCGAACCACCTGGTGCAGGGACCGAAGGTCTGGGATCGTCTCCGCGCCGATCTGCCCGGCTTCACCTGCGCGCAGCTCTTCTGGTGGTTCAACATGTATTCCTCGGCGGATTTCACCATCACGCCACGTCCCATGTATCCTGCCGACGGCCGCAAGTTATTCGATGTCTACAGCTGGCCTTACGACTTGCGCCGGGAGATTAAGCGCGAGCTGGGGGAATTCCCGTTCTTCGGTTTCTGGGGCCCCGCCGCCGGCATCCAAACTCCGCAGGGCTCGCCCGATGCGACCACCCGCTGGATCGCCGAGGCGGCCAAGTGGGTCGAGCAGCGGCACGCGCCGACGCTGAACCTCGTTTATCTGCCGCACCTTGATTACAACCTGCAAAGGCTTGGTCCCGGGCATCCGGAAATCCTTCGGGACCTGGCGCGAATTGACGCCATCTTCGGCGACCTGCTCGATTTCTTTCAGCGGCAGGGCGTCGAAGTGATGGTGCTTTCCGAGTATGGAATTTCGGCCGTCAACCAGCCCGTGCATCTCAATCGCGTCTTCCGCGAGCGCGGCTGGCTCGTGGTAAAGGAGGAACTCGGCCTGGAATTGCTCGACGCCGGAGCGAGCCGGGTGTTCGCCGTGGCAGACCACCAAGTCGCCCACATTTACGTCAACGACCGCACTCTGCTGGGTGAAGCTCGCGCCACGCTGGAACGCACCCCGGGCGTTGGCGAAGTCTGGGGCCTGGAGAACAAGCGAGTGAGGGGGCTGGATCACCCGCGCGCCGGGGACCTAGTGGCGGTGGCGGCATCGGGAGCATGGTTCACTTATTACTACTGGCTTGACGACCACCGCGCACCGGACTTCGCTCGCACCGTGGACATTCACCGCAAGCCCGGCTACGACCCGGTGGAACTTTTTGTGGACCCGGCGCTGGCCCTGCCCAAGGCGCGCGTGGCCTGGCGCTTGCTGCAAAAACGTCTCGGCTTCCGAATGCTGATGGACATCGTGCCGCTGAACGCGACCCTGGTGAAGGGCTCGCATGGCGCACTGCCGGCCGACCGCACTGAGCACCCCATCGCCATTGCCGGGCGTGCCGGTTTCTTCCCATCATCCGATCTCGATTCCACCGCCATCCACGACACCTTGCGTCGCTTGGTTCATAGCTAGCCTGCCGGGGGACGGCGCGCAGCGGGATTATGGCTTCGTCCCGGGAATTGGCGGCATGGGTTCATCCAGATAGACGTGGATCGTTTTGTGGGTGGGCGACGAAAGCTCCAGGAACTTCCTCAGTTGTCCATAAGTGAGAGCTGAGGGGGCGAACACCATAATGACCGGCGGCCTCGCGCGTTTATTGGCTTTCGCGGCTCGTTCCGATTCGGCATTCAGTTCTTTGCGCAGATCCTCCGGTCTGAAAACCGGGAGTTCGACAATCTCCAATTCCGGCTTGGTGACGCCGGCCTTGTAGACAGAGTCAATCCGCAGCAGCCTGCCGGATACGGTGCCGTCCTTTTTCGACAGGGATAGCTCCCAGGGATGAAACATTCTTGCATCCCGATCCAGGAGATCCCGATCCGGTGTGAATGCCCGGTAATAAAGTTGGCCGGCCGGTGGCGGCTCAATCCGCACCCCACGCTCGGAGTCCATGATGGCAAGAATCTTTGCGAGCGCTTCTGCGCCGCCCAACTCAACCCTGTCTCCGAAATTCACCGTGAGGAAGTAATCATGCTTCTCCCGGTCCAGCGCGCTCAACACCGCAACCACCGAACTCAGGCTCGGCTTCTCGTTGAGCACGGCCGCCCCGTCTTTGAGTTGAAAGGCCAGTTGATTCAGGCGTTCGAGGCCGGTTAATGGCCTGGCTGGAGGAGTTGCCGCCGCGTCAACCTGCAAGGAAAGGTCTTTATCCCGCTTCGCATTTTCCTCATTGAATGGTTCAATGAGCAGGGTCATCAACCCGCCCCCGGTCAATTGGTGTTCCGGATTGATAATCGTGTTTTGGTAAGCATCTCCCTTGGAGGCCGTTCGGGGAACCTCCAGGACGGTGCAGGTCGAATTGAAAAGTGAAACGATCGCCATGGGTTGATACACATCGGCGACATATGCCTTCTTCCCGGGATCGTTGGGGGCCGGCAACATCATCGATCCAACAAATCGAAACCCTTCCTCCGAGAGTGATTTGCCGGTGCGCCGGTCCACCAGCAGTTTCTCCAGCCGAATGGGGGGTTCCTTTCCCTGGACCACGCTCAAGCGAAAACACTCGCCCCTCGGCCAAAACCGCAGCGATCCAGGGTCCGCCGGTGCGCCGGGTTCCTGGCCAATGAACTTGAACGCCTGGTGAATCGAGCTGGGCTGGGCGAACGCAATCAGCAGCGCCTCATAAGCATGCTGGCTCGCCTCGCTGACAACCGCGAATTCGCAACACGCACCGTCGGCAAGCCCCGCGCTTTCAACTGTCACCTCTACCCGCTGCTTCTGCCTGTCGGCAACCACCCCGGGCAGGACCAGGATATTGCTGCTGTTGGCGTGCTTCTTCAGGTTGGCCTCGTGGGCATTGGCTGCCAACGCCTTGTTTTTCTCATGATCTGCTGGTTTGCTCTTGTAGGGATTACCTTCCTGGGCGGCTGGTAGAGAGACCGCCATCAACAGCAAGGACATGAGACAAAGCCGCATAATGTTCCACATAAAGATTCTCACCCGGCAAGTTTCTATTTCAGGTCAATCCGATAAACAAAAGCGAAACGACAGGGCTTCTCCCGGGGAACCGAGAGCTCGAGTTTATCATCGGTCTGACGCCACTTCACCTCCTCTGATGAGCCCAGCATACGAACCGCGGATATGGTCTTGCCGGCCACTCCCTTGTTGCCCAGTGCTTTCACCAGAACATCCTTTTCAGGCCAGGCCAGGCAGATGGCGTAGATCGATTTCCCTTTAGAAGTGAAGCGAATGTCGACAGGAGACCACTGGTTTTCCTCTCGGGCCGTGGCCGTCTCGCGCTCCGTCGGTGGCCCGTAGCGAAAAATCTTCCAGGGCGAGGTTCCATAGATGGCCTCCCCGTTCGTCTCCATCCAGGCTCCGACTTCCATCAACCGGTCGATGCTCGGCTGCGGAATCAACCCCTCGGACGTGGGGCCGACGTTGAGCAGGTAGTTACCACCCTTGCTGACGATGTCCACCAGGCGGAAAACAATCTCCCGGGCGCTCACCCAAGCGTGATCGTTCTGATTGTAGCCGAAGCTGGTGTTCATCGAACCGGGGTTTTCCCATTCGAATCCCGGAGCCTTTTCCAGAATCTCATTGTCCCCGGAGGTGATGTAGTCGCAATGCGGCGGCGGCATCTGCACCGGGAAGCGGCAGCCCTTGATTCGGCTGTTCACCAAGCATTCCGGCCGCAATCTCCGAATGGCCTGGTAAAGATCCTCTACCTGGGCGTCGCTCTTCATGTCAATCTCGTCAAACCAGAGCAGATCCGGCCGGTAATTGGCCAGGAGCTCCTCGACCTGAGGCTTGGCGAAACTCTCGAAATAACGGTCGAAATCCTCCGGCTTGGAATCGGGGTAATCCCAGACATTGTTCTGTTGGTAGTTGTTTCCCGGGCCCTGGGGCCGATACCAGTCCCGGTCGATGGAATAGTAGCATCCAAACCGGATGTTGGCCTCACGACAGGCATCCGACAGCTCCCGGGTGACATCCCGTTTGAATGGCGTGGCGTCAACGATGTTATAAGGTGTCAACCGGGATTTGAACATGCTGAAGCCTTCGTGGTGCTTGGCGGTCAAAACCACGTATTTCATGCCCGCCTTCTTCGCGATGGCAGTCCAAGTCTTGGCATCGAACTTCACGGGGTTGAACTTCTCGGCAAGCCGCTCATACTCTTTGACGGGAATCTTCTCACCGAACATGATCCACTCGGAATACCCCGCCGCATGGACCTTGTCCTTCCACACCCCGGCGGGGATCGAGTAGAGCCCCCAATGGATGAACATGCCGAACCGCGCATCGCGCCACCATCGAATTCTGGCGTCATGCTGTTCGGAAGTTTCGCTCCAACCGGCCAGCGTCGCGTTGCCATTGGGCGGATTGGCCGCGGGCGCGGTCAAGAATGGCATGACGCAGAGGGAGACCATTGGAAGGAGGCGGTGTAACTTTTGCATGATATTAGAGAGGAGCATCAGGCTGGAACCTGCGGGCTGCATGTGTTCTCGCTACTCGATTGTCATTGCTGAGAAGGTCGGTGCAACTGCACAATTTTCTCCGGAACCTATGCCTTCTCTCCGTCGTCGTGGCCATACTATGGCTGCACTGACACGATGCTGCGCAACTCGGGTTGAGTGGTTGCGGTTTCGATGAACTTGATGGCCTCCTCGACTGCGGTGACTCTTCTATTATTGAGTTCGCCAGCGGGAAACTCTCCCTTCTGGCATTGCTCGTTCAGGGATACGATCAGCTCTTTCAGCCCCGGCAGGGCTTCGCGGGCGGCAGAGCCATATGTCATGATTTCTTTCATGATCACGCCGGTTCTGCTTTCGCTGCCGTGGCCGCCCTGGGTTTTTGCGAAGACGACACCAGCCTCGATGCCCTCTCTGAAGTGATATTTCGTCAATGCTTTAAGCGCCCCCATGCGGATCTCATTGCCAAACATCGTATCCGCCGGGCACCGTGTTTTGACCGCGGCCAGGATATCCGGCCCCAGAGCCTGCACATCCTCCAGGCTTAATTGGTTCTCAAAAGTGTCCTTAAGGTGCATCCGCGCCATTCCGTCCGGGTTCAAGGAGACAACCCGGATGGCTGGATACAGCAACTTCTTGTCCACTCCCTGAACGGAATTCTTCAGCAAGCCACCGAACAGGGTCTCGGCCAGTTGGCCCTGCGCGATCTGTATGGGATCGGCCCATGCTATCGGCTGCGGCGGTTCAGCGGTGAGAACCACTGCCTGAAGCATACCGTTTTGGGCCGGCCGCGCCGAGCCGCCAAGTTTCTTCAAAGCTTCCGCAGCTTTGAAACGCAACCAGCGGTCGTCATCCGTGAGCAGGCTGACCAATACGGGCAACGCTTGCGGATCCTTAAGGCAACCGAGCGCCTCGCAAGCTCCCTGCCTCACATGGGCATCTTTGCCTTTCGTCAGGGTGATGAGTTGGGGCACCATGGCCTTCGCTTCGGGGCGCCGGGCAAGTTCCTCAGCCGCCCAGCCGCGGACGACGGGGGACCAATCACCAAAGGCCGCCACAAGTTGCTGCGGGGTTTTCGTCTTGCAGTCCACATCAAAGCGCCCGGATGCGATAGCTGCCTGCGTTTGCTGTTTCGTCAGCCAGTTCGTTTTCCTGGCGTCCTTTCCCGTGATGCAGAGCTTCTTCAGCGGCAGGGAATAGGTCAGGACGTAAGTGGCGGCAGGGCTGAGGCCGTCGTAGCTGCTTTGGCCGTAATAGGTGTTGTCGTGGGTTTTGCCGGCGCCGTATTGCTCATCGCCATCATAGGTGAAAGATCCATCGCAGCGTCGAACAAGGTCGAAATGCCAGGAGGCTTCCTTGAAGAAGGCCGCCACCGCGTCGGGGCCGCCCGCGTTCGCGCCGAGAGCGCCCCAAAGATAGCTGAATCCCTGACCAGTGTGCCCGTATTCGCGGTTTGCATATCCCGCCGTGGACATTTGGGCAAAGAACTGTGTCGCCGCAGCCTGATCGTGCTGGAGCGCGAACAGAATAGCGGTCATGGAATTCTTACCGTTGTTCTCGTGGTAAGGCCACGGTGCGTGTTCGCCATAGGGAATCGCTCCCTTATCCATGAAATAACCGAAGAACTTCGCAGCCCTTTCAATGGCAGGATCGATTTCTGGATCCTGCACACCGCACTTCCTGCCCATGACGATCGCGATATTGGCCACAAGCCCCGCCGCGTTTACGGGACCGTAGGGTGGAATCGATCCGTGGAGTTGACCTTCGGGGGTCCGCAGTGAAATCCCGTGTCCGAAAGTCCCATACATGCTCTGCCCCTTTGCGAGCGCGATGGTGTATTCATGAATGGCAGGCAGCACCTCTTTGTCGCCCGTGAGAAGATAATACTCGCAGAGAAAGACGTTCCGGTATCCCCAGTCCCAGACCACCATCCCTTCTTTCAATTCCAGCTTCAGCCCCGTCGGCCCCATCTTGCGCGCAAACTCTTGCACGCGCGGCAGGTATTCGGGCTTGCCGCTAGCAAGCAGTGCCAGTCCGTTTACGGCGCCGGCCCAATCCTGGTTCAGCGGCTCTTTCTCGAGCGCCTTGCAGGCATCGTCAAGGATGCGCGCTGACTTGGGGCAATCGTAAGGGGCGGTGTCGCTATAGCTGCCCATGACCCGGAGCTTGATTTGGACCTCGTTGGTTTTTCCCTCTCGCCAACGCGTGAGTTTCAGGACGCCTCCATTGGCCGCCTTTTCGGCCTCCTGAATGGCTTTGGCGATGCTCCTGCGGGCGTCGTCGTCGAACAATTTGCCGCCCGCGCCCAGGATCACGTCGTCCACCTTCAGCACATCTTCGGCTGGCGATTTTGCTCCGACATGAGTGACCAGGATCTGCCGGCTGGCGGTCGTGGTCCGCCCCTGCACACTGTCCAGATAACTTGCCGGTTTGGTATAAATCCACCCGCGAAGCCCGGTGGCACCGAGGTTATATGTTTGCTTGCGGTCTACGACCTTGCTTTGGGTGAGGTCCGGTGGTGCCGCTGGCGGAGCGGTGAGCGCGCTGCGTGTCATGAAAGCGACGATGAGGAAGAGCAGAACTCGAGCTTGATTTGGTTTCATGGGACGGGATCGAGTGTCGTGTAGCGGTTTGGTAATCAAGGAGCGGGTTTTGAGGTCAAGAGCCGGACTTCGCAGAAGGTCAGCGCGGCAAGGCCGTTTTCTCCGCGAAGCAGGCTGGATTGGCTCCAGGACTTGCTGTCAAGATAGGTGAGCTTGGTGGCGCTGGAGGCGGAGGCTAGCTTAAGCGAGACCACATTTCCGGAGGTGGATCCCGAGGCAACTTGGCCCTTCTCGCCATCGAGATAAAACTGGCTTGCGAGCGCATTGTCCCACTTCATGGGTTGGTCAAACTCCATGGCGATCTCGTCTTTTTTGCCGCTCGTGTAGTAGGCCCATTTGAGATTGGGCGGCGTTATGGGGGTGTTAAAAACTTTTCCGTAGTTGTCGCGTTCCACAAGCGGGCAAATGAGCCGGGCGAATTCGGCATAACCGGCCGCCGGATAATGGCACCCGCCGGGAGGATCGATCCCCAGCGTGGACATGATGCTCAGGTTTGAAAATGCCGTTGGCAAGTTCCGCTGCACTTCCCGCAGGCGGTTGTCGGAACCATCGAAGCCCATCGAACACGATTTCGGCCAGATTTGGAACACATAGTAATGCTGGATATTGGGAAAGTCCTGTTTCCATGCGGCCGCCAGGTCGATGAAATACTGGCGGTAGGTTTCCCAGCCGAAGCCGCCCGTGGGGCCGTCGGCGCCCTGGTCGTTTTCACCCTGATGCCACAGGACGCCACGGATGCCGTGGGTGAGCTTCGCCTGCTTTACGCGCCAGAGCAGGCGGCCATAAATTGTCGCTGGATCCTCGGGATTGTCCGCGTTCCGCTGGTGTTGGTCGATGCGTGTGCCCCCTACAGCCCCGTTGATGATGCAAATGGGAATCCGCTGGCTTTCCACCAGGCGCCTGGCCAGATCGAAAGCCCAGTAGCCGACGGTCAGGCGATCCTCGGGCGCCCTGCGGACGGCGTTTCCCCACGCGGCGCTTCCTGGATTCCCCCCCATGCTTCCGTAGCTGCGTATCCACTCGTTGGTCTCGGAAAAGTCGCCCGGCCCCCAATCCGTCGCCACGGCGTTGGATTGTCCATTGATCAGGTAGGCATCACCACAGACCACGTTAGTGACAGTATGCAGCACCATTTCGCGCCCGTCGATTCTAGCCCCGAACTCCACCTTGTAGCGAGTTAGCCCCGGCTTGAGCTTCACAGAAAAGGCGTAGGATCGGTCCGCCCCCGGGCGTCTGGTTTCGCTCCGGTAGAGCTTTTCCTCCGCGTAAACCCTGAGAAAAACCGCATCTGCGGTTCGATCCAAGGTTCCGTTGTAAAAGAGGGTGCCTTCATTGTTTTCATCGCGCGCGTAAAACTGGTTGTTCTGAGGTTTTTCGTCGTTCCCCGGTGTTCCTGCAACCCACGCGTCGTGCTTTGGTTCCGTAACGGCGATGGTCGCCATCTGGGTCGTTGGTTTGCCGCCGTTGTTCAAAGTGGCTGTTATCGTTATCCGTCCGCTGTTCTGAGCGCGTTTGAGGATGAGTTTGCCCGGTCTGACTTCCCTGGTGAGGGCGATGGGGGAGGCGTTCCACTCCATCTTCAGGTCGCCCGCGCCTTTTGTCCGCATCGCGGCAAGGTTCGCAATTTGCGGCACCACTTCGATAGTCGAGCGGCCATCCCACTTGGCGGGGGCTTTCAAGGTGAAGACCGGCTCGGGAATGTCCTCGAGAATCGTAATGGGAATATCCCGCGTCCTGGTTTCATTCGGATAGATCGCCCTGAGTTGCAGCACGGCGTCCTTGTCCCCGGCGACCCGGCCGGAGTCAAAACTGAACCGAAGCCGGTCCACGGCCACGAGAGTTTCGCGGCCCTCGCTCTTGAGAATCCAATAGACCTTCTGTGCGCCGCCAGCCTGGGCTGAAACCAGCGCGCTTTTTCCCTCCAGCACGGTGACTTGCGCGGGCGAAACGGAGAAGGTGCTGCCGGATTGCATCACCGGTCCCACGAGTGTTTGCAGCGGCTTTTGGTTTTCAAATTGCAGCCGCACCCAGTCGGCGGACCGCGCGACTTTGGAAATGCGCACCTCGTCGATAGCGCCGGTGAAATCGTAGTTGTTATACCACCCGCCAATCCACATCCGCGCCGGGCTCTTGATGGATAACGGAGCTGAGGGGTTGGTGGAGGCTCCGTCGAGGAGACCGTTCACATAGACCCGCGAATCGCCCTTCTGATAGGTATGGACAACGTGAATCCACTGAGACATTGCCAGCGTGCTTCCGCCCTTGACGTTCCCGTCGGAAAAATAGCAATCCATGGAGACATGCGGCGGGCTGCGGAAATGCATCACTACTTTGCCTTGAGCCTGCTCATTGCCCCACGCGAGGATCGTCGCATTCGGTTTGTCGGCCCGGAACCAAGCCTCCGAACTGTGCGAACTCGATCCGGAGGGATAATTGGTAATCATCTCGCCGCAAAAAATCCCTTGTCTGCCCGCAAAATGTCGCGCCTGGCCAATTATGCCCGAGGTAGGCGTGGTGCCGGCATCCTTCGACTCCAGCGTCCCGACCTCGTCCTTTACGGGACCATTCATGTGCCAGACGCTCAAGTAGCCGTTCGAGTCGTTGAAAACGGCCGCTCCGCTGGATTCGCTGGCCGCTTCGGCCTGGCCCCAGTACAGCTTGATCTCTTGCCGCGCATTCCCTGTGATGGTCGGGATGCGCACCCAAATGCTGGCCGTGCCGTTCTCCGCATCCCACTCCTCGATCTGGTGAGAGAGGGGTTCGCCCGTGCTGGTCGTGAAACGGAGATCCTCCCCCTTCGGCCTGGCCTGGCTGAAATCAAAGAAATCCCGGTGCAACCGCACCAGCACCGGGAAGCCGTTCTCCGCTGCGGAAGACGGCAAGTTGGCGCCCTCAGGCGTGGTGAGGATGTAGAGGGAGCCTGAGTGCTGCCAGACCTGGTAAGGTGGCGGCGCAGGATCCGCCGCGGCGAAGGTCAGACCTGTAACCATGCCTGAGACAATCAGCCCCAACACTGGCCCCATGATTCCGGATTTTTCGATCATTCTCACTTGTTGTGCTCCGTTTTCTAAAGGGTGGCTACGCGCGGCCACCCGGCTACAACCAAACCTCGCCCCAGACACAGGCCGTCTTGGCTTGAGCCTGGGTCATAAAGCGGGGATGCCCCGATAGCATCCCCGCCCCAACCCAATCCAACCGTGTCATTGGCACCCGGCCGCTTGCTGGCGGCAGGGCCAAGTTTCCTTATTTCGCTGCCTATAGCGAGACCAACCGGAGCAAAACCGATGGATTTGCCGGGTTTATCATCACGGTCGCCGGACTAATGCCGCCACCCGGATAATCGACCCAACTGCTCGTGAAACCGTGCCATTTTCTGGAGACCTGGCGACGGACGAGATTGAGTTGGGCAATGAAATCCATCAATTCAAATTGCGCGGGAAAACCTTACTACAGGCTGCCGATTCGAAAC
>Ga0113563_10002901_pt1 | contig 10524 bp, 3 predicted proteins | sample Mud3Dept3metaG_FD_80117 | JGI IMG/M metagenome (GOLD analysis project Ga0113563, IMG submission 80117) | Freshwater wetland microbial communities from Ohio, USA, analyzing the effect of biotic and abiotic controls - Mud 3 Core 4 Depth 3... | ecosystem: Environmental > Aquatic > Freshwater >...
CGGGGCTTGCCACTGCCTGAATCGCAGGGCCACGAAGCCGCGGTTCTTCTGGGCTTGCCACTGTCTGAATCGCAGAGCCACGGAGCCGCGGTTCTTCGGGGCTTGCCACTGTCTGAATCGCAGAGCCACGGAGCCGCGGTTCTTATGGTTGCACGAAGTTGGGATCAGGCGATATAATGTTGGATTGGGATAAGTTGAGTGCCGCGGAGGGCCGATTGAAGTTATCCTATAATCCCAAATACTTATGGGTTCTATGGGTCGCGCTCGCCTTCATGCTCGGCTACTGGCTGTCTGGCGGCGAGCCTGGGAATCGCAGTACCGTGGCTGAAAGCCCGGCCGCGCATTCCGACCACGCGGACGCTTCGGCGGCGACCTTGTGGGTCTGCCCCATGATGTGCGTTCCGCCCATGAAACAGCCCGGGAAATGTCCCGTCTGCGGAATGGAGCTGACCCCCGCTGGCGGGGACGTCGCCTCCGGCGACACACCGCCGACCTTGACGCTGACCCCGCGCGCAGCCCGCCTCGCTGAAATCCACACGGCCCCGGTCGAGCGGAAATACGTCGATGCCGAAATACGTCTGTTTGGTCGCATCGAATACGATCCCGTCGAGCAATTCAAAGTTACGGCCTACGCCCCCGGGACCATCGACCGGATTTACGTGCAGCGGGCCGGCCAGACTGTCCGGGCAGGCGACTCGCTCTTCGACATCCATTCATCGGAATTGTACTTCCTGGAGCAGGAACTGGTCGAAGTTCTGCAGGATCTGCCCTATCGGGAGAGCCTGTTTCCGTCGCGGGGGCAGAGGACCGAGCGCAGCATGAGGCCGGCAGTGACGGGTGCGTTCGATCCGATTGACCCGAACGCCAGTCCGGCCGAGCAGGCCAAACAGAAAGCCGCCTGGGAAAGATACGGGCAGGTGCGGCGCAAAATGGAGCTTCTCGGGCTGACCAGAGAAGCCATTGACAATGTAGTAGCCAGGGGCCGGCCGACGGGAATCTCCACGGTGTCCACTCCGACAACCGGCGTGATCCTGGAGCAGAACGCCTTCAAAGGGACCTTTGTAAATACGGGAGACACGGTTTTCGTCATAGGCGATCCCACATACATGTGGGCCCGGCTGGAAGCTTACGAATCCGATTTCGCATGGCTGAGAGTAGGCCAGGAAGCGGAATTCCAGACGGACGCTTTTCCAGGCGAAACTTTCCACGGCAACGTCCGATACATCGACACCACCTTCGACCCGAAGAAACGGACGCTTACGGTTGGGGTGCTGTATATCAACCCCAATTCGCGGCTCGCGCCGAACATGCTTGTCCGCTGCACCATCCGGGCCCGAATGACCGCGAATGGGGTTGCGACGCCGAACCTCCCCAATCAACCGCCGCCCCTGGTCATCCCGGACACTGCCCCGCTGATCACCGGCGAGCGGGCGGTAGTGTATGTGGCCGTCCCCGGAAAGCCTGACGTTTATGAGGGCAGAGAAGTCACCCTCGGTCCGCGGGCCAAGGGATACTATATTGTCAGAAGCGGCCTGAAGAGGGGCGAATCCGTCGTGGTCAACGGCGGCTTCAAAATCGACAGTGCCGTTCAGATCCTCGCCCAGGCCAGCATGATGACAAACCCGGGCGACCGCCCCGCATTAGCGCACCAACTCCCCGGCGGATCGGCGGCAATGCCGGAGCGGGCAGCCGGGCAGCCTGTACCGGATTCCGCAAAGCAGACTATGAATGCGCCGCCTCCCAAGGGAGAACAGCCGGTGCTCGGAGATCCTGACCGGAGCGGCTCTCGGTCGAAATCCTACGAAGAGCGGCTTGACCTGTTAAAAAAGGCCCGGGAGAAGAAAAAGAAGATGCCCGAGTGAGGGATGCCGGGCCGCTCGAGAGCAGTTGAATTCACGAATTTCCCGAAAGCAAGCCGCAGGGAACCGTAATAAGAATCCGAACGCGCAGCCCTGTGTATGGCGGAAATTCCGCCGCCACAGAGTATTTGTTCAGTTGGCCCCCGGAGCTGGGTGATTTCTGCCGCCCGGCGGCACGCAAGGCACAGTGCCGGGAGAACGCAAACCCACTTGCGCGTTGCGCCGAGGACGGAGCCTTGAATATCCGGAGTCTTCAGACCTTCTCTCCGTGTCCCTTCGGCGGCGATCCTCGCTTCCGCGGCGAATCTCCGTTTTGGCGGGGCGCATCTGACAACCGCCCTATAGCGCCTGAATCCGTCTCGACCGGGTCGGCGCCCGGGGACGGCACCGTTGATGAGAGGACGGGTAGACGATGAACGATGGGTTGTTCGAACCCCGATTCGGGTCATGGGTAGACCGCGTCATCTGGTTTTGCCTGCGGAATAAGATCATCGTGTTCCTGGGCATTCTCCTGATCGTCAGCTGGGGCCTGATCGTTGCTCCCTTTGATTGGGAGCCTCGGGACTTCCCCCGCTACCCGGTACCGGTCGATGCGATTCCCGACATCGGGGAAAACCAGCAGATCGTATTCACGGAGTGGAGCGGGCGATCGCCCCGCGATGTGGAAGACCAGGTCACATACCCGCTTACCGCCGCTCTGCTGGGCATGCCCGGGATCAAGACCATTCGCGGCAACTCGATGTTCGGGTTCTCCAACATCTACGTGATCTTCAAGGACGACATAGACTTTTATTGGTCGAGGTCGCGCATTCTGGAGAAGCTGAACAGCCTGCCTGCCGGGACACTTCCGGAGGGAGTCCGTCCAAGCCTGGGGCCGGATGCGACCGCCCTGGGTCAGGTCGTCTGGTACACGCTGGAAGGTCGTGACCCGGAGGGAAATGCGACGGGGGGATGGGATCTCCACGAGCTTCGGACCATCCAGGACTGGTACGTCCGGTATTCCCTCCTCGCCGCGGACGGGGTCGCCGAAGTCGCTTCCGCGGGGGGTTTCGTCCGGGAATATCAGGTCGACGTGGACCCGGATCGGATGCGGTCGTTCGGGGTGACGCTCGAAGAGATCGTCGATGCGGTGCGCCGATCCAACATCGATGTGGGCGCCCGCACGATCGAAGTCAACCGGGTGGAATACATCATCCGCGGCCTCGGCTTCATCAAGAGCCTCGCCGATCTGGAAACAACCATGATCAAGGTGGAGGCCGACGTACCCGTGCTGATCCGGCACGTGGCCAACGTCGGCTACGGCCCGGCCTACCGCCGCGGCGCCCTGGACAAGGGTGGGAATGAAGCGGTCGGCGGCGTGGTTGTCACGAGGCATGGGACCAATCCCCTTGCAACCATCAAGAATGTCAAGGCCAAGATCGAGGAGATCTCCCGCGGCTTGCCCAGGAAGGTATTGCCTGACGGCAGGGAAAGCCGGGTGGAGATCGTCCTTTTCTACGACCGGAGCGGCCTTATCCGGGAGACTCTGGATACGCTCACCGACGCGATCCTGGAAGAAACCCTGGTGGTCATCATCGTCATCGTGCTGCTGGTCCTGCACTTGGAAAGCGCGATCCTGGTTTCCGCCGTGCTCCCCCTCGCGGTCATGCTCGCCTTTATCGCCATGAAGAGTTTTGGGGTCGATGCCAACATCCTGGCCCTCGCGGGCATCGCCATCGCCATCGGGACCCTCGACGACCTGGGCATCGTTATTTGCGACAGCATATTGAAGCGGCTTGACGCAGCCGCTCCGGGAGAAGGCAAACTTGAGGTCGTGTTCCGCGCATCCTCCGAGGTCGGCGGCGCCGTTTTGGCTGCAGCCGCCACCACCGTGGTCAGTTTCCTCCCCGTCTTCGCACTGGAGGGAGCGGAAGGCAAGCTCTTCAAACCGCTGGCTCTGACAAAGACCTTCGCGATCCTCGGATCCGCCGTCGTTGCGGTGGTCGTGATTCCGCCTCTCGCCCAGATCCTCTTTCGCAGGTCCGGGGAAAAAGGCGGATATAGGAGAATATTCAGGGAAGTTCTGATCTATGCCGGCATCATCGTTGGTTTTTTTTACAGTTGGACTCTCGGCATCCTGATCGCGGCAATCGGCGTCATCAAGCTCCTCTTGCTCCGGTTTTCACCCCAGGGGAAAGGCTGGACCCGGTGGGCGAGCAGCGGTCTGATCGCGCTGCTGGTAACCGTGCTGCTGGCACGCCACTGGATGCCGCTGGGGCCGGCCAGCGGTCTCGCGCCCAATTTCCTGTTTGTCTCGGTCCTGACCCTGGGGCTTCTCTCGAGCTTCTGGATCCTTCAGCGCTTCTATGGCAGGATTCTCTCGTGGTGCCTCGATCACAAGGCGCTGTCCCTCCTGCCGCCGCTGGCAATGCTCATGATGGGAGCACTCGCCTGGGCCGGCTTCGCCCCCGTCTATGGCCGCTTGCCCGGATTCCTGCGGAATACGGCGCCGGCAGCCTTCCTCGCAGAGAGATTCCCGGGCATCGGGAAGGAGTTTATGCCGCCCCTGGATGAAGGGGCGTTTCTGTATATGCCGGTAACGATGCCTCACGCCTCCATCGGGGAGGTTTTGGACATCATCCAAAAACAGGATCGCGCCCTGGAGGCGCTGCCGGAAGTGGATTCGGCCGCGGGAAAGCTCGGCCGTGCGGAAACCCCGCTCGACCCGGCGCCTGCTTCGATGATTGAAACGCTGATCAACTATCGGCCAGAGTACCTGACGGGCAGCAATGGGGAGCTGCCTGCTTTCCGGCATGATCCCGGCGCGATCGATCTTTTTCGCAACCAGGCCGGCATCCCGATGCTGGCGCCGGACGGGAACCCTTACTATGTCCGGGGCCGATTTCTGCGTGACGGGAACGACAGGCTGATTCCCGATGCCGGAGGCAAGCCGTTTCGCTTGTGGCGTCCGGCGCTCGATCCTGCGCTGAATCCGGGGCGCGCGGCCTGGCAGGGCATCTGGCAGCCGGATGACATCTGGGAAGCCATCGTCGAAGCCGCGGACGTCCCGGGAATTACAAGGGCTCCCAGGCTGCAGCCGATTTCGGCACGAATCGTCATGCTGCAGAGCGGGATCCGGGCTTCGATGGGAGTCCGGGTGACCGGACCCGACCTCGAGACGCTCGGGGCGGTTTGCTCCCAGATCGAGAAGTTCCTGCGCGAGGTTCCGTCGATCCTGCCTTCTTCCGTCGTCGCCGACAGGATCATGGGCAAACCCTACCTCGAGATCGAGATCGACCGTGCGGCGATAGCCCAGTATGCCGTCGATCTCCAGCAGGTGCAGGATGTGATAGAAATCGCCATCGGCGGCACGCAGATAACGACGTCGGTCGAGGGCCGCGAGCGGTATCCGATCCGCGTCCGATACATGCGGGAACTCCGCGACAGTCTGGAGTCGCTGGGAAGAATTCTGGTGCCGTCGAAGGCAGGCAACCAGATCCCGCTGGCACAGCTCGCGAAGATCAAATATGTGCGCGGGCCGATGGAAATCAAGAGCGAGAACACGTTCCTCGCGAGCTACGTCCTCTTCGACATGAAGCCGGGCCACGGAGAGGTGGACGTGGTCGAGCATGCCGCCAGCTATCTGCGCTTCAAGATCGATTCGGGCGAACTGAAGCTGCCCGCAGGCGTCAGTTACGCCTTCACGGGAAATTACGAGAACCACGTGCGCGCCGAGAAGAAGCTGAAGCTTATCGTTCCCCTCGTGCTTTTCGTGATATTCGTGATTCTCTACCTCCAGTTCAATTCCGCGTCGACGACGCTGATGGTGTTTTCATCCATTCCGGTCGCATGGGCGGGCGGATTCATCATGATGTGGCTCTATGCGCAACCCTGGTTCTTGGATTTTTCCCTCTTCGGGGCCGGAATGCGCGACCTCTTCCAGGTCCACCCGGTAAACCTCAGCGTCGCGGTGTGGGTAGGGTTCCTTGCGCTCTTCGGGATCGCGGCAGACGACAACATCGTGATGGCCACCTACCTGGAGGAGCGGTTCCGGAGCCGGAAGCCAGGATCGATTGAAGAAATCCGGAAAACGACCGTGGAAGCGGGTTTGAAACGGATCCGCCCCTGCCTGATGACGACGGCCACGACCATCCTGGCGCTCCTCCCCGTTCTGACTTCCACCGGCCGCGGGTCCGATGTCCTTGTGCCCATGGCGATCCCTGCCTTCGGCGGCCTCATGTTTGAGGTGATCACCATGTTAACGCTTCCGGTGATCTACTGCGCCTACAGGGAACAGCGGCGCGGGGGCTAGGCTCAATGCTGTTCACATCAGGTTCCCGGGCGTCAGTTGTGTACTAAAAGCAGCCACGGATTACTCGGATTTCATCAGCAAAAGCCGTCGATAGATGGTCTGGGAAATCTGTGGAATCTGTGGCTGCCTTTAGATTCAGGTAGCCTGAGTGAACAGTGTCGGGGCCAGGCTGCCTCCTGTCGCGGCATACGTGGTGTGCGCCGATTCATGTTGGTGCGCCCGGACTTCTCCCTTCTGCCGTTGCCGCCCGCGATTCCGGCTGCAGGTCAGGGCCGCTTGCGCTTGACCATCACCGTCATGCCACCCGTCCAACTGCCCGGGTAGTACCCAAAACTCCCGGGCGTAGTCTGCGTCACGCAAAGGTAATAGGATCCGTAGTCCGGCCAATAAAGCAGCACATCCGCCTTGCCGTCATTGTTGAAGTCCGTCACGTGCACCTGCCAGACCGTCGCCCAGTTCCCCGAGTAATAGGCGCTGAAGTACCCCGTCTTGTCACTGATGCACTCGTACCACTGGCCGGTGGCAGTGCTGTATACAAAGATGTCGGTGGCGCCGTCGTCGTTGAAATCTCCTGTGTTGACAGACCAGCCCGGGGCCCAGTACCCGGCAGTGTAGCTGAAGCCGCTGCCCGTGTTCATGGCCACATACCATGCCCCCGATCCGGGCATATAGAGGAACAGGTCGCTCTTGCCGTCACCGTTGAAGTCGCCGGCCTGGATGTCCCAACCGGGCATCCAGCTTCCCGGCGAGTAGCTCCAGACGGCAGGATCCGGATCGATGTTGGTCACCTGATACCAGGATCCGTTGACTTTGTTGTAGAGAAAGAGGTCAGCCTTGCCGTCACCGTTCCAATCCAGAGTGTAAACGCTCCAGCCTGCAGACCAGTAACCGGAGGTGTAGCTGAAGCCGTCCGCCGGATTCGCAGGGCTGATACAGCGGTACCAAATGCCGAGAGTGGGATGGAACAGGAAAATGTCGGAGCGGCCGTCCCCGTCGAGGTCGGCGGAGTGGACTTCCCAGCCGGCAGACCATTGCCCTGAGAAGTAGGTGAAACCGCCGGAACCGTTGCCGATAGCCTTGTACCAGTAACCGTAGTCGGGATTGTACAGGAACAGGTCGGTAATGCCGTCTGCGTTGAACTCAGAGGGAGTGACCTGCCATCCCGGCGACCACCATCCGTTCGCGGTGTTGGCGAATGCGGAGCCGCTGCCCGAATACTGAGACCAGTTGCCGGCAGCCGGGTTGTGCAGGAAAGTATCGGCGATGGAATCTCCGTTGAAATCAATGGAGTAGTCTTGCGGTGAAAGATTGACGGCGATGGTCACGGTGACGGTGTTCGAGTCCAGCGAGCCGTCGTTGGCCTTGTAAGTGAAGCTGGCGATGCCGGTAAAGTTTGCGGCCGGAGTGTAAGTGAAACCGCCATTGCCATTCAGCGCCAGAATGCCGCCGGCAGGTCCAGCCACAAGGATTGCCGTCAACGCACCCCCCTCAGGATCTGCGTCATTGGCGAGCAATCCGGGAGCTGCGACGCTCAGGGCTGTGTTTTTCGGAGTCGAAAAAGCATCTGCCGCCGCCGCCGGTGCATCGTTCACCGCCGTCACGGTGATCGTCACGGTGACCGTATTCGAGTCGAGTGAGCCGTCGTTGGCCTTGTAGGTGAAGCTGGCCGCGCCGGTGAAGTTCGCGGCCGGCGTGTAGGTGAACGAGCCGTTCGCGTTCAGCGCCAGCGCGCCGCCGGCCGGCCCGGCCACGAGTATTGCGGTCAGCGCGTTGCCGTCCGCGTCCGTGTCGTTGCCGAGAACGCCCGGAGCGGCGACGGTGAGCGCCGTGTCCTCAGGCGTCGTATAGGCGTCCGCCGCCGCCGCGGGCGCATCGTTCACCGCCGTCACGGTGATCGTCACCGTGGCCGTGTTCGAGTCGAGCGAGCCGTCGTTGGCCTTGTAGGTGAAGCTGGCCGCGCCGGTAAAGTTCGCGGCCGGCGTGTAAGTGAACGAGCCGTTGGCGTTCAGCGCCAGCGCGCCGCTGGCCGGCCCGGCCACGAGTATTGCGGTCAGCGCGTTGCCGTCCGCGTCCGTGTCGTTCGCGAGAACTCCGGGCGCGCCGACGATCAGCGCGGTGTTTTCAGGTGTCGTGTATGAGTCGCCAGCGGCGGTTGGCGGGCGATTGGCTTGAGGAGTTACGGCGAAATTAAGCACGAAGTCGTCGCCGCCGATGCCGTTGCCGTTCCCGTCGAGGGAATTCCCGGCTGGGTCTTTGATCGAGGTGCTTCCACAAACCAGTAAACGGTATTGACCCGACGGCAGTGCGAAACCGCCGTTGAGATCCAGCGTGGCTTCGAGGAAGCTCCCCGATATATAGGTAACGAAATCGACCGGAACGGAGGTGTCCGACGGGTGTGCGCCTGCGAAACAGCTCGCGGTGCTCACAGTCCCATCCCCGCCATCGTGCACCAGCAGGTAGTTGGCAGGATTGGTCACATCGTCAGCCGCTGCGCCACTGCTTGAATCCCGCACATGTTCGCTGAAGCGTACCAGCAACTGGGTGATGGCCGCAGTAGTGATCTCCCCTTCCGAGAGGGCGCCATTCCCGGTATCCTGCACCGAGTTGACCTGCATCACCCGGGGGGGGACAGAGTCGGGCGCCCCCGTCGAAACGCCGAAAGTGAAATCATCGGCAAACAGAAACTTCTGATCCTGGACGGTTCCTTCGGTTTCATAGACCTCAAACGCGGTGAAGCCTGAAACCTTAATGACGCCGAAAAACCTGTGCACGGGATCGAGGACCGGGTCTCTGAAGCCGACCTCAACACCGTCGACGACAAATCGCACCTTGGACCCGGGGAGTGTGCTCATGATCCATCCTCCCGCTCCACGGAGCTTTCCACTCCCCGTCCAGGTCCCGATGAAGCCGTCGCGCAGCCAGTCAAACAGCGCTCCCCTGGTGTCTCCGTGGGGAGCCTCATAAAAGCCCCAGGTTCCGGTACGGGCCGGGCCGGCACCGGTCGTGAGCTGGCTCAGCGTGTTGTTTGGAGTCCACAGAACGTTCTGGCTGGAAACGCTCAGGGCTTTTTCCGGCTCCCTCACAAGTGCCCAGGGCGTGTCGTTCTCGAAGCCCTCCTGAAAGGTCGTGAAGCCCAGTTCGGCGAGCTTCGTCAGGTAAGAGGATTCGAACCAGCAGACGAAGAGGTCGGGTCCTCCTTCGCAGCCATTGGCCCTGATGACAACGGTTGCCACATTGCTCATGCTGGCGCCGTCGACGACACGGTAAGTAAACGCCTCCACCCCCGCAAAACCCGGGTCGGAAGTGTATACGAAGGAGCCGTCCGCGCAGATGCTCGGCGCCGGGCTGCCGGGACAGGCGATGTTGCCGAATAGTATCGTATCGCTGTTCACCAGCACCGCCGTCGCGGTCGCGGGCAGCCCCCCACCGTCCAGGGTATCGTTCGCGAGCACACCGGGCTTCTCAACAGCCAATACATCCCCCGCGACGACCTGGTAGAGGTCGTTGACCGCGGTGAGCGTCTGCCCCCAGGCCGATGCGGAAGTAACGGCAAGTGCAAAAACAAGTTGCAGAACTGCTGAGTCTATTCTTGCATGAGTATGCATGAGCTCCGTCCTTTCCAGCGGGTACGGATCCCGGCCGGGAAGCAACAGGCCCGTCGGAGGGCCTGCAGCATGCCTGCAATAACAGCAAAGAGTGGCAGCCAGATCCTGCAGCCGGCGTTGTCCTGGAGCGTGTGTTCCCAGGAATCCCGAACCGGACGACCCGGAACCGCAAAGACTTGCGGCGCTTTAAATGGGCGCCACAGACAAGCAATATTCAGTGTAGCAGAATTGCGCGCCTCTGACGGGACGGTCGCTGCCTCAAGGTTCGCGCAAGACTAAATTCACATTCTGGCGCGAGCGCCGGGCGGGCAGATGCAAGGCGCCGCGACGCAGGCGATGTGGTGACATCGTCGAGGAGCGGCAACGCCGCAGATGCCCGCCCGCCGCCGCGCCCCGAAGGGCCGCCGGCTCGATGACTTCTTATTCCCTGCCCTTTCCCCTGCCGTGGCTTGGCATTGTCCCATCCGGCAGCAAAATGTGAAACTATTTTTGCGCGAGCCCTTAGGGCGCGGCGGATGGTGCAAGCGCGCGAGGCGCTGACGCTTGCTCGGTTCACGCGGGCTCGACTCAGGAGCCTGTCGCGGGAAGATCCCTCACCCGGAAGGCGGGTGCCGGCCGGATGAGAGCGTTCGGCGGATTCCATGCCGTCATTCATGGAATCCGCGTAATGCCTGATCCCGGTCTGTGAACCGCTCGCGGGCCGGGATCAAAACAAACATCAAACTCGCCGGTGGGGTGCTGGTTTCACCGGCGGTCATTTCCCGCATGA
>Ga0113563_10002902_pt1 | contig 10522 bp, 13 predicted proteins | sample Mud3Dept3metaG_FD_80117 | JGI IMG/M metagenome (GOLD analysis project Ga0113563, IMG submission 80117) | Freshwater wetland microbial communities from Ohio, USA, analyzing the effect of biotic and abiotic controls - Mud 3 Core 4 Depth 3... | ecosystem: Environmental > Aquatic > Freshwater >...
CGCCCTCTCCACGAAGATCCCAGCGCCTTATGATTCCCAGCGAACCGGCCGGGCCCCCAGGCCAGGGCACCTCTTGGCCTTTACGACGGTCCTCTACTCATAGCGATGGGTCACCCGTGACTGAATGGTTACTTCAAATTCCGAATTTGACTTGACTTTTTATCTTAATATAATTTATCTTAAAGTTTCAATAAAATTAAGGAGTCGCCATGAAGAAATATGAACCCAGCCGCTTGCGCAATATTGCCTTGATCGGCCATGGAAAAGCCGGGAAAACTACCCTTGCCGAAGCCATGCTCTTTGACGGGGGTTCCACGGACCGCCTGGGGCGTGTCGACGATGGAACCTCGGTTATGGATTTTGAGCCGGAGGAAATCAAACGCAGCCTGACCATCAGCTCTTCGTTCAACCACCTCGAGTGGGACAAGCACAAGATCAATCTCGTCGATACCCCGGGGGACGCGAATTTCGTCATCGACACCAAAAACAGTCTCCAGGGCGTGGATGGAGCGGTCGTCGTGGTCGACGCCATCTCCGGCGTGGAAGTCACCACGGAGAAGGTTTGGGATTATGCCAACCAGTTCAGTCTGCCCCGGCTTTTCTTTATCTCCAAGATGGACCGGGAGCGCGCCGACTACCGTCAGACTCTGGCCGATATCCAGAAGGTCCTGAGCCCCAAGGCCGTTTCCCTGAATCTGCCCCTCGGCGCCGAGGATTCCTTTGCCGGCGTAGTGGATCTCCTTTCCCAGAAGGCCTATTACTTCGAGGGCAACCAGGGCGGAAAGTTTACGGAGAAAGAACTTCCCTCAGACCTGAAGGAGGAAGCCAAGGGCGCCCGGGAAAAGCTGGTCGAGATGATCGCCGAGGCGGATGACGCCCTGCTGGAGAAATATTTGGAAGGAAACGAGCTCACGGCGGAAGAACTGGCCCAGGGCCTGAAAAAGGGCGTCCTCAACAAGTCGCTTTTCCCGGTCCTCTGCGGAACGGGTTTGCGGAACATCGGGATCCCCCAGTTCCTGGATGCGGTGGTTCAATGCCTGCCCTCTCCGCAGGACCGCGGACCGGTCAAAGGCGCCCATCCCGTGACCAAAGCCGAAGAAACCCGCAACCCGGAAGAGAGCGAACCCTTCTCCGCTTTCGTCTTCAAAACCCTGGCTGATCCTTATGCGGGGAAGCTCACCATTTTCCGCATCTGGTCGGGAACCCTCCAGGCGGATTCCACCGTTTTCAATGCCCACAAGCAGATCAAGGAGCGGTTCGGCCAGATTCTGCAGCTGGAAGGGAAGGCCCAGAGGCCCGTCGAGTCCGCGGGAACGGGCGACATCGTTGCCGTCGCTAAACTCCGAGAAACCACCACCTGGGACACCCTCTGCGACGAAAAGAAGTCGATTGTCTATCCCGCCATGGCCCTGCCGATTCCGCCGGTTTCCTTCGCCGTCGAACCGAAAACCAAGGGGGACGAGGAAAAGATCACCGCCTCCCTGGCCCGGTTGATCGAGGAAGACCCCACCATCAAGCTCGCCCGCGACGAGCAGACCAAGGAGCTTGTCCTGTACGGCATGGGCCAGGTGCATATCGAAGTGACGGTGGAGAAGCTGAAACGCAAATTCGGGGTGGATGTGAATTTGAAAACCCCCAAGATCCCCTACAAGGAAACCATCAAGTCGACCAAGGGCGGAATCATCTATCGGCACAAAAAGCAGAGCGGGGGCCGGGGCCAGTTCGCCGAGGTCCACTTCGAGATGTCCCCTCTGCCCCGCGGCACGGGATTTCAGTTTCAGAACGCCCTGGTGGGGATGAATGTCCCCCGGAACTTCGTCCCCGCGGTGGAAAAAGGCGTGGCCGAGGCGATGCAGTCCGGGGTTCTGGCCGGCTACCCGGTGGTGGACGTGAAAGTGAAGTTCTACGACGGCAAGTCCCACGAAGTCGACTCTTCGGAAATCGCTTTCAAGATCGCCTCCGCCATGGCCTTTAAGAAGGGCGTTCTCGAAACCAACCCGGTTCTTCTCGAGCCCATCATGAACGTGGAGGTCGCGGTTCCCGACGAATACATGGGCGACGTGATCGGCGATCTCAACAGCCGGCGCGGACGGGTTCTGGGCGTCGAGCCGCGGCCCAAGGGGCAGCTGATTAAGGTGCAGGTGCCGCTTGCCGAGGTTCTCAAATACGCCCCGGATCTGACCTCCATGACCAGCGGCCGCGGGTCCTTCACCATGGAGCTTTCCCATTACGAAGAGGTTCCGGCGCATCTGACCGAGAAGATCGTCGCCGCCGCGAAAATGCCGCCGAAGGAAGAAGAATAGGATTCCTCCGAGCCGCAGGGTCCTGATGACCGACGAAACGAATCCCGAAAGAAGAGGCGAGGAGAGCGAGGGTCTTGAAGAGGAGGAGGCCCTTCTCGACCAGATCACGGTCACGCCGGAGGACTCCGCCCAGTTCCCCCCGGAGTTGATCCTGGAAATGCAGGCCCACCTCAGAGACGAGCAGCGGCAGAATCTTCACCAGAAAATCCTCCACATGACCATCCCCCAGAAGATCCGGCTGGCCATGCTCGGGAACCGCGAAACTCGCAACCTTCTGATCCAGGATCGAAACAAGGTCATCTGCATGGCCGTATTGCGCAGCCCGAAATTGTCCGAAAACGACGCCCTCTCTTACGCCCAGCAGCGCAACCTGCCGCAGGACGTTTTCACCGTCCTCGGGAAAAGCAAACGCTGGACCAAATACTATCCGGTCAAGCTCGCCCTGGTGAACAATCCGAAGACCCCGCTGCCCATATCCATGCGGTTCCTTGAGTATCTGGCCGAGCGGGACCTGAAAGCCCTGGCGCGGAACAAGAATATTTCCTCCGTGCTGTGCCACTCCGCCCGGAGCATTCTGCTGAAGCGAGGCAAACAGATATGAGCCGGCGGGGGAAGATCGTCGCCATCAATACCAGTTCCACCAAAGGGATTCGGAAGAAAAACGTCGGAAGATCCCGCCTGCTCCCGCAGTTCGGGATTGAGGCCGACGCCCACGCGGGCGATTGGCACCGCCAGGTCAGCCTGCTGGCTCTGGAGTCCATTGAGAAGATGGTCCGGCTGGGCTTGAAAGTGGGGCCGGGGGATTTTGCCGAGAATATCACCACCCAGGGTCTGGATCTCCTGACCTTGCCGATCGGCACCCGCTTCCGGATGGGGCCGCAGGCCCTCCTCGAGGTGACGCAGATCGGGAAGGTCTGCCACACCCGGTGCGCCATCTTCTACCAGGCCGGCGACTGCGTCATGCCGAAAGAAGGGATCTTCGCCAGGGTTCTGGAAGGCGGGGAAATTCAAGTGGGGGATGAAATCCTTGTTTGCCGCGGGGATTCTGACGATCAGCGATAAAGGCTCCCGGGGGGAGCGGGAAGACGCGAGCGGTCCGGAAATCGCGAGGATCATTACCTCCCTTCCGGCCCGGGTGGCGGCCTATGAAATCATCCCCGATGAAGAAGACCTGATCTTCCGCAAGCTGGTCGAATACGCGGACGAGAAAAAGATAGACCTGATCCTCACGACCGGGGGAACGGGGCTGAGCCCCCGGGACGTGACCCCGGAAGCCACCCGGCGGGCCATCAACCGGGAAATTCCCGGTATCGCCGAGATCATGCGGGCGGAAGGAAGGAAGGCCACTCCCACCTCCATGCTTTCCCGTGCTGTCGCCGGGCTGCGCTGCCGGACTTTGATCATCAATCTTCCCGGAAGCCCGCGCGCCGTCCGGGAAAACCTTTCCGCCATTCTCCCCGTCCTGAAACATGCTCTTGAAAAAGCCCAGGGGGATCCTGCAGATTGCGCCGGAGCGCTTGAGGATTCCGGACCCCGGAAAATTTAGCCGCGGAGAGGCAGAGAACTGCAGAAATCGGCAAAAAAATTTCGTAAGGGCGATTCCTGAATTGCCTTTACGGGCGAGCGTAACCCGGGGCTGCCGCAGGGCGCAGCAGACTCTTGGCGAGGGGATTCAAGCCAAGTCCGGAAGCAGGCTCAGGGATGGGGCGGGGTCGGACCTTTTCCGACTTTTCCGGACGGCTTCCGGGAGTTCTCCTCTTTTTTCATCTCCTCGATTTCGAGTTCGATCTCCCTCACCCGGGCCCGATATTCGTCGATCTGGGCAATCAGATCTTTCACTTCCGCATCTTCCTGAATTTCCCCCGCGCCCCGGCTCTGAAGGTCGTAGATCAAGCTTCCCATGCGGATGAAGGCCTTGCGCACGCTGTTCTGCACGGCGGAAAGCTCAACCCGCTTCTTGATGATTTTGCTCTGCTTCCCCGCCTCGGCCACGAAAACGGCCATCCCTTCTTTCAGGGCCTCCAGGCCTTCTTCCGCTCCCTTTTTAATCTGGTCCCACAGGGCCATTTATTTACCCCCTTGAAATCAGAACCGGTCCAAGCTGCCCCAAGAATCATCTCCGGCTAAATCCGAAATCATTGCTTCTTAACGGCCATCCCGCCCATTTCCCGTTTCATTCTTTCGTAATGCGTTCCCGGCCAGTAAACCCGGCGACAGCGCGGGCAGGCGTGAAAAACCTGGTATACCTGCAGGATAAAGTCCGGCACCCGCCCTTCCGCTCCTTCTCGGTCCAGAGGCCGGAGTTCTTCGTTGCAGAGCAGGCAGCGGCGGAAGAACTTCTCCGGCTCCGCCGTCAGCGAGAGTTTTTTCAAAAGCTCTTGAAGCTGATCTCGAGGATCGTTGGCCTCAACGATAACGATATCCAGCCCCTCCGGCTTTTCCCGGATCTTTCGGCTGCGGGTCAGAAGCATCCGCCCTTCCGCTTGCGCCGCCTCCGCAGCCCGGCCGAGAGTGCCCCCGCGCCAGTAAAGCGCGTCGAACCCGAGAATTCTCAGCTTGCGGGCCAGTTTTCCCAGCGTCCGGTCGGCGATGAACTTCATATAAGGATTTTATCCCCTCGCCTCTTGAAAGTCAAAACAGGGCGAGGAGCAATCTTGCGAGGAAGCAATCTAATGATGAACTCGTAAAAAGTCTGTAACACGATGGTTTCGTAAAAAGCTCTCCCGCCATAGGCGGGACAAGGCGCGCAATCCCGCTCCGAGCAGGACTGATGGACTTTTTACGAGACCATCAATCTAATGACTTAACTTCATAGGGTTTGATTGCTTCGCTGCGCTCGAAATGACAAAATCTGGCATCTTCGCGGAAGCGTCTAAAGAATTTCAGGGCGTCTTGGCATATTTGCGGGCATAGAGATTCGGGTCATAGGCCGCTCTGCGGCCGGGGCATTTCTCGCGCGAGCACAACCTGCAGCTTTCGAAGCTCTCTTCGGTGGGGAACCAGATCCCGGATACCGATTTGATAGGCATCATGAGGAAATGATCGGTCAGGCGAACTCCAATCGTTCCGGGACCGTCTTCCAGGATGCTGAACAGGGCCCGTTGCTCGGGCAGAGGCCAATCCGCAAGGGACCCCGGGTTCATCCGCGAAAGCTGGCCGGGCTGAAAGTGTTCGGTTAAATATCCGTTCAAGTACTTAACGGTCTGTTTAACCGCCATTTCCTTGATGGCATCCGCCCAGAATTTTTCCAGCAGGTCGGTAACTCCTTGGGACCACTCCTCCAATTCCTTCCCGCAGGTCGCCACGTAAGGAAAGATCCGATAGGCTGTGTCCAAATTAACGCGCAGGACCCGGCTGGAGAAGACGACGCCGTTAACCCGGACCCGGTCCTCGCCCTTCTCCTCGATATAGGCCGCCCGGAAAACGGCCTTCGGTTTCGCAACGGCTCTGGCTTGCTCGGCCAATTTTCCCAATTTTTCCAGATGGCCGCTTCCTTCCTTGATCCGCATCTGCTTGGCCAGCGTTTCCAGATCGATCTGAAACGGCACGGAATCCAACACCCGAATTTCCATGAATGCCCCCTCCTTCTCGGCTTTGGAAATATCATAATATGAATCAAAGACCGCGGGGAGATTTTTTTGGGTTATCCCGAATTGAGTTGCAAAACTTTTTCTCTTTTTCAATAATGGAACAGGTTCTCCGGGGATTCAAGATCCTCGGCATCCTAAAAGGGAAAATATAGAATGGCGAATCCTCCTGAAGTCCCAAACCCGAAGCAGAAAGAGGACTACGAGCGGAGCCTGGAAGCCTTGCAACGGAATCCCGGACCATTCCAGGTATTTCCGGAGCCGGTGTTTGAAACCGGAAGCCATCCCGAAAATTTCGTCGATTACGAATGCGCCTTCGCCGCCCGGAACATCCGGCGTCTGGCCCCCCGGTCCATTCTCGATGTCGGCTCTTATCGGCATTTTCTCCTGGGTCTGCAGGCCCACTTCCCGGTCACGACGATGGATGTGCGCAATCGAAAACCCCTCTTTCCCGGCGAGACGACTCTCACCGGGGACGCCAAGAGACTCGATCTTCCGGATCGGTCTTTCGACCTGGTTCTTTCCCTCTGCACCCTCGAGCATCTCGGCCTGGGCCGTTACGGCGACGCTCTCGATTTCGAGGCCGATGGCAAGGCTTTCCGGGAAATGGTCCGGGTCCTGAAAGGCGGCGGCCATCTGCTCTTCTCCTCCACGATCACGCGCGCCCACCCGGCCATCGGTTTCAATGCTCACCGGATTTACAGTTACGGAATGCTCCGCCAATTTTGCACCGGGTTGGTTCTGGTCGAGGAGAAGTTTTTCAGCCACCGCTTGAAAACTTTCTGCGACCCGGAAGAGGTCACCGCTGATCCCCAGGGCTGGGATGTGTACTGCGGCTGCTGGCGAAAACCTTGACTATGCACCACCGAGGACACAGAGCCCACAGGGAATGTGAAATAAAAAGGCCCAGAAAAAAATATTTCCATGAAGCCTTTAAGGTGGCAGGACAGCTTTGAAATGAAATCCTTGCGAGGAGCAAGGATTTGGGAAGAATACTGCGTTATCCAATGGGGCTTCCTGGATGTTAACCGAAGGCAAGCCGTTTATTATAATAATATTCTCCGTTTTCTCTGTGTCCTATGTGGTGAATGCCTTTAAGGAGTGAATTTGGTCACCAAGCTCGATATTGAAAAAGCCTACCTGGCCATTCGTGACCAGGTTTTCCGCACCCCTCTGGTGTACTCCCAGAAGCTGAGCAAACTCTGCGGCTGCCAGGCGCTCTTCAAGCTCGAGAACCTGCAGATGACCGGGTCTTTCAAGGAGCGCGGGGCCCTCAATAAACTTCTGAGCCTCTCCCTCCGCGACCGGGCCCGGGGAGTCATCGCCGCCTCGGCGGGAAACCATGCCCAGGCGGTCGCCTATCATTGCCAGCGCCTGGGCGTTAAGGCGAAAATTATCATGCCCGAGGGGACCCCGCTGATTAAAATTCTTTCCACCCAAAATTACGGCGCGGAAGTCATCCTCCACGGCAGCACGGTGGACGACGCTTCCGATCTGGCCCTGGAAGTTTCCGAAAAGGACGGGCTCATCTTCATTCATCCCTTCCGGGATCCCGTGATCATCGCCGGGCAGGGAACGATCGGCAAGGAGCTCCTGCAGGAGGACCTGGCCAAGGGCGTGGACGCGGTCGTCTGCCCCGTGGGCGGCGGAGGCTTGATCTCCGGGATCGCTCTCTACCTGAAAGAGACGGCGCCGGAGATCCGGATCATCGGCGTCCAGGCGGCCAACTGCCCCTCCCTGAAGCAGTCTCTCCAGGAAGGGCGCCCGGTCCGCCTCCCCGCCGCCTCCTCGCTCGCCGACGGGATTGCGATCAAACGAGTCGAACCGTTGAATTTTTCCCTGGTTCAGAAATACGTGGATGAGGTGGTCACCGCCGATGAGGACCAGATCGCCAACGCGATCCTGCTCCTGCTGGAGATGGAGAAAATCGTGGCCGAGGGGGCGGGGGCGATTTCCCTGGCCGCGATCTTGAACCGCAAGGCCGATTTTGCCGGCCGGAAGGTCGTCTTCATCATCTCCGGGGGGAACATCGACGTCAATATTCTCGGACGGATCATCACCCGGGGCCTCTCGGCCGCCGGGCGGGTGGCTCAATTCACCCTGCGGATCCGCGATCTTCCCGGTTCTCTGCTGGCGGTTCTGGAAATTATCAAGAAGCTGCAGATCAATATCCTCGAGGTGATGCACCATCGCCTGGAATCGCCGGCTCCCTTCGGGTTTGTGGACGTCTCTCTCACCCTGGAGACCAAAGGGCACGGTCATATCGAAGAAATCAAGCAGGCTCTCAGCGACGCGGGGTACCCCCCCCAGATCTGCCTGCCGGGGTAATAAAAAGGAGGAAATCATGCGCGCCATCGACACCCACGTTCACCCGGGAACAAAGGAAGACGTGATCGACTGCGGCGGAAAATACATCGCCCATGCCTTCCAGTATTTTGGGAAAAAGATCGAGATCGTGACCGAAGAAGCCCTGGCCGCGCGGTACCAGTCTCTGGATCTCGTGGGCATCCTCTTAGGTTGGGACTCGGAAACCAGCACCGGGACGAAACGGGTCTCCAACGAGTACATCGCCGGATTGGTGAAAAAATATCCCCGCACCTTCCTCGGCTTTGCCGGCGTGGACCCCTGGAAAGGAAAGGTGGCGATCCAAGAAGTGGAAGCGGCGGTCAAGGATCTGGGGTTGGTGGGCGTGAAGTTCCAGCAGGCGGCTCAGGCTTTCTTTCCCAGCGACAAGCGGTTTTATCCTCTGTGGGAGAAAATCGCGGAGCTGAAGGTGCCGGTTTTATTTCACATGGGGAATACGGGGTATGGGGCGGGGGTCCCGGGAGGAGACGGAATTCGTTTGAAATACTGCCGCCCGATCCCTTATCTCGATGATCTGGCCGCCGATTTTCCGGAATTGACCATCATCGGGGCCCACCCGGCCTGGCCCTGGCAGGAGGAGATGCTGGCCGTGGCCATGCACAAGGGGAACGTGTACCTCGACCTTTCCGGCTGGTCCCCCAAATACTTCCCCCCTTCTCTTGTGCAATATGCCAACACCTTCCTGCAGGACAAATGCCTGTTCGGGTCCGACCACCCGTATCTTTCTCCCGAGCGCTGGCTGGCCGATTTCGAAACCCTGACGATGAAGCCGGCGGTAAAAGAAAAAATCCTCCTCAAAAACGCCCAAAAATTATTTAATCTTTAACCACAGAGGGCACAGAGTAAACAGAGCAGAAAATCAAGAACCAATCAAATTACGATAAATATAAATTCCCGAGACCCCCGGAAAACTTTAAAGCAGTGGGTAAAAGGCTTTCCGGGCAGGCAAAGCGGGCCTCAGAATCCGGGATTTGCAGGAAATTCCGGCTTTCACCAGTCAGAATGAATGATGATTGCTAAAAGGTTGTGTTTTTTTAAACTTGAATATTTCTTCCTCTGTGTTCTCTGGGCTCTCAGTGGTTAAATTTTGGACAAAAATTCTTTGACCTGGTATTCCCACTCTTGGGAAACCAGGTCCACTTTTGTCCGTTTCCCTTCCACGCAGACCGACGCGGTAACATACCCGCCGCCGCCGGTGAAGGTCAGGCACGAGGCGTTTTCCTCGGTCAATTCCAGCCCCTGCCCTCCCTTGCCGAAATATTTCTTCGCCTGCGATAGGACTTCCTCGGGCGCGAGTTTGGACTTCCCTTCCATGCGAATCATTTTCTCCCTCCTCCCAAGCGGGCTTTACCCGCAGAGATCAGCCGGCCTTCGGCTTCTTCCAGAATGGCCCGATTTTTCCCATTTCGATCAGGGTCACAATCCACTCCCGGCCGTATTCATGGCTGCGAAAAAACCAGTCCGGGTCGAGGCGGCGCCGGAAGTAGTTTCCCGAAAATAATTTCACCAAGTCCGGCAGGGGGATAATTCCTTCCGCGTGGGCGAGGTCGAATTGCTTCCAGTTGCGCAGGTGCTCTTCCGACCGGAAGAGATTCATGGTGCTTCAGGCATAAGGAAGGTTTTCGGCCCACCTCCAGAAGGGGACGGCGACATACCCTATGATCCCCGGGGGGTCCTTGGCCACGATTTCCCCATCCCGGATTTCAACGAAGAGGGGCTCGCCGCAATCCAGGCAGGGAGCTTCCACCCGAACCGTCTTTCCCGGAAAGAGCCAGCAGACCGCCAGCGATTCAAACCCTCACTGCCCGAACCAATCCTGCCGTCCTTCGACGGCCAGGCGGTACTGGGTGGGAAGGTTGTTAAAAGGAGCGAAGGAGGCGATGAGGTCGGTTCCGGGATGAAGCCACCCCGGGACGCCGGCCGCAAAGAGAACCTGCAGGGTTTTTCGACCCTCCTCCATAGAGAGGGTCAGCTCCCGGGCAATTTCCGTGTAGTGGGGTGCCTGTCCCGTTTGCACCATGCGCTTCATGATGAAATGAAACGTCCGATCCAGCATTCCCGATTCGGTCACAGTCTTCTCCTCCCTTCGCGGCGAAATGGGCCTGCTTTCTATCCCTGTTCTCCGCGTATAATAATTTTGAATCGTCTCCAAATTCGTTGGTCGTTCAGACCCGTTTTCTTGTTGCCCGGGCAAGAAAGCAGGCGCCGAAGCCAAAAAGGGCCGGGAGAAACCTTTTGGGCTTCCCCTTCTTCGTTTCCGCAAAGAGA
>Ga0113563_10002903_pt1 | contig 10521 bp, 7 predicted proteins | sample Mud3Dept3metaG_FD_80117 | JGI IMG/M metagenome (GOLD analysis project Ga0113563, IMG submission 80117) | Freshwater wetland microbial communities from Ohio, USA, analyzing the effect of biotic and abiotic controls - Mud 3 Core 4 Depth 3... | ecosystem: Environmental > Aquatic > Freshwater >...
CCCAATAATATCTATCCGATTCGCTTTGTTCCTCATCCTTACAGTTTGCAACAATTCGACGATCTCAAAACAAATGCCCGCGGTTTCATCATCGTTCAAACGAAGACCGATACAAAAGGGCATCGAGATGGCGTGCTCGATGAGAATAAAAAATCGCTCCAAGAAATCCGTAGAGCGGGCATCAATCTACCGCTAGTCTTTGCCTATGGGATCAAAACCCCCGCCGACGCTCAGAAATGCATCTCATTAGGTGCCAATGGCGTGTTGATAGGCACTGTCCTGCTAGACGCCGCTCATTTCCTGTCCAGGATGGAATATAAACAGCTATTAAAAAGTCTGCGCGAAGCGGTTTAGACGATTATCGATCACCCGTATCCGAACCAGCGCTGCAGCCGTTCAGCGACAAACGTCGTCTTAGGGCTGAGCTCGCTGGGGATATCTTTGAGGACAACCTGTGGTTGCGCCTGGCTAAGGAAATCGGCATCCAACATCGCGATCCGCCCCCGGCCAAACTCCACAAAACAGGCGCCCCTCGCCTCATAGCGCGAGGCAGCCGGTCTGTTCCGGATACGGCTGGCCAGGTCTTGCACCACAACCCGGGCGGCATTCTCAGCGAAAACGCCGGCTTTGGGCACGGCAAACCCGCCTACCGGAATGCTGGTCACGTCCCCCACGGCGTAAACATTATCAATGGACGTGTGCAGGTTCTCTCGGTCCACAGCCACCCAACCGGCAGCGCCTAACGGTGAATCCAGGATGACCTTTGGCGGTTTGTGTATGGGAATACCGATGAACAGATCATACGCCAGCGGGGAATGACCTTCCACAATGGCACGCTGGTGCTCGCTGTCCAGCTCGATTACCCGCCGTTGCGTTAACAGCTCGATGTTGCATTCCGCCAGTAAGCGTTCAATCTCATCAGAGGCAGTTGGCGAGACAGGCAGCGGGCGAGGGACTGGGGTGAGCACTTTCAGGTTAACCCGCTCTCTCATCCCCTTCGCTCTAAAATAATCGTCCAGCAGGAAAGCCAGCTCATATGGCGCTGGGGGGCACTTGTAGACCTTGTCGAAGATGCTGATCAGAATTGTTCCGCCCTGGAAGGCTTCGATGACAGGTCGCAACCGCCTGGCACCCTCGGGCGAATAGAACTCGTAGCCGCCGCTCACAAAGCCAGGTATCGCCTCCGGGTGAAGGTCCGCGCCTAAAGCGACAATGAGATAATCGTAGGATAGAGCCCGTTTATCCGTGACCACCCGCTTCTCTTCCAATTCCAGAGAGACGACTTCTTCCTGCAGAAAATCCACCCCCTGCCCCACCAGGTCTCGGTAATACCCTTTCCGGATGTCAGCCTCCCGTCCAAAGAGGATGTCGTATTTGTTAAATCCCGTCATAAAATAGTCTTTCTTGTCAACCAGCGTGACGGATACATCCTTGCCCAGCTCCCGCTTCAATCCTGTGCTCGCCTCCAGCCCGCCAAATCCAGCCCCCAGAACGATTATATTAATGCTCATTGCAATGTTCCCTTCGTTTTCGTTACCTGATTGAGCACCTCGATCTCCGCCTGTGTCAAGGAGAATGAGAGCGCGCCTGCATTTTCAATTGCCTGCATACTATTCTTGGCGCCCGGGATAGGCAGTACCACCTCGTTTTCTATCAGCCATCGCAGAGCCACCTGTGCTGAAGTTTTAGAATAGCGTTCTCCAATTTCACGCAGCAGCGCTACAACAGAGGTAATCGTTTCCAAGCCTTTTCCACGAAATTGTCCCATCAATCGCCTTACCCCCCTGGGCTTGCATCCCTCTCTATACTTCCCTGTTAGGGCGCCCATCGCCAGCGGCTGGTAGGCTATCAGCGTGACACCCAGCTCGCGGCAGGTGTTAAGAACGCCGTTCACCTCTGGATGCCGGTGCAAGAGCGAATATTCGACCTGATTGGAAGCAAGTGGAATGCCACGCCGGGCAAGGGCGGAATGCGCCAGGCGCATCTGTTCCGCCGTATAGTTGCTCACCCCAACCGCCTTGACCTTTCCCGTTTCAACGGCGTCAGCCATCCGCTCCATTAGCTCCGGGATGGATATCCAGCTTGTGGGGAAGTGATGCTGGTAGAGATCCACCGAGCCCCGTCCAAGACGGGCTAGACTTGCCTCAAGCGCTTGCGGCAGGTCCTCCGCTCGGGAGCGAAGACCGGGCGGGAATTTAGTTGCAATTAAAACATTTCTTCCCTGTATCAGCTCCCCCAAACGGCGCTCGGATGCGCCACCACCATACATTGCGGCTGTGTCGATAAAATTCACCCCTGCGGCGATGCTTTCCTCCAGGGCGCTTCTCTCCTCATCAAAGCCATGCGCGCCGCCATAAGCCAATCTGGACGGATGAAATCTCGCCAGCCCCGATGGGTCGCCCCAGGTCATCGCCCCCACTCCGAGCCTGGGCACTTGAAGATCACTTTTTCCTAATGTTGTCATTTTCATTCACCACTCGCGGGAGTATCTTTGCTCCCCCAATCATCCATGAAAGAGGAACCACGGACTTAAAATCGGCCAGGCTCTTGCCAAGCGTCCTGTAATAAGCATCCATCTTCACTTCCATCTCTGCCAGATTAGCGTTGGCAATCTTATCCAGCGTATCGAATCCGCCTCCGCAAAGATGCTTGACTGTTTTGCCACGCACATACGCCAGCCGCGAAATGTCAGCCTTGTGCACCAGGGCGTTAACAAAACCAGTTGGAATTCCAGCAGCGCTGGCGAGCTGAGCTCTTCTGGCAGGAGTCCGGCCGATTTCCAGGAGATCCAGATTCGACCCAATCTTCTGTCTTTTTAACACCTCGAGAACACTGATCTCTCCGGCATTATTGGCGTCGATGAACTCGCGCAAGGGAGATTTGAAAGGCAACACCCAACGCAAGAGGTAATTGAGCACCTGGATGAGCTGGTCAAATTCAAAACCAGCTCGCTGAAGGAAAGCCACGCAATCCTCCCGGGTCACGACCTGGTGAACTAATTCTGAGTAAGTAATCCTCTCTTGCTCCCCTAGCTTTTCAAGGAGATCGGCTGTGCCATCGATATAGCCTATCATCTCACCCCGGTTTTGTAGATATCCCCGGCGGATCCCCTGCGCATAATCCCAGGCTTGTTGCATAGTATGGTTGTAGAGTTCCTGCACGAAACTGTAGGCGAGAACACCCTGGAGCTTCCCGATCAAATCCTCGTAGCTCCACAGAGTCTGCGTTTTGACACTATTCCAGTCAATTTCCACTTCCGCTCAATCCTTTTCAGCAGTATAGCCAACCAAAACCAATCGGACAAAGCCCAATGACCTATAGTTTATCATTTTCAATGAATTAATAGTCGGGTTAAATGATCAATGTCTTGCCTCTTGAAACCAGGTGGATAAGTGCAATGTTGATAGGCATATAAATAATACTTGACATATTGATGATAATATCATATGATTTGATGCATGCGAACTACTATTCGTCTCGATGACCAAATCCTCTCTGAAGCCAAACAGCTCGCCGCCCGTACCGGAAAAACCTTGACTGCGGTAATCGAAGATGCTTTGCGCCAGGCGCTCGCTGGACAGAATTACGCTTCTAAACGCCAACCCGTGCGTCTGCCCACTTTCTCTGGTCAAGGCATCCAACCTGGCGTCGACTTGGACGATACTAGCGCTTTATTCGACCTTATGGAAGCAGGACATGATCCTGACTGACATAAACATCCTGGTTTATGCTTTCCGCACCGATGCACCAAGCCATTCAAATTATCACCAATGGTTAGAAGAACTGATTAACAGCGATCAGGCATATGCCATCTCAGATTTGGTGCTAAGCGGATTCTTGCGTGTTGTTACTCATCCAAGAGTATTTAATCCTCCAAGCGACCTGGCTTCTGCCTTGGCATTCATACCGGTTATCCGCAACCAGCCCAATGCTGTGAACATCTCACCTGGGCCCCGTCATTGGGAGATCTTCACTCGCCTCTGCCAAACTGCCGGCGTGAAGGGAAACCTAGTCCCAGATGCATACCTGGCGGCTCTTGCTATTGAATCGGGTAGCGAATGGATCACCACCGATCGTGACTATAGCCGATTCCCGCAATTAAAGTGGCGCCATCCAATCAACAATTCGGGATTATAGGTTCATTAACTGAATTGATTTCCTGCTCGGATTCTTAATAAAACCATCTTAACCCTCGCACATCGCATCCTTCGCCTGCTTGACGAAGAAATGCAACCGGTTGAAGTAGTTCACCTCGCTTGTGCTGGCATCCAGATCCAACAGAAGTAAATTCAGGTTCTTATATTCTTTCTTCAAGCGTTTCACTGCCCCGTGCGCCACCACCTGGTTGGCAATACATCCAAAAGGTTGCAGACAGAGCACATTCGGCACCCCATGTTCCGCCAGCATGCCGATCTCTCCAGCAATCAGCCAGCCCTCCCCATATCCATGCGTCAGGGTGACAATCTTCTCCGCCTCACGTGCCACATCATGGATGGAGTGTCCTGGCCGGTATAACTTGAAGCTGTGCATAATCTCTTCAGCATCGTCGATCACGTTCTGCACTCGCCACTCCACAATCTTAGCCAGACACCAAACCAGATCTTTGTGTGTTAGATTCTCCTTCGCGCGCACGCTGGTGCTGACAAACCATCCCATGAAAAACTCCAGCAGGGACGGTAATAACACTTCCACCCCCTGGCTCATCAGCCAACGAGCAACGTAGTGATTAGAGAATGAGTGGTACTTGTGATAAATTTCACCGACAATCCCAACCTTGGGGTATTCACCCTGGTGTGTGTCGATCTTATTAAACCGAGCGATAGCATCACGCAATCGCCTCAGGACGGAATCTTGATCGAATGACATGTTCCCTGTTTTTAACGGCTCGAGCAGCTCGTCTGCCAGCGCCAGCGTTTCCCCGTGGTTGACCTCTCGAATTGCCGTGGCGTGGTACATGGCAGAGAGCGCATCCTCGTAGATAATAGCCCGGATCGCTTTGGGAATATATTCTAGATAGTTCAAGTCAAATCCTGGCTGCTTGTGCAGTTTTCCCGTAGTAGTCAGAGCAATGATAGGAATGTACGTAAGATCCAACGCAATCAAGGCCTGTTTTACGCAAGGTAAAATGCTCGTCGCCCGGCATTGTCCTCCAGTTTGCCAGCTGCCAATTGCAATGTCATTCAGATCGTATTTCCCGGACTGTAATGCTTTGACCAGGTCGCCGATGTAGATAATCCCTGGGTAACAAATTTCGTTTGGCGCGTATTTTAGACCCAGCTCCACCGACTGGCGATCCGAGGGGGGGAGAGTCTCCACTTTATAGCCCATCTGAAGGAGAGGCCCAGCGACAACCGGAGAGATGAAACGAGAGTAATAAGGCGCCAGGATGACCTTCTTCCTATCCTCTGCCTCGAAAAGCCGCACCGTCTTACGGGGTTTGGGCGCGGGCTGCATTCTTTCATTTGCTTTCAAGGTTTCCACCAGAGATCTTAATCGCAGCCGGGTAGAACCCGTGCTCTCGATCTCGTCAATGCGGATGGTCGTATAGCTCTTTCCATGCGACAACAAGATTCTCTTCACCTCGTCCAGGGTGTAGGCATCCGGCCCACAGGCAAACGAGTTCAGCTGCACTACTTCCACGCCGGGTTGCGTGCCCACCCAATTTGCGGCGTAATAGAAGCGGTTAACCGATTCCCACTGCGTGGGCACATTGTCATTGTTTAGAGTCGCATCCGCCGCAACTGGTAACCCGTCCTCGGTGATGACATCCACCCCCAAATCAACCAATATTTGCGGGATACCGTGGTTGATCAGTGGATCGAGATGGTATGGCCGCCCCAACAGCAAGATCACCAGACGCCCATCTTCCCGAGCCTTCTCCAAAATCTCCTCCGCTGCGGCTTGCACTGCTGCCTTATATTCATGCTGGGCAGCCTTGGCTCGCTCAAGTGCATGATTAATCCTTCGACTACTAACTCCCAACTTTCGCAAGTAGCGATGGCATGCTCGCTTGAGAAGCTCTTCGTCCCTGAATGTTACTGCTGGAGTATCTAACGGGATGCCACTCTCACCGGCTGGATCGTTGGCATTACGCACCACGTCTGGATAACCTGTCACCACCGGGCAATTGAAGGAGTTATAAGCATCGCGGAATTCGTTCTGCTCAGCGAAGACCATTGGGTAGAAAATGCGATCCACTTTCTTCTCAACCAGGTCTTGAATGTGTCCATGCGCCAGCTTTGCCGGGAAACAAATGTTTTCAGACATCACCGCGCTGGCGCCTTTCTTGAGAATGCTCTGGGTGGAGATACCCGAAAGCTGGACTCTGAAACCGCTCTCGACGAGCAAAGTGTTCCAGAATGGGAAATCCTCGTAGATATTCATCACCCGTGGGATGCCGATTATCAAGGAAGGTTCGCCAGCTGGTTCGCTTGAACGGTCAAAAAGCAGCTCCAGCTTGCGTTGGGTCAGGCTGGTTCCCTCGACAAACTGCTTACCGTGATTGGTGTAGATGCGCTCACAGCGGTTGCCGGTGAAGAAAACGCCCCCATTGGGGAAGATCAGTTTGGTGATCGAGCAACGGTTCTCGCACCCCCGGCATTGGATCATACGCTGGTCATACTGGGTGGCGCTCTCCAGCGTTTCCAGCCCAGAGTATGGCTCCATCTCACGCCCATTCCTGCGCCAGACATCGCGAGCCGTCAATGCCGCACCGTATGCGCCCATCAGCTCCGGGATATCCGGGCAGATGACCTCTCTTCCCAGCAAGATCTCCAGGGCGCGCTGTACAGCCGGGTTGCGGAATGTGCCTCCCTGCACCACGATGTGCTCGCCTAGAGATAAATTATCGGAGACCCTTAGCACTTTGTAGAGAGCATTTTTAATCACCGAATAAGCTAATCCGGCAGATATATCGCTTATCTCAGCCGCTTCTCGCAAAGCTTGCTTGATGCGCGAATTCATAAAGACCGTACAGCGGGTGCCTAGATCGCATGGAGCGCTGGCATGACAGGCGCTCTGGGCAAAATCCCCCACGCTGTAGCCCATCGTCCGGGCGAAGGTCTCGATAAACGTCCCACACCCCGAGGAGCAAGCCTCATTGATTTCGATGTTGTAAATATAGCCATCGCGCACAAAGATCGCCTTCATATCCTGCCCGCCGATATCCAGGATGAAGGTGACCTGTGGCTCAAAAGCTTTCGCTCCCCGGTAATGAGCCAAGGTTTCTACGATACCTTCATGCAAGCCAAACGCAGTGCGGATCAAATCTTCGCCGTAGCCGGTCGCTACGCTGCGTGCAATGATGGGGGGATGCTCGCAATCTGCCATCTCTTTTCGCAGCTTCTGCATGCCCTTTTGAACCGCTCGGATCGCATTGCCATCGTTGTTGCTGCAATAGGAGAACACTACGCCTCCAATTTTGTCGATCAGCACCACCTTACTGGTCGTAGAGCCCGAGTCCACACCCAGAAAGCAAGGCTCACCTTCCACCTGCTGCATTGACGCCCGTTCAATCCGATGCCTTGAACGGTTATTCTCCCAACACCTCCATTCCACTTCGCCGGTAAATAATGGCTGCAAGCGGTTCTTCGCCAGAGAATCTCCTTCAGACTGAGCGCTCAATAACTCAATAAGCTCTGAAATTCGGTAGCAACAGCCTCTATCTTCATCCACCATGGCAGCTCCCATGGCTGGCAACAGCTCCATGTGGGGAGCCTCGATAACCTCTTCTGGTCTCAAACCTAGCTCGCTGCGGAATGCTGTCCGTAGCGCAGGGATGAAAGTCAATGGGCCGCCACAGAACAGGTAGAGAGGTCGAGTCTCCAATCCCCGGGCGAGGGTAGCAAGCACCTGCAACACCACAGCGCTCAGTATAGAAGCTGCAATATCAGGACGAGACACTGCCCGGCTGAGCAAGTTTTGTACGTCCGTCTTGCCGAAAACACCGCAACGCGAGGCCATTGGGTAAATCCGCGTGTGATGTTCAGCCAACGCGTTCAGCTCATCGATCGAGATATTCAACAGGGTTGCCATCTCGTCAATGTAAGCTCCAGTCCCACCCGCGCAAGAACCGTTCATACGAATGTCAGGCGCGCCATTCCCCTCGAAGAAGATCATCTTGGTGTCTTCTCCCCCAATATCCACCACCGTGTGCACCTCCGGGTAGAGTCGCCTAACCACCTCCGTCGAGGCAATCACTTCCTGGATAAAAGGGAATTTATATCGCTCGCTGAACCCCATTCCGGCAGAACCAGTTATCATCGGGAAAACCGGGATGTCTCCCAACGAGTGTATCGCCTCTTCGAAAACAGAACAAATCGTGGCTTGAATTTCAGCCCGATGGCGACGGTAATCTGAGAATATCATCTGATTTTGCAGGTCAAATACGACCACCTTTGCCGTGATCGAACCGATATCAACCCCCATCCGGTAGCTCAATCCTGTGTAGGACGTTGCATTGCCCTCGTTCATCTCTAACCTCCGTCAAATAATGAACTGGCTCTACCCTCACTCAGAGGCTCGAATCTAATTCGGCTAGCCAATCTCGATGATGTCAGCGACGAAGGGGAAAATATGAGATGTACTCGACTATTTCTTTGTACAACTATTATAAAACCATTGAGTGAGAGTAGCAAGAGTTTTCGCATTATGATTGCTAGCCTAACCAAGGCTTTATCCAAGCCGCCCAGCGATCTAAGATCGCAGATTCCTGTGGAATCTGTGCGGTCAATGATTAACCTTTGTATTATTTTCTACAATACCTTCGATATTTCGCTTGCGTGGTGGGCTGGTGATAAAAGCCAGCAAACTAGGCCAATTTTGTTTTAAGATTAAATGGTCATCGGTCTCCTTGCGCTGAGTGATCAAATATAAAATGCTCAACACCATGCCTGTGAGTACATATAACACGGAATGCGTTACGACGGCTATGATGACGGGCAATAACAGTAGAGTGGTTCTGGTTGTGGTAAATGAATTGTGATTCATCAGAAAAACAAGTATCCAGATAGCGAAAACCACTGCCGCAGCCTGCCAGGAGATCAAGACCAGGGCTGCTACACCCGCGGTATTACCGCGACCGCCCGCGAAATGCAGCCAGATCGACCAACGGGTGCCAGCGACAACCGCCAGCACAGTCAGGCACACGGTGATCTCGTCTGCTCCCAGTGCCCTGGGGATTAAAACCGCCAGGGCGCCCTTCATAATCTCAGCCAACAAAACCAGTAAACCCGCCCAGCGTGCCGCGCTCAGAGCGGTGTTCATCACCCCCACATTACCGCTTCCTAGCTGGCGCAGGTCATTACCAGTAACCAGCTTTGTAGCCAACCAGGCAACAGGAATAGAGCCAACGAAATAGCCAACTAGCACCCAGACTATATAAGAAGCTAAAGCCAGTTGTTCTGGGAGTTCTCCAGGATCGTTAATGGACTGAAAGCATTGTAACATCGATGCCCCACCTCTAGATAATACATATCAAATCCAGATACTTCACCATGCCTTCATCATATAGAAATGCGCCTGCCATTTCCAGATAAAGACCTGCCAAAAACTGTCATTTCGATAACAACAAACGAAATAAAACCTCCCGCTGGTCAGATTCCAGCAGGAAGTGGTCACGACACAATCGAATTATCCAGTAGTCTGAGTTTCTAGCAGCGCCCTGGCTATCCCCCGCAGAGCTTTACGTCGGGTGCGGTAATAGGTGCCTTCCGAAATGTATAATCTCGCCATGATTTCCCGCGCAGGGATATCCTCGATATAGGCTTCATGCAAGATCGTGTAGTCGTGCCATTCCTGCGGCAATGGCTCCACCGGTGGTTTTCCTGCCGGGCGGAGCTTCTCCAGGATTTGAACCAGTTTTTGATGCACTTGTTTGCCACGCTCGATGTGATCTTCACCCTTGATGCCGAACAACTCTACCAGCGATGAGCTGCCCAGATATGAGTAGTCATGGATATTCCTGAATCCATCTTCGATGGCTTTGACATACTCAGGATCAAGCTTAAGTGTAAAAGTCGAAAGTAAGTCCTTGGTTTCGATTTCTCCAGTCTCTGAGAGCAGTAACCCAGAAGCGCCTACATCAACGGCTTCCATAACCCCTGAACCAGTCTGCATGTTCGCCTTAATCACCAGTCCCATTTCATCTGCGAAATCTTCCAGCTGGTAAAGCTCCTCCTGGCTATATGAAGATTGATCCTTACGTTCGCCAATCCCGATAACTGCCAGTTGTTCTCCACCCGCGTAGACCGGAGCCAACCAGGACGCATTATTGGATAAGGCATTGGTCGGCTGGGTTATCTCTTCCAGGATGATCTCTCGGGGAGGGAATTGCGTCCCAACGGCAATTGAATGCAGCGAGGCCACCACCTCAAACCGGTCAAGTTGCCGCACAGCGATAAATCCACTGGAAGCACGTAAGTTATTGCACAAGATGGCGAGCGCCCGGCGGAGATAATGGATTAAGGATTTGTTTTGGGTTGCATCTTGGGCTATGTCATGCAGCTCCCGGCGCATCAGGCG
>Ga0113563_10002905_pt1 | contig 10517 bp, 8 predicted proteins | sample Mud3Dept3metaG_FD_80117 | JGI IMG/M metagenome (GOLD analysis project Ga0113563, IMG submission 80117) | Freshwater wetland microbial communities from Ohio, USA, analyzing the effect of biotic and abiotic controls - Mud 3 Core 4 Depth 3... | ecosystem: Environmental > Aquatic > Freshwater >...
GTGGGCCTGCGCGGATATCGCGGCGGCGATGATCTTCTCGCCGAGCAGATAGGATTCCGACGGCAGCGTTCCACCGATCGGGACGAATTCGTCGCAGGCGGCCACGTGCGGGTTGTTGCGATCCGCGTCCGAACAGACGGCGATCGTAGTGATTCCCATGCGGCGCGCGGTTCGCGCGATGCGCACGGCGATCTCGCCGCGGTTGGCGATCAGCAGTCGTGTAAGGGTCTTCACTTGAAATCCGGCAGGCTCGGCACCGCGGCCTGCCACGCGGGCGCGCGCTTCTGTCGGGTCGCCGCGATGCCTTCGCCAGCAGCGCCGTGGCGCAGCAGTCCGGCGAATTCCAGCGACGCGGAGTCGAGCGCCGCCGGCAGCGGCGAATCCACCGCGACATTGATGATTCGCTTGGTCGCGCGCAGGGCGGACGGCTCGGCCGATCCGAGCAGCCGCAGTTCTGCCTCGACGGTCGCGCGTAGTTCGGGCGCCGCAACCACGCGATCCGCGAGTCCCGCCTGTAACGCAGCCTCCGCTGGCAGTCGCGCCGCGCTCACCATGAGCCAGCGCGCGCGGGTCGCCCCGATGCGCCGGATGATGAATGGTGCGATCTGCGCCGGGGCAACTCCCAGCGTCACCTCCGGCATCGCAAAGACCGCGTCCTCGGCGGCGATCACGCGGTCACAAGCCGATGCGAGACCGCAACCTCCACCCATCGCGACACCTGTCACCACTGCGATGCTCGGCACCGGCAGCGCCGCGAGCCCCTCGAGCGTCGCGCCGAACTGGCGGTTGTGGCGGGCGATCGGGTCCTCGGCGTGGCCCGGCTCGCTCTGCATCAGCTGCAGGAACCCGCCCAGGTCCGCGCCCGCGCAGAAATTGCCACCCGCGCCGTAGAGCACGAGTGCGCGGGCCTCGAGGTCCGCGGTGACTCGTTCACACAATCGGCCGAGTTCCACGACCAGCTCGTCGGACAGCGCATTGCGCCTGTCCGGTCGGTTGAGCCTCGCGAACCAGAAGGCGCCACTGCGCTCGACCTGCAACACGTCGCTCATGCGCGGGATTCCCTCAGGCCCTGGGCAGCGTGCCCATCAGCTTGCAAAGGATGGACAGCATGACCTCGTCGGCGCCGCCGCCGATGGAGGCGAGGCGGCCGTCGCGATAGAGACGCGAGACGGGGTTCTCCCACGTGTATCCCATGCCGCCCCAGTACTGCAGGCACTTGTCCGCGACCTCGCGCGTCAACCGACCGGCCTTGAGCTTGGCCATCGAGGCGAGCGGGGTCACGTCCTGCCCGGACACGTAGAGCTCTGTCGCGCGATAGACGAGCGCGCGCAACGCTTCGATCTCGGTCTGCAGTTCCGCGAGCGTGAAATGCACGACCTGGTTGTCGAGCACCGGGCGGCCGAAGACCTTCCGTCCGCGCGTGTACTCGATCGTCTCGCGCACGGCGTTCTCCATGCCCTTGATCGCGTTCGCGGCGCCCCACAGGCGCTCTTCCTGGAACTGCAGCATCTGGTAGGTGAAGCCCTGGCCCTCCTGGCCGATCAGGTGGCGCTGCGGCACGCGCACGTCGTCGAAGAAGATCTGCGCGGTGTCGGACGAGTTCATGCCGATCTTGCGCAGCTTGCGCTCGACCTTCACGCCCCTGGTCTTCATCGGCACGATGATCAGCGACTTGTTGCGATGCGGGCTGCCCTCGCCCGTGTTCGCGAGACAACACATCCAGTCAGCCTGGGTGCCGTTCGTGATCCAGAGCTTGCCGCCGTTGATCACGTAGTCGCCGCCGTCCTTGCGTGCAGTGGTGCGAATGCCTGCGACGTCCGAACCGGCGCCGGGTTCCGATACGCCGATGCAGGTGACCTGCTCGCCGGAGATCGCCGGCGCCAGGAATTCGGCGCGCAGTTCGTCGGAGCCGAAGCGGGCGAGGGCGGGCGTGGCCATGTCGGACTGCACGCCGATGGCCATCGGCACGCCGCCGCAGCGCGTGTTGCCGAGCGCCTCGGCCATCACCACGGAATAGCTGTAGTCGAGGCCGGCGCCGCCATAGGCTTCGGGCTTGGTCAGGCCGAGCAAGCCCAGGTTGCCGAGCTTCTTGAAGACCTCGTGCGCCGGGAAGATGCCGGCTTCCTCCCATTCGTCGACGTGCGGGTTCAGTTCCTGCTCGACGAAGCGCTCGACGGTGCGGCGCAGTTCCTCGTGTTCCTGGGTCAGTTTCATGGGTGTCTCCGGGTCAGGGGCGCGCGACACCGAAGCCGAGCGGGTGCGTGGTGACCCGCTCGGCGCGGCGGAAAAGCGCGAGCACGTAGGCGAGCACGCGGCGCGTGTCGCGGGGATCGATGATGCCGTCGTCGAGCATGCGGCCCGACGTGTAGAAGGCGGAGGTCTGGCGCTCGAAGGTCTCGATGATCTTCGCGCGCATGCCGTCGATCTGCGCGCGGTCGGGCTCGAGACCGCGGGCGCGCGCCGATTCTTCCATCACGATGGCCATCGTGGTCGCCGCCTGCTCGGGGCCCATCACCGCGGTGCGGGAATTCGGCCACGAGAACAGGAAGCGGGGCGCGAAGCCGCGGCCGCACATGCCGTAGTTGCCGGCGCCGAAGGAGGCGCCGCACTGTATCGTCACCTGCGGGACGGTGGCGTTGGCAACGGCCTGGATCATCTTCGACCCGTGCTTGATCATGCCCGCGCGCTCGGACTCCTTGCCGACGATGTAACCCGTCGTGTTCTGCAGGTAGACGAGCGGGATGTCGCTCTGGCAGCAGGCCTGGATGAAGTGCGTGGCCTTGGCCGAGCCGGCCGGATCCAGCGGGCCGTTGTTGGTGAGCAATCCCACGGGCATGCCGTGCACGTTCGCGTGCGCGCAGACCGTGCCCGGGCCGTAGGCCGCCTTGAATTCGAGCAGGCCCGAGCCATCCACGACGCGCGCGATGACTTCGCGCATGTCCACGGGCTTGCGGCCGTCGCGCGGCATGATGCCGAGCAGGTCGTCGGCCGGGTAGCGTGGCTCGGGGCCTCGCGGCAAACCGGTCTCGAAGCGCTGCCAGCCCAGGCGCTCGACCAGTTCGCGCAGGATACGGATGCCGTCGGCGTCGTCGTCCGCGACGTACTCGGCGAGGCCCGAGACGGTGGAGTGCATCGCGGCTCCACCCAGTTCTTCCTCGGTGGCGATCTCACCCGTCGCGGCGCGCAGCAGGGGCGGACCGGCGAGGAAAGCCCGCGCACGGTCCCGCACCATCACCACGTAATCGGACAGTCCCGGCATGTACGCGCCACCCGCGGTGGAGCTGCCATGCACGAGCGTGAGCACGGGAATACCCGCGGCGGACAGCCGGGCGAGCCGGCAGTAATGCGAGCCGCCGTTGATGAAGTCCTCGACGCGGTAGCGGAGGAGATTTGCGCCGGCTGATTCCACCATGTGGACGAACGGCAGGCGGTTATCGAGCGCGATCTGTTGCGCACGCTGGAACTTGTCGAGGCCCATGGGTTGCAGGGCGCCCGCCTCGATGCCGGAGTCGTCCACTACGACCATGCAGAGAGAACCGCCGATGCTGCCAACGCCCACGATGCAGCCGCCGCCGGGCACGGACTTCGCAGGATCGGCCACGTCGAGCAGGTAGCCCGCGAGCGCGGACAGCTGCAGGAACGGCGCGCCAGCGTCGAGCAGGAGTCCGAGCCGTTCGCGCGGCAGCAACTGTCCGCGCTTGGCGAAACGTGGGCCGGACTTTGCCGAGGCTGCTTCCGTGCGCGCCTGCAGCGCCTGAAATTCCTCGAGCAACGCGAGCATGTGCGCGCGGTTCTCGGCGAATGCTTCCCCGCCGGACTGCAGCGACGACTCGAAGACGGGCATGGCTAGTCCTCGAAGATCCGCGGCCGTCGGCTGCGATGGAATCCGTCGAAGACCGGAGCCGGTCGGCCCTGCTGCATCGGCCAGTGGCGCCGCGCGTTGGGCGCAGCGCCGTCGATGCGGAGGCAGGCGCCGGATACGAATGCAGCCGCCTCGGAAAGCAGGAAGACGATGGCGGCGGAAACCTCCGCCTCCGTGCCCATTCGGCCAGCCGGCACGTGGCGCGGCAGGCCCTTGATCAGCGGCTTCATGGCATCGGGGTAGGTGTCCATCCCGCTCGACATGATCCAGCCGGGCGCCACCGCGTTCACGCGCACCGGCGCCCACTCGCAGGCCGCCGTCTCGGTGAAGTTCAGCATGCCCGAGCGGGCCGCGCCGCTGTGTCCCATGCCGGGCATGCCGTGCCACATGTCCGCGAGCATGTTCACGATCGCCCCGCCGCGGCCCTTCATGGACTGCAGGTAGCACTCGCGGGCCATCAGGAAGCCGCCCATCAGGTTGGTGTTCAGGACCGCCTGCCAGCCCTTGGCGGAGATCGCCTCGAGCGGGGAGGGGAACTGGCCGCCCGCGTTGTTCACGAGGCCGTCGACGCGGCCGTGCGCCGCGATGATTGCCGCGACAGCGGATTTAACGGCCTCCTCGTCGCGGACATCGCAGGAGATGGCTTCACCAGCGCCGCCGTCCTCGTGGATTTCCGACTGTACGGCCTGCAACTTGTCGAGACTGCGGCCAACGAGCGCGACGTGCGCCCCGAGGGCGGCCAGTTCGTGTGCCGTGCATCGGCCGATGCCGCTGCCCGCCCCGGTGACGACGACGACCTGCCCGGTGAACAGGCCCGGGCGGAAAACGCTGCAGTAGTTCATGCGCCGAGTCTAGATCAAGCGCTTGCTTGAATAAAGCCCGTGGCCTAGCATGGCCCGCCATGCAGGAACTGCGTCTCAACCCGGCCTACTACCGCCCCGAGCACCTCGACTTCAGGGAGACGGTGCGGCGCTTCGTCGCGCGCGAGATCGCCCCGCACGTCGCCGACTGGGACGAGGCCGAGTCCTTCCCGCGCGAGCTTTATCGTCGCGCCGCCGATGTCGGTCTGCTCGGCATGGGTTACCCGGAGGAATACGGCGGGATCGGCGGGATCGACACCTTCCACCGGCTCATCGCGAGCATCGAGCTGGCGCAGGGCGGCTCGGGCGGCCTGGTGGCCTCGCTGATGTCCCACACCATCGGCATGCCGCCACTTGCGGCGCTCGGTACGGCCGACCTCAAGGCGCGCGTCCTGCCGGGCGTCCTGTCGGGCGAGCGCATCGCGGCGCTCGCCATCACCGAGCCGTCGGGCGGCTCGGACGTCGCGGCGCTGCGGACGAATGCGGTTCGCGACGGCGACGACTTCATCGTCAATGGCGAGAAGACGTTCATCACGTCGGGCCTGCGCGCCGACTATTTCACGGTTGCCGTCCGGACGGACCCGCGTGCCGCGGGCGCGCGCGGTATCTCTCTTCTGTTGATCGAAGGCGACACGCCGGGGCTGACGCGCACGCCGCTGAAGAAGATGGGTTGGTGGGCTTCGGACACGGCGCACCTTCACTTCCAGGACTGCCGCGTGCCGGCCGCAAACCTGATCGGCCCCGAGGGCGTCGGGTTCCGCGCCATCATGCAGAACTTCAACTCCGAGCGGTTCTCGATGGCTGCCGGCGCGGTGGGCTTCGCGTGGGTGTGCTACCTGGAAGCGCTCGCCTGGGCGCGGGAACGGCACACGTTCGGCCAGCGGCTCGCCGACCACCAGGTGGTGCGCCACCGGCTGGTGGACATGCTGGCGCAGATCGAGTCCGCGCGCGCAATGCTGGAGGAGACGGCGTGGCGCATGGACCACGCGCCCGCGGGCGACGCCGAGCTCGTGGCGTCGATCTGCATGCTGAAGAACGTCGCGACCCGCACGATGCAGTTCTGCGCCGACGCTGCGGTGCAGACACTCGGCGGCATGGGTTACATGCGCGGCACGCACGCCGAGCGGATCTACCGCGAGGTGAAGGTCAACATGATCGGCGGCGGCACGGAAGAAATCATGAAGGACCTGGCGGCGCGCCAGCTCGGGCTGTGAGCCGGCGCGCCGAGGATGCCGGCCGGCGCGGGCAACTCGTGCGCGAATCGGCCCGCCTGTTTCGCGAGAAGGGCTTCGACGCGACCTCGGTGCGGGACATTGCCGCCGCGACCGGCCTCCAGTCCGGCAGCTGGGTCTATCACTTCCCGACCAAGCAGGAGATCCTCGCGGCCGTCATGGAGGAGGGCCTGCAGCAGGCGCTCGAGCGAATCGAGGCGATCGGACGCGAGCCGCTCACGCCGCGCGAGCACTTCCGGGCCCTGGTGCACACGCACCTGCACACCATCCTGAGTCCGGGGCAGGACTTCATCCCCGTGCTTCTGTATGACTGGCGCTCGCTCGAGGCAAAGGCGCGGCCCCGGGTCGTCGCGCTGCAGAAGCGCTACGAGGCCGTGTGGGACAGGGTCATCGAGCAACTGCAGAGTTCAGGCGACTGGGTGACGCCAACGAAGGTGGATCGCCTGCTGATGTTCGGCGCTCTCAACTGGATCGCGCACTGGTACCGCCCGCGCGGCGCGCTCGACGTGAATGAACTCGCGGAGGAATGCGTGCGCTTCTTCCTGCGCACGCCCGAGCCCGGCTCGCGCAAGCGGTCCACGCCCGCCCGCGCAAGAGCCCGTCGCTGACCGGGCGCAGCGTCAGTTCGACGCTGCGGCGGTCTCTGCCTTGCGGTGTGCAGGCACGTACTGCTCCATCACCGCCTGCTCGAGCAGTTCAGGCGGGACCAGCCCTTGGTCGAGGACGAAGTCGTGGTACGAGCGGGCCTCGAAGCGCCCGCCGAGCGCGAGTTCGACCTTGCCGCGCAGCGACTGGCTCTTTTCGTAACCATAGAAATACGACGTGGCCTGGCCGGGGGCGTCGAAGCTGTAGCGATCCACCTCCTGCTTTGCCATCGGCTCCGACAGGCCGACTTCCTTCATCAGGAAGGCCTGCACTGCCGCAGGCTCGATCATGCCGAGGTTCACCATGGGATCGAGGAACGCGCGCGCGGCCCGCATCAACCTCATCTGCAGCGTGCCGAGCTGTGCATCGAGCGGCAGGTACTGCTTGACCAGCGCCTCCGCGTAGAGCGCCCAGCCCTCCACGTTGGCGCTGTTGAAGGCGAACACGACCCGTGGGATGGACACGCCGCCCTCGATCATCTTCGCGAACTGCAGTTCGTGGCCCGGGCGGGCCTCGTGCGCGATCAGCGTCCAGGAGATCGCGTCATAGGTGAAGTCGTCCATCTTCGTGCCAGGAGGCGCGTTGGGATTCTCGAGCGGCAACACGAACTCCGCAGGCTCGCCCGTGTTGCCGATGAGCCGCGGCGGGCTCAGGTGCGGCGCGGGCTGCGCGGCCGACTCCGCCTCGGTGGCAAGCCGGATCACGGCGTCACGCTGCGGCAAGGTCACGAGACCCTCGCGGCCCACGATCTCTTCGATGCTCGCGAGCCGCGCGCGATAGGTCGCGAGGATCGCGTCGTTCGCTATCGCATCCTTTTTCAATGTCTTCAGCACGTCACGATAATCGCTCGAGGCGTAGCCATGCTCCTTCGCGACCAGCCGCGACAGCGACTGCATTTCGTCGCGGGTCTGAACGAAGCCGAGGAGCGCGCGGTCGATCAGCTCGCGGGGGTCCGCCTTCACGCCGAAATTCCGCAGGTTGTCGGCATAGATCTCGGGCGGCAGCCGGCTGGTCGTGCGCGCACGCGGCATGACTTCGACGCGAACCCACCTGGCGTGCCCTGCGAGTTGCTTCTCGAGCAGCTTGAGGTCCTTCTCCCAGCCCTTGAGCCCGCTCTTCGCGAACAGGTCGCGGATGCCGGCCACGTAGCGCGGCTGGTTGGCCAGCTGCTGCTCGACCTCGACGGTCCATGGGCCGGTGAGCCCTGCCGTGCCGAAGCGCTCTTGTGTGCGCTGGCGTGCGAGCTCGACGATGGGCGTATGGCCCGGTTCACGCCCCGTGTACTTGCGCAGCCGAACCAGTGCCGCCGGATAGCGGTCCCTGGCGACGCGCGGGTCCAGCAGTGTCCGGAAACCCTGGAACAGCGCCTGCGCAAGATCGAAATGGGGCAGCATCAATCGCCGGTTGAGCTCGGACGTGTGTTTCCGGTCGCGCGCCGCCGCGATGAGGATCTGCAGGTCCTGCCGCACGCGGGGATCCGTCTCCGCCTTGAGCCGCACCTCGAAGTCGGCAGCCACCTTCTCGAGGTCGGCTTCGAGCCGCTCATCGTTGCGGGGACTCAGGTCGAAGACGCCCTCGTCGTGGCCTTCAACGCCGAGCGCGGCGGCGGACTCGGGTCCGTATTGCGCGATCAGTGCGAGCAGGGGCGCGGCATTGGCATTGCTGCGCTCCACCCACGAGGGCGCCTCCGCGGCGTGTGCGGAGGTAACCGCCCAGGCGGTCGCAAGCACGAGAATTCGCAGCAGGATCTTCAAGGCGGAGTCCCCGCATAGGTTTGTGGAAGCTGCGCATCGTACATTGGGATGACGCGACCCGGGCGTGCTGCGGCGCAGCACACCTGGCGCCTGTGGACGCCGGATGGATTGACCAGTAGCTTTGCCTCAGGCGACCAGGGCGTCGCTGCAATGGTGACAGCGCGTGAAGCAACTCTCCGGCACTGACAATCTCTTCCTGCACCTCGAGCGCGGGCACCAGTACCTGCACGTGGCGAGCCTCGGTATCTACGATCCATCGACCGCGCCGGACGGGAGGGTGCGCTTCAAGGACATCCTGCGCTTCTTCGAATCGCGCATGCACGTCTCGCCGGTTTTTCGCCGGCGCCTGGTCAACGTACCTTTCGACCTCGACCGGCCGTACTGGATCGAGGACGGCGACATCGACGTCGAGTTCCACGTCCGGCATATCGCGTTGCCGCAGCCGGGCGACTGGCGGCAGCTCTGCATCCAGGCGGCACGCATCCATTCGCGTCCGCTCGACCGCAGCAAGCCGCTGTGGGAGGCATACGTCATCGAGGGGCTGGACAACATCCCGGGCCTGCCGCCGGGCAGCTTCGCGCTCTACCTGAAGGTCCATCACTGCGCCGTGGACGGTGAAGCCGGCACGGAGATCTTGAAGGCGATCCACTCGCTCACGCCCGAGGACTTCACCGACAACGGCTCGGATCGGACGCGTTACCGCGATCGCGAACCAACCGCCGTGGAGCTGTACTCGCGTGCGCTGGCCCACAACGTGCAGCGTGTGCCGAAGATCGCGCGCTTCTCGGTCGAGACCGCGGCGCGGCTCGCCAGCCTGAGCGCGGGATCCATCTCCGACCTGCCTCGACTGCTCGAGGCGGCCGAACTGCCGACGGCTGCTCAGCTCGCGGCCAAGCTGCGCAAGCCGCCGGCGACGCGCTTCAGCGGCAAGGTTTCCACGCATCGCGTGGTCGAGGTCGTGGGACTGCCACTCACGGCGATGAAGAACCTGCGCCGGCAGATCGAGGGTGCGACGATCAACGACTTGTTCATGGCGACGGTGGGAGGCGCGCTGCACCAGTACCTTGCGAGCAAAGGCGAGCTGCCCGACCAGACCATGACCTGCATGGTCCCCATGACCTTGCGTGGCGCCGACAAGACCGAGGATGCCGGCAACCAGATCGGCATGGCCATCATGCCGCTGCACACCGAGCTGTCCGATCCCCTCGACCGCCTGCAGGCGATCCGGCGCGGCTCCGACAAGGCGAAGGCCATGGCGGGTGCCGTGGGCAAGGATCTTTCCGCGAAGCTCTTCGACCTGCTGCCTGTCACTGTCGCCGAGCTCGCGACGCGACGCCTGGTGATACCGCAGATGAGCATCGTGGTGTCGAACGTGCGCGGGCCCGACGTGCCGCTCTTCATGGCAGGCGCGCGCCTCGTCAACTTTGCGCCGATCAGCATCGTTCTCGATGGGCTGGGCCTCAACGTCACCGCCTTCAGCTACAACGGCACGATGTGGATCTGCGCGGTCGCCTGCCGCGAGATGATGCCGGACCCGGCGTATTTCGCGGATTGCCTGAAGCACAGCTTCCAGCAACTCGTCGATGCGGCGAGCGCGAAGGAAGCAAGCGATGCTGCGGAAGCGCTGGAGAAAGCGCCGCACAAGAAAGCGCCGCACATGAAAGCGAGGGCTCGGGCGACGACGCGCGCAGTTCGTTCATCTGCGCGCGCACGAGCACGATGAATTTGCTGCATGGCAATAAAACAACGAAAGGTCGAGTTGTAAGACACGCGTTACGCTGGCAACCTTGCGTGGCTGCGGCAATCGGTAGTGGCATTTCGGATACTCACTAGTGAACTCACGGTGAGTCAGGGCTAGCCTCACACAGTCGTGCAGCTGCGAGAGAGCTTGGCTGCTGCGTTGCAGCAATCGGGCCTCGAGCAAACAGAGCACTGGTTAACAAGGCAACTGGGGGTCTACGACGATGAGTGAATCCATTGTTCAGAGTCGGCGCAACACGGTGCTTGCCGCCGTCATCGGCACGGTGCTCGCGTCCTATGCGGGGAGCGCCCCCGCGATGGAATTCCAATTGGAGAACGGCGCCACCATCAACTGGAACACGACATTGTCGGTCGGTGCCAGCTGGCGCGCCGAAGCTCCGAACCGCCAGCTCTATACGCGAAC
>Ga0113563_10002906_pt1 | contig 10516 bp, 11 predicted proteins | sample Mud3Dept3metaG_FD_80117 | JGI IMG/M metagenome (GOLD analysis project Ga0113563, IMG submission 80117) | Freshwater wetland microbial communities from Ohio, USA, analyzing the effect of biotic and abiotic controls - Mud 3 Core 4 Depth 3... | ecosystem: Environmental > Aquatic > Freshwater >...
AATTGACAGATCATTAAAATACTGGTTACAAATGTATATTCAGCCCAAATTGACATGGTTTACAAATGTAAACCGACCCTTTTAACAGAATTTTTAGTTGCCGGTGTTGTTGTTTGAAATAAATGGAAAAATCAAAATCAGCTAAAATTGAATTTTTCCCTGCCTCCCCCCCCTTTTAATTCAAATATTCAATTCTCATGGAGTTCAGTTTAAAAAATTATTCGATTTAAGAGGATTTATCATTCAGATTATATTTCAATCCTGGCTGCGATCATTACACTCGAAGTGATGATGAAGATCACGATGTTTGTTATAAAATTCACACCTGCCGGGATTTTCATGATGGCTGTTGTGCTGAACGCGGTTGGTCTGCCCCTTGAGGGTATTGGTCTTATCCTGGCAGTTGACCGGATTCTTGATATGTTCCGGACAACAATAAATGTTTATGGTGATACATGCTGTGCTGTCATTGTTGCCAGGTCAGAAGGAGAAACTCTGAAGGTGGGATCAGACGGAAAAATCGCTTAAAATATAAAACTGACCCGGATCTCCGGGCTGCTGTAAAGACCATACTGTGATTCGTTGAGTGCCCAGAGGAACATTATGTTAAACGATGATCTCCTTCCCGTTGGCTGGCTCATGCCTGCGCCGGCAAGTATTGTATTCATGGCAAACCTGTCTGTATTTACCTCTGTATTGTTCCAGAATGGAGTTTTAGCCTGAAGGCTTAACAGTTCATCCTCGGCATGAAGAAAGAATCCAATATGCAGACCGGCCGGAATAATATTGTTAAGGTCCTTTATTACATCAAATTGAATATATGCTCTTCCACCATAAATTGTCGTACTGCCAACATACTTCTCACTATAGTACCAGTATTTGGGACCCACAGCAACTGCAAATCGGGGCAGTACCCATAAACCCACAATCGGGGAGATCTCAATATTTGTATAAGTACCGAACTGAAGCCCAAAGTTTCCACCAAAAAACAACCTTTCCTTGAAAGGAGGCGGTTCTTCCCTGGTCTTCTGACCGTATGTTACTGAAAATGAGTTAATCAGGAGAAAAACAGTAAATAAGAAAAGTGAAAGTAGTCTGAGGATGACCCGCTTTCTTAAAATCATGCGGGATGTCCGGATAGTTCTCGGATAGGACGGGGATATAATAATTCTTACCATTTGTTTAACTTTGGAGTAGTGCTACAAATAAACGAAAAAAACTGACTTTTTATATATCTGACATTAAAATGAACATCATTGTTAACGGAGGCACAAGGGGTATTGGAAAAGAAATAGTTCTTTTACTTGCTGAAAATGAGAGTAACCGCGTTATTGTCACAGGCAGAAACAAAAAAGCCTTAAAACAGTTGTCATCACTTGACGGATCGGGCAATATTATCACTTACAGCATCGACCTGGCATCGTTTGATGAACAGGAGAAGGATTTCAGGAAAAGTGTCGTTTCATGTTTTAAACATGTCGATATTCTTATAAATACTGCAGGATCCCTGATAACCAAAGATTTCATGGATTTTACATCCGGAGAAGCCAGGGAGATAATGGAAACGAATTTTATAGGAACGGCAGCTGTTATCCGGACGTTGAAACCTTTGATGACAAGAGGATCACACATTGTAAATATTGCAAGCATGGGAGGTTTCCAGGGTAGCTCAAAATACAGGGGACTCTCCTATTACAGTGCATCAAAAGCCGCACTGGCTTGTTTATCGGAGTGTCTTTCAGTGGAGTTTCGTGAGGCTGGAATCGTGGTGAACTGCCTTGCTCTCGGTTCGGTCCGTACAGAGATGTTCAGGAAAGCATTTCCGGGACTGAAGGCTCCGGTCACTGCAAGAGAGATGGCAGAACTGATCGTTGATTTTGCGATAAGGGGGAAAAAGTTCTATAACGGGAAGGTAATCCCTGTGGCGTTCAGCAATCCCTAATAATATATTCTGATCTCTATCTTCCCATCCAGAGCCAGCAATCCGTTGAAAGCCAGAGATTTAATTTCATCTTCGCCAGGATAGACAACCACCCCGGCAATGAACTCAACCATTGATTTTATTTTATTCACATGGCCGGTATTGTGTGCCATACCACCGGTCAGGATAATTGCATCGACATTTCCTTCGAGAACTGCGGCTGCAGCCCCAATTTCCTTTCCCATCTGGTATGCTGCAGCATCCCTGATAAGGATGGCTTTGTGATCACCATTATCGGCTCTTTTGCAGACATCCCTGAAGCTGTTTGTCCCAAGGTAAGCCACCATCCCTCCTTTTCCGGTTATCATGGATTTTATCTCCTTGTGGGTGAATCTGTTGCTGAAGCAGAGATCTGCAAGCTGACCGGCGGGAAGACTTCCGGAGCGCTCAGGAGAGAAAGGGCCATCTCCGTCAAGAGCATTATTGACGTCGACCACCCTGCCTTTCCGGTGGACTCCAACACTGATCCCACCACCCATGTGAGCGATGATCAGGTTGAGTTCTTCATACCTTTTGCCAACCGATTCAGCGTACATCCTTGCAACCGCCTTCTGGTTAAGTGCATGAAAAATTGAGATCCTTTCAATTTCAGGGTGACCCGAAATCCTTGCCATGGGCTGTAGCTCATCAACTACCACAGGATCAACTATATATGCCTTAGCATTTGGCAGTTCTGAGGCAATGGCATCTGCAATAAGTCCGCCAAGATTACTGGCATGCTGGCCTAAAAGACCTGACTTAAGGTCTCCGATCATTTTGTCGTTCACTTCGTATATTCCCGATTCGATGGGTTTTATCAGTCCGCCTCTTCCGACAACTGCAGAAATATCTGCGAGGTCAGCTTTCCGCTCCTCAAGCTCTTTCATGATCAGGTCTTTCCTGAAACTGAACTGATCGGTTATCTTCTCATAGCCGGAGATATCCTCATATGAATGCACCAGGCTTTTCTCGAAAATCAAAGTCTCCTCTTCATAAAGAGCGAACTTGGTTGATGTTGACCCGGGATTTACAGCCAGGATGAGTCTTTTTAACATAAGCGGCAGAATAAATTTAAAATCTTAACCTGAGCAGCCTTATGCCATCAGGCATGAGAGGGCAATACAATAATATTTTGATTTCTCGCTTTCACTTCTTGACATCAGGATTACGGGTTTACTGGTCCCCATAATAAGTCCGCCCAGTTCACTGTCAGCGAACAACATAAGAGCTTTATAAAAAGGATTGCAGGATTCGAGAGAAGGAAAGAGCAGTATATCGGCATCACCATCCACCGGAGTCCTGACTCCTTTTATCTCCACACTTTTTGCATCGCACGCCAGGAAAAGGTCGAGAGGGCCGTCCATTATGCAACTGCCGAAATGCCCCTGCTCTGCCATCCTCTTCATTTCTGCATAATCGGCAGAATAAGGAAAATGCGTACTCATTTTTTCGGAAGCCCCGATAAGCGCAATTTTAGGGTTATCAATCCCGAATTTCTTTACCATACTTATTGCATAGCCTGCCATTGCGGTTTTCTGCCTCAGATCAGGATACGGAATCACTGCGGGATCGGTTATAAACAATAGCTTATGGTATGCAGGTATTTCGATGGCGCCGACATAGCTCAGTACCGCGTCCGGCAGCATGAGTCCATGATCCTTGTCCATAACCGCTTTAAGGAACTTATCTGTTCCCACGAGCCCCTTCATTACTATATCGGCTTCACCTGTTTTTACCAGTCTGACGGCTTTTTCAGAGGAATCTGTTTCATTTTCCGAATCAATAATATTGAACAGGCCCGAGTCTATGCCATGTTCAGAACAAACATTATTGATCCTGCCGGTCTGGCCGATCATTATGGCTTCAGTTAATCCATTCTTTACCGATCTGTGAATTGCGCCAATGGTATTGATATCCTGGGCCCAGGCAACGGCGATGCGGTGCTTATTCTTCCGCGAAAGCACCCTGTCGACCATCTGATCAAGGGATTTGATCATACTAATTTTATTTGCTTGCGGCGGCGGAGAGAAGTATACTGTAGTATTTTGCCTGTTCCGAGTCAGACCTTGATGTCAGGACAATGGGTACCCTGGCACCAAGTATGACCGCAGCAACTTTTGCCCTGGCGAAGAAAACAAGGGATTTATACAGAACATTGCCCACCTCAATATCAGGCATTAGCAGCAGGTCAGTATCACCTGCAACTTCACTCCTTATCCCCTTACGCCTGGCACTTTCAAGACTCACCGCATTGTCGAAAGCCAGGGGACCGTCAATTATGCAGTTCTTGATCTGGTCGCGCTGGTTCATCTTGGAAAGCAGTGCTGCATGGAGGGTTGCTTCCATACTTTCGTTCACCATTTCAACTGCACCAAGGACTGCCACCTTCGGCATTTTATAGCCCAGCTTGATAAGACATCCGACAGAGTTGTTAATAATTGCAATTTTGTCCTGAAGGTTCGGGGCTATATTCATTGCTACGTCTGTCACGGCAATCACCTTCGGGTAAGTCTCCACCTCAAAAAGAGCGAAATGAGAAAGAAGGTTACCTGTTCTCAAACCCCACTCCCTGTTCAGAACAGCCTTAAGCAATGTGGATGTTCCGATCTTCCCCTTCATCAGGACATCTCCCTGCCTGCTGTTGATCATTTTGACCGACATTTCCACTGCCATGTCAGTATCTGGTTCATGAATGATCCTTACTCCCGTAATGTCATAATTATTTGTTGCACAGATATTAAGAATACTTTCCTTATCACCGACGAGGATAGGTTCAATGACGTTGTCCTTCCATGCACGGACAACAGCTGCCATGGAATGCTGATCCTGGGCAGCAGCCACAATAAGCTTTTTTTTTGGTCCTCCGGCAACTATATCCTTAAGGTCGGCAAGGCTCTTTAACACCATATTATTTAAGGTTTTAGTCAGCAGTTCAGACGGTTTGTTTTTCGACGATCATATGTGTATCAAAAGCAATAACATACTCTTCGTCCGTGGTTACTGCCATTATCGTCACTCTTGAGTTCGGTTTGGAAATGACCACATCTTTACATCTTGATCCGTTATTGGCCTCATCGTCAAAGAGAATTCCAAGGTTTTCCATGTCTTAACAGATCATCTTCCTCATATTGAAATCATTTTCGCCGATTCCTCCTGTAAAGACCAGGAGGTCAGCACCGTTCATTGCAGCCATATAAGAACCTATGAATTTCTTCACTTTATAAGCGTACATTTTCAGAGCAAGTATTGCCTTTTTATTGCCTGCTTCAGCCGCGGTTTCAAGGTCACGCATATCTGATGAGATCTGTGAGATCCCGAAAACACCGCTTTTCTTGTTAATCATGTTATTAACACCTGTAACGTTAAGATGCTCTTTATCAGCAATATATACTAGAACTCCGGGATCGACTTCCCCGGTACGGGTTCCCATTATGAGTCCGTCTACCGGTGTGAAGCCCATTGATGTATCAACTGATTTTCCATTTAGCACAGCTGTAATTGAGGCACCGTTTCCAAGATGGCAGGTAATGATTTTAAGATTCCCAATTTCTTTTCCCAGAATCCTGGCAGCTTTATTAGCAACAAATTTATGGCTCGTCCCGTGGTACCCGTATTTCCTTATCCTGTATTTTTCGTAATATTCGTACGGTATTGCGTACATGTATGCATAATCGGGCATAGTCTGATGGAATGATGTATCAAAAACTGCGACTTGTGGCACTCCGGGGATGAGCTTTTCTACCGACAGTATCCCTTTCAGGTTTGCCGGATTGTGAAGAGGAGCCAGTTCGCTGCATGCTTCGATATCTCTTTTAACATCGTTGTCAATCAAAACACTCTCCTTATAGTTTTCTCCTCCGTTGACCACCCTGTGACCGACAGCTTTTATTTCGTTAATATTCCTGATTACTCCATGGCGTGGATTACATAAGACCTCCATGACCATATTTATACCGGTAGTATGGTCGGGAATATCGGTTATCACCTTATAGGGTTCACGCCCAGTAGGCTTATGTGTTAAGATGCTCTCATTCAACCCAATACGTTCCAACAGCCCTTTGGCAAGCATATTGCAGCCATTGGACATCCTGAAAACCTGGTATTTTATCGACGAGCTTCCGCAATTCAGTACTAGAACGATCATGGTCTGAAATTCTATTAGAACTTAACTACTATTTTATACCTGCAGCCTGATTGGCTGCAATTGCTATCATACTAACTATATCGTTTATGGAACAACCCCTTGACAGGTCGTTTATCGGAGCCGCCATCCCCTGAAGGATAGGGCCGATAGCTTCGGCATGAGCCAGGCGTTGAACCAGCTTATAAGCGATATTCCCGCAATTAAGGTCAGGAAAGATCAGCACATTGGCTTTTCCTGCAATTTTGCTTCCGGGTGCTTTTTTAAGACAGATAGCTTCTACAAGGGCTGCATCGCCCTGCAATTCACCATCTAATATAAGATCAGGAGCCATCTCCTGAGCAATTCTGGTTGCGCTTATTACCTTATCTACCATTTCATGTTTTGCACTTCCTTTGGTTGAGAAGCTTAGCAGGGCAACCCTGGGTTCAAAGCCCCCGAGGGCTCTGGCAGTATTGGCTGACGCGATGGCAATCTCAGCCAGTTCCTTATCTGTCGGATCCGGGTGGACGCCACCATCTGCAAATATCAGCACCCCATTTTCGCCGAAGCTCTTATCGGGCAGGATCATTATGAATGCACCCGACACAACCGAGATCCCCGGAGCGGTCTTGACATACTGGAATGCAGGACGTAAGACATCTCCCGTGGCATGGTCAGCTCCTGAAACTTCACCATCAGCATCACCATTTTTGATCATCAGAACACCAAGATAAAGTGGGTCCTCAATCAGCCTGGATGCTTCCTCACTGGTCATTCCCTTGTCTTTCCGAAGTTCGACCATCATGCTTATATAATGCTCTTTTTTAGAATGGGATTTTGGATTGACCAGGGTTGCCTTTTCCAGGTTCTTTAAACCCAGCTTTGCGGCGTGCGATCTTATTTCTGCAGGATCGCCTATCAGGATTATCTGAGCAAGATTTTCCGCCAGAGCAATATCAGCGGCTCTGATCGTCCTTTCCTCATACCCTTCAGGAAGTACGATCCGCTTATTATGTTTTCGGGCATTTATTTTTATGCGATCCAATAATTCCATTGTATATCAGTTGTTTAGTTAATTCGAAATTTCTTCCTAAATGTACGAAAAAAAAGTCCGAATTTACAATCATGTAATACAGGAATATTGTCATCGGCATAATTTTTAACGAAATATTCTCCATAAAAATCCAATTCAAAATACCGATCAAATCATTTTTCTAAATTAGCAGCTCGAAAAGTAGATATGAAATCTGACACAATACTATCAAAGCTGGATACTCTGGCAAGAAGTCTGGATGGTGAGCTTAAATATGACAGGATCACCAGAACAATTTATGCAACCGACGCTTCTGTCTACAGGGAGATCCCTCTTGCTGTAGCCTGGCCGAAAGGAGATTCTGACCTGAAGAAGATCCTTGCACTTGCCTCAAATGAATGTATCAGCATAACTATCAGAGCTGCAGGAACATCGCTTGCCGGCCAGGTTGTCAGTTCCGGGATAATTGTTGATATCTCGAGATACATGAAAAGAATCATCGAGATAAATGAAAAAGAGATGTGGGTGAGAGTTGAACCTGGTGTTGTTCTCGATGAGCTGAATCTGATCCTTAAAGAGAAAGGACTCTTTTTCGGACCTGAAACATCAACATCAGACAGATGTAACCTTGGAGGTATGGTCGGAAATAATGCATGCGGATCCCATTCCCTGGTTTACGGATCAACAAGGGACCATACAATTGAGCTGAAAACGATCCTAAGTGACGGCAGCGATTCATTATTCGGACCGATCGGCGAAGACAGCTTCAATAAAAAGTGCCGGCTGCCAGGTCTTGAAGGAGCTGTTTATCGCGATATTAAAAAATTACTTGATGATCCGTTCAACAGAGAACAGGTCAGGAACGGGTATCCGGATCCTAAAATACCAAGAAGAAATACAGGTTACGCACTTGACCTTCTCCTTGATACTGACCTCTTTGATAAAGACTCTGAAGAACCATTCAACTTCTGTAAACTACTGGCAGGTTCAGAGGGAACACTGGCAATAATCACGGAAATAAAACTAAACCTGGTTAAGCTTCCACCACCTCATAAGGCACTGGTGTGCATACATCTTCATAAAAGGAACGATGCTTTCCGGACCAACCTGATAGCTCTCAAATATCGTCCGTCGGCTGTGGAAATGATGGATGACAGGATCCTTGAATTGACAGAAAACAATATCAGCCAGAGGAGCAACAGATTCTTTCTGGACGGGAAACCAGGATCTATCGTAATTGTTGAATTCGTGAGAGAAGCTCCGTCGGAAATCGACGCTGTAATTGCAGATATGTTAAACGAGTTAAAATCTGCAGGGTACGGATATTCATTCCCCGTTGTCAAAGGAAAGGACATAACCAAAGTGTGGGCTTTGAGAAAAGCCGGCCTGGGAATTCTTGCCAACATGAAGGGAGATCCAAAGCCAGTGTCATTAATTGAGGATACGGCCATTAATGTTGAGCAAATGCCGGAATATATTGCCGAATTTGAGAAGTTGCTTTCGGCATATGGTAAAGATGTTGTTTATCATGCGCACATAGGGACCGGTGAATTGCATATCAGACCTGTGCTAAACCTTAAAGATCCGGCGGATATTGAGCTTTTCCGGACTCTAGGCCTGGAAACTGCAAAGCTGGTCAGAAAGTACAGAGGCTCTATGAGCGGTGAGCATGGTGACGGAAGGCTCAGGGGAGAGTTTATTCCGGTAGTGATCGGGGAACATAATTATAACCTTCTGAAAGAGGTCAAGAAATCATGGGATCCACGTAATATCCTGAATCCCGGCAAGATAACAGATACACCGCAGATGAATACCTCACTGCGGTACGTACCGGGCAAAAAGACCACTGACATCAGCACACTTTTTGATTTTTCCTCAACTGACGGGATAATCAGGGCTGCGGAAAAATGCAACGGATCGGGCGATTGCCGCAAAACGAGTGTGATCGGAGGAACAATGTGCCCCTCCTTCATGGCGACAGGTGAGGAAAAGGACTGCACAAGGGCAAGATCGAACATCCTCAGGGAATTTTTGAGCTCTGATGAAAAGAATCCATGGGATCATCAGGAGATATATGAAATACTTGATCTCTGTCTTTCATGCAAAGGCTGCAAATCAGAATGCCCGTCGGGAGTCGATATGGCAAAACTTAAAGCCGAATTCCTTCAGCACTGGCACGATAGACATGGTATTCCACTGAGAACCAGGCTTATTGCCTATATAACCACTATTAACCGGATTGGGTCAGTTGTTCCGGGGATCTTTAATTTCATTGTCAGGAATAAGGTTACAGCCGGAATACTGAAAAAAATTACTGGTATCGCTGAGAAAAGATCCATACCTTTAATATACAGGGTCACACTGAGAAGATGGATAAGGAAAAACCTGGAATCAATCAATCCGAAGGAACCGCAGGGGACAGTCTGCCTGTTCGTGGATGAATTCACTAATTTCAATGATACAGCTACAGGCATATCAGCAATCAGGCTTCTCACATCGCTGGGTTACAGAATAGTTTCAGTGAAGCATAAGGAAAGCGGGAGAACCTATTTGTCAAAAGGGCTTATCAGGAAGGCAGGCAGGATAATCCGGAAGAATATACGGATCTTCTCGGAAATCATTAATAATGATATTCCTCTTATCGGAATTGAACCATCAGCGATCCTGAGTTTCAGGGACGAATATCCGGAACTGGCCGGGAATGAATTAAAGGACGCTGCTCTGAAAGTTGCCGGAAACAGCTTCATGATTGATGATTTCATAGCAAGAGAATTCAGAGCGGGACGAATAAAAAGAGAATCATTTTCAGATGCAGGGACAGATGTACTGTTGCATGCCCACTGCCAGCAGAAAGCAATCTTATCCTCAGCAACGACAGTCGAAATACTCTCGATTCCTGTAAATTACAAAGTCAGGGAAATACGCTCAGGCTGTTGCGGTATGGCCGGCTCGTTTGGTTACGAGAAGGAGCACTTTAATCTGTCGAATAAGATCGGGGAACTGGTGCTTTTTCCGGAAGTAAGGGCAGCTGATGACAGTGTTATCATTGCGGCTCCCGGGACCAGCTGCAGGCATCAGATAAAGGATGGGACAGGAAAGATTGCATTACATCCGGTTGAGGTGTTGTACAGGGCGCTGAAGTGAGTAACATGTACTCACCCCCTTTCTTTTTCCCCCTCTCTGCTTCGCAAAGATGGGGAAACTAATTGAAATACAGACACATCCCCCCTTCTTTGCGCCAGCAGAGAAGGAGGGTTTGGGGGGATGAGTACGTGTAAATCAAAGGGGGATGTTTATAAATGCAGGATTTTGTACACAAGCTCCTTCAGCAGATCGCCCGGTTCCGTGCCTGCATCCCCGAATCCTTTTGATTTCATGTCGTATATCCTTAAAAGACTTA
>Ga0113563_10002908_pt1 | contig 10512 bp, 9 predicted proteins | sample Mud3Dept3metaG_FD_80117 | JGI IMG/M metagenome (GOLD analysis project Ga0113563, IMG submission 80117) | Freshwater wetland microbial communities from Ohio, USA, analyzing the effect of biotic and abiotic controls - Mud 3 Core 4 Depth 3... | ecosystem: Environmental > Aquatic > Freshwater >...
AACCTGGGCTTGGTGATCATCGACGAGGAGCACCGTTTTGGCGTGCGGCAAAAAGAGCGCTTGAAGGCGATGCGCGCCGAAGTGGACGTGCTGACGCTGACCGCGACGCCGATCCCGCGCACCTTGTCGATGGCGATGGAAGGCCTGCGCGATTTTTCCGTGATCGCCACCGCGCCGCAGAAGCGCCTGTCGATCAAGACTTTCGTGCATGACTTCAGCGACGGCCTGATCCGCGAGGCGGTGCTGCGCGAATTGAAGCGCGGCGGCCAAGTATATTTCCTGCACAACGAGGTCGAGACCATCGTCAACATGCAGGAGAAGCTGCAAAAAATCCTGCCCGAAGCGCGCATCAGTGTGGCTCATGGCCAAATGCGCGAGCGCGACTTGGAGCAGGTGATGCGCGATTTTTATCATCAGCGCTTCAATGTGTTGCTGTGCACCACCATCATCGAGACCGGCATCGACGTGCCCAGCGCCAACACCATCATCATGAACAAGGCCGACCGCTTCGGCCTGGCGCAATTGCACCAACTGCGCGGCCGCGTCGGACGCTCGCATCACCAAGCCTATGCCTACCTGCTGACCACGCCCGACAGCAAACTGACCCCCGCCGCGAAAAAACGCCTGGAAGCGATCCAGATGATGGAGGACTTGGGCGTGGGCTTTCACCTGGCGATGCACGACCTGGAGATTCGCGGCGCGGGCGAAATGCTGGGCGAATCGCAAAGCGGCGAGATGCACGAAGTCGGTTTCAATCTGTATACCGAGATGCTCAACAGCGCTGTGAAATCCCTGAAGGCGGGCAAAGAGCCGGACATGTCCGAACCCTTGCACGTCACCACCGAGATCAACCTGCATGCGCCAGCCCTGCTGCCCAACAACTACTGCGCCGACGTGCACGAGCGCCTAGTGCTGTACAAGCGCCTCGCCCACTGCGAAAGCCTGGAAGCGCTCGACACCTTGCACGAAGAATTGATCGACCGCTTCGGCCTGCCGCCCGAGCAAACCAAGGCCTTGCTCGACACCCACCGCCTGCGCATTCTGTCCAAGCCCTTGGGCGTGACGCGCATTGATGCCAGCAGCGATGCGGTGACCTTACAATTCATTAAAAATCCGCCCATCGACCCCAGCCGCATCATTGCGCTGATCCAACAAAAACGCCACTACCAACTGGCAGGACCGGACAAATTGAAAATTGTGACGCGCTCCGCAGACGTGGCACGGCGCGCACAATTGGTACAGGAAATTTTCCGCGAACTCGCGGCTTAATTAAAAACAAACCTTGGTCCACGAAAAACACGAAAAGCACGAAAGACACAAAATGAATCTATGTCTTGCATTAAAGAGCGCAATAAAACTGGATACCAATTCGCGAGCTTTCTCCCTGTGGCGAAATGCCCACTTAACCCAATTCGTGCTTTTCGTGTTTTTCGTGGACTAATCGCTTTTTCTAAATTACAAGGCAACCCCATGCACCTCATCATCCAAGGCCCCAACGTCGAAACCAACGACCTGAAACAACTCGCCAAACTCTCCGGCGCCAACGGCATCGAACAAACCGTACCCAATGTGTTCCGTCTAACCAATGCCAGCCCGCACGCCGACATCGAAGCACTCTGTGCCAAAGCCCAGCTCGATTTCGCTTTCGTGCCGGAAACGCAGGCCCTGAGCCAAATCGGCCTGGTGGTGATGGACATGGATTCGACCCTGATCACCATCGAGTGCATCGACGAAATCGCCGACATGCTGAATCTCAAGCCGCAGGTCGCGTCCATTACCGCCTCCGCCATGCGCGGCGAAATCGATTTCGCCGAGAGCCTGACGCGGCGCGTCGCCCTGCTCGCCGGGTTGGAGCAAGGCGCCTTGCAGCGCGTATACGACGAACGCTTGCAGTTGTCTCCCGGTGCCGAGCGCTTCCTCGCCACACTGCAACAGCACAACATCAAAACCCTGCTGGTGTCGGGCGGCTTCACGTTCTTCACCGATAAACTCAAGCCGCGACTGAAACTGGACTACACCGCCTCCAATACTCTGGAAATCGTCGACGGCAAGCTCACCGGCAAAGTGTTGGGCACCATCGTCGACGCCCAAGGCAAGGCCGATCATCTGCAACGCCTGCGCGACCAACTGGGATTAAAGCGCGAACAAGTCATCGCCATCGGCGACGGCGCCAACGATCTGAAGATGCTGGGCGAAGCCGGCATCAGCGTGGCCTACCGCGCCAAGCCCGTGGTGCGCGCCCAGACCACTTACGCCATCAATTACTCGGGTTTGGATGCCGTTCTGAATTTATTTGTTTGATCTGAAACCTGCCCGTACTCAACTATAGAAAAATTTAATCATCCTGGACTAAACCTATCCGTGGGTATCGCCGCTATAGTGAATACAAGCGGCGAAAAACTGTTTTCCCGCGGGAGGTGTGACATGCTAGTGATGAAAGACAACAGCTCGGGCGAGATCGAAAGCATCGACGAATACGAGGAAGAAGCCATGTCTTCTGGCTGGAATCCGGCGATCGCCGACTTGATCCATCGCGAAGTCGACCACCACGAAATCATGCCGGCGGAAAATCCGATGCCTTCGGACCTCGCCGATGTGGACGTCAACGACTTCATCGAGAAGATGTACCACTACATCGATTAGCTATTCCGATTGGCCGTGCGGCGCACGGCCAATCCGAAACGGCTGGCATTGCGGTTAAGGTGACCGCGGCCAGCCGTTTTTCTTTTACGGCGCCGCTATCCCGCCGGCCCCGCGCTTGAGGTAAAATGGCAATTTTTCAAGGTAGATAGCGCATGATCAAGGGTAGCCTGGTCGCACTCGTGACCCCCATGCGCGAGGACGGCAGCCTGGATTGGGACCGTTACCGCGCACTGATCGAATTCCACATCGCCAACCAGACCGACGGTCTGGTGGTCGTCGGCACCACCGGCGAATCGCCCACGGTGGATTTCGACGAACACTGCAAACTCATCGAAGTCGCCGTGCAAACCGCCAAGGGCCGCCTGCCGGTGATCGCCGGCACCGGCGCCAACTCCACGCGCGAGGCGGTGGAATTGACCGCCAGCGCCAAAAAAGCCGGCGCCGATGCCTGCCTGCTGGTTGCGCCGTATTACAACAAGCCCGGCCAGGAAGGCCTGTACCTGCACTTCAAGGCCGTGGCCGAAGCGGTGGATATTCCGCAAATCATCTACAACGTGCCGGGGCGCACCGTGGCCGATATCGCCAACGATACCGCGCTACGCTTGGCGCAAGTGCCCAACATCGTCGGCATCAAGGACGCCACCGGCAATCTGCAGCGCGGCACCGACCTGATCCTGCGTGCGCCCAAGGATTTCGCCATTTACAGCGGCGACGACGCCAGCGCGCTGGCGCTGCTGATGATGGGCGGGCATGGCGTGATCTCGGTCACCGCCAATGTGGCGCCAAAACTCATGCACGATATGTGCGCCGCCGCTTTCAGCGGCCAGTACGATGCCGCGCGCACGGCCAACGCCAAACTGTTTGGCCTGCATGAAAAGCTGTTCGTCGAAGCCAACCCAATCCCGGTAAAATGGTGCGTGCAGCGCATGGGCTTGATCGAAGCCGGCATTCGCCTGCCGCTGACCCCGCTGGCAGCGAACTTCCACGCCGCGCTGCATCAGGCCATGCAGCAAGCCGAAGTGAACGTTTAAGCATTAGGATTGACCAACTTGCTGGTAAATAGACCAAGGTTAGAAGGACGGAGCACTATGCGTAAAACATTAAAAAGCATTATTTTCATAACCTTATCTCTTAACTTCTTAAGCGCTTGCTCGATCATCCCCGAGTCCAAGAAGATCGATTACAAATCCGCCGGCAAGGCGCCGACGCTGGAAGTACCGCCGGATTTGACCTCCGCCAAGAGCGATGACCGTTTTGCCGTACCGGACACCAGCGCCCGCGGCAGCGCGACTTTCTCCGCCTACAGCAAGGATAGGACGGCCGCCCCGCAGCGCGATGGCCAGGGTTTATTGCCGGATCTGACCAATGCTAAAGTCGAACGCGCCGGTAGCCAACGCTGGTTGGTGGTAAAAGCCATGCCGGAACAGGTTTGGCCGATCACGCGCGAGTTTTGGCAGGAAAATGGCTTCCTGATCAATAACGAGAACCCGGAAACCGGGATCATGGAAACCGATTGGGCGGAAAACCGCGCAAAAATCGGCCAGGATCTGATCCGCAATCTGCTGGGCAAGGTCTTGGACGGGCTTTATTCAACCAGCGAGCGCGACAAATTCCGTACCCGGCTCGAACCCGGCAAGACACCCGGAACCACCGAAATCTATATCAGCCACCGCGGCATGTACGAGGTGATCAAGGGCGGCGACGGCGGCTCGCAAACCGTCTGGGAACCGCGCCCGGCCGATCCCGAACTGGAGGCAGAATTTTTGCGCCGCTTGATGATGCGCTTCGGCATCGAGGAATCGCGCAGCCAAGCGCTCATTGCCAACGCGGCAAGCCAAGAACGCGCGCGCCTGACCCGGCTGCCGAACAACGGCGGCAGCAGCCTGGCGGTTTATGATCCATTCGACCGCGCTTGGCGTCGCACCGGGCTGGCCTTGGATCGGGTCGGCTTCACCGTAGAAGATCGCGACCGCACCCGCGGCATTTACTATGTGCGCTACATCGACCCGGAAAGCGACATCAAGCAAGGCGAAAAACCCGGTTTCTTCTCCAAGCTCGCATTCTGGAGCAGCAGCGACAAGAAAAATAAGAACGATCAATTTCAGATCAAGGTTGCGGATGGCGGCGAAGAAAGCAAAGTGACTTTGCTGGCCAAGGACGGCAGCATGGACTCATCCGACACCGCCAATAAAATCCTGAATCTACTCTACGAGCAACTGAAATAAGCCGCGATGCGCTTTGCCTGCCTGGGGAGCGGCAGCGAAGGCAATGCCTTGGTGGTGGAAGTCGGCCAAACCCGGGTATTGCTGGATTGCGGTTTTAGCATCAAGGAAACCGTTGCGCGCCTGGGCCGCATTGGCCTGGAACCAGGCGATCTCAGCGCCATTCTCGTCACACACGAACACTCCGATCACATCGGCGGCGTCACCCGCCTCTCCAACAAATTCAAGATACCGGTCTGCCTGAGCCACGGCAGCCACGCCTTCCTCAGCAATCTGGATCAAGCCCCCGCGCTCAGCCGCATTATCGATAGCCACACCAAAGTTAGCATCGGCGCCATCGAGATCGAGCCGTTCCCGGTGCCGCACGATGCGCGCGAACCGATTCAATTCGTGTTTGGCGATGGTGTTCGCCGCTTAGGCGTTTTAACCGATACCGGCATGATCACGGCGCATATCGCGCAAATGCTTTCCGGGTGCGACGGCCTGGTGCTGGAATGCAACCATGATCGCGATTTGTTGGCCAACGGCCCCTACCCGCCCAGCCTGAAACAACGCGTCGCGGGTCGCTACGGACATTTGGACAATGAGGCCGCCGCCGATTTACTGCGGGGTATGGACACCAGCAAAGCGAAGCACATTATTGCGGCTCATTTGAGCCAGAAAAACAATCGCCCGGAGCTGGCGCGATCAGCGCTGGCAAACGCTTTGAATTGTGCCGAGGATTGGATTGGTATCGCCGACCAGAGCAATGGGTTTGCGTGGCGACAGCTTGCATGATGCTTTACTAAATATGGCTCAATAAACTAAAAAGCCGGCGCGAGGCCGGCTTTTTAGCACTAACGTAAAACTAAATTACTTCTTGGCGCCACATTTAGCATCAGCTGGCTTGGCAGCAGCGTCGGCAGCACCTTTGGCAGCGTCGGCAGCACCAGCAGCAGCGTCGGCAGCACCTTTGGCAGCATCAGCAGCACCAGCAGCAGCGTCGGCAGCACCAGCAGCGGCCGGAGCAGCAGCGTCAGCAGCCGGAGCAGCAGGAGCCGGAGCAGCAGGAGCCGGAGCAGCAGCGTCAGCAGCAGGCGTAGCAGGCGCTTCAGCAGGAGTTTCGGTTTTGCCGCAAGCAGACAGAGCCAGAGCAGCGATCAAAGCAGCGATAAGAGCGGAGTATTTCATTATGTTTTCCTTTTCCGAGTTGAGACAATAACCATAGTAGACTGAAATTCGGTCAATCCTTGCAATGCGATGCCCGACCGACCGCAGAATTATAACAATCCCCAAAAATAATACTAGCCCTTTTTACGCAATTTCAAGGGTTTGGGGCCGCCCCGGAGAATTCGCAGGAAGGCAATTGTGCTAGACTCAAGCACCGATTTTCCCTGCGACTCTGCCCATGTTTCGGCCCTTGCTCGTCCTGTTGACGTTTTTTGCAATCTGCGCGGCGCCAGCGCTGCAAGCCGCGGACCATCTGGTGCGGCTCGGCGTCCTGGCGCATCGCGGCAAGGAAGAAGCGTTGAAATCCTGGGGGCCGACGGCGCAATATCTTTCGCAACAAATCCCCGGCCATCGCTTCGTGATCGTGCCGCTCAGCAACGACGATATCGGCCCAGCGGTCGAATACAACGAACTGGAATTCGTGCTGACCAACCCCGGCTCTTATGCGGAACTGGAATTTGGTTTTGGGATCACGCGCATCGCAACCCTCAAGAGCAAATCGCCGCTGGGCGGATACAGCGTGCTGGGCGCAGTCATTTTCACCCGCGCCGATCGCCAGGATATCCAGACCTTGGCCGACCTGCGCGGCAAGCGTTTTATGGCGGTGCATGAAAACGCCTTCGGCGGCTGGTGGCTGGCCTGGCATGAATTGAAACGCCAGCACATCAATCCTTATCAAGACTTCGCGCGCCTCAGCTTCAGCGGTTTTCCGCAGGACAACATCGTCTACGCGGTGCGCGACGGCAAGGTCGATGCCGGCACGGTACGCACCGACCTGCTGGAAAGCATGGCCTTCGCGGGCAAGATCCAGCTCGAGGATTTCCGCGTGCTCAACGCCCAGCACCCGGAAAATTTCCCTTATCTCCTGAGCACGCCGCTCTACCCCGATTGGGCGTTTGCGATGTTGCGCCACACGCCGGACGAATTGGCGCAACAAGTCGCGATCGCCTTGCTGAAAATGCAACCCGGCCATCCCGCGGCGCAGCAGGGCGGCTACGTCGAGTGGACCGTGCCTTTGGACTACCACAGCGTGCAGCAGCTCATGCTGGAGCTGCGTGTCGGCCATTATCTGAATTACGGTCAGTTAAGTTTTGTCGATCTGCTCAGGCGCTATTGGATCGGGATCGCGGCGGCGCTGCTGGCCATGCTGATCCTGGCCGGCGCCTATATTTACACCTTGCGCCTGAATCGCCGCCTATCGCACACCATGACAAGCCTGGAAGAAGAAATCGCGCAACGCCAGCGCATCGAACGCGATTTGCTGCGCACCCGCGACGACCTGGAATGCCGTGTCGCGGAACGCACTGCGGAACTCGCACACATCAATGAAGAACTCGAATCGCGCGTGGCGCGCCGCACCGCACAGTTGCTGTCCGCCATGCAGCGGCTCGATGCCGAGATGAAAACCAAATACGAGCAGAGCGACGTGTTGCCGCCCTCCTCTTAGCACGACTCAATCGGCGCGCGCCACCGCAATTTCATCCCAATTCGTGGTGTACTCCTGGCTCACCCGCTCGCGGCGCATGCGCCAGCCCTTGTCCCAACCCTCCCCCAATAAGCGCAGGCTGTGGCTGCCCATTTTCGCGTTGATGCTGTCCAGCGTACGCATCAAGGCGTGGCTGCGCGCTTGCGCCGCCGGATCGTCGAACAAGGTGCGCGGACGCTGCGTTGCGGGGATTAATTCGGTGAGCACGATGCCGGCTTTTTGGTAGGCGTATCCCGGCCGATACATGCGCCGCAAGCCGGCCTGCGCCGCGCGCAGCAATTGCAGCGTATCGTCGCTGGGCACGGCCAGCGGCACGATCAGGCCGCGCTGGTATTGCGGCGCATCGGGCTTGAAGGGGTTGGTGCGAATAAACACTTGCAGCGCGCCGGCCAGGCTAGATTGGCGGCGCAATTTTTCCGCGGCGCGCGTGACATACGCCGTCACGGCTTGCTGCAAGGCTTCCAGGTCATAGACGGCGCTGCCGAAGGAGCGCGACACCATGATCTGCTGCCGCGGCGGCGCCAGCGTTTCCAGCGTGTGGCAATTTTCGCCATTCAATTCCGCCACGGTGCGCTCCAGCGCCACGCCGAATTGCGCGCGAAGCGCCTTGGGCGCGGCACGCTGCAAGTCGAGCACGCTGGCGATGCCCAGCGCGGCCAAGCGCTCGGCCGTGCGCGCACCGACGCCCCACACCTCGCCCACCGCAATCTGCGCCAACAAGGATTCGCGCAGCGCCGCCGGCAGGCTGGTCAGATCGCACACGCCGGCATATTCCGGCCGTTTCTTGGCGATATGGTTGGCCAGTTTGGCCAAGGTCTTGGAGGCGCCGATGCCGACGCATACCGGCAAGCCGAGCCATTGCTTGATGGTGGCGCGAATGCGCTGGCCATAGTCGCTGTATGGCATCTCCGTGAAGCCGCTCAGGTCGAGAAAACATTCGTCGATGGAATAGATTTCCTGCTGCGGGCTGAACTCGGCCAGCACGCTCATGACGCGGTTCGAGATATCCGCATACAGCGTGTAGTTGGAAGAAAAAGCGATGATGCCGTGCCGCCGCGCCAGGTCCTTGATCTGAAACCACGGCACACCCATCTTGACGCCCAAGGCCCGCACCTCTTGCGAGCGCGCGACCACGCAGCCGTCGTTGTTGGAAAGCACGACCACCGGACGCCCCTCCAGCCAGGGCTGGAACAAGCGCTCGCAAGAGACGTAAAAATTATTGCAGTCGACGAGGGCGATGGCGGGCGCGGACATGGACGAATGCCGGTCAAATCAAAAAAAGCAATTAGCCACAGAGAACACAGAGGTCACAGAGAAAACCCAGCGAGCTAGTTCGCGCCATGCCATAACACCCTGAACCTCTGTGTGCTCTGTGTGCTCTGTGTGCTCTGTGGCTTGCATTTGTAGTTTTAAACTTAAGTTATTTCGAGACGCGATGAATCGCCCAACGCACTACGCCCCAGATGGTGAGTTCCTGCTCCGCGCCGACAACGATATCGGCATAGGCCGGGTTGGCGGAGCGCAGCACCGGGCCTTGCGGCGTGTGCAACAATTGCTTCACCATGAATGCGCCATCGACCACGGCGATCACCACGCTTTGGTGCGCGGCTTGCTGCGCGCGATCCACCACCAGCAAATCGCCATCAAGAATCCCCAGACCGCGCATCGAATCGCCGCTGACGTGCAGGAAAAACGTGGCCTCCTGGTGCTGCACCAAGTACGCATCGAGGCTGATGCGCCCGGCGACGTAATCGTCGGCCGGCGAGGGAAATCCCGCCGGCACGGCGCGCGCCAGCAACGGGCCGGCGACGTAGGGCAGCGCCGTTTCATTTACCGCGAGGGCTAGCCCGCGCTGGAAAGGGATGACGCCCTCCAGTTCCAATGGATGCGACATGGCGTTAACTTCGGTATTTGCGGATCAAGCCCACGACCACGCCGTACAGTTCCAACTGGCCGCGCGGACGGATCACGGGATAGGCGCGATTGGCCGGACGCAGCAGGTATTTGCCGCGTTCCATGCCCAGGGTCTTGATGGTGAATTCGTTATCCACGATGGCGACCACGATGTCGCCGGACTTGGCCGCGACGCGCTGCTCCACCACCGCGATATCGCCGGGAAAAATACCGGCATCGATCATGGAGTCGCCCTTCACCGGCACCAGCGTGGTGTGCGATGGCTTGGGGATCAAGTACGCATCGACCGCGAACGCCTCGACCCCGCCCTCGCCTGCCGTGTCCGGCGCGCCGGCCGGCACGCGAAAACCCGCCAGCGGGCGCTCGAAAAAATGCGCCGTCGGCACCCACATGGCGTCCGGCGTGCGCGCCAGAAAACCGGCGGCGCGCAAGCGGTTCAACACCTTGGCCACTGCCGAGCGCGAAGCCAAGCCCAGCACCTCGCACAGCCGGTTGTACGACGGCAAGCTGTGCCAGGCGACGTAGTAGTCTTGCAGCAGCCCCAGGTACTCGGCGTCTTTAGTGGCTTCGGTCATGGCATCCAAAAGAGAACATTTGTTCTCTTGCAATATAGAGAACAAATGTTCTCGCGTCAACCGATGATCCGAAAAAGCCATTCACCACAGAGAGCACAGAGAGCACGGAGGAAAACCAGAAAACTTCCTGCGAGCCGCTAGTTTCGGTTGTTGCCGGCTGGAAGCCGGCGCTACAGAGCGCACGGTTTGAAACAGGCGTGGATCGCATAGCTAAACACAGCCCGACTGCCAGCATAACGACGCTTTTGGGGCCCCTGCGAGCCGCCGAGTAGCGCAGCCGCGCCGGGGGCAGTCGGCGGGCGATTGTCTGAGCGCGTGGCCGCGCAGCGGATCGGGGGAGTTCGAGACTGGTTTGAACTTGGCGCCCGGCGCGGCGAGGAACGGAGGGGAGTCGCGCAACGGGCGACCGGCGAACCGGGGTGCCCTTTCTCTTTGGTTACTTTCTTTTGGGCAAGCAAAAGAA